>Ga0307373_10011294_pt1 | contig 12964 bp, 11 predicted proteins | sample OX2MG_FD_202534 | JGI IMG/M metagenome (GOLD analysis project Ga0307373, IMG submission 202534) | Soil microbial communities from Risofladan, Vaasa, Finland - OX-2 | ecosystem: Environmental > Terrestrial > Soil > Coastal area > Acid sulfate soil | place: Finland: Risofladan, Vaasa | collected... | reverse complement strand
TGGCCGACTGGTTCTCGCTGTCCTCGCCCCACCCCGAGTGGTTCACCTCCGACCAGGTCCATCTGCAACCGGCCGGGGCGGCGGCCTTGGCCGGGCTGATCGCCCAGGACGTCTGACACACGATCGGAACCAATGCCGCCGGCGCCTGTGCTACGCAGTGGGCATGCCCAGATTCGAACCGTTCGTCGGCTTGCGGTACGACACCTCCCGGGTCGACATGAACATGGTGATTGCTCCGCCCTATGACGTCATCGAACCACCGGAGCGACAGCGGCTGGCCGGCCGGCACAGTGCCAATGCGGTGCGGGTCGAACTGCCCGAGCCCGACTACCGGGCCGGACTGGACCAGTACGGCAACGCCCGGGCCATGCTCGACTTCTGGCAGGAGGCCGGCACCCTGGTGGCCGACCCCGAACCGGGCCTGTACGCCTACCGCATGACCTCTCCCTCCGGTCGCTCGACCAATGGGATCATCGGGGCTCTGGCCATCGACGAGGACAGCGTCGGCGACATCCTTCCCCACGAGCAGACCCTGCCCAAGCCCAAGAGTGACCGGCTCGACCTGTTGCGGGCCACCCGGGTCAACCTGTCCCCGATCTGGGGGCTGTCACTCACCTCGGGACTGACCGACACCTTCGCCCCGGCCATGTCGGCCGGGCCGGCCCAGATGACGGCCACCGATGACGACGGGGTCGTCCATCAGTTGTGGGTGATCGACGACGACGCCTGCATCGACGCCGTCGGCAAGGCGGTTGGCTCCTCCCCGGTGGTGGTCGCCGACGGGCACCACCGGTACGAGACCGCCCTCACCTACCGTCGGGAGCTGGCCAGCCAGGGCGACAAGACCCTTCCGGGAGCCGACCTGATCATGGCGCTGGTGGTCGAGCTGAGCGAAGACCAACTCGAAGTCGGGCCCGTCCATCGGGTGCTGTCCGGCCTGCCGGAAGGCATCGATCTGGTCGACGCCTTCTCGTCGTGGTTCAACGTCACCAAGGTCGGGGACCTCTCCCGGCGCACCTTGACGGCGTTGGGCGAATCCCAAGCTCTGGCCCTGGTGATGGCGTCGGGGGCCTGGCTGCTGTCCCCGAAGGACGGAACCCCCGAAGCCGCCGGGGCCGCGCTCGACTCCTCGATGGTGGCGCTGGTCATCGCCGAGCTCCCCGATCACGAGCTCGAGTTCTGCTACAGCTGGCAAGACGCCGCCGAGGCCATCGGCTCCGAACGGGCCCAGGCGGTGGTCCTCCTGCGTCCAGCCACCGTCGGGCAGATCTCCGAATGGGCCCGCAGCAACAAGCGCATGCCTCCCAAGACCACCTACTTCCATCCCAAGCCGCGTACCGGGATGGTCTTCCGACCGCTCTCGACCTGAGCGGGGGTCCCCCGGGACCGTCGCCGGCGACTTGGTTCCGGGACCGCCGGTCGCTAACCTTGCCCACCGGTTGCCGGTCGCCCGGTGCCGCCACCGGCCGAAATGTGCCGGTCAGTGAGGGGGAGGGGTGGGCCAGAGCCGGATTGTCGCGTTGGTGGCGGCGGGGGCCCTGGCCCTGGTCGCGACCGCCTGCGGCACCTCCAGCTCCCCGGCGGTGTTGACCCGGCCGGTCGGGCTGCAGTTGCCCATCACCCGGGATGCCGGCCCCGCGACCACCACCACAACCGCCGTGCCGCCCACCACGACGGTCCCGCCGACCACGACGACGCCGTCCCCGATCGTCCCGGCCCCCGGCTGGTCGGTCCCCCTGGCCACGCTCCCGCCCGGAGGCGGATTCACCTCGGTGTCGTGCATCTCCGACACCTTCTGCATCGCCGCCGGCGGAGGGGCCAACCTCAGCGATGCCTCCGGGACCGTCGGCGCCGGCCAGACCCAATCCTGGGACGGGCAAGCCTGGTCCGACCCGTCGGTCTACTTCCCGCCGCCGGCCACCGGACCCAGCCCGTCGCCGATCATGCCCGCCATCACCTGCATCGGCGGGCCGTTCTGCGCCATCGTCGACGGGTCCGGCTTCGTCTCCAACGGTGACGGGACCAACTGGATCACCCCGGTCGCCCTGAAACCGGCGGCACCGTTGCCAGCCAACTCCGCCGACCCGGGAAGCGGCCACGCCGGTTCGCGCGAGGCGGCGGTGTCGTGTCCGACCAACAAGTTCTGCGCCATCGTCGACAACACCGGGAACGCCTACGCCTGGGAGAACGGGTCGTGGCGGACGCCCCAGGCATTCGGCACCGGGACCGGCGGGACCATGGCCATGTACGCCTCGGGTCGGGTCGGCGTTTCCTGCGCCACCACGTCGACCTGCACCGCGGTGATCGGTACCGCGGTACTGGATTGGAACGGCACGACCTGGTCGGAGGAACCCGCGCCCTGGACCCCCACCCTGCCGGGATCGTCGAGCTCCGCCTCGATCAACGGGAACCCGACCGCCATCTCCTGTCCAACCTCTTGGCTGTGTGCCATCGTGAACGGCTCGGGAGTCTCGTACCGGAACGGCTCGTCCGCCTGGTCTCCGGTGCAGGTCATCGACCCCGGCGGCACCCTCGACTCGATCTCGTGCCCGCAGGCGTCGTTCTGCATGGCCGCCGATGCCAACGGATCCGTCGTCACCTGGGACGGCACCAGCTGGGCGGCGCCCGTCAAGGTGATTCCGGCGGCCACCAACTACACCGGGATCGGAACCTCGGTATCGTGCTCATCCGCCGACTTCTGCATGGTCATCAACGGCGACGGCGACTACGCCACCTTTTCCGATTCGACCGTCGGATGAGCGAATCCCACCTGGAGGCCCAATGAGTTCCCACCCCGACTACCGATCCATCCGATTGGAGGTGGACGTGGACGGCGCGGTGGCCACCATCACCCTCGATCGGCCCGACCGGCTGAACGCCTTCACCAACACCATGCGGCACGAGCTCATCGACGCCTTCGACCGCACCGACGCCGATGATGGGGTCCGGGCGGTGGTGGTGACCGGATCCGGGAGGGGTTTCTGCGCCGGCGCCGATCTCCAGGGCGGCGACCGTACCTTTGACTACGTGGCGGCGGCGGAGGACGGCTCCATCCCTCGCGACGGGGGCGGCACGGTCGTCCTCCGGATCTTCGACTCGCTCAAACCGGTCATCGCCGCCATCAACGGGCCGGCGGTGGGGGTCGGCATCACCATGACGCTGCCGATGGACATCCGGTTGGCGTCGGTGGACGCCCGGATCGGGTTCGTCTTCAACCGCCGGGGCCTGGTACCGGAAGCGGCCTCGAGCTGGTTCCTGCCCCGGCTGGTGGGCATCAGCCAAGCCATGGAATGGGTGGCGACCGGTCGGGTGTTCGATGCCGAGGAGGCGCATCGCGGCGGACTGGTGCGCAGTCTCCATGCCCCTGACTCGCTCCTCGACGCGGCCTACACCCTGGCCGCGGAGATCGCCCAGAACACCTCCCCGGTATCGGTGGCGATGAGCCGTCAACTGATGTGGCACATGTTGGGCGAGCCCCACCCCATGGCCGCCCATCGAGCCGACTCCCTGGCCATGTCGTTTCGGGGAACCTCCGACGATGCCCATGAAGGGGTGCTGTCATTCCTCGAGAAGCGTCCGGCCGTCTTCGCCGGACGGGTCAGCGACGGTCTGCCCGACCTGTTCCCCGGTTTCGAGCCGCCGACCTACGACTGAACGGTCGGCCGACATCCGCATCCCGCCAAGGGATAGGGTCCGGAGTGCCGATCTTGAGACGGGATCGGATGCGGTATCCCAACAACGTCCAATCAGCGTCGAACACGCAGAAACGGTGGAGATCATGGCACTCGGGATCTACTTCGCCCATGTCGGATTCACGGCTGACAAATACGGCAGCGCGATCAAGCAGTTGGAGGCGGCCGGTGCCGGAGCGCCCAAAGGGCGCACGCTCCACGTTGCCCTCGAGACCGACGGTGCAATCCAGGTGTTCGATATCTGGGAGTCGCAGGCCGAGTTCGACGCATTCGGAGCGACCCTGATGCCGATCCTCGCTGAGCTCGGTATTGATCCGGGCGAACCGATGGTGGCCAACGTGCACAACGTGATCAAGGGCTGAGAAGCCAGAACCCCGGGCTTCTGCGCCGCCAAGGTGGGCGGCGGCAAATGGAGCCCCCCGCTGGGTTGTCGCTAGTGTGGCCAACGGTTCATCGGGACCGGTGACCGGACGCACGAGACTCAGGGAGAACCTATGAAGATCGCCACCATGCTCGATTATTCGGGTGGGTTCCGGGAGTCGGCGGCCCAAGTGGCCGAGTTCGAGAAGGCCGGACTCGACCTGGTGTGGGTGGCGGAGGCCTACGGCTTCGACAGCCCATCCCTGATGGGGTACCTGGCCGCTCTCACCGAGCACGTGAGCATCGGCTCGGCCATCCTCCCGATCTACACCCGGACGCCCACCCTGATCGCGATGACCGCCGCCGGGATCGACGCGCTGTCCGGCGGCCGCTTCGAGCTGGGGCTCGGGGCCTCCGGGCCCCAGGTCATCGAGGGATTCCACGGTGTCCCCTACACCACCCCATTGGGCCGTACCCGGGAGATCATCGAGATCTGCCGCAAAGTGTGGGCGCGCGAAGCCCCGCTGACCTATGAAGGCGACATCTTCACCCTGCCGCTGCCCCCCGATCAGGGAAGCGGGTTGGGCAAGGCCCTGAAAATCATCGGCCGGCCCCGGGCCGACATCCCGATCTGGGTGGCGTCGCTGGGCGAGAAGAATGTGGCACTGACCGCGGAGATGGCCACCGGCTGGATCCCGATGATCTTCATACCCGAAAAGGCCAAGGACGTCTGGGGCTCGGCGCTGGCCGCCGGGACCAAGCTCCGGGACCCGGCGCTCGGCCCCCTCCAGATCACCGCCGGCGGGCTGCTGGCCATCGGCGACGGTGAGGAGGTGACGGCAATCAGAGAGCTGTCCCGACACATGCTGGCGCTCTACATCGGGGGCATGGGCGCCAAGGGCAGGAACTTCTACAACGATGTGGCCCGGCGCTCCGGATACGAGGATGCCGCCGAGAAGATCCAGGACCTCTACCTGGCCGGGGACAAGGCCGCGGCGGCCGCGGCGGTCCCCGACGAGCTCCTGGAGCTGACCTCGCTGTGTGGGTCCGAGGGCCATGTGGCCGAGCGCATCGCCGCCTACGCCGAAGCCGGAGTCACCCATCTCCAGGTGGCCCCGGTGCCGGTGGGCGACCAGCGGCCGGTCGATCTCATCGAGAAGGTCAAGAAACTCGCGGGCTGACCCACCCCGCGAGGACGGCGGGATCCACGACCGAAGGTGGTCAGGGTCTCGGTCCCGTAGGGCCGAAATGATCCAGGTCCCAGGTCATCATCGACTCGAACGGGGCCGCGAGGGCGAGCCCGGCCGGCCGGTCGGCTGAGGCCCGAACCATCATCGGCCCCAGCTCCCGACCCACCATGACCGGATCGTCGTCGAGATAGCACACGGTCATCTCGACATCACCCTCGGTGAACCGCGGGTGGCGCGCCGTGGCGGAGCTCGCATACCTCCATGCACCGGCGACGCCGGGCATTGCCACCAGGTCGTCGAGCATCGTTCGGGAGGCGTCGCGGTCCGGGGAGTCCCCGGCCGGCCTTTCGGGGTGGGCCTCGACGATCAGGAAGATGCCCCGGTGGGGCCGGAAGGGCACGACCTCGGGCGAGATGAGCGCCCCGGGGGCGGCACGGGTCTCGACCAGGCCGAGTCCGCCCCGGTAATGCGACGGCAGGGAACGCGGGAATCTTCCAGCTTCGGCCAGGCGACGACCCAGCGCGTAGAAGTCGTCGATGGTCTGGTCGACCGGCTCGCCCATCAGATAGCAGACGACGTGCTCGACCTCCGACCAATCCCCGTCCTCGGCCGCCCGGGCAGCGCGGCAGGCCGGCGTGGAGACCCACCGTTGGCCGAGGACCAGACCCGGCAACTGGTACTGCTCCGGCATGTGGTCCAGCTGGTGCCACGCCAGGTACGACCGGTCATCCCCGTCCGGTGAGGAGCGCGACAGTGAAAAGAAGCCCGCCTTGACCCGATTCACCGCACCACCCGTTCCGAGCCGGATGCGTTGATCAAACCGCCGCCCGCCGGTTCCGGATCAATGCTCTCCCCCGCAATGCTCTCCCCCGGTCCGACGATCGGCCTACTCCACCGTCCACGACGAACCGGAGCGCAACAGTGCGGCGAGGTCGCCCTTGCCCTTGCGTTCCATCACCTGTTCGATCTGGCGGGACATCTCGGCGCCGTACTCCGGCCGCTCGACGTCCCGGAAGACGCCGATCGGCGTCGGCTCGTACGGGCCCCGGGACAGTCGGCTGAGCTGGAAGGCGAGTCCCGGGTTCTCCCGGTGCTCGTCGTGCACCAGCAACGCCGACTCACCGACGTCGGCCACCGACACCACGTCAACCGCCCCGTCGGGTCCCCTCACCACCCCGTGGGCACCGTCGGCCCCGAAACGGATCGGCTCCCCGTGGACCAGCGGAATGAGCATGTCGGCGCGGTTGTCCTTGCCGGTGACCTGTTCGAACGCGCCGTCGTTGAAGACGTTGCAGTTCTGGTAGATCTCCACGAATGACGCGCCCTTGTGGGCGTGGGCCCGGCGGAAGGTCTCGATCATGTGCTTCCGGTCCATGTCATGGGTGCGGGCGACGAAGCTGGCCTCCGCCCCCAGAGCCAGGCTCAGCGGGTTGAACGGCTGCTCGAGGGATCCGAACGGAGTCGACTTGGTGACCTTGGCCATCTCCGAGGTCGGTGAGTACTGACCCTTGGTGAGGCCGTAGATCTGGTTGTTGAACAGCAGGATGGTGATATCTACATTCCGGCGCAGCGCGTGAATGAGGTGGTTGCCTCCGATCGACAAGGAGTCGCCGTCGCCGGTGATCACCCAGACGTCGAGATCGGGCCGGGTGGTGGCCAGACCGGTGGCGATGGCCGGAGCCCGACCGTGGATCGAATGCAACCCGTAGGTGTTCATGTAGTACGGGAATCGCGCCGCACAGCCGATGCCGGAGAGGAAGACCGTGCTCTCGCGCCGGACCCCGAGGTCGGGCATCAGCATCTGCATGGCCGAAAGGATCGAATAGTCACCGCACCCGGGACACCATCTGACCTCCTGGTCGGAAGACCAGTCCTTGCGGGTGGTGACGGGCACCGGCACCGATGCCCCGTTGGTGTGGGATCCGTTGGCTTGGGCCAGGTCGGTCATATGTCAGACACCTTTCCGCCTACCGGGGTTCCGCCGACGGCGCCGACGTCCCCGTCATCTGCCTTGATCAACTCCATGATCGCCGACTCCATCGATGCCGCCCGGAAGGGAATCCCCTTCAACTGGGTGAACGAGACGGTGTCCACCAGGAATTCGGCCCGGAGGAGCCGGCTGAGCTGACCGAGGTTCACCTCGGGGACCAGCACCTTGTCGTAGCGGTGGAGCACCTCGCCGAGATCGACCGGGAACGGGTTCAGGTGGACCAGATGGGCGTGGGCCACCTTGAATCCCCGGGCCCTCACCCGCCGAACTCCCGCGGCGATGGCGCCGTAGGTGGAGCCCCAACCGACCACCAGGGTGCGGGCGTCACCGTCCTCGTCGTCCAGATCGGTGGGGGGGATGTCATAGGCGATGCCGGCGATCTTGGCCGCCCGGAGGCGGGTCATCCGCTCGTGGTTCTCGCCGTCGTAGCTGACGTTTCCCGACCCGTCCTCTTTCTCCAGTCCACCGATCCGGTGTTCCAGACCCGCGAGCCCGGGTGGGGCCCAGGGTCGGGCCAGCGTCGTCTCGTCCCGCACGTACGGCCAGAACACCTGGTTGCCGTCGTCATCGGTGTGGTTGGGGCCGCTGGCGAACTCGGGGTCGATGACCGGCAGGTCGGCAACGTCGGGGAGCCGCCACGGCTCGGTGCCGTTGGCCAGATACCCGTCCGACAGCAGAATCACCGGGGTGCGGTATTTGACGGCGAGGCGAACGGCCTCGACAGTGGCCTCGAAACAATGAGAGGGCGTCTTCGCCGCCACGATGGGCAGCGGGGACTCGCCATGCCGTCCATACATGGCGTGGAGCAGGTCCGCCTGTTCGGTCTTGGTCGGGAGTCCGGTGGAAGGTCCCCCGCGCTGGATGTCGATGATCAGCAGTGGAAGCTCGAGACTGATGCCCAATCCCATCATCTCCGACTTGAGGTCGACACCCGGACCGGAGGTGGTGGTGACCCCCAGGGCTCCACCGAAGGCGGCACCCAGCGCGGCGCCGATGCCGGAGATCTCATCTTCGGCCTGGAACGTCCGCACCCCGAACTCCTTGTGCTTGGACAGCTCGTGGAGGATGTCCGATGCCGGGGTGATCGGATACGTCCCGAGGAACAGAGGTAGCCCGCTCTGGTGGGAGGCGGCAATCAGACCCCAGGCGGTGGCCATGTTTCCGGTGATGTTGACGTACTCACCGGGATCGAGGGTGGCAGGACGCACCTCGAAGGAGGACGCAAAAAGCTCGGCGGTCTCGCCGAAGTGGTATCCGGCCTTCAGGGCCCGGAGGTTGGCTTCCATCACCAGTGGCTTGCCCGCGTACTTCTCCTCGGTCCACTTGGCCACCCCGTCGACCGGCCGGGTATAGAGCCAGCAGATCAGCCCGAGGGCGAAGAAGTTCTTGGAACGCTCGGCGTCCCGGGGCTTCACCCCGGCGTCTTTGGAAACCTCGGTGGTGATCGACGTCATCGGGATCTCGTAGACCGTGTAGGCAGCCAGGCTCCCGTCGGTCAGCGGGTTCGCCTCGTAGCCGGCCTTGGCCAGGTTGCGCTCTTCGAACGCGTCGACATTGACGATGATCGTGGCGCCGGAAGGGAGTGTGTCCACGTTGGCCTTCAGTGCCGCCGGGTTCATGGCCACCAACACGTTCGGCGCGTCGCCGGGGGTCAGGATGTCGTGGTCGGAGATCTGCACCTGGAAGGCCGAGACACCGGCCAAGGTGCCGGCCGGGGCGCGGATCTCCGCGGGGAAGTCCGGGAAGGTGGCAAGGTCGTTCCCGAACAGGGCGGAGACTGCGGTGAATTGGTCCCCCACCAGTTGCATGCCATCGCCGGAGTCCCCGGCGAATCGGAGAATCACCCGATCGAGAACTTCGGACGGATGGTCGTTGGTCGTCGTATCGGACACCGCGCTCCTCTTCGTACTGCTCTCTCGCGCCATGTGGCTGCGCTCGGTCGCCGGTCGAATACTCGGCGCCATTACTCGTATGCGCCGATCCTCGTTGACCGGGCCGATGCGCCCATTTCAGCGCTCTTGCTTCCAGTCTATCGGCACGGGCAAACCACGACAGGTAGCCAACCTGGCACCAGCTGTGGGCGGCGGCCGTGGGCACCAGCCGTGGGCGGCGGCCGTGGGCGGCGGACGTGCCACCCGAGGCGGGTCAGGCGATGGTCACCTCGGCATCGAGGTAGACGTCCTGGATGGCATGGATGAGCTCTACACCCTCGCCCATCGGCCTCTGGAAAGCCTTGCGCCCCACGATCAGACCGGTTCCCCCCGCCCGCTTGTTGATCACCGCGGTGCGGACAGCCTGAGCCAGGTCGTCAGCACCCTTGGACGCGCCGCCCGAATTGATCAACGGAATACGGCCGGCGTAGCAGTTGACGACCTGCCAGCGGGTCAGATCGATGGGGTGATCGGTGGTCAGCTCGCGGTAGACCAACGGGTCAGTCATCCCGAATTTGAGGGCGTTGTACCCCCCGTTGTTCTCCGGCTGCTTCTGCTTGATGACGTCGGCCTCGATGGTCACCCCGAGGTGGTTGGCCTGACCGGTGAGGTCGGCGGAGAGGTGGTAGTCGACATCGCCCTGCTTGAAGGCGCTATTGCGCAGATAACACCACAGCATGGTCATCAATCCGAGCCGGTGAGCCTCGGCGAACGCCTTCGACACTTCGACGATTTGGCGATCGGCCCCTTCGGAGCCGAAGTAGATGGTGGCGCCCACCCCGATGGCCCCGAGATCGGCGGCTTGCTGGACCCCGGCGAACATCACCTGGTCGTAGGTGTTGGGGTAGTTGAGGAAGTCATTGTGGTTGAGCTTGACCACGAACGGGATCTTGTGGACGTAGCGCCGCGAGACGATGCCCAGTCCCCCCAGAGTGGTGGTGATGGCGCTGCAGTCGGCGGCGATGGCCAGATCGCACAACTTTGCCGGATCGAAATAGGCCGGGTACTTGGAGAAGCTGGCGGCGGCCGAGTGTTCGATGCCCTGGTCGACCGGAAGGATCGACAGGTAGCCGGTACCCGACAGCCGCCCGGTGTTGTGCAGAGTGCCGAGGTTGCGGAGCACCGTCGACGACCGATCCGAGTCGATGAAGATCCTGTCCAGGTGATCCGGCCCGGGCAGAATCAGGTGTTCGGATGGGAACGCGGTGGCCCGGTGGTTGAGCAGAGAGTCGGCTTCATCGCCCAGAAGTTTTTCGAGATCCATGGTCTTCGACTCTAACTGGCGCGGCGCGGTCCTTTTGGCCTGTTTGGCGTGCGCCGCCCCCGGGCCGGGGGTCCGAGCGACTCGAGCCGCTGGGCGACGTCGTAGGCGTCCGGGTCGACGGTGGCGATGCGGAGGAACAGCTCCCGGGCCTTCGGAATGTCGCCGGAGCGCTCCATCAGGTCGCCGAGGACGTACCACTGGCGCAGGTGCCGCTCGGCCGGGTTCCGCACCAGGCGCCCGGCCCCGGATTCGACCAGGAGGGCGACGGCGGCGGCCAGGTCCCCGGCATCGGCCCGGGTGCCGGCCAGCACCAGCCGTCCCTCGGTGAGGACTTCCGGGTCGGGAGATCCGTGACGGAGCTCGGAGAACAGTGCCTCGACCCGCTTCGGGCGGCCCAGCGCCCGGTGACAGTCCATCCGGACCGGGTGCTGGTCCACTGATCCGGTCAGCGCCGCGAATGCCTCCAGGTTCGGCAGGGCCGCCTTCCAGTACCCCTGATGGTATTGGCTGAGGGCCAGCAGCTCCCGGGCGGAGGGAGAATTCGGGATGGAGTCGACCACCGTCTTCAGGATGCGCGAGGCATCCCGGAAGCGCTCCCGCTCGTAGGCGCCGATGCCGGAGGCCATCCGCTCGGTCATCCGCTCCTGCAGGTGGTTCCAGTCGGGTCCGGCTGCCGACGCCAGTTCGTTGGCGATATCCGGGGACAGCTCGGGTTGGGCGGGCACGGCACGATGGGCCGGCGGACGCAGGCCTTCGGCCCGCTTCTTGCCGCGATCGTCCTGGATCCACTGCTCGGGGACGAATTCGTCGGTTCGCCGCCTGGATCGGCGGCGTCCTTCTGGAGTGTCCTTGTCGGGACCGTGCTCGGTGCCGTCCCGCACGGTGCTGGCCCCCCGGCGGGCCACGCTCCCCCACCCCTTGCGAACCACCGGGTTCCTCGCCGGCCGCGGCTCCCACTTGGCCTCGGGGCGCCCGGATCGGTTGCCGCCACCGCTTGTACGGGACGAACTGGCGCCGCCGGTTCTCGGGGCTCGGCTCGAGGATCCGGAATCCCGTTCTTTCCAGTTCCCGGGCTTGGCCGGCCGACGGCCGGTGCTGCCGCCATAGCTGCCACCGGTGGACGGCGAGCCCGACCCGGTCCGGGACCCGGATCCGGCTCCGGCTGCCGACCCGGTGCGAGGGCGGTCTCCCTGGTAGCCGGACGGCGAGCGACTGGACGAACCCGACCTCGGGGTCGAATCGGAGCGACTGCCGCTGCCGCTGCGACTGCCGCTGCGACTGCCGCTGCTACGGGCGTCGCCGCTTCCCGGTCGCGCCGATCGTCCCGGTGCCGACGGGCGGCCGGTTCGGTCTTCTCCACCCGAGGCTCCCCGGCGGCTCCCGGAGCTTGCATCCTTGGCACCCTGGTAGCCACGGCCCGATGCTGATGAACCCCGGGCTCCTCCTCGCGACGAACCCTTGGGGCCGCTTCCACCTGATGAGCGTGGGCGCGGAGTACCAGAGGGTGGACGAGCGGCCATGAGGGTCGAGTGTACTAACTGGGAGAATCCGAGCTAACCGGACGGTGGAGCTCGACGGCCGCTCGGGATCGCTCGGTTCAGCCCGCCGCCGCCCGCCCGACCAAGAGCGCAAATCCTCTCCACCGCCACAGGCAATCGACCTGGGACAAACCCGCTTCCCTCATCCATCGGAGATGTGACCCGACATCAGCCAACCGATCCTCGGGATCATCCGCCTGTCGCCCGATGAGACTGAGGAACTCCTCATGCAGTTCAGGAGTCGCAGAAGCAACCACTTCGAGATTGGCAAAGAGGCCGCCGGGACGAAGTTGCCGAACGACCTCGGCAAACAGGGTTTGCTTCCGTTCATCTTCCAAGTGATGGATTGCGAACCCCGAAAGGATGACATCGAAAGCGCCGAAGGTCTCGATGGAGTCAGCCAGGTCCCACGGCAGCACGCTCACCCGCGGATCCGAGAGGAACCTTTCGGTCGCCCGGGCCCAACATCGGTTCGGAAAGGTCGATCCCGACCACCCGAGCGAGCCGGGGTCGAGCCTCGAGGGCAAGAGCGATCAACCGGCCGTCGCCGCACCCGAGGTCGAGCACCGATCCGGGTTCGGGGGGCAACACCGATTGGAGGACTTCTTCCCCAGCCAGCCGGGGCGGTAGCTGCGCGATCCGATCCAAATACCAATCGACCTGCCGTTCATCGCCCCATCCAGCCGTTTGTGCCTCGGTGGAGTGGTGCGCGTGCCCATGGTCGTGCTCCAGGGAGTCCATCCCGTAAGGCATAGCAGCGACTCTCTCCTCCTCGACGCATCACGAGCGGCTCAAGCGGAAGCCCAATTGGAAGAGGCCCCCCGCATAGCGGAGGGCCTCTTCAGAGAAATCCCGGCGACGTCCTACTCTCCCAGGGGGCTACCCCCCAAGTACCATCGGCGCTGGCGAGCTTAACTGCCGTGTTCGGAATGGGAACGGGTGTCTCTCCGCCGCTATGGCCACCGGAAACTGTGCGCTCTCAGGGGCTCCAGGACCATC
>Ga0307373_10011293_pt1 | contig 12964 bp, 19 predicted proteins | sample OX2MG_FD_202534 | JGI IMG/M metagenome (GOLD analysis project Ga0307373, IMG submission 202534) | Soil microbial communities from Risofladan, Vaasa, Finland - OX-2 | ecosystem: Environmental > Terrestrial > Soil > Coastal area > Acid sulfate soil | place: Finland: Risofladan, Vaasa | collected... | reverse complement strand
CCGGCTACTCGACTGGATAACTACCCTTTGGTTCGGTCCGAGGGTACTGAGCAGGAGGACCCCGAAAGGAGACGTCGTGACCGACTTCATCTTGGTGCCGGGTGCGGGCGGCATTGCCACCCCCTATTGGCGTCAGGTGAGCGCCCGGCTACAGCGCGCAGGTCACCGGGCAGTCCCGATCGACCTGCCCGGGTCCGCCCCGGACGCAGGCTTGCCGGAGTATTCGGCGTTCGTCGCTGAGGCCATTCAGGACTCCGCTGATCCGGTCGTCGTGGCGCAATCTCTGGGTGCATTCACCGCGGTGATGGCCTGCAGCCAGGTTCAGGCTCGCAGGTTGGTGCTGGTCAACGCCATGGTGCCAATACCTGGCGAGACACCGGGAGACTGGTGGGGAGCCACGGGAGCGATCGACGCGCGGACTGTCGCCGCTAGGTCCCGCGGCTATAGCGACGAGTTCGATCTGGCAACATACTTTCTTCACGACCTCGAACCCGATGACGCGGCCGCCATCCTCGTCGACCCTGGACACGAGGCCGACATCGTGTTCGGCCAACCGTGCGATGTCACCATATGGCCCGAGGTTCCGACTTCAGCAATAGTCGGGAGCGACGATCGCCTGTTTCCTGTCGATTTCCAGCGGCAGTTAGTGATCGATCGTGCCGGGGTCGCCCCCGTCGTCATCCCAGGAGGTCACCTTCTCGCCCTTGCAAATCCTGACGCACTCACCGAGGCTCTCCTGGTTCAGTCCGACTAGCGAATCACCTATGCACTCGCTGACGTGGACACCCCCTGCCCCCGATCGCCGGTTGGGTGGGCACATTCAAGGCCACTCTCCACTGAGTGCTTATCGTTGCAAGCAGGCCACACGCTGAAGCCCGAAGTGCCAGCAACTGCCGCAACCAACGACGACCCGCCGTCAGCCAGGACCCAAAGGGGGTTGTTGGTAGGTAGCACCCCCCCCCACATTTCAGGCCGCTGGTGATCGACCCCTCCGGCGCTCCTGGACGAATGGATTGCCATCGCCCGTATCTCCACACCGTTCCGAGATCTTCGGCGTGAGGTGAGTCCGGTCAGGTGATGGTCAGGGAAATGGTGGCCTGCACCGTCGTCTTGGTTTTGACCTTCTTCTTGCCATTGAGGGTTGTCACCGTCTCGGTTACCTGGACCGTGACCGAGCCGGGACCGGGGGTCAGCTTGACTCTTGGGGTCCCTGAAAGCACCCCGGCCGAAGACAGTTTCACACCCTTGGGGAGAGCGATCTTCTTCCACTTCAAGGTGGTGGTGTTGGGACTAGTGCTGACTCCAAGATCGGCCGCCTGTAGGGTCACCGGGCCGTAGGCCGTGCCCCGCGTTGCGGGTGGCAGGTTGGTTGTGGCGACAGAAAAGCTGATAGCGATCTCGCTCACCGTGTTGTCGAGTTGGTTCGCCACCCAGCTGCTGTGGCCATCTGACGAGACGCCGAGGGGAGATCTTCCCACGCCGATGGTCTGGATGACCGCATCAGTCAAGGCGCTCAGCTGGGTCACCGTGCTGCCGCTCACGTTCGTCACCCAGACGTCGGTGCCGTCCGACGAGACGCCGTAGGGAGCGCTGCCCACACCGATGGTCTGGACGAAAGCCCCGGTCGAGGCGCTCAGCTCCGTCACCGTGTTGCCGCCAACGCTCGTCACCCAGACGTGGGTGCCGTCCGACGAGATCCCAAAAGGAGAGTTGCCTACGCCGATGGTCTGGATGACCGCACCGGTCGAGGCGCTCAGCTCGGTCACCGTATTGCCGCCGTAGTTGGCCACCCAGACGTGGGTGCCGTCCGACGAGATCTCGTAAGGAGAGTTGCCCACGCCGATGGTCTGGACAATAGCCCCGGTCGAGGCGCTCAGCTCCGTCACCGTGTTGCCGCCAACGCTCGTCACCCAGACGTGGTTTCCGTCCGACGAGACGCCGGAAGGAGAGTTGGCAATGCCGATGGTCTGGACGACCGCACCCGTCGAGGCGCTCAGCTCGCTCACCGTATTACCGGGGAAGCCAGCGTTCGCCACCCAGACGTGGGTGCCGTCCGACGATATGCCGTAAGGAGAGTTGCCCACGCCGATCGTCTGGACGAAAGCCCCGGTCGATGCGTTCAGCTCGGTCACCGTGTTGCCGCCAAGGTTAGTCACCCAGACGTGGGTGCCGTCCGACGAGACGCCGGAAGGGGCGCTGCCCACGCCGATGGTCTGGACGACCGAGGCAGCCGAGGCGGGAAGTGCCCCACCGAGCAACGCGGTGGTCACCGCACCGCTCAACACCAGCGACCCGGCCAGTAATGCCCGCTGACTTCTCTTGATGGCGGCGCCCATGGGTCACCACCCTCCGCGTCTCGGTTTCCCCTCATACCCCTGTAGAGGATGTTAAGCATCCATCCCTCTCCGACACAAGCGCGATCAATATGCGTGGTGCTGGACTCTTCTCAGTGCGCTGCCTGCAAAATGGCGGCGCCGGACCCTGATCGGCAGATCTGAGGAGACCTGTGGAGAAGGTGCCTCCGAACGCCGGGTCGATGGCGATTATCGGCCTCTGCTGATCGGCACCACGGGGCTAGCTGGAGGCGGCCACCAAGATCCGACGGAGGAGGTACAAATCAAGGACAAGGGGCACAACGAATACCAGGCCCCACCATCGTCCCGAATAGCAGAGCACGACGACGACTACCCCGATCCAAACTGCCAGCAGCAACCGGATTACCAGCGACGACTTCCGGTGCCGAACATCCCAGTCCATTGCTATGCCACGCTACAACTAGATGATCCCTGGCATCCCAGGGCCGCTGCGCTCCTGCAATCGCAATATCCCTAAGTGCTCCACAACGCCGGGAGTGAGGCCACTCAGACTGGCGCTGAACGGCTACTGAGGCAGTCGCTCGATGAGCGTGACGACAACCTCGTCCCCTTCGGCCTTGCCAATCTTCTTCCGAACTCTGCCTTGATCGGGAGCTTGTGTGTACCATCACCCAACGCCATGAGGGAACTCTGGAACGGTTGGCCGTCGACGGTTCCTCGAACCTTTACGAGGCCCTTGGTTCCGAAGTACTCGGCCGAACCATCCATGACCACGTAGGTCCAGCCACCCTTGTTGGAACTCTTCTGCATGGTGGCCCTAAAGGTCTTGTCCATGTCCTTGATTGTCCACCTGAGCCGGGGATCTGTCGACCCCGATCAGCCTGCCCCCGATCGCCGGGAGGGTGCCACACTTCGAGGGTCACCATATGACTAGTTGGGAGGAAAGGTAGGGGCCTTCGTCCCACCACGGTTTGGTTTCCGGCCTCAGGCCCAGCCCAACTCCTTGAGCCGCCGATCATCGATACCGAAATGGTGGCCGATCTCGTGGAGCACCGTCTTGCGCACCAGCTCGACAACCTCTTGCGTGGTCTTGCAACTGCCGCAAATCGTTGCCATGTAGATCGTTATGCGATCAGGCATGGACGCCGAGTAGTAGTTGCCGCGTTTTGTGAGCGGGACCCCTTCGTATAGTCCCAGCAACGGTCCTGGCGGGCTGAGGTCGTCCACCACGACTGCGACGTTCTCCATGCTGGCACGCAGGTCTGCGGGTATCCCATCAAGAGCGCTAGTCACCAACTCCTCGAACTGCTCGATCGATATTGTGACCATGTCCTAGATCGTGCCAGGTCGTTGCCCCTCTGTGGGCATGCCTCGTTCCCCTGTCCCACATCGCCGGGATTGTGACTCCAGATCTACACGTCGGAGGACGTCGCATTTGGCGGCCAGGCACCGAGTGGTCTGCCAATCTCCCATTCGTGACCGAATGGGTCGATGATCCGTCCGAGCCGCCAACCGTGCTCATCTTTCACTGAAGCTGTTTCGCTGGCACCTGCAGCTACGGCCTGACTCAGGAGGGCCTCGGGGTCATCAACCACCAGCAGGGTCCTACCCGTCGTGCCACCAATGGCCAGTGGGCTGAAGCGCTTCATGATCCCATTTGCCTCGGTAACCCAGAACCTGGCATCCCCGATCCCCCAACTGCGCCACGATGTCGTCTCCTTCGCCGACGCTATGGAGGACCATCGCATCGAAAGCCGTTTGGTAGAAGCTGACCGCTGCACTTGCGCCCTCCACCCACAGTTGGGGCTCAATACCTGTCACGATGCCTCCTTTCTGTCTGCGATTGAGATTCTCGTTCAGATCCTGTGAGCCATTGGTGTCAGACCCCCGTGCCACCGATCGTCGGATGGGGTCGGTTATCGAACGTGGCTAAAGGCACATCGGGGCACCCGCACCGGCACGTCCAGCGCGCGTCATGTGCGCAGTCGGCTGTGTAGTGTCGCAGTCAATGAGACCGTCTGAGATCGCCGGGATAGAAAGGCGTACGGAGGATGGAAGAGTCAATCATCCGTGACGCTGTGGAAGTGGAGCGGGCGACGTCCCTGGCCCGCGTCCAAGCATTGAATGCCGAACTCAATGTAATCATTGCAGATGCGGAGGACACCGCCGACGACGAGCACGATCCCGAGGGGTCGACCATTGCGTACGAGCGAGCACGGTCCACTGCTTTGTTGGCCGAAGCCCAGTCGCATCTGAACGATTTGGATCGAGCCTTAATGAGGCTCGCCAACGGTAACTACTCAATCTGTGAACACTGCCAGAGGAGCATTCCGCCAGAGCGTCTGGAGGCCCTCCCGGCTTGTCGGACCTGCATCGAATGTGCGGTCGTTCGCCGCTGAGCATGACAAACTGCATCGCGCTGCTTGGCCACCGACGCCACCAGGTCGATGGATCGATACCTTGCAACTACCGGCCGAGGAAGTCCTGTTCCATCTCAGCGATGATTTCCTGCTCTCTGATCATCGTCTCAGCTTCGATCTGACACCGCTCGGCCAAACGAGTCCCTTCACGACGAATCAACAGCTTCCGTCGAATCCAGACGAAAGCAAATACGGCAAGCATGAGCAGTGCAAGCACGTCCAGATCCTAATGAAAACCGGCACGACGCGAACGATCCGCGGAACTGATCCGAAGGGCCATTCGTGACGGCGGTCGCAGGACAGGTCCCGTACCGCCAATGGGTGGGACATTCGGAATCTCTAATCGGGAGCCCCAACAGTCTCCATTTCGGGTCCGAAAGCCCGCTCAGTCGTGGACTTCCGGCGTGACTGTAGGTCTCCACAGACGAAGGCGAATGCCAGCGCGGCAGCAGCCCAAGAATCCCATTTTCCTATTGACCGGAAGCTTGCCAGGCTTACGACCGTGTCAAGGGAATCGCTCGCCAAGGCCGCCATGGTCCAACGTCGTACACCACCTGCATCGTCAGACCTTCCCGCGGCCACAGTACCCAAGCCCAACACGAGGTCTCTGACGCCGATCGTTCGCATGAGCAACAAGAAGAACCCGTCGGAGGCTCTCGGGCCGACAGTCTCATCGGGGTTCCTGGCGCAATGATGAGCGCCACGCCAACTGAGGCCCGAAGCCACCCCATCGTTGCATTGCTGGTGTCGGACATAGTCGGAGCGTAGTGAAGACCAGCGGTGGCCTTGATTGCCGAGACCGTGGCGGTACAGCCGTGGCGGTACAGCCGTGGCGGTACAGCCGTGGCGGTGCGCAGCCGTGGCTGACCGGCGGGGCAAGATCCACGGGACGGGGTCTTAGCGATCGAACGGGACGATGAGTTGCCCATGTCGGCCTGGTGTGAGAAGTACAACGTTTCACTTTTGTTACAGCAGGGTCCATGGCGAACAGGAGCACCTGATTTGAGTTTGTGGTCCTTCGGGCAGGGTAGAATTCTTGTCGTGCCCGACTTCGATGACCCCGAGCAAGCAGCGAAGGACCATGGTCATCTCATGGACGAGGGGGTCGCTGAAGTCGAAAGGGAAGCCGACGAGGCGGCTGGGGGTCAAGACCACGGGCAGGCAGGCAAGGCGGCCGAGCCTCCGGCCCCGACTGATCGGCCAACGGGAGCAGTCGCATTCTCCGAGGCCCAGATGGCGGAGGAGGACTCGGAATCCCAGAAGGCTCAGAAGGGTACGTCGGAGCCCACTGAATCCAAAAGGGGGAACGACGAGCAGGCAGCGGAGCTACTGGCGGAACAGGTAGCCGAAGGCAAAGACTCGGTGACGTAGCCATTTCATTCCCGGCTATAACCCTCGCAGCTCACCGAACTCCTTGGAGTCGCATGTAGGAAAGATGCCGACCTCTTGGTGATCTGGCCATGTCGAGATGGTCGCAGCTCCAGGGTGCAATCGGGTAGTCGGAATGTCCGAAGCAGCACTACTCTCAATGGTCCTCGCTGGAGTGGACTCCTGCCCGCCTGGGTAGAGTTTCGCCATGGCGGCCGCCCCGGAACCTCCTGATGACGAGCCCAAAAAGGTCAATCCCGTTGAGAGGTCCATCCGGGCCGTTGATGCATTTCAGCAGCGGACATTTCCCCTGAACTTCCTGTTCGGTGTGATGAAGAAGTTCGGTGATGACTCAGCCGGGTCGCAGGCGGCACTCATTGCCTATTACGGGTTCCTCTCCATCTTCCCGCTCTTGCTGGTAATGATCACCTTGCTGACTATGTTCGTGTCGCCCGGCACTGAGCACCGGATTGTGCACTCCGCACTGAGCCAGTTTCCCATCGTGGGCAATCAGTTATCCGGCCCAAATGGTATCCATAGGCTGAAGTCCGGCAGTTCGGTTGGACTAACCATTGGGCTCGTGGCGTTGGTCTGGGGCTCCCTCGGCATTACGCAGGCGGCGCAGAAGGCCATGGCCGAGGTGTGGAACGTGCCCGGTGTTGTCCGTCCGGGATTCTTTCCCCGCCTCGGACGGAGCGTCGCCTTCCTGGCGGTGCTCTTTTTGAACGTGATCGTCACCACGGTCCTCACGGGTATCTCCACTTTCGGAGGTCACAGTCCGCTCGTGCGGATCGGGGCCATTCTGATTTCCCTGATCGTCGACGTCGGGATCTTCATTCTGGCCTTCCGGGTGCTCACGCCGAAGACCATCAAGACGGGCTGCCTCATCGGTGGAGCAGTTCTGGCCGGGGTCGGCTGGGCCGTGCTCCAGTACGTCGGGACGTCACTGGTCGCCCACCAGCTCCGCCACTCCAGCCAGATCTACGGGTTCTTCGCCTCGGTTCTGGGGCTGATCGCCTTCATCTTCTTGGCCGCCGAAATCACCCTCTACGCTGCCGAGGCCAATGTGGTCTGGCAGCGCCGCCTCTGGCCACGAAGCATCGTTCAGCCCCCCCTTACCGAAGCCGACCTCCAGGTCCTCACTGACATCGCCCTGGTGGGGGAGCGAAGGCCGGAGCAGAGCGTTGAGGTCCATTACGACTCGGTGGATGAGGACAGTCTGTAAACACCGGCTGGCGTTCAAGATGTCAAGAATCGCCCGGATGTCTCTACTGATGGTGCTGTCGGCCACGCCAAGCTCGCGAGCCATCCGGGTTTGGGCACCCCGGCCCAGGCCGCACTGTCTCATCAATCGGGCGACTTCGACCCGGCGTTCCAATGGAGTGCTTATCTCCACGTTGTCGCAGTGAGGACAAGAGTCATGCTCGGGCTTGTCCACTCCGGCGACGCAATACCCGTGTCGAACTGGCCCATACCATCGGTCCAAGGTGGAGCGTGGGAGTGACCGAATGCTACAGGGCCTCGCATCATGGCGCTACCGTTGAGCACGGAGCAGAAAGGCGCGCCACGATGAGCATTGAGACAGATGAAATCGAAGCCGCAGATACGCACCTAGCGCACGCGATGGGCCGCCTATTGCGCGCCGTCGATGCCGTGGGCGACGATGGCGAAGCCGCCCACTACATCTCAGAGAGGATGCCTGAGGCGTTGAGGGAACTGGCGGCCCGCATCAGCGCCGCACAGGGTTTGGCCGCTGACTGAGCACCGCGGTAGGTCTCCCGATCGTTTCGGGGGCACTGAGGCGAGCTGGTGGGACGGTTTCAGAGAGTTGCTCGGCTTATTCACCAACGTTGACGCGTGAACGTTGGCGGTCCCCCCACCGTCGGCGCTCCGATCAAAGGCCGAGGAGCCAGTTCGGTGCCCTCGACAACTCACGTCGACGCTGCCCGACCGGGCGAAGAATGAGGAAGCCACCAAGGACGAGGCTCACGCCCAGGATGAACAACGCATCTAGGTTGGCGCCTGTGAATGGCAGTCCCGCCGGAACATCGGTGCTTTGAGTCCCGCTGGTCGCGGTGGACGCCGCGACGATGTCAGAGGTAGCCGCGACGATGCCAGAGGTAGAGGTGGACGGGGGCTGGCTCGCGAAAGCCGGGCTCGTGCCCGAAGGAGGCGATGCGGAGGTGCCACCGTTACTGTCATGGCTGGGCAAGATCACTACAACGTGGCCAAGACCCCTCGCATTGATCGCTCTTACGCGGATGTGGCGCACGACCTTTCCGATCCTGAGGCCGTCAATGTGACAGGTGTCTGGGCCGGGGTTGAGCGAAATGCAACGGTACTTCCCACTGTAGTTGGACGCCACGTAGTACAGAATCGGAGAACCACCATCGGAGATGGGTGCACTCCACGAGACGGATACTCCAAGAACGCCAGCAATGTAGGTTGCCTGAGCGGCTATGGGCGGCCCGGGCCTCGTCACCGCAGCCGATGCTCGTGCTGACGGCGACACTGAACTGAGCATGGCTCCAAGGAGCGGTACGGCCACCACGCCCATCAGCCCGAGTCGTCTCACGGGAGCCCCCCTCCCTGGTCGGCCGGGTTCCCCCAGCGAGCCCCCCCATTCAACACCTCAAATCAAGTAGAGGGAAGAGGGCTCGGCCCCTGGAGCGGGTAAGGCAGTACCCGCAGCTGGAAGCAGGTGAGTGAGCTGCGGCTCCCTCAGAAGAAGCGCGGCCTGACCCGAAAGCTGCTCAGAGGGTTCGGGATCTAACTAAAGGCAATGTCTTGCAGCGTCGATGCCATAAGCGCCAGGTCCGGAGTGCCAGCGGTAGGGATTCCGCTCCGGGCCTTGGCATCTGACTCCCACTCAGAGCTTTTCAAGGGAACTGGCTAACTCAGTGACTGGTGGGTTCCCTTCGGCTACGAGGCCTCAAGGTCGTCGAAGATCCCCCGGCTCCATTCCCAGCCACACACGAAGCACCGGTGTTTCACCTTGCCATGGATTACCTTGACCCTCTCACCGCTTTGACCCCTGATCGGCCTGACCATCCTCGAATCACAACTCGGACACATCGGATCTCCATCCTTTCCGTTGAAGGAAGCTGGCCTCCGGCGTGACCATCAACAGCAAGTCCATTTTGTCTTCGGATCTTGCGTGTCAGGTGGATGGTCGCTCTAGGACCCGACGAGGGCTAGATCTCGTCGACAGATCTCGGCGTTCGAAGGATCATGATCGATGCGGCGACAAGCAGACCAGCACCGATCACCGTGAATAGAAAGTGCCACCAACTCCAGCTGAATTGTCTCGTCACTGCTACGGCGGGTCGGGTGGCGCAAGCCTTGACACTCGGACAAGTGGTTGTCGTGAACGGCAGCGACACTATTGCAGTGCTGGTGAATCGTGTAACGGTCCAGAGGACCCACATGGCCCACAGGCCCACTACGACGACAATTCGCAAAGGCTGATTACGAATTCCCACGTGGGAATTTTGGCCGTGTTCTCACCCGAGGGCGCGGATGCCCAGGGGTTCTAGCGGAACTGCCGGACCGCCTTTTCGGAACGGAGTCTTCGGCGCACTCGAGATATCCGCCACGCTGGCGTTCACCCGCTTCCATTCCGATAGGTCTGGCGCATGGTCTATGCAGCCCCACACCGTGTGCCACTTGTCGGTGCCGTCCTGAAACTGCCCTTGGAACTCGACGGGCTTCGGGCAGTGGGTAGGAGCACCGTGTCTGAAGCTGCTGACCATGCGGAAGCACGGGCGACTGCGGGCTGACCGCACCGGGTCCGCCTGACCTATAGCCCAAACGCCGCCTTCAGGTCCGCAGCCGTCACGGCGTTGAACTGGTGCGCCACCTTGGCGTTGTCCTCCAGCCACCGGGCCAGTGAGTAATGAGTGGACGCCAGGGTGACCACCTTGTGGCTGAGCCGGGGGTCGATGGCGACGAACGTCACGTTGTTGCCCGTGGTGCCGTCATCCTCATCGAAGGTGATGATGATAGTGAGGTCACCCCTGGTGTAGTCCGGTCCCGCCATAATGATCGGGAGCCAGGATTGCAGGAAGGCGTCGGCCGACGGCAGTGCTCCACCAGCCACGGCGTTGTGGGCGTCGTGGTCGAGGTTCGGTGCGAACTCCCCGGTGACCGGCAGGTTGCCGCTCTGGATGTCAGAGAGGAGCGCCCCGCTGGTGGTCGTGCCGCTGGGCACGTCGAGCTGGTGGCACGCTGCCTGCTCGGTCGGGTCGAGGAAGTACGGCCACGGCGCGTGCCAGGGGACGTACAGGCCGACCTGCATGGGTCCGCAGTTGGCGGGCATGTCCTCGGCGTAGACCTTGGCCGTCTTGCGAGCTGCCACCGTCTGGCCGAACACCGAGGGCGGGGGCGGATTGCAGAGGGGGCCGACCGCGCACTGCTTGTGCGTTTGACCGGCGAACATGGCCAGGTAGTCCCCCAGGCTCGGGTGGATGACGGCGAAGTAGTTGGTCGCCTGGCCGAACTGGGTGCCGAGGCTCGTCAGGTACGGCATCCCGGCAACGACCCCGGCTCTGGTGGCGTTCTCCTCGGGGATGACCAGGACCTTGTGCGTCCCAGGCGGGGGCGGTGGGATCGTCGTTGTCGTCGGCGTCGGCGGCGGCGGCGTCGTCGGTGGAGTCGGTGGCGTGCCCCCGTTCACCGGGCCACCCTCAGTCCCGGCCATGCCGACCACCGGCTGGTTGAGGTGGATCGCCCCGGTCGACCCGTAGAACCCAGCATCCCCGCCGCTGAAAATGCCACCATCGGCGGCCACGAACCAGTAGCCGCCCCCGTCGCTGGTAGCCGACATGCCGACCACAGGTCGATTGAGCCGGAGGTTTCCGGTCGACCCGTAGAAGGGAGCGCCAAAGGCAAATACCCCGCCATCGGAAGCCACCAACCAGTAGCCACCAGTCGCCCGGTCGGCGGCGATACCCACCACCGGGGAGTTGAGGGGCTGTCCACCCATCGAGCCGTGGAAGACAGCGTCGCCGAAGGCGAAGATGCCGCCATCTGACGCCACCAGCCAGTAGCCACCTCCGTCAGAGGTGGGCGTCATCCCGACCACCGGCCGGTTGAGGTGCAGGCTGCCGGTCGAGCCATGGAACTGGGCATCACCGAAGGCGAAGATGCCGCCATCTGAGGCGACGAGCCAGTACCCGTGGCCAGTCGGTGTGGACGCCATACCCACGATGGGTTTGTTCAGGTGAATGGCACCGGTCGAACCGTAGAAGGCGGCGTCCCCGCCGCTGAAGATGCCGCCATCGGCGGCCACCAACCAGTAGCCACTCCCACTCGGGGTGGCCGCCATGCCCACCATCGGTTGGTTGAGGCGCATATTGCCGGTCGAGCCATGGAAGGCAGCACTACCGAAGGCGAAGACACCGCCGTCGCTGGCTACCGTCCAATATCCCCTGTCCGTGGGGCCAGTGGTTGTCGAGGAGGTCGCGCCCGTGGAGCCAACGGTTGCCGCGATGGTGGCCAAGAGAACCGCACCCAGCGCAAGATATCGACGTAGCATCATCAGCCCAGCTCCACATGGGGCAGCTCTTTGAAGCCCTTCTCGATGAGCACCTCGGCCAGGTAGCTCTCGCCCAGGACGCGCCGGTCGGCTTCCTTCTTCTGCGCGTTCCTGATGTCAGCCCTGATGCGGATGGCCAGCACTCGGCTGGAGAACGCCCTGTGGCCTCCGACACTGACACTGCGCATGCCCTGCACCCCTCCCACCCTCAGGGTGCGAGTCTCGCTTCCGCCTGCACCCGTCCTTGCTCGCCTGCCCTCAGCTACTCTTCTGTCCCCACCTAATGCTGTCAACCGCTCACACAGAGTGTGGGAGTCCCACCACGCATGGTGACCGATACTTGAAAACCGTTTTCGAGGGCGTTGGATGAAGACTGTCCCCAAACCGGTGTGCCCTCAAGCGGTCATCGCAACGGCTTCGGCGAACGCCTTTGATGGTGTCATCCATCCGAGGGTCTGTCGAGGACGCGTGTTGAGCGACCGAGCGATGGCATCGAGCTCGCGCTGGGTGCACTGGGAGAGGTCTGCCGTCTTCGGCAAGTACTGACGAAGCAGCCCGTTAGTGTTCTCGTTGCTGCCGCGCTGCCAGGGGCTCTTCGGATCGCAGAAGTAGATCTGCACGCCGGTGTCGACGGTGAACTGGACGTGCTGCGCCATCTCCTTGCCCTGATCCCAGGTGATCGACTTCCGGAGCTGGGCCGGGAGGGTGAGGATGCGCTTGGTCATGGCCTTCCGGACCGCCTCGGCGCCGTGTCCGTTCGGCAGCTCGAGCAAGATGACGTAGCGGCTGTGTCGTTCGACGAGGATGCCGAAGTCGGTCATCTTCCGGCCGAAGATGAGGTCGCCCTCCCAGTGGTCCGGGACCGCCCGGTCGGCGACCTCGGCCGGGCGTTCGGAGATCATCACCACGTTGGTGAGCTGGCCTTGGCCGACTCCACCCTTCGTGTAGGCCTTGGCCCTGCGCATGGCCCGTCCGGTGCGTAGGCAGCTGTGCAGCTCTTTTCTCAGCGCTCCACGGCTCTGAACGAAGAGCGACAGGTAGATGGTCTCGTGGGACACCTGCATCTCCGGGGCATCGGGGTAGGTCTCAGCCAACCACGCCGAGATCTGTTGCGGTGACCAGTAGGAAACGTAGCTTTTGAGGGACTTGTGCGGTCCCCCAAACATCCCGTACGACGGATGGGGCCAGAAGCCATTGACGAGCCACTCGAATGTGAAGTCCATGTCCACCAGCTCTTTGGCGCTGTAAGACCGGAGTTATAACCAGAACTTGTGGATGCACCACCTGACCGAGGGCGCGACGTACCTTCCTCTTTGAACAAACAA
>Ga0307373_10011292_pt1 | contig 12964 bp, 13 predicted proteins | sample OX2MG_FD_202534 | JGI IMG/M metagenome (GOLD analysis project Ga0307373, IMG submission 202534) | Soil microbial communities from Risofladan, Vaasa, Finland - OX-2 | ecosystem: Environmental > Terrestrial > Soil > Coastal area > Acid sulfate soil | place: Finland: Risofladan, Vaasa | collected... | reverse complement strand
ATCGCCAAAGAAAGGGGTTCCGCGGGCTTTTCGCTATGTACATACCCCCCCTCATGGAATTGCTCAATCGCGCCGAACTTGAGCACAGTCCCCGCAATAACCGTATGCGTGCGCTCTGAGTTCGGCACCGGGCTGAACTAGCCTCGTCCACCCGATCGGGAGAGCCAGTACGCCGCCGTACCGACGAGGTGTGCCTGGTGCGTCATGATCGCCGGGCGAACAATTGTAGGTGCGCGCACTGATGGCGAGGATGTTCTCCCAGATGCTCGGGCGAGGCGGCGCCTCGACTCAGATCTCTGAGCCGAGCTGGCGAAATTTCTCTTCGGTGACATCCATCTGAGTTGGCTCTGGTTGATCGTACGTGTCTAGGTCGGTTGGCAATGGCTCACCGCCACCGTCGACAAGATCCAGGCGCCCGGTTGGGTTGGCACTGGGGCGGGGACCGCACTCAAGGGATTCGTCGGTGGATCTATCGGTCAGTCGACCGGGGCTCACGCTAACGTGCAGGGTTGGTACGCCAGTCTGCTCAAGGACGTCGTGCTACCGCATATTGCGACTTGCTCCTACGTGGTGACATTTGGTGAGTTGGCCAGCGGTGTCGGTTTGATCCTCGGTGTGTTCACCGGCATCGCAGCCTTCAGCGGCGCTTTCATGAACATGAACTACATGATGGCGGGGGCGGTCAGCATCAACCCGGTCCTACTCTTCCTGGAGCTCCTGCTCATCCTCGCCTGGCGGGTGGCCGGCTATCTCGGCTTCGACTTCGTCCTGCTGGGTTGGCTCGGGACCCCCTGGAAGCGGGGTCCTATACCCGCCGGCCGTTCTCGCCCCCTGGCCGAGCCCGGCACCTAACCTTTGGCTGCGCCAGTGGGCGCTCAGAGTCTTCGCACCAAGTCGCGCTCGAGGCTCTCGCGGGCCTTGCTGACCGCCCCCTGGAGGGGCCAACCGGACAGCCCCTGCTCCAGCTGCCGAGCCAGGGCATAGCCAGACTTGGTGGCGCGGAGGGCATCCCCGGGGTCAATCCCCAGGGGCGGTTGGAGCTCGGTCAGGGGCACGCCGCTGGCCCAGTTATAGACGTACTCGACGTAGTCCAAAGAGGGACTCCGGCTCTCGGAAAGTCCCCACTCCGCCTCGGTTTCGCTGAGGTCGCGCTGGGCTTGCCGAAGGCGTCGGGCGACCTTTTCCAGGCGCGCCGTAGGCATCCGTCGCTTGCCGCTGGGTCGGTCCGGATTGCGGTCTTCGGCGGCCAGCATGACCAGCGTGGCGCAGATCTCGGCAGCGGACATCTGGTCCAACCAGCCCTCGGCGACCGCCTGGGAGACCAACAGCGTGTTCTCGCCATATACGGCGGCGGCGAGCAGTCCGAGTTTGGTCGGTCGGTCCTGACTGAGGTAGCCGAGCTGGGCCAGTACGGCCCGATAGGCCTGCAGCTGGGTCCGGTACTCGTGCTCGCGGGCTTTGGCCTCTGCCTCCGCTCCCGCTAGCCCCGCCTCAATCTCTACGACCTCGCGGCGGCAGGCTTGGTGGTCGGAGAGGATGGGACAGGTGGGACAGGGGGAACTGGAGAGCCGGCGCTCCTCCTGGCGCATCACCCGCCGCAGTCGCTCCAGACGTCCCCCGGGATCCTGGGTGCCTTCACCGAAGCGGCCCCGGCGGCGATCGCGAAAGTGGCGGCGCCGCAGCTGACGCGACTCCTCGCGGGCCGCATCCAAGCCCTGGCGAGCGCCTAGAAACTGGCTCAAGGTCCGCTCCGTACACGCCACTCTGGGGTGGCGGAAGCGGCGCTGGCGGAGGTCCTCCAGGCGCGCCTCGAGGTTGGGGCGGCGCTCGCGGAGACTGTCTAGGGCCCGGAGTCTCTGGTACTGCCCAAAGGACTGCTCCAGCAGTTCCTCGGCCTCCTCCGGCGTGTGCCGGCGGAGCAGGTTGAGGGTCATGTTGTAGGTGGGAGCGAACTTCGACTCAACCGCCATGTCGTTCCCGAGCAGGGTCTCGCAGATGACCCCGAGATCGACCTCGGGATCACGCAGGATAACCCCATGGCCGATGGAGTCGATCCCGCGCCTTCCGGCGCGGCCCAGGAGCTGGGCGAGCTGACCGCTGCGCAGGGCGGCGAAGCCCTGGCCGTCGAACTTGGTGAAGGTGGAGATGACGCAGGCGCGAGCGGGCATATTCAGGCCCAGGGCCAAGGTCTCGGTGGCGAAGACAACTTTGAGTAGGCCCCGCTGGAAGAGCGCCTCGATCGTCTCCTTGACATAGGGGAGGAGCCCGGCGTGGTGCATGGCGATCCCACGTCGCAGCAGATCCATCGGAAGCGAGCGCACATAGAGCTCGGCCTCCTCGGGGTCCTCAACTTGGGCCAGCCGCTCGGCCAGCACCTCGTCGATCTCAAATTTCTGCTGCAGCGAGGTGAAGTCGACGCGATGGGTGCTGCAGCGCGCCATCGCCTCCCGGCAGCCCCGTCGGGAGAAGATGAAATAGATGGCCGGCAACATGTCCTGCCCGGCCAGCTGATCGAGGATCCGGAGCATGTCGTTCTCCGAGGCCCAGGCCAGCCGGCCACCGCCCATGCGACGGTCGCCGCCGCGTTCCTGCTGAGCCAACTCGAGGGTGGCGCGGTCGAGCCGGCCCTCGCGGTCCAGTAGCGGCAAAAGTCGATTGCGCATGCCGAGCCAAGTGCGGAGCTCGACCGGGCGTTCCTGGCGCACCACGACGGGCATTCGGCCCCGGCGCTCGCTCATCCAAGCGGCCACCTCGTCGACGTTGGTGATGGTGGCTGAGAGACCGATGAACTTGATGTGCTGGGGAGCCTGGACGATGACCTCCTCCCAGACCGTTCCCCTGGGGTACTCGTCGATGTAGTGGATCTCGTCGAGGATTACCCAGGAGACCCGCTCCAGAGACAGGGGATCGTCGTAGACCAAGTTGCGCAGAATCTCGGTGGTCATCACAACCACCTTGGCGAAGGGGCGGATCGAGGTCTCTCCAGTGACCAGCCCCACGTTGGCCTCGCCGTAGCGCTGGCAGAGGTCACCGAACTTTTGGTTGGACAGCGCCTTCAACGGCGACGTGTAGAGGACACGCTCTCCGCCCGCTGGGCCGACCGCCTCGAGGCAGCGCCAGATCGCCCACTCGGCGACCACGGTCTTGCCGCTCGAGGTGGGAGCGCTGACGAGGACACCCTGATGTCTCTCCAGAGCCGAGATCGCCTCCACCTGAAAGGGATCCATTTCAAATGGGAGGGTGCGCTGGAAGTCGGCCAGGTCCGGAGGTGCCGCCTCGTTCAAGCGTTACTGGATTCGGCGGTCAGGACCGGAGATCGCCGATTGCTCCTCCGCCAGACCAAGACCAGCAGAGGGACCCCTAGGACGAGTACGCCCAAGGCGGTCAGCTGAGCCTGCTTGAGGCCGAACGCGATGACCGGGACGTTGACCGGATTGCGGAGAAAGAAGATCCCGATCTGAGTGATCGGGTAGAGGGCCATGTAGGTGATCCCGATGATCCCGTTGCCCACTCCACGGCGGCGCAACCAGATCAGGAGTCCGAGCACTATCAAGATCACCAGCGCCTCGTAGGCCGCCGCCGGCTGGTAGCCGACGCCGAGCTTGGGGGCGAAGCTGTTGGGGTTGGTGTAGGCGGTCGCCCAGGGCAGGTTGGACGGGTAGCCGAGGATGTCGCCATTGATGATGTTGCCAATCCTTCCGATCGGTTGGCCTATGGCTGCGAAGAGGACGGCAGCGTCGAGCAGAACCCAGAAGTTGACCCGCGCCCGCCAGGCCATGACGAGCAAGGTGGCACTGCCCAGGAAGATGGCCCCGAAGAAGGCCATCCCACCCTGCCAGAAGGCGAAGGTCTCCAGGGGATGGGTGAAGTAGTAGGCGGCGCCGGACTGCAGATCGTAGAAGAGGCGGCCACCGATCAGCCCCATGACGATCGTCCAGAACGCGATCCAGCCGCTCTTTCCCCGGGGAATGCCATGGCGCTCGGCGTAGGGCAGGGCCACCTGCAGCCCCACCAGGATGGCCACCGCGTAGCCGACCCCGTACCAATGGATGGTGAGGGGACCCAAGCGGAAGACCGGGTCGATCCCGATCTGGATCACACCGATCAAGGGGCTCACGCCTGGATCAACTCGATTTCCTGGCGAGTCAGCAGGGCTTCACCACGACCGCCATCCTCGGCAACCCAGTTGGCCACCTTGTTCAGCATTTCATCGGCGTGGCGTCGATCATTGCTGACGCAGGCGACGCCAATCACTGCCAGCTGCCAGGAGTCCAGTCTCTCCACCTCGGCCGCCGCGACATTGAATTGGCGCCGGACTCGTTGGGTTAGGGAGCTCACCACCTGGCGCTTGGCCTTGAGGGACTGGCTCTGCGGCAGGTGCAAGGTCAGCACCAGGCTGCCGATTACCACGGGGCTAGTTTAGGGAGCCCGTCTGGCGGGGTCGGCCGGGATGGTCAGCCCATCTGCCTCAGCATCTGGACCGCCACGTTTTCCCGGCGCTCCTGGCCGACCGTGCTGGTACCGCCGTGTCCCGGATAGATGACCGTGTTCTCCGGAAAGGAAAGGAGCCGGGAGAGTACCGAGACCAGCTGCCGGGGCACATCCACGTCGGGCAGGTCAGTCCGACCGATGTTCCCCTTGAGCAAGGTGTCACCGGTGAAGAGGTGGTTGCCCACCTTAAAGCAGAGCGAACCGGGGCTGTGGCCTGGGGTGGAGATCACCTCCAATTCGAAGTCACCAAAGGCCAGCTTGTCACCATCGTTGAGGTAGTGGTCAGCCGAGCGCAGGTAGGCCTTGGCGTCGAGAAGACTGAGGGCGGTTTCGCCGCCCACCTGGGTCTTTACCTCCTCCTTGGCGGTGGCGTGGTTGCGGTGGCCATGGCTGCAGCAGAGGTGGCGGACGGTCAACCCCTGGCATTGCTCGACGATCTTCGCCGCGTCAGCGCCGGGGTCGATGACCACGGCCTCCTGGGAGCGGGCGCAGGCGACCACGTAGCAGTTGGTCTCCGCCGTACCGGTGACCCGCACCCGGGCGATTTGCAGGCGGGGCCGGGTGGGCTCCGGAGTCAGCCGCTGACCTCGCGCTGGTCGGCGATCTTCTGACGCAGGGCCTCCAGCTGCTCGAACTCGTCCATGGCCGGCTTGGGCAGCCGCTGGTAGGAGTGGGGGAACTTGGCGTGCTGGAGGGCGTCGAGGAGAACTTCCACCTCATCGTCGCTGAGCCGGTAGAGGTGCCCGTGAGGCGCCGGAATGCTGGGAATCTCCGACACCAGCACCGGTTGCTCTGACTCCTCCTCGTCGACCTCCTCCTCGAGCATGGGGAAGCCGCTCGAACGACGCAGGGGCAGGGTCTCGTTGGGCGTATCGGGATGCTCTGGGGCCGCCACCTTGGTGGGCTGGAAGAGCTGGGCCGAGCCGCTCAGGCTGGCGCGTTTGAATGCCATCTCAGTTCGCCTCCCGGGAGAGCACCGCCTCGGCCAGCTGCCGGTACGCCGAGGCGCCATCGGACTCGCTGGCGTACTGGAGGATCGATTGGCCCGCTAGGGGGCACTCGGCAAAACGAATGCTGTCCGCCACCTGGAAGGGATAGACCAAGTTTCCAAAGTGGGATTGCACGTCGTTAAGGACCTCATTGGCGTGCACCGTCCGACCCTTGTGGATCGTCGGCAGGATGCCGTTGATGCGCAGCCGGGGGTTGAGCTTGACCCGCACCCGCTCGATGGTGCGCTGCAACTGCTCCATCCCCTTCATGCCGAAGTACTCGCACTGGAGGGGGATGACGACGTCGGTGGCGGCGACCAGGGCGTTGATGCAGAGCAGCCCCAAGGACGGCGGACAGTCGATGATCACGTAGTCGTAGTCGGGCAGGATGGGAGTCAGCTTTTCCAGCAGCACGGACTCCCTCCCAATCTCGGTGACCAGCTGCAGCTCGGCCCCAGCCAGCTCCACGTTGGCGGGCAGGAAGTCCACTCCCACCCCGGGCGAATGGAGGCGGATGTCGGCGGCGGAAACCTGATGCTCGCAGAGCATGTCGTAGACGGTGACGCGCAGATCGTCGGGGTGGGAAACCCCCATGTTGACGGTTAGATGGCCTTGAGGATCGAGGTCAACCGCGAGCACCCGAACTTCCCGCTCGGCGAGGGCACTGGCGAGGTTCACCGCGGTCGTCGTCTTGCCCACCCCGCCCTTCTGATTGGCGACGGCCAGGACCTGGACACCGGTGGGCTTGTGGTTGTTGGAAGGCATGAAACGAAGGGACCTCGGCTGGTCAGCAGGCCATTAGAGTGGCCGACGTTGGGGCAGCCTGTCGGTATCATATGGCGGCTCACAGCAGTTCCGGGGTGAGACCGGTCAGGTGTGCGCCAGAAGACCGGCCAGGGCGGCACCCGATCACTTCCTAACAACCGCGAAAAGTCTCACCGGCACGTGCCCGCGGCCATCCTCGATAAGGAGAAACGGCAGCCTTGGCTGAAGTTGGCGAAGTCCCAAAATCCAAGATCCAGGCCGCCGAAGAAGCGGTCAACCTGGCTCTGGCTAGTCGCTGGCCAGAGGCCCTCGCCATCAACGACGAGTTGATCCAGCGCTTTGGACCCGACGAGGATATCTGCAACCGTCGGGGCAAGGCCTTGCTCGAGCTGGGTCGTCTGGAGGAGGCGGATGCGGCGTACAACGCCACCCTGAAGGTCAATCCCGGCAACCAGATCGCCCGCCGCCAGTTGGCCAAGCTCGCCGAACGCCGGGCCGCCAAGGGGCAGGTGGCGCCGGTCAGCGCCTCAGTCGACGTGGCCGTGTTCACCGACGAACCGGGAAAGTCCGCCATCACCAAGCTGATCCTGGCCTCCGGGATCGACCCTAGCCAGGTCGCTCCCGGCGATCCCCTCACGGTCGAGGTGGCTGAGGACCAGGTGTCGGTCCGGACTCTTCGAGGAGTGGATCTGGGCGGAGTGGAGCCGCGGCTCTCCCAGCGCATCCTCAAGCTGAGCAAGAGCGGTAATCGCTATGCCGGCGCGATCACTCACGTCGACGGCTCCGGGGTCCAGGTGATCCTTCGCGAGGTCTACCAGGCCCCCGATCTGGCCGGTACCAACTCCTTCCCGGTGCGCAAGGTCCGGGAGATCACCTACCGCCCTTATGCCAAGGAACCGGTGATCGCCCGCGACGACGAGACCCCGGTCACGACTGAGGACGATGAGGACGTCCTGGCTCCGGCGTCGGCCATGGTCTCTGACGATCTGGAAGACGGATTCAGCGAGTTCGAGGAGCCTGCCGAAGAGGCCGAGCCCGACGACGTCGACGAAGACGTCCGGCCCGAGGATGAATACTGAGCCGGACCCGGGTCTGGGACAAGGTTCACACCGACTCGTTCCCGGATTGAGCTCGCCAGGCTCCTCGGCCGACCCGGGCCTTTGGCTGAGCCCGGCAAGAGTGGAGACCGGCCGATGAGCATGAGGGCTGCGCAGAATCGGGTTTCGCCTGGTCCCGGGGCGCGCGCTTGGGCCAGCTTGGCAGCCGTCTACCTGCTCTGGGGGTCGACCTACGCCGGGATCCAGGTGGCCATCCGCTACATGCCACCGTTCCTTATGTCGGGGAGCCGCTTTGTCCTGGCCGGCGCTCTCCTCTACCTGGTTGCCGGCCACCAGGGCGGCTTCAGGCAGGGGTTGGGGCACTGGAGCACGCCCAGTCGCCAGGAGGCGATCAGTGCTGGGGTGGTTGGTCTCTTCCTTCTAGTCGGCGGCAACGGGCTGCTCACCCTAGGTGAGCTCAAGGTGGAATCGGGGCTGGCTTCCCTGATGATCGCCACCGTTCCCCTCTGGATGGTTCTGATCGGATTGCTCCTCAAGGGCAGCCGCCGGCCCGGGCCCCTGGGTTGGATTGGGGTGCTGGTCGGGCTGGGCGGCGTCGCCGTGCTCGTCGATCCCAGCTCGGGAGGACATCTCAGTCTCCTCTCGGCGGCCGGTCTGCTCGGATCGGCCATCCTCTGGAGTATTGGGTCCCTCTACTCGCAGCGTGCCCCCTTGGCACGCAATGTCCTTCTGGTGGCAGCCGTGGAGATGGTTGTGGGGGGAGTGGGCCTGGTCCTGGTCGGGTTCCTGACCGGAGAGGCCAGCCACCTGCACTGGGCCCACATCGCCGTGCCCTTCTATCTGGCCTATGGCTGGCTCATCGTCGGCGGTTCGATCGCCGGTTTCTCCTGCTATACCTACGTTCTCAAAACGATGCCCCCGGCGACGGTGGCCACCTACGCCTACGTCAACCCCATCGTCGCCTTGGGGCTGGGCTGGCTGATTCTCGGTCAGGCCCTGACGCCGACCGCGGGTCTGGCGGCGCTGCTGATCACCGCGGGTGTGGTGCTGATGGTTAGTGGTCCAGCCCTCTCCAACCGTCGCGCCCGGTTGGCCCCGCTGCCCCCCAGCTGACCCGAGTCCGGCGCCGGCGGAGATCAGTAGAGGACGGTGCGCATACTGCCGATCCGCTTGAAGCCGGTGCGCTCGTAGACGTGGATGGCGGTGTCGTTGAAGTCGTTGACGAAGAGCGTCACCCACTCCGTCTCCGCCAGCAGCATGTTGCACAGGGTCGCCATGGCGTTGGTAGCCCGCCCCTGGCGGCGCAGCGACGGATCCGTCCACACCCCCTGGAGCTGAACCGCCTCCGGGGTGACCGACGAGCACTCAGCCTTGAAGACGACGCGGTCATCCTCCATCCAGACGTACATACGTCCGCGCCGGATCAGGGCTAGGACGCGCTCGCGGTAGCCAGAGGGGTCAACCAGCATGGGGTCGAAGCCGACTTCCTCTAGGTGCATGGCGGCACCGGCCTCCACCAGTTTGTCCAACTCTTCGGTGCGAGCCCGGCGCAAGGGAGGTGGATCGCTAGGGGCGGGAACCACCGAACCGAATTCGAGTGCGTAGTGGGGCTGCTCCGCGCGCAGAGTTCGAACCGGGGGCAGCTGAGATGCCAGTTGCTCCTGGAGCCTGGCCACCTGGTCCTGCGGGCCCACCATCAACTGGAGCCAGGGAAGGTGGGGCCGGAGGGCGCGGGCCAGGGCATCCAGATCGCGCGGGTCGGGGGCCCAGGGCACGATCAAGGGCCCGTGCAGGAGGACCCCGCGGAGGCGTCGGTCGCTGGGATGCTCGACCCCCATCAGAGATCCCTGGCGCAGTGCTCCTTGGCGAATCTCGCTGCGCAAGAAGACCGTCTCCAAGGGGTGCTGCTCAAGGCACGCTTCCACCAAGGAGGAGTCGGACGCCCACAGCTGCCGCGTCCGGGGCTGGCGGCTCAGGGCCCGCCGAAGCATGGCGCGATTATGGGCTTTCGGTCGCTTGTCTCGGGTCGTCGATGGTGGCTCGCTGGCAGGCTATGCCGACGATCAGGATCCAGAGTAGCTCGAGTCCCAGGAAGATACGCTCATAAAGGCCCCCGAGGCTCTGGGGCCGGAAGTGGGTATGGCCCAGAAGCGCCAGAGGGATGATGGCGACCACCGCCAGCGCCAAGAGAAATCCGCCCAGCTGGCGCAGCTCCGGAAAGTGACGCAAGCCCAAGGAGAGCGCGATCGTCCCCACCACGGCACAAAGGAACGCCACCAGGGCGAGATCGAGGTGGATGGCTCCCGCGGTGGTGGGCGGGGTCCCGGGCGGATCGTCGGGAAAGAACGCCAAGAGCGCCGATCCAATACCCCAGGCGGCGAGGAATCCTACGCCGACGCGGAGCCGCCCGGTTTTCGCGCCAAGGCGCAGCAGGGCCGCCGCCAGGGCCAGGGAGAGAACCCCTCGGAGCAGGAAGTTGATGTCCATCAGCCAGGAGTAGGGGCCGACGCCGTAATCGCTCTCGGCGCGGTGGAGCAGACTCAGGTCGGGTCGCAAGAACGCCAGTAAAACATCGATGAGAACGTAAATCACAACGGCGACACTGGCGGTCATCCCGAGCCACCGCCGCGACCGGCCGGATTGATCTAGCCGGGAAGATGCTCTCACCTCTGCTCCAACCAAACGGATTCCGCGCCAACCTCAGGGTTGACCAGCCCAAGGCTACTGCACCGGGATGCTAACCGTCATCCTTGGTTACTGTCAACAGTTATGACGACTTGGGGCAAGCGCGGTATCCTCAATAGGTGAGAGTCGTGAGCGGTCGCAGACACAAGCGGGAGGCTCCACACTTGGTGGTGCTTCTCTCCCGGGGGCTCCTTGAATACCGTGCAGCCGTCCGGGGTGTTCTCGCTGAGCGCGGCTTCGACGACGTTCCGCGGTCCGGTAGTTGGGTCCTGGCCTCCCTATCCGAAGCTCCCGCCACTGTGGGAGAACTGGCCCTGACCGTGCGCTCGACCAAACAGGCGCTCAGTCGGCTCAGTGACGTCCTGGTGGAGCGCGGCTACCTGCGCCGCAGCGCCGACCCCGCCGACCACCGTCTGGTCCGCCTCTCGCTAACGGCGCGGGGTCGGCTGGCCGCCGAAGCCGTCTTCGCCGGCATCGCCGGTGTGGACCGGTCAATCACGCTCCGCGCCGGCAAGGCCGCCCTGTCTCAGGCGCAACAGGCGCTGCTGATAGCCGTCGGGGACGCACGATGAGTCGGAGCGGGATCGGTTCGGTCCCCGCCGGCTAGAGCTGCGGCGCCGGCGCCTTTGGAATCAGGCCTGCCGCATATCGGAAATCGGCGAAGTAGGAATGGGCGACCCGGTCGATCAACTCGTGACTGAGTTCCGCCGGTATCCCGAGATAGCGGGCGGTGCTGATGATCTGACCGACGAGGTCGCGGGGCTGGCAGCCCCGCAGCGGCCGCCCCAGAGGCTGATAGTGGGTGGCCAGAAGGTAGTCGACGGCGCGATCCTGGTAGGCAAGCCCGCTGTTGGCGCAGACGTAGCGAAAGATGGTTCGGAACTGCTCAGGATCGGGGTCCCCCACCAGCGCCTTGTAGCGCACCCGGCGGAGGAAGGCTTCGTCTACCAGTTCCGAGGGGTCGAGGTTGGTTGAGAGCAGGAGGATGGTCGCGTAAGGAACGCTGACCGTGGTGCCGGCGCGGGCGATGTTAAGGTGGTCAACCCCGGTCTCCAGGGGAACGATCAGGCGGTTGAGGATCTCCCGTGGCGAGATCATCTGGCGGCCGAAGTCATCGACGTGGAAGATGCCCCCGTTGGCCTTCACCTGCAGGGGAGCCTCATAAAAGCCCAGGACTCGGTCGAAGGCAGGATCCAACTGTTGGGCTCGCAGTTCACCACCGGTGCGGACCACGGGACGGTAGACCAGGGTCCAGCGCCGGTCGTGGGCAATCGGCGGCCCGTCAACCGGACGGTGGTGAACCGGGTCGAAGACCCGAACCACTTCGCCGTGAACGTAGAGGGCGTGGGGGATGAAGATGGGATTGCCGAGCACCGCTGCGCAGGAATCGGCGATCGAGCTCTTGCCGTTCCCCGGGGGCCCGTACAGGAATAGAGCCTGCCGCGCCGTCAGGGCTGAACCGACTACGTCGACTACGGAGTCATGGAGGACCAGGTCTCCCAGGGCCTGGGTCATCGAGCTGGCGCTGATCTGGCCGGTGTCGGTAGCCAGGCTGCGGGCGCTGGCCAGGTAGTCACTGATCGGCACTGGCGCCGGTCCCGCGTACTGGCTCAGCTGCATGACCTCGCGGGCACGCTCCCTGCCACCGGCGCTGATCATGTATTCCAGGCCTTCCGCGAAGTCCTCGTGGGCGCCGGTCGCGCTGCGAGCTCCCGAGGTACCGCAGAAGCTCTCTGCGGTCAAGAAGGCCAATGCCTCGGCGGTCACCTTCCAGGGAAGGCAGACCAGCGATCCCAGTTCCCGACCCAGCAGGTTGCCGTTGAAATAGAGAACCTTGAGCACGAGATCGCAGATGAAGGAGAGGGGCAGGCCCAGGTCGCCCAGCGACTGCGGCGGTGGCGGACAGAAGACGGGGCCCTCGGCGGTTCCCCGAGGGCGCGGAACTGCCGAACTCGAGCGGTTGGGCGTTGTGGGGCGGCGGAGAGGTTGAGTGGCCATAGGTATCTGTGTTCGCGCAATCTAGCGGCTGGGGGGCCCGGCCGGCTCGGGAGGGGCCCGTCTCCCCGGGCCCCAGGGAGGGTCAGGGGCCAAGTCCGGGCAACCTCTGTGGGGCAGAGTGTATCTCCGAGGGCGTGCACCTTAGCGTCGCTCGAGCCGAGCTTGCGACTCTGTTGTGCATAAATATTGGGTCGATAGCGATGACTCACCCGAGAGTGGGCTACCATGAGTGAGCCGTGGACCGCACGGCAGAGCCTTGTCGACGGGATCACCAGCCGTTAGATCACTCGGCTTGTCGCTTGGGAGAGCGACCGCCGTCTGGGAGGGTAGTTTTGAGACACGTGGGCTTAGGAATATTCGGCAAGTTTTTGAGCGTCGCTGGGTTGGTCGCGGTCGCAGCGGGGACGGCAACGATCGCCTATCCCAGCGTGAGCGCTCAGTCTCCTACCTCCGCGGCGGGGTCAGCTGTCGCGGTCCCTTCCACGACTGGGGGGCTCACCAAGGGCAACACGGTCAATCTGCAAGCGCTCGCAAGCGCGCCGCGTCCCGCCATCGCGGCGCAGAGCAAGCCCCTGACTTCCCCGGTGCCAATCAACCGCCAATCTCCAAATCGCAGTGCGAACACGTCCGGTACGGCCGCGCCGACCTCGTCGGTCAGCGTCTCCACCGCCGGGACGGCAACGCCGGCAGGTGCCACGGCGACTCCGACGTCGTTTCCGGGCTTGACCGGCGCCCAGCAGGCGGCGGCCAACTCAGCCTACGACCTCGAGCCGCCCGACCAGGGCCTCTGCGCCAACAACCAATTTGTCATGGAACCCATAAACAATGCCGTGGCGATCTATCGGACAAATGGCCAGTTGGCTCTTCCCGCGACCCCCTTGTCGGCAGTATTCGGGGTCGGTTCCGAGTCGACGGGGAACTCTACCTCCGACCCTCGGTGCTACTACGATAGCCAGACTCAGCGCTGGTTCATGACCG
>Ga0307373_10011291_pt1 | contig 12964 bp, 15 predicted proteins | sample OX2MG_FD_202534 | JGI IMG/M metagenome (GOLD analysis project Ga0307373, IMG submission 202534) | Soil microbial communities from Risofladan, Vaasa, Finland - OX-2 | ecosystem: Environmental > Terrestrial > Soil > Coastal area > Acid sulfate soil | place: Finland: Risofladan, Vaasa | collected... | reverse complement strand
TCCGCGGGCGCTTCTCCGCCTATGCGTGCACCGAGGACGGCGACGGCCCGGTCGACTACCACGACCTCCTCGCACGGCGCTGCGACGCCCTGGTGGACTGGCTCCGAGGACGGGTCGCGGGTGCCCGTGCGAAGCGTTTCATCGATCACGGATGGGCTCTCGATCGCGCCATCGCCGAGCGCGCGGGTATCGGGTTCGCCGGAAAGCACGCGTCGGTGATCACGCTCGAGGCGGGCTCGTACGTGCTCCTCGCGAGCATTGCGGTCTCGGTCGCGCTCCCCATCGACTCACCCTCACAGCGCGGCTGCGGCCGCTGCAGCGCCTGCCTGCCGTCCTGCCCCACCGGAGCGATCGTCTCGCCAGGTGTCATCGACGCCCGGCGCTGCATCTCCTATCTCACCATCGAACACCGGGGCCCGATCCCCAACGAGCTGCGTCCGCTGATGGGAACCTGGGCGTTCGGGTGCGATCTCTGCCAGGAGGCCTGCCCGATCAACCACCGCCTCGCCCCACAACCCCTCGACGCCGACGCCGCCTCGACCGCGCGCGGCCCGGTGCCGCATCCGGACCTGATCGAATGCCTCGAGCTCACCGACTCCGAATTCACGGCCCGCTTCCGGGGAACGGCGGTCGCGCGGACGGGGCGCGCCGGGCTGGCCCGGAATTGCGCGATCGCGCTCGGCAACGCCGGGGATCGCGCCGCGATGCCCGCGCTGCGACGGAGCGCCGAGCTCGACCCGGACGAGGTGGTCCGGGAGGCTGCTCGCTGGGGGATCGCTCGGCTGACCGGCTGAAGGCCAGCCGGAGTGGTCAGCGGAAGAGCAGGACCGCCGCTCCGGCACCGATGACGAGCGGAGCGCCGACGCACGCCGCCAGCAGCGAGACGGGGTCCGGGTCGCGCGGCCACCACGCCGGGGGCAGCGCCCGGTTGATCGGCACCCGTGCGCCGCGCAGGCGGGCGTTCCCGTCGAACAGCGCGAAACCCGCGACACATGCCAGCGCGATCAGGAGCGCCGTCTCGGCCAGCAGCGCCGCCGTCCCCGCGGCACCCGCGGCGTGGAGCCATGCACAGAGGACGAACGTGACGATGCCGAGACCCGCGCCACAGGACGCGGCCAGGAAAGTGGTCGGCAGCGAGGTGCGCGGCAGGCTCGGGAGTCGCATGCTTTCGATCGCAGCGTAGCACTCGGGCCGACTCGGTGACAGTTCACACGGACGGCACTCGGTTGTGACGAAACCGTTACGGCGACCGGCAACGCTTGACGCGCGCGATCTACTGTGCCTACGCTGCATTGGTCGCCAGCGGGCGGCCGGTTCCCACTTCTCTCCCAACGTCCCACCACACGAGGAACCCGATGCCGACAAGGTCTCGTCTTGCCGCTGCCGCGCTCGGCGCCACCGCCGTGGCAACCATCCCCGCCGCTGTTTTCGCGACCTCCTACGTGGTGCGCCCCGGTGACACGGCGTCGGACATCGCGGTCCGTCACGGCACCACCCTGGCCGCACTGCTCGACGCAAACCGCATGGCCGCGCCGGAACTCATTCGGGTCGGTCAAATGCTGCAGATCCCCGACGCGTCGCTCACGCTACCCGCTTACGCGCGCGGCGCGGACGACTCCGAGACCTACCGCGTCGGCCGCGGCGAGGGCGTTTTCGAGACGGCTCGGCGGTTCGGTGTCGACCCGACGGCGCTGGCGCGGACCAACGGTATCGGCGTCAACGCGCCCATCTCGGAGGGCGACGAGCTGGTCGTACCAGGCCGCCTCGCGCGGATGAACGCGCTCGTGAGCTTCGTCGCCGCCGACGTCGTCGTCGACGCGCGCCTGCTGCGCGCGGTCGCCTGGGCGGAGTCACAGTGGCGCCAGGAACGAGTCTCGCCGACGGGCGCCGTGGGTGTCATGCAGATCGAACCCTTCACCGGGGAATGGGTGTCGCGCCATCTCGCCGGGACGCACCTCGACATCTGGCGCGCGCAGGACAACGTGGTCGCCGGCGCGATGTTGCTCCGCCACCTGATGAGCAAGCACGAGGCCGACGTCGCGGCCACGCTGGCCGGCTACTACCAGGGGGATGCGAGCGTCGCAACCCATGGGATCTACGACGACACGCGGCGCTATCAGCGCGAGGTCCAGGACCTGATCGCTCAGGACGCCTGAGCGCCGGGAGCGGGCCAGCCGCCCACTCGGGTCATCGCGCCGTTTCGGTCGACGAGGCGCGCCGGTAGCCCCGCGCCGTCGAGCCACGACGCCGCCTCGGCACCGCGAACGATCGCTGCGGTGGCGGCGATGTTGGCGTCGACGCAACTTCCCGCCACCACGCTGACGGTCCTCCAGGGGCCTGCAGCGGGGAGCCCGGTTGCCGGGTCGATGATGTGGTGCAGCTCGACCCCACCCCGCTGCCAGCGCCGCACCGTCGTGCTCGAGGTGGCAACCCCGCCGGCTCGGATGGCGATCGTCTCGCCGTCCGGGGTGATCGCCGCGCGGCTGTCCTCGGCGATCTGAATGTGCCAGCCCCCTTCGGGCGGTTCGCCCGCGACCGAGACGTCCCCGCCCAGGCTGACCAGGACCCCGCCGCCGCGCATCGCATCGAGGGCCGCGGCGGCGGCAAGATCGGAGGCGAGCGCTTTCGCGGTTGCGCCGAGGTCGACCTCGACGCCCGCATCGATCTCCACGCGCCGGGTCGCTGGAAAGAGGCGGACACGGCGCCATCCCGGCACCGGGGACACCGCGAGCGTCAGCGGCGCCCCGTCCGCGGGAACCGCGCCGAAGTCGACGCTGTACCCGGCGTTGCGCACCGCCTCCCCGACCGTCGGATCCACGGCGCCGTCGGTCAGCTCAGCGGCTCGAAGCGCGGTGGCGAGTGCCTGGGCAAGCAGCGGCGACACGATGCCCTCCCGCCGCCCGTCTCCGACCTGAAGACGGCTCAACTCGCTGTCATCTCGGAAACGGCTGCAGGCTCGGTCGATCGCATCGACCACCGCCTCGACCGACGCGGTCGCCGTGTCGAGGGCGTCGGGGTCGGTGACGACCACGTGCATCGATGTTCCGAGAGCGGTGCCTCGATACGCGGCAAGGGTCATGAGCCGCCGCTGACGGTACTCGCCGAGGAGGACCTTCCGGTGCTCGCCGACCCGGTGGAGAGCGATGACGACCCGGTGCCCGACGAGGACGTGGACGGCGTCGTCGACTTCGCTGTCGTTCCGGTCGAGGACGCCGTCGTCGAGGTCGCCACCCTGCTCGTGGACGCTCCGACGTGCGTGTCCGCGGCGGCGACTGCGAGCGCCGCGACAGCTGCCGCTCCCGCGACTCCGAAGGCCATCGTGAGCGTGCGGCGCAGGCGCAGCGCCCGGTCCCGCTCCGCCGCGGTGATGCGTCGCTTCGATGCCGGCATCACCCCACCTCCTGGGGATGGGCCGGCTGCTGACGCAACCGGGCGCGAATGATCGGGGTCGTGCGCAGGAGGCGTAGCACTCCTCGAAGATCGGCGAGCACCGTGCGAGGAATGTCCACCCGCGAGTCGGGATCCTCGACCCATTCCACCGGGAGTTCCTGAACGCGCACACCGGCCCACTGCGCGACGACGAGCAGCTCCGTGTCGAAGAACCATCCCTGATCCCGAACCAGGGGCACGAGGTCGCGGGCAACCTGGGTGCGCATGGCCTTGAATCCGCACTGCGCGTCGCGAAAGTGCGTGTGCAGCACGGCACGAAGCAGGAGGTTGTACCCACGCGAGATGAACTCACGTCCCGCGCTCCTGCTGACCCGCGCATTGGGCGCGAGCCGGCTCCCGATGGTGATGTCGGTGCTTCCCGCGAGAATCGGTGCGATCAGCGCTGTCAGCGACCCGAGTCGCGTCGAGAGGTCGACGTCCATGTACGCGACGACACGCGCGTCGCTCGCCAGCCAGGCACTTCGAAGCGCCCGACCGCGGCCCTTCTCGGGGACGCGGACGTAGCGCACTCCGTCAAGCTCGCCGGCGAGGCGAGGGCCGATCAGGCGCGTTGCGTCCTCACTCGCGTTGTCGACGACGGTGATCCTTGTCGCGAAGGGAATCTGCTCGTGGACGTGGGCGTGCAGCACGCGCACGCTGCGCTCCAGAGCGCGCTCCTCGTTGTACACGGGGATCGCGATGTCCAGGACCGGGGCGCCCGTCGTGGCGCGCACATCGTTCATGAGACAAGCCTGGCGCCCCCTTCTTGATACAGCCCGCGAGCTGGCTGGGAGGCGGCTGTGAAGTCACGGAGATCTCCGAGCCGCATACGACGCCGGGTCTCGGCGATCGGTCAGCGGCGCGCGGCCAGAACCTGGAGGCGCAACGCGAGTGCCGGGCAGCCGGAGACCGCTCGCCGAGCGTGGGGAAGGACCGACGGCGGGATGGCGCCGGCACGAATGATCGGGTATCCCCAGTCGTCGAGCTCGATCAACTCGGGCACGAGGTCCGCACAGACACCGTGGCCGTCGCACTTGATGCGATCGATGGCGAGCGTGTAGCGATTGCTCACGACGCCGCGGCCCGCGCGCTCAGGACGCTGCAGCGCCGGTCGTGTCCGTGGAGCGAGAACTCGCGGGCAAAGACGCGCAGCGACGACGCGAGCAAGCCTGCGGCGCCGTCGGGATGGCGGCAGGCCCCACGTCCCGCGAGCAGGCCCGCCCATCGCTGCATGTGCTCCAGGTCACCCGGCGCCGACGCCAGTCCCGCGACGCGTCCTGCCGTCGCTGATATGGCGCGCAGGCCGAAGGTGCACGGCCCGCACTGGCGGGCGCTCTCGTGCGCCAGGTACGCCAGGATCCTCGCGGTCTCGACGACCCCGCAGCGCCCTGATGGCAGCACCGCGATCACGCCGCAGCCGAGCGAGTAGCCGAGCTGCCGCAGCGAGTCCGCGTCCAGGGGCAGCCCCCAGGCGGTGGTGGACTCGACCCAGCCTCCGAAATATCCACCGAGGAGCACCGCCTCACTGTCCGAGGTGATACCCCCCGCCGCGTTCACCGCCTCGGCCAGTGCCATACCCTGCGGGATCTCGATCAGCATCGTTTGCGGCACCGCCCCGCCCACGGTGACCAGCGTGGTCCCGGATGCGTTCCCGATGCCGAGTGAGCGAAACCACTCGTCGCCGAAACGCGCGATGAGCGCGACGTTCGCGAGAGTCTCGACGTTCTGCACCAGCGTTGGACGGCCGTCAACGCCACGCTCGAACGGACGCGGTGGAATCGATGTGGGCAGCGCGATACCGGCGTTGATGAAGTGCACAGCCGCGGTCTCCTCTCCGGAGACGTAGCGAACGGGGGCACTCACCAGACGGAGCCGTGCCCGCTCGGACGCGGGGCGCTCGGTCACCGCCCGGTGCATCGCCTGGATCGCGCCCACGTGGTCGGCGCCGACGTAGAGAACGATCTCATCAGCGCCGACGGCGCTCGCCGCGAGCACCGCGCCGTCGATGATGAGGTGGGGCCGCTGCTCCATCAGCATGCGGTCCTTGCGGCTCAGGGGCTCACCCTCGCCGCCGTTTGCCAGCACGACAGGCGTTCCTCCGGACTGCGACGCCACGGATCGCCATTTGGTGGCCACGGGAAACCCCGCTCCGCCCTTGCCGCGCAGGTTGCATCGCTCGATGGAATCGATGAGCGCATAGGGCGCGGGCGGTAGAGCACCGAGCCGATGCTGGTGCGCGGCACGACTCTCCATCCCGTCGGTACCCGGCGGTCCCGCCAGCAACGCGATGCTCATCGTTCGGTCCCGAACGACGCACGCTCCGCGGCCAGGCGGCGCTCGTCCGCAAGCGGATCCAGCGGAGCCGCGAGAATGCGCCAGATGAGTGCGATGGCGACGGATGCGACGCAGACGGCGTCGATCACGACCATCCAGAGCGCGGTCCGGTCAGTGCCGGTGCCGATGCCGTGCAGCACGGCCACCGGCCAGCTCGCATACGCGAGCCAGTGGATCCCCCGCCAGACACGCGCGCCGATGTGCCGGCGAAGGAGGCTCGTCGCGACGATCGCGAGGAGCAGCTCGAAGGCGATCGCTCCGAGGCCGAGCCACAACGTCCGGTAGTACGAGCCGAACGGCACCAGCGCGGCGAGCCCGAGGTGGGTGAAGGGGTCGACCACCGCGGTGACGATGTGGAGCAGCAGGAAGACGAGAGTCATCAGCGCGAGATCGCCGTGCACCGCGGCGCTGAGGAATCGCGGCCAGCCGTGTGATTCGAACCGGAGACGTGCGAGCAGGCCGAGAACGGCGACCGCGCTCAGCAGCACCAGGCTGACGGCCCCCGCACCGCGGGTGGTGTACCAGAGCAATTGGCTAGACATTGGCTCCATTCCTCGTGGCCGCCGGGAGCTCGATCCGGAAGGTCGCGCCTCCGCCCGGTGTGTCCGTGACGCTGATCTTTCCGCCGTGTGCCGCCACGACAGCGGTGGCGATGCTCAAGCCCAACCCACTGCCGCCCTGGTCGCGACTGCGCAAGGGGTCGGCGCGATGGAAGCGCTCGAAGATCCGCTCGCGTTGCGCGGCCGGCACTCCGGGTCCGTGGTCGATCACGTCGATCTCCGCGTGTCCGTTCTGCGCCTGCAGCGCAACCTCGACAGGGCTTCCCGACGGGGTGTGCACGAGCGCGTTGCGAACCAGGTTTGCGACCGCCTGTCGCAGACGGAGGTCGTCACCGGTCACGACGACGGGCGCCTCGATGTGCGCGCTCACCGAGCGTCCGGGGTCGGCGGCGCGGGCGTCACTCACGGCGTCGTTGACCATCGATGTGAGGTCGACCGGAGCGCTGTCCAGGGGTCGCCCCTGGTCGAGTCGCGCGAGCAGCAGCAGGTCGTCGACGAGCAGCCCCATACGCCGGGTCTCCTCCTCGATGCGCCGGACGGCGAGCAGGACATCGTCGCGAGTCATGTCGGGGTTGCGTTGCAGCAACTCCGCGTAACCGCGCATCGACGTCAGCGGCGTGCGCAGCTCGTGCGAGGCATCGGAGACGAAGTGGCGCAACTTCTGCTCGGTCACGTCACGTTCAGCGAACGCGCGCTCGATCTGGCTCAACATGCCGTTGAGCGCGAGCCCGAGCTGGCCGACCTCGGTGCGCTCGTTGGACGGCGTGACGCGACGGCCGAGACTGCCCGCGGCGATCGACCGCGCGGTTGCGCCCATGCGCTCCAGCGGACGCATCCCGCGGCGCACGAGCAACCAGGTGACGACCAGGACGATGATCGTGATCCCGCTGCTGATCGCGATCTCGAAGAGCAGCAGCGTGCTCAGTGTGGTGTTGACGCCGTCCAGCGGGACTGCGGTCACCGCGACGTCGCCGTTGCCCATCGGAGTCACATAGGCGCGGTATGAGTGATAGGTCCCCGTGCCGGCAAGGGTGAGTATCGTGTTGGTTTGCGACGTGAGATTTGCGGGAAACACGGGCGCGGAGGAGGAGGCATAGGAAGTCGTCCCGAAGAGGATGCCCGATGAGACCGAGTGCCCCGATGAGTCCAGGATCTCGCCGTAGGTTCCAACCGGAAAGGCGTACTCCTGGTTGAAACCGCCGCCGCCGCTATCCGGCGGTCTGGCGTCGCCTCCCGGGAGCTGTGTTTGCAGGAGCACGTTCTGCACGCCCGGCTGAATGATCGCCAATTGCTGGTCGATCCCCTGGAGCAGCGAACCCTGCAGCGCCGCATAGGTGCCGACGTCGGCGGCGGCGAGCCCGAGGATGAACAGCGGGGCCAGGGTGAGCAGCAATCGGAGGCGGAGGGACATCTACGGTCCTGAGCACATCGTCGGCGCGCCGCTCACGCGCGCGCCGTCGTGGTGCGCGGCACGCGCATGACGTATCCGACTCCGCGAACCGTGTGGATGAGCGCCGGCTCGACCTGGTCGACCTTGCGGCGCAGGTAGCTGATGTAGGTCTCGAGCACGCTCGCGTCGCCGCCGAAGTCGTAGTCCCAGACATGGTCGAGGATCTGCGAGCGTGAGAGCACCCGGCCGGTGTTCATCATCAGGTACCGCAGCAGGCGGAACTCCGTGCGCGTCAACTCGACCGACTCGCCCGCGCGGAACACCTCGTGTGTCTCGTCGTCGAGCTCGAGGTCGTGGAGGACGAGCTTGCCGGTCGACGCCGCTCCGTCCGGGTTGTGACGCCGGAGCACCACCCGGATCCTCGCGACCAGCTCCTCGATGCTGAACGGCTTGGTCACGTAGTCGTCCCCGCCGATGGTCAGGCCGTGCACCTTCTCCTCGGTCGCATCGCGGGCCGTGAGGAAGATCACCGGGACCTTGATGCCATCACTGATCAGGCGCTGCACGAGCGTGAAGCCATCGTCGTCGGGAAGCCCGACGTCGAGAATCATGAGGTCGGGTCGGAAGTCCATGACGGCGTGTCGGGCCTGCTTCGCGGTCCCGGCCGTGCGGACCGAGAAGCCCTCGTATTTGAGCGCCATCGCGACGAGATCGGTGATGGCGCGCTCGTCGTCGACGACGAGGACTCGCTTGGGCTCGGCTGTGCTGATCGGGGTCACCGGACCATCTTCGCGCGGAAGTCTGGGAAAACGCTCAGAGGTTGTTGGATCTACCCTGGGCGTTCCGACCGGTCGGAACGCCCAGTCCGCGCTCTCCGTCACCGAGCGGCAGCGAGAGGCATCGGACCCCACCCCCGGCTTTGAGGAACTCCCCCATCGCGAGCGGGATCGGCGTGTAGCCCGCGGCCTTGAGCGGGCCCTCCATCTGCGAGATGGTCATCGAGGAGAGGACGTGGCCTCCGAGCGGCATCGCGTTGCACGCGAAGCCCGCCGCCACCTCGACCGGGACCTCGATCAGGTTCGGCACCAGCTCGCGGATCAGCCGCAGGGAGGCCGGGGCGAAAGCATCGGGGGCCGCCAGGACGTTGGTGGCATCGAGCGGGCAGAAGCACGTATCCAGGTGATAGAAGCGCGGATCGACGAGCTCGAGCGACACGAAGTCGACATCGAGGATGCGCGCCACGGGGTGGTGGGATTCGCGGTCGGTTCGGAATCCGTAGCCACAGAACAGCCGGTCCCCGAGGAACAGCGCATCGCCTGCGCCCTCGAACGACAGTGATCGGGGCAGTTCGTGGACGTCGTAGCCCAGCCGCTCCAGCTCCAGACGCCAGTGCGCCTCCTCACCCTGTCGCTCGGCGTGGTGAAAGTTGCTCAGCACGGCGCGGTCGTCCCACAGCACAGCCGCGTTGGCGGTGAACACCATGTCGGGGAGGCCGTCGACGGGCGTGGCCAGTTCGATGGCGACCCCGAGGTCGAGATAAGTGCGATGGAGCGCCTCCCATTGCGTCGCAGCCAGCGCGTGGTCGACCTTCACCGCGACGTGCATCCAGGGGTTGATCTCGTATTCGATGCCGAAGTGGTCCGGCCGGCACATGAGGACGGCGGGCGTCATCGGCTCGCCTGAGGCAGGGAGGCCACGTCGCCGAGGGGGAGTGGGAGCAGAAGCGTCGGTGAGAATCGGGTCCCCGCGCGCGGCTGCAGCGGGGCCGCCACGGCCGGTCGCTGCACGCACCAGCGAGGATCCACGTCGTCACGCAGGGCGAGCAGCGTGGGTCGGATCAGCGCCCCTCCGGCGCTCCGGCCGTGATGCCGGACGGTGGCGGTCAGGGCGGGGCGAAACCACGTCGCGTTGACCGGCTGCACGCCGTCCAGCGGCGCCGCGCTGACCGTCAGATCGCCGGCCTGCTGCGCCAGCCACCCTGCAACGAGCCGGTCGCGAGGACCGTCGACATGCCCCGCGAACGTCAGCCGGCTGGCGACATGCTCACCGAGGATCAGCCGGATGCCGCCACGCCGCCGCGAGACGATGCCGGCGACGACGCAGGTCGTCTGGTTCGAGAGCGCGATGCGCAGCCGATCGGAGGAGGCGACGCCCGCCCGGTAGGGAGCCCCCGCCCGACGCGCGAGCAACGCCGCAAGCCCCCTTCCCGCGGCAGCGGCGGCGAGCGCCTCTCCGCGCCCACGGACGTGGTCGGGCGCCTGGACGGCATCGTTCGTGCCGGTCAGCTCGCTCAGGGCATCGAGGCGACGATCCAGCGGCCAGCTGACGGTCGACCGACCGTCGAGATGGAGAACGTCACAGCAGAGGTACACCGCCGGGAGTTCGACGGCCATCGCCGGACCGGCGGCGAGACGCCGGCCGAATCCCACGAGATCTGGGCGGCCCTCGCGATCGAGGACCGCGATCACGCCGTCGAGGACCGCACCCCGCCCACCCCGGACGGCCGCCGGCGCAGCCACGTCCGGAAACCGGCGTGCGAGATCGCCCGGCATCTCTCCCTGGATGCGGACGGCGCCACCCGGCTCGAGGAAGAGCAGAGCCCGTGCTCCGTCCCAGTCGACGCTGAACAGCCAATCGTGATCGTCGAAGGGCTCGGCGCACGGGACCGACGCCTCGATCGGGATGTACCCGGGGAGCTGCGGCGGCGTGGGAGACCGGAACGGCAGGGGGTCGGCGAACGCCGCCTGGGCGGCACGAGACAGAGGTGTTCTGCCGGCCACGCCGTGCTCGCGAAGCCTCAGGACGCCTGGCGCCGGCGAGCCGGTTCCAGCGACTCGGCGTCTTCAGCCCCGGACCCCTCGGAGCCGTCGCTCTCCGCGCGGCGCGATCGCGCAGCCTCGACCGACGCCTTGAGCGCCGCCATGAGGTCGGTGACCGTGCCCGGCTCGCGACCCTCCGGGCGTTCGATCGGCTGGTTGCTCAGCTTGGACTCCACAACCTGGATCAGCGCCTCGCGGTAATCGTCGTGGTAGCGCGAGGGGTCGAAATGCGCCGTCATGTTCTCGACGAGCATCACCGCCATGTCCAGTTCCTTCCTGGCGACCGCTGGGCTCTCCTCGGGTATCGCCAGCTCCCCCGTCGATCGGATCTCGTCCGGCCAGTGCAGGGTGTTCAGCAGCAGGCCCTGCTCGTGGAGCGCGAGGCGACAGAGGTGCTCCCGGTCGCGCAGGGCGATCTTCCCGATGGCGACGGTGCCGGTCTTCTCGAGGGCCTGCCGGAGCAGCGCGTACGGCTTGACGCCCACCGCCTCGGGCTCCAGGTAGTACGCGCTCTTCAGGTAGACGCCCGCTTCGATCTCCGAGTCCGGACAGAACTCCACGATGTCGATGGTGTGCGTGGTGGTCAAGGGCAGGTTGTCGAGATCCGAGTCGGTGACGATCACATATTCGTCCTTGCCGACCTCGTAGCCACGGAGCGCGTCGCTCCAGCCGATCTCGCGATCCTCCTCGGGACACCAGCGCTTGTTGCGCACCGGCGTCTGGTCGTTCGGACAGAGCAACCGGAACGAAACACTCTTCGACTCGGTCGCCAGGTAGAGCCGCACGGGTATCGCCACCATGCCGAAGCTGATGGCGCCGCGCCACATGGATCGAGGCATGGCAGTCCGAGTATAGGGGCGCGGGATCGGCGTGGACGCGACGCCCGTCAGGCGGCGGCGAGCAGCCTGTCGTAGGCGGCTTTGAGCTCCGGGTACCTCAGGAAGATGATGTGCGCGTACTCCTGGGTCAGCGGTACCGGCTTGCGCCGGAGCGCGAGCCCGACCTCCTCGGGCCGGTGATTCGCCTTGCGCCAGTTGCACTTCCGGCAGGCGATGACCACGTTCTCCCAGCGATCCGGTGCGCCCCCACGAGACACGGGGATGACGTGGTCGACGGTGAGCTCGGCGGCGTTGCCGAGACGGCCGCAGTACTGGCAGGTGTGGTCGTCGCGAAGCAGCAGGTTGCGACGGTTTGGACGGAGCAGCCGGCGCGGGACATGGATGGTGCGGAGGAGACGCACGATGACCACCCCTTCCGGGAGCCGCCGACCGGCGAGCGCCTCTGCCGCCGCACGTTCGGCCGCCTCGTCAACGAACGCGACTCGCTCCTTGGTCAGGAGCACCACCAGCCGCCGGTGACTGATCACGTTGAGCGGCTGCAGCGAGGCGTTGAGCAGCAGCACTGCCATGGCCGAATTCTATTGGGAAGCGGGGATCTTCGCGTCGATCAGGTGTAGGGGGCGGACTTGATGGGCCCGATCTTGATCGCGCCGCCGCAGACCATGCTCGAACCGATATCGGTCACATCGGTCTGGAACCGTGACGTCGGCAGGGTGACCTGCCAGAACTTCGGCGTCTCCGCCTGCGCCGCCGAGCAGGTTACGTCCGTCCACGAGACGAGGAAGTACCCGTGTCCGGACGCCCCGACGGCGCCGAGGGGTTCGGTGCCCGGAGGAAGGTCGACGGGCCCAGGCGACGCCACCGAGTTGTCGTTGGACCAGGTCGTGGCCAGCAATCCCCCGCCCGCTGTCAGCATCTGCAGCTTGGCGTAGCCGTTCTCGGTGCAATCGCTCGTCGACGTGTTCCGGATCTCGAATGTCGCGTAGATGGTGCCGGCGGCCCCCTGGGAGTTGAGGATCGCGATGCCGAACTGTCCAGGCATGCACGGCACCGGCGGCGTGGCCGTCGGCGTCGGGGTCGGCTCCGGCGGCGCGGTCACCAGCGGGGTCGGGGTCACCGGGAGCGTGGTCGGCTCCGTGCTCGTGACGGCCGGAGACGAGGACCCGCACGCGGCGAGAACGCCCGCGGTCGCGAGCAGCACAGCCGGAACCAACGCCCGTCGCATCGCGACGCAGGGTACCCGCAATCCGCGCACCACGCGCGTCATGGAGCGCTCGGAATGTCCTGGTCCGCCTTCAGGACCGGCGCGAAGAGATCGCCTTTCTCGGCGACACGGCGCGCGATGGTCGCGATGGTCCAGCCATCCGGGCGCAGGTCAGGATCGTCGAGCTCCTCCCAGGCGATGGGCGTCGACACCGGAGCGGCCGGCGCCGGCCGCAGCGAGTAGGGGGCCGCCAGCGTCTTGTTGATGATGTTCTGCGTGTAGTCGATGCGGATCCGGCCGGTGCGCTTTGCCACCGACCACTCCCAGCTCACGCGTCCCGGCGCGGCCCGGTCGATGGCCCTGCCCACCTCCTCGACCCAGCGGCGCAC
>Ga0307373_10011290_pt1 | contig 12965 bp, 12 predicted proteins | sample OX2MG_FD_202534 | JGI IMG/M metagenome (GOLD analysis project Ga0307373, IMG submission 202534) | Soil microbial communities from Risofladan, Vaasa, Finland - OX-2 | ecosystem: Environmental > Terrestrial > Soil > Coastal area > Acid sulfate soil | place: Finland: Risofladan, Vaasa | collected... | reverse complement strand
TGAGATAGCCAAGCTCAAGAGCCTGAAATAGGTACAAAAAAATTGTGCCAGGTTCTTGAAATGGAATCTGTCAGATTATACCATAACAGTTAATCGATATGCAAAGACATGTCAATGAAAGACAAGCAGAAACGCAATCCAACTGTTGCCATAGAAGAGGCAACATATCAAAAAGTAAAAAACAAGGCAAAAGAAAAGGGATTAACGCTTGTAGATTATGTCAATGAAACTCTTTTGTTGAATGTGGAAAAAGATAATTTTTTAAAAAACTATGCACCATATATTGAAAAAATCAGTGTTGGGGAAACATTGGTACTCAGAGATCACAAGACAGGGAAACTGGCAGAGGTTTATCTTAAAAACAACAAAGATGTTTTGTAGCCAGGATGAGGCAGATGATTGTATTCACATTCATTTTGCCCTTGCACTACCGGAACTTGCGCTACTGAAAAAAAGAACCAAATGAATGGTTGGATTCCATCGGGCCTACTTTCAATGTGAGTTTGAGCTCCTGAATCTGAAAAGAAAGACTGGAAAGAACCAGACAGAAAATTATTGCACATAAAAAACGACGGATCTGTATTTTTTGTGGGTGAAAATGGATTGAAAAATCAGAATCAGATAATTAAGAGATACTAAAATAATAACTAAGATATTTTGTCCATAGGCCATATTTTTATTCTTCATAAACAGTATTGATCCTAATGCAAAAAGGAAATGTGAAAATCGAAAAAACTGCAGAGCGATTTATTACAGTGATACAGGAGAAGGAGTGGTTTTATGGTCAATTTCGTGAATCTTCTAATAAACAATATCTTGGCATCTTTCATGACGGTCACCTTGAAGTTTCAGATAATAAAGAATCATGGATAAACGGTTCTGTGTGCATGATAGAAAATGAAAATTTACTGTGGACAAAGGAAATTGAACGGCCTATCGACATAGCAGTTTCAGATAACGGCATCATGGTCATAGTTGCTAATCCATACAGAGCAAAAGTACCAGACACAAAACCTGTTCCAGGAATAGATCTTGGGGGGGAAATCAGTGTAATTGATAAAGTTGGAAACACAATACTTGAGGAATCTTTTACATCAAACGTATACACATGTGCAATTTCTTCTGATGGGAAACTGGTTTTCAGTTCAACTTTAATTCCAGATGATTCAATATACTGCTTTAACATTGATACAAAACAACAAGAATGGAAATACAAAAATCATGACAGGAATAGAGTCTTAGGCTTATCATTTATAGACAACATAGTCAAAGTTTCAAAAAATGGTAAATTTTCATCCAATGATATTTCTTACGAACTTAATTCTGACGGGATACTTATTGAGAAATATGCAAGAATCTTAAAAAACATAGACGAAATAAAAAAACATCCTATTGAACAAGCTATTGAATCTCTTCTACTGCTTTTAAAATCTAAAAACAGAAATGAATTGTTAAATGCTCTTGTTCAACTGCGACCCTTGCTCTATGACAAGAAATCTCCAACATATTATCTAGAAGTTGCTAAGTGTCTAAAACCGCTTTTAGATAAAAATGACAAAGAAATTTTTGATCTAGTCTGGAAAATTATTACTACCATATCCAGAAAAGATCCGCACACAATTGATTGCATTGCATCAGATTTGATAAATAGAATCAAAAAACTCAATTCGGAATATGCCGATGCATATTTGTGGTATTTTGATGCCTTAGCTGGAATTAACCCTCTTTGGCTAGAAAAAGAAATTCCTACCGTGATTAAAATTTTAGAAAATAGCGAAAGTCATAATGAAAAAAGATTTGCTCAATCTATAATGGAGCAATATAATAAAAAAATAGGCAAATATCAAATGAATCAGTTTCCAGATTCAAAAAAGAATATTCAATTATCAATCACAAAAACCTATTCCACGAAAACCAAAGATCACTTACTTTCATTTAGCAATGGAGAACTTGTAGCAAGGATTGGTTGGACAAAACCATCTAAACTTATCCGATTTGACAAAAATTTGGATGAAAAGTGGAAAATTGTAATAGATGGAAGAGTTAGAGCCATTGAATCAGACGAGCATGGTACAATAGTCACTGAATCTACTTTTGTTAAAAATCAAAATGCTGAGCCTACAGTAAACAGTAATTCAGATGAAAATCAGGATGGAGTTATGAAATCGTCTTTGTACATTATTGATAATGATGGTAATAAGATCAAAGTTTTGGAGAGAACAGATGGTTTTATTGGCTTGATAGGAATAACACGTGAAAAAATCTTGATGTGGAATGATGTTTTACTTTCAATCAAATGCTTAGATAGGAATAGTGGGGATTTACTTTGGGAAAAATCGTATCAGAATACCATTAATTCAAAGTACAATATGAGAACAATGAATTATTCTCCTCAGTCTGATCAGATCTTAACAATTCGCACATCTAACAAACTAGATAAATTGGTAATTCCAAGTATTATTTCCGTTTTAGATAATTACGGAAATATTATTTCTGAATTTGAAAGTGATGGATTTCCATCAAATGAACAATTAAAAGAATTGAACAACACAGTTACTGCTGGTAGTATTTCAATTTCAATTCCATTTCATACTCATTATCCAATCTACCATGCATTTTTCATAAATGATTCAAAATCAATTTTGGCTGCTTATTATAATGGCCAAGTTGCATGTTGGTCAATTAGAGGTAACTTAGAATGGGTTTTTGATTGTAAAAATAAAGTAAAGTTAGGACTGAGCATAACATCCAACGGATTAGTTTCGGCTCTTTGCGAGAATGGTGATTACTATCTTATTGAAAACGGAAAAGAGATTCTTCACTCTAAAATTGATATTGATTATAGAAATTCATACCAGGTTTTAAGCGCTGGAGAATATGCTGTTTTGAGTTATGATAACAAATTACTTTTTTTTGAGCGTGATGGTAAAGTAGGTGAATTAGAATTTGAGAATATGATAAGATCAATTGCATATGACCCAAAAGAAAAGATAATGGTAGTATCTGCGCAAAACTTGTCGGTAATTCAAATGACATAAAGTTTGTTTTTAATTTCATTACAAGAATACAAAATAATGAAACCTTAGTGTGTTTGTTATTCGATAATTGATTAGATCACATTTGAAACTAGTCAATTCAGTATGTATAATATGCATACTATTACAATATTATATAATAACCATCCTGTGTTTTAATTCTCTATGACAAAGGCTATGAACAAGCATGGTGATGTTAAATCCAATCTCATGTCATATGACCCAATAAAACTACTCATAGAAGATCTTGTCACAAGAATTGAACAACAAGGAACAGGAAAAACAATCTTCTCAAACGATGATGCAGAAAGATTCGATATAATACCTGAAAACTTTCAGGAAATTAAAATCTCAAAAGATAATCGTAAAATTGCATTTGTTGATGGTGGAAGTGGTTTATTATTAAAAGCACCAAACTACTCGATCCAAATTAATAGGATCTATTTCTCCATGTTTGAAGGAAATAAACGACTAACTCCAAAGAAAACAAGAACAAGAATAGAATTCTTTTCATATGTATTTTCTAGCATTAAAAATATTGCCATTAAGAAGAAGATATTTTTTAATGTCAATGTATGGGCTGTGAATGAGAAAGATAAACAGTTACTTCCAAATCCAAATGATTTGTCATTTGATTCCACAGATAGGAGAATAACTGATGGCACTCAAAGACCTGATTTGGCCAGAGTCGCTTCAATCGCACGTAGATTTGCAGAATGGAAAATGTCAACAGAAGTTGTTAAAAACGAATTAGAAGAAGGCGACATACTTGTTATAGATGGATCACTTCAAGAAGCATTTCAGAACGAAACAAAATATACTAGAGAGCTTCACGAATTAGCCGAATCAAAAGGTGTTATCATATGTGGCTTATCTAAAACAAGTAGATTGTATACAGATTCTGGGGCTTCTTTACTAGGATCTGTAAAACAAATTTCAAATCAAGTTAAATTTGATAGATGGTTCATCAAAATTGGAACTCAAAAGAAAGATGATAGAGGTATGATTTTAGTTACTAAACTACATCCAAAATCAGAATTTGTATTTAGACTTGAAATATTAAGAAGTCAGCTTGAAAAAATGACATATGGAAAATTAAATGGCATATTATCAGCATTAGCAACCAACTCCTCTGATCTAGCCATGATAGGATATCCATATGGCTTGATAGATGCTGATACTTACTCTAGAGTAAAATTCAACGAATTGTCTTTCTATGGAGATATTATATTGTCATATCTATCTAAAGAGTCCAATTGGAAACAAGTACTTGGACACACTATGGCACTCAGAGGTCATGAGGATCTCAACTTGGCGGTGGGATGATGTCTAATCTAGATATAGTAGGTCAGATCGTCGCAGGAGAATTTGGCAGCATACTAGTACGTGAGAAAGGAGGTAAAAAGCTTGAATTAGGAGATTTATTAGTTTCTAGAGAATCTAACGCGTCTTTGATTTTACAAGTCTTTGATCTTGTTTATGGTAGCCAAATACCACGTGAGACTCATGAGTTGATGTCAGGCATTAATCTTGAAAAGATGCCAGTAAATGCAGAAATTTTTGAACCAGAACTTCGAAACTATGTGTTAGCAAAAGTAAGAGCATTAGCACATGTTGCGCAATCAACCAAGTCTACAAAAGTAAGTCTACCTAAAGTACTTCCATCTTTTTTCAATGAAATACAGTTAGTAGAAAAAGAAGATCTAAAATTCCTTGAGAAAAGCGATGATTCATTTTATGTAGGAAAAATTCGAAGTGGTTCAAAGATAATTGATGTTGACGTTTGGTTATCATCTGTAGATGTTTTCTCACATCATCTATTGATTCCAGCTACTACTGGTCGTGGAAAAAGTAATCTTGTTAAAACAATTCTTTGGCACCTTTTACCAACAAAAAGAGTTGGGGCACTAGTTTTGGATGCACATGATGAATATTACGGACGACATGGTTTAGGATTAAAGGATCATAAAGAAGCTAATGAGAGACTTGTTTACTATACTCCAAGTAATCCTCCTGCAGGGGCTAATGTTTTAACTATTAATTTACAAATTCTAAAACCTGAACATTTTAGAGGAATTGTAACGCTCTCTGAAGCTCAAGAACAAGCAATGAGAACTTATTCTGGAGAATTTCGTGGAGACTGGATATCTGCAATTATACAAGAACGTCCGACCAAAAATGTTAAGGATGTAGCACCTATAACTTTGGCAATTCTGAAACGTATTTTCAGGTTAACTTTGGGATTGGACCTTGATGAGGATGGAAATGTGATTTCCTTTAACCAAGTTTTTGATGCAGGTACAAAGGGACAAACAGTTGCCGATGACATTGTGAAAGATATCGAAGATGGCAAAATCGTAATACTGGATACTTCACGATTAGTAGATGAAGCAGAATTAATCGTAGGTAATGTAATTGCCAGCCGTATTTTTGACAGATATCAGGAGTACAAAGTAAGGGGTCAATTAGACAGAAAACCTGTAGTTACAATTGTAGTTGAGGAGGCTCCCAGGGTTATTGGTGAGGATGTTTTGAAAAATCAAAACTCCAATATTTACAGTACAATAGCAAAAGAGGGCAGAAAATTCAAAATTGGTTTAACAGCGATAACTCAACTAACTAGTGTTATTCCAAGAACAATTCTTGCAAACATGAACACTAAGATAATTCTCGGAAACGAAATGGTCCAGGAAAGACAAGCGATTATTGCAAGTGCATCTCAAGATTTATCAAAAGATGATCGAAACATTGCAAGCTTAGACAAGGGTGAAGCAATCATATCCAGTATTTTTGTGCCTTTTGCTATTCCGATTAAAATTCCACTTTTTGAAGACCTCGTAAAAAATCAGGATGAATCTAAAAAAAATATTAAAACGAAGGTGTTTTAATAGTTGTTTAAATTTGCTCATTTATCAGATTGTCACTTAGGATATCAAAAACAAGAATCTCTTAAAAAAATAGAACTTCAAGTATTTGAATCGGCTGTAAATGAATGCATAAAACGAAAAGTTAATTTTATTTTAATTCCAGGAGATTTATTTCACATTAACATTCCAGAGATGAGAGTACAAAAGTTTGCTTTCGAACAATTTAGAAGATTATATGAATCTAATATTCCTGTTTATGTTGTATATGGAAGTCATGACTTTAGTCCTGTTTCAAATTCAGTTATTGATCTGCTTACAGTAGCTGGTTATCTCATTAAAGTTTCAAAACAAAAGAACGTCTCCACTGATAAAGTGGTTTTAGAATTTGTTCAGGATCCTAAAACCAAAGCCAAAATTTTCGGACTTCCAGGATTATCGGCAGGAAAAGAATTAGAATATTATCAAAAATTGGATAGGAAATCACTTGAAAAAGAAGAAGGTTTCAAAATCTTTCTCTTCCATGCTGGAATTGACGAATTAAAGACAAAAGCAATTGCAGAAAGCGATTTTATGCCTATCTCCTTACTTCCAAAAGGATTTGATTACTATGCAGGTGGACATGTTCATAATTATTCCCTACAGGAGTACAAAGACTATAAAAAAATAGCATATCCAGGCACATTATTTGCAGGCTATCACAGTGATTTGGAAGATAATGCGAAAGGAACCAAGAGAGGATTCATTCTAGTGGAATTTGATATAAAAGTAAAGAAAGTAGAATTTATTCCAATTGAAAATGTCAAGTATGAATTAATAGAATATGATGCTAATGGAAAAAAATCTACTACTATAAATCATGAATTATTATCTGAAATTAAACAATTTGATCCTACGGATAAAATAATCATAATAAAGACAGGGGGAGAAATGATTTCAGGCAAAACTACTGAAATAAATTTTACAAAGATTAGTGAAGAATTAAAAGAAAAAGGAGCAATTGAGGTTTTAATTAATTATAGATCCCTCTCATCAAAAGAATATTCTATAACTCCTGCGAGTGGTAAAAATAAAGAAGAGATCGAGATTAATGTATTCAAAGAGAACATTGGGCAAATTAAGATTAAAAACAAAAAGTTTCAAGGATTAACAGGAGTAAAACTTGCAAAATCTCTTTTACATGAACTACGTCAATCAGAATTAGTAAATGAAAACAAGATAGAATATCAAAACAGGATAAAACAGAATGCTTTCAAGATAATAGGAATTGAAATAGAAAATGATTCTTAATTCTATAGAGTTAGAAAGTATTAGAAGCTATAATCATGAAAAGATAGAATTCCCAAAAGGGATTACTCTTTTTGAGGGAGATATAGGTTCTGGAAAATCTACTGTTTTGATGGCTATAGAATTTGCCTTATTTGGATTAGGATCTCAAAAACCTGATAGTCTTCTAAGCAAAAAGGCAACAGAAGGATATGTAATACTTAATTTTGAAGTGGAAAAAAAAACATACGAAATCAAACGAAAACTAAAAAGAAAAGGAGATTTAATTTCACAGGATAGTAAATCATGTCATCTCGTAAGCGATGGTGAGATGGAGCCGCTTTCTGCCTCCGAGCTTAAACAAAGGATATTACAAATCTTAAGATTCAATGAACCTGCAAGTGCTAATTCTGAAAGCAGAATTTACAGATATGCAGTTTTTACGCCCCAAGAGGAAATGAAGAAAGTCTTAAGCGATTCAAAGATGAGGCTGGAGACAATAAGAAAAGCATTTGGCATGGAGGACTACAAAACAGCGGCAGAAAATGCAAAAATCATGATATTTGCACTTAAAACAGAAATTGCTGTTACACAAAAGGGATTTTCTAACATTGTCGATCTAAAAAAGAGTCTCGAGAAATCCACAAAGGAAGAAATGAATGAATCTCGTGAAATTTCAGATCTAATGAAACAATTAACTACACAAGAAAAGCGGAAATCAGTAGCTCATAAATCTGTAGAAGATGCAAGAAAAAAACAAAGAGAGAGGGAGAGACTTGAATTTGAAAGGGATGGCATCAGAGAAAACATAAAAAAGTCCAAGTTAGATCATAATTCTATTTTAGAGGAGATTGAAGAAAAGGAACAAGAAACCGAAGACGCAAATGATAGAATAACTAAATTAGAAAAAATTCTCAAACCAACGTCTAAAAGCATATCACAGATTGATGAAGAAATTGAAAATATTGAAAATTTGAATACTAAAATTACAAATGCCAACTCCAAAATCGATACTGTTGCGGACGAACTATCTAAGCTTTCAAGAAAATTAGGTTCATACAGTAATTCAAAAACTGAAGACCTGCAGATTCAATTAACTGAACTCAATAATTTGTTGATCCGATTGAATAGTGAATACGAAGAAGGCAGGGAAAGGATTACAGAGAAAGAAAAAGCAAAAGCAGGATTAGAAGAACGTAAACAGGATCTTGAATCAAAACTTAAAGACGTTTCTAACCTAGGATCAAAGTGTCCAATCTGTGAAAATATACTAACGGAAGAACACATCAAAAATCTTGAGAAAGAACGTAGAGAAAAATTGCAAGAAACGATAGATGGTATAAAGAAGATACAAAATGAGATTAATGAAAATTCCAATAAAACAGGAGATTTGAGAAAACAAATTTCAGATAAAGAATCCATTACATCAAAAATTGAACCTGTATTACCACTACTACAGCAACATGAAGAAAAAAACGAGCAGTTACGTAAATTACGGCTAGAATTACAGGATTTAGAATCCAAAAAAGTAATTCCAGAAGAAAAGTCATTCCCAAATGATGGTAAATTCAACAATCCTCTTTCATACATGAAAGCACTGCGAGATGTTTTACTTCAATTTAATACTGCTAAAAAACAGATAGAACAGGAAAAAAATACAAAGGAAAAAGCAGAAGAGCGTCTTGAAAAGATAAAGAAAAGAAAAGAATCACTTGAACAAGAGATTTCAGATCTTGATGAAAAATTAAACAATAAATCAAAAAGTTTCAGTTCTCTAGGAGATGTTGATGATGTTCTTCGTAAAGCTGAGAAAGACGAAGAAACTATACTCAGTAGCATAGAGACTTTAAAGGAAAATCTTTCAACCAAGAAAGAAAGAATAAAAAATCTAAAGGAAGAAATCAAGAGAATTAAAGAAGAAATTTCCGAAGCAGAAAAGGCTCAAGAAAAATACGAAAAGTTTAGCAATTGTAGCAATTGGTTAAAAGACTTTTTTATTCCTACATTGGAACAAGTGGAAAAACAAGTATTGCGTTCTATTCAACATAATTTTAATTCGATATACCAAAATTGGTTTTCTGTTCTAATAGACGATCCTACAAAACAGTCTAGGATAGATGAAGATTTTACTCCTCTAATAGAACAAGATGGTTATGAGCAAAATATAGAATATCTTAGCGGGGGAGAAAAAACCAGTATTGCATTATCATATAGATTAACTTTGAATTCTATGATACGACAAGAAACCGAAAGTTTAAAGTCAAATCTTTTAATTTTGGATGAGCCAACGGATGGATTCAGTAAAACACAACTATCAAAGGTCAGAACCGTTCTTCAACAACTACAATCACAGCAGATTATTCTAGTGTCTCATGAGAAGGAATTAGAAACTTACGTGGATAATATTTTTTACATATCCAAAGATGGTGGAACATCGCATGTTTATAGAAGAAATAGTTAAATGAAGTTTTAATTTCCCTAGAAGACCAACAGTCTGATCTAATAATCTCAGGCAATCAAAAGACATCTTCTTTTCTTTCAAAGTTAAAAGATCATCGTTAGTAATCTGTTTGATTGATTTTTCAAATGGATTGAACATTTCTGATTAGATTTAACTCCTATAATTAAATAAGTTCGTCATTACTAACAGAAAGAAATTTGTTGAAAAAGACAATGAGTAAAGTAGTGACAAGTCATCTGAAAGATCGATTGAAAAAACGATACAGTTTGTTGGTTGCCAAAGTTTGGTCTTTCCACATTATGATAGAATCTACAAACATGCGGAAACCCATATCAAGATCCTCAGACGCAGGTAATCTGTTTGTTACAGGATTTTGCACTACAAGTAGATGCGGGAGCGACCATCATAATGGTCATAATTGTGGCACTGATAATCAGTCTTATTTTTTACACATCTCAAAAAAGAAATGTTTCTAAAATTAAGGACAATTTAGAAAGAGTATCTGCAGATCTTAATACTTTACGTACAAATTTGCCTAGAACTACAGAAGTAGGTTTCCTTCAAGAAAACATGAAAAGATTATGTGATGATTTTGGCACTCTTAAAACATCCATTGAAGATCAGATGAATAAATTAAATTCCAATACAACGGAAGACCTCAATAAAACCAGAGATCTCATGATGAAGACGGGTACTGAAAAAGTAGTAGAGACAGCTAATAATTATCTTACAGAAAATAGTGTAAGTAGAGAAGAATTCGATAGACTACAAGAGAGAATAGAGAAAACGTCGGGGCCTGACGAAATGGATGAACGAATGGAAGTTCTCTCGAATATTTTTGATACTACAAATATTAGAACATTGAATTGGCAATGCAAATTAATTAAATTACTAAATGGTGGCTTTGCCCCTGAAGCAGAAGAAGAGCAGATAGCCCTTAACAGCATACCTACTTCAAAATATACAAGTTTTATAAAAAAATTAACAGAGAATGGACTAGTTGAAGAGAAATTGATTGATGCATATTATCTAGTTCCTGAATTTGAATGGATTCATAGTTATGTGGATAATCCGGATTGGTTAAGACAGAGATTAGAAAATACTGCAAAAAAAGAAAGAGAGTATAAACAGTTTATCAGAGAACATCTGGACTTGATTGAATCAGGATTATTATTGGAACAAGAAGAATATGAAGTCGTACAAGGCAGTAAGATTGACTTTGTATGCAGAGATTCATCAGGCCGTGCAGTTGTACTGGAATTAAAATATCCTGACGCAAAATCTTCTGTAAGAGGACAAATTTTCAGATACAAGAACGATTATGAAAACAAAATAGGAAGAAAAGATTCCAGATTCATTGTGGTTGCGCCCAAAATTCCTGAAAATGTAAAACTTTTGTTAGCGAATGATGGACTAGAGTATAAGGAAGTCAGTTTTTGAATCAGAAAAACTTCTAAAAACTGGATCTTTTGTTTTACCCATTTCGTAATATTCTTGAAATAGTACTATCATCTATACTAGTTTGTGAAATTTCTCGTAGATGTTAATTTATCAAAATCAAAGAAATTTCTAGATCAGCATCCAAATCTATTGAATGTAAAAGATGCGATTAATGGTCAGGTGTCTGATAAAAAACTGATAAAATATGCAAAAGAACATGATTATGGGATATACACTCAAGACAAAGAATGTGCATTATATGCACTCATTGCAGGAATTTCCGTATGGTATAGAGACCAAAAAACAAATGAGAGTGTTAAGCTAAAAGCACAGCAGTTAAAATTTACAGATAATGAGAAAAAGGAAAGACTGTAAAATGTTTACATGAAACGTATGATCAAAATAAAAATTAAGAAATCACAGACAATTCCAAGTTAGACCACGCTTAACTGTTATTGTCGATCTAATTCCAGGAGTACCATCAAAGGTAATTATTCCACAGGTGGAAATTGCCTCGAAAACGTCTTTGTTTATGAGAAGATTGTGTATGTAGTCGATTGTGCTTTCAGCTTCATCATAGGTCATTTGACGAACCTCGGTGATGCCTTTGGAGTTGTGCCCTACTAAATCAAAGAAATTCTTCAAAACAGGTAGTGCTGTGTCATAAAAAAAGTTCCCGACATTCCATCGTGGTGGTGAACTGTGGGCCCTATGGTATGTTGAATGCATGAACAAATATTCAACCATACGGGCATTGCGCCTGTTGAAACTTTTTTGCCATAGTAATTTTCCATAGTATTCCTCGAACCGTTTTTTTGAATCCTTGGCAATTCCTATCTTGATCAATTCTGGAAATCCCTTCACTTGGTAGATATACATCTCATAGGGTTCTTCTGAAGTTTGCCTTAGCGGAAATCCCCAATCCCCATCAAGAACTAGCACAGAACCATCCGGTCTCAGCTTCCATGGGTCTGGAGGTGTGATGACATCAGTCATTTCTTACCATACCATCTGGGTGTCATTTCAACATAATTTCAATGCAGGTTCTCCTTTTTCATCATGATCTCCAATCCCGTTTTTCTGCACTCATTAGTTCTATCCATGCGAAGGAAATTACAATTGCAAATAATGAATATATTCTAAATTTATTCATGTTCTCACTCTAGATTTTTTATCTTGTGAAATGTGAAATGTTGTTTTTTGATCAGAGACTACTCCAGTAGGTACAGCCTTGATAACTTGAAAGCGGAGAAATTTTTCAAAATACGGCACGACAATCTCATCTCCATTTATTACAGGTACCCCATCTAAAGCGTCTTTCAGATAATTCTCCACGCCTGGAGGTACTGGCTCTAAAGGTAATACTATCACATGTTTTGTAGTGATTTTTCTAACCTTTTGTATGAAGACACTGTCTCCTAGTGAAACTCTGGCATTATTTTGTACTATGTTATCCGTTCGTAAAATTCCTTTATCATCATCTGAAGGATATACTGCTAGGCAAACGGCCAGAGTTTTTCTTTTACCATTAATTTCTATGACATCTCTCGTCTTGGCATGTATGGCATCCATGGAATTATAATCAATTCTCATTATTCCCTTTCCAAAATCTCCAGTGTATCCATCCTCAACTCTGAGAGATATTTTTGCAGTCATGTCAAATCCTCCACCGATTCTCCCTCTCTGGCATAACCGTAATCTATTCTGTTACATTTTACAGAATCAGCGTACTCTTTGTCGATTTGTTTTTGTTCTTTCTTTTCATTTTTTCCTAGCCAGTATCCTAGCAAAAGAGCAATTATGATTCCTATCATTATATTCTCACTCCCAGTTCAGATAGCCTGGACCTAATCTCACTGCTTCTGTCTTCTAGGAATCTAACAAGTGTGCGATTATACT
>Ga0307373_10011289_pt1 | contig 12966 bp, 12 predicted proteins | sample OX2MG_FD_202534 | JGI IMG/M metagenome (GOLD analysis project Ga0307373, IMG submission 202534) | Soil microbial communities from Risofladan, Vaasa, Finland - OX-2 | ecosystem: Environmental > Terrestrial > Soil > Coastal area > Acid sulfate soil | place: Finland: Risofladan, Vaasa | collected... | reverse complement strand
GTTGATGATCCGGCCGCCACGGCCCAGCATCTGCTGCACCACCCAGTAGGTGACGAAGGCGGGACCGCTGAGATTGACCGCCAATGTCCGATCCCAGGCCATCCGCCATGTCTCGAAATCGTCTGAAGTTATGTCATGACGCAGGCTGATTCCGGCGTTGTTGACCAAGACGTCGAGGGCGCCTAGCGCCGCCACCGACTGATCCACCAACCGCTTGGCGGCCTCGGGATCGGCCAGGTCCGCCTGAATCGCGACGTGTCCCGTACCGGGTAGAGAGCGCACCAGATCGTCGGCCTCCGCCTGGGAATCGCGGTGGTTGACCGCGACCCGGTCTCCTACCGCCGCAAAGGCCTGGGCGATCGCTCGTCCGATTCCGCGGGACGCCCCGGTGACCAACACCGCCCGACCGGTCACGGCTCAACCCTCCACGCTCCGCGGTGTCCGCCTTTGTCAGACGGTGATCAATTGCCAGTGTAGATGGCCGACCGGAATCGCCAGAGGTCAGCCCCTACTGCTCGCCGCGATGATGGCGTTGAGCGCCTCATCCTGAGCCTTCAGGTGAGCTTGGATCTGCATCGCCTCGTGCAGGACCGCCTCCGCGTCGGCGTAGGTGTTCTCGGCCCGCTTGTCGGCCGCCGCGCTCTGGATGTTGGTGCCGACGATGATGATGCTCAAGAGGACCAGCTGGAGGAAGGTCTGCGCGATCCAGGCGATAATGCCTTCACCCCCAGGCTTGAGTGCGGCCGGTAGGCCGACCAGGGCGATGATGCCGAATACGTAGGCGCACCACATTGATCCAACGCCCTGGGTGATCTTCACCGCCAGCCAGGAGTTGACCCGCGCCGCCGGGGTGCTCCGATCGAGCTGGTCCTTCACCTTGACCGGACCTTTGGTCTTCCCCTCCAGGACGGCGGTCGTGTGCGGATGCGCTGTGTGGTCGAAGTTCATGGGGCCCTCCTCGGCCTGGTGGTGTGGGGTGCGGGCGACCGGCGTTCTGGTGAAAACATCAGTAAAACGTGGGGAGACCGCAGACTGGCGCCGAGGTAGCTGCGGCGGCCCATGCAGCGCACGCGTGCTTCTTCGCCGCCCCACCGTCGTTGCGACGAGCGCTCCGCGAGTGCGCTGTGGGAAGGGCGATCGATCGGATGCGGTCGTGCACCGCGGCGATCTTACGTGGGTGACGGCCGTCCGCGTCGCAATTGGGCAACTTGGCTAGCCCCGTCGCTCGATCGCCAAGCCCGACTCACTGGTGCGCGAGTGGTGAGCGGCTCAGAACCCCAGAGTTGGAACGCAGTCGTGGTCTAGCCGAGGATGGGCGTGCCGATCATGACGGCCGCCACCGTCACGTTGGTGTCCGGGTCGATGACGATCAGACTGCCGGTGACCCGGCTGTCCCGGTACTGGTCAGCCGCGATCGGCTCGGCGAATCGCCAGCACACGACCCCGATGTCGTTGACTCCTAGTTTCTGAGCTGGGACGAGCCGGAGCGTCGTCAGATCCAGCTTGCTCTCGATTCCCGTCACCTCGGCCGTGGTCAGCCGAGTGGTGTGCTTGACCAGAAAGCGCTGGCCCAGTTCGAGCTGACGCTCTGCGAACCAGCACACCGTCGTCAGCTGGTCGCGGCTGACCACGGGAGGGTCGTCGGCGGCCGCGACCAGGTCGCCCCGATGCACCAGATAGGGGTGGTCCAGGGTGAGCGAGATGGAGAGCGGAGCTTGGGCTGAGTTTGCCGAACCGCTGAGAGTTTCTAAGGTGGCGACTGAGCTGCGGCGGCCCTGCGGCAGGACCACCACCTCATCCCCCGTCCGTAGTCCGGCCCCGGTCAGCATTCCCGCGATCCGCACCGAGCCGTCAGCCTGGGGGATGACGGTCTGGACCGGGAGCCGAGCGCCCTTGCTGCCGTGAGCGGCGAAGGTTGAGGTGGGCACCTCCTCCAGCGCCTCGAGCACCGTGGGTCCCCGGTACCACGCGACGCGACGCGACCGTTCCACCACGTTGTCCCCGTAAAGCGCGGAGATGGGCACTGCCTGAACCGCCGCCCCTCCCAGTTGCTCCGCCAGATCCCGCATCTGCTCGGTTACGGCCAGGTACCTCCGTTCGTTCCAGCCGACCAAGTCCATCTTGTTGACGGCCACCAGCAGGTGGCGCACTCCGAAGAGCAGCGCCAGGGCCGTGTGTCGCCGAGTCTGCTCGCGCAGCCCCCTGGTGATGTCCACCACCACCAGCGCCAGGTCGGCAGTGGAGGCACCGGTTGCCATGTTGCGGGTGTATTCCAGGTGGCCTGGGCAGTCGGCGATGACCAGCTTGCGTCGGGGGGTCACCGCGTAGCGGTAGGCGACGTCGATGGTGATGCCCTGCTCGCGCTCAGCTTTGAGCCCGTCGGTGGCGAAGCTCAGGTTGAGCGAAGACTGACCCCGGGCCCGGCTGGCGTTCTCCATCGCGACCAGCTGGTCGTCAGTGAGCTGGTCGGCGTCGTGCAGCAAGCGACCGATGAGGGTCGACTTCCCGTCGTCCACCGCCCCCACCGCCGCCAACCGGAGCAGCGCGACCCTGCTGGAACGGGAGACGGGAGCCGGCGCTCCGGCTGCGCCAGCGATCAAAAGTACCCCTCCCGCTTGCGGTCCTCCATGGAGCTTTCGGAGAACTTGTCGTCACCTCGGGTGGCACCGCGCTCGCTGACCCTGGACTCGGCAATCTCAACGATGACCTCATCGATGGTGGCGGCGGTCGAACGCACCGCGCCAGTCAGAGTGGCGTCGCCGACCGTCCGGTACCGGACGCTGAGCCGCTCCGACTCCTCGCCCGGACCGGGAACGACCCACTCCGAGACTGCCAGTAGCATCCCCTCCCGTTCCACCACCTCGCGCTGATGGGCGTAGTAGATCGGCGGCAGATCCATCCGCTCGCGACGGATGTAGCGCCAGATGTCCATCTCGGTCCAGTCGGAGACGGGGAACACCCGCAGGTGCTCCCCATCTCCCACCCCCCCGTGGTAGAGGTTCCAGAGCTCAGGTCGCTGACGATCTGGTTGCCAGCGACCCTGGCGGTCCCGCACCGAAAGGATCCTTTCCTTGGCCCGCGCCTTGTCCTCGTCGCGCCGTGCTCCGCCGATACAGGCATCGAAGCCATAGGTGGTGATGGCATCCATCAGCGTCACGCTCTGGATCCGGTTACGGGACTGCCCCTCGCCGGGGTCCTCGGCCAGCCCCTTCTCGATCGACTCCTGGACCAATCCGACCCTCAGGTCCGCCCCCAGCTCCGCCACCCGCTGGTCCCGGAATTCGATGGTCTCGCCGAAGTTGTGACCGGTGTCCACGTGCAGCAAGGGGAAGGGGATACGACCCGGGCGGAAAGCCTTCTCGGCCAAGCGCAGCAGCACCGCCGAGTCCTTGCCGCCGCTGAACAGCAGGGCTGGGCGGCGGCATTCGGCGGCAACCTCGCGCAATACGAAGACGGCGTAACTCTCCAGGACATCCAGGTAGTCCGGCTCCGCAGGCTCCAGCCGCAGCCTGGGACCGGGGTGGGCTGCTGGCGTCGGACAGCTCTGGGCCAAGTTCTGCTCCAGGGGTGGTCGCCTGGCTCGTTTCGGACGACTCCCCGAGGGGTCGGTTGAAACGGGAGGGGGCGGCTGCTAAGGTGCTGTGCGTAAGTCTACTAGACTGATGGGGTATCCCCGACCAGCTTTCCGAGATCAGCGTTCAGCCAGGAGGTGTGGATGGCGACGATCGCCAAGATCGGGATGGACCCGGCCGAGCTGGCCGAGGTCTCGACCCGCCTCGAGGAGGCGGGTGCGGTTGAGACCATTCGCTGGACCGTCGAGCGGTTCGGCTCCGGCGCCGCGCTGGCCTGTTCCTTCCAGGACTGCGTGATCGTTGATCTGGCCGTCAAGGTCGGTCCGGGGCTGGAGGTCGTCTTCCTGGACACCGGGTTCCACTTCCCCGAGACCCTCGAGTTCGTCGAAGTGGTTCGAGACCTCTACCGGCTGAATCTGACGGTGACCCATCCCCGCGCCGATGCCGATCCCTGGCCCTGCGGCACGGCCGAGTGCTGCCCGCGGCGCAAGGTGGGGCCTCTCTTTAGGGCGCTGGAGGGCAAGTCTGCCTGGCTCACCGGGCTCAAGCGGAGCGACGCAGCCACCCGTTCCAGCACCCAGGTGGTGGCCTGGGACGAGGCCCGCCAGATGGTCAAGGTGAACCCGCTGGCTGCCTGGACGGATGACGACATCGCGGGCTACGTCTCAGCTCACCGCCTCCCGGTGCATTCACTCCTGGCCCAGGGTTATCTCTCGATCGGCTGCGCCCCCACCACCCGCCCAGTGCAGCCAGGGGAGGATCCGAGGGCCGGGCGCTGGTCGGGCAGCGACAAGACCGAATGCGGTCTCCACAGTTGAAATCCGCCGAGTTCCGCGGCACCGACCGATCCCGTCCGTCCTGGCGGTCGCACTGCGCTTTGCCAATTCCCGGGCGCCTCTGTACGGGCTGATTCCCACCGGCACGCCGACCGCCTCCTTGAGGCGGCCCCGAGTAGCGGCACCGCGCTGTTTCCAGATGAAACCGAAGGGAGCGACTTCCATGAAGAAGAATGACTTCAACCAAAATCGTCCGCCCGCCGAGATCGCCGGAAGGTCATCTGCCCGTCCTCCGTGGCCGAGATGGCGGCGCCTGGCGGCCCTCGGGACCCTCAGCGCGGTCATGCTGCTGGCCGAGAAGCCACACCCCTGGCCGGCTACCGCGTCCTCACCAGTGACCGTGCCGCCTAGAGCCGCCCGGCGTCCGTGAGGCTCTGCAGGAACTGCTTGGTCCGGTCCTGCTGAGGCTGCCGAAATATCTGCTCCGGGGTACCTTGCTCCAGAATCACGCCTCCGTCCAGAAAGCAGACCCGGTTGGCGATGTCGCGCGCGAACCACATCTCGTGGGTGGCGATCACCATGGTCATGCCCGACTGGGCCAGGGAACGGATCACGTTGAGGACCTCCGCCACCAACTCCGGGTCCAGGGCGGAGGTGACCTCGTCCAGCAGCATCAGTCGGGGCTGCATCGCCAGCGCCCTGGCGATGGCGGCCCGCTGCTGCTGGCCCCCGGAAAGTCGGTCCGGGTACTCCTGGCGTTTGTCCAGCAGACCGAACTGCCGAAGCAGGTTGTCCGCCTCGGCCTCCGCCTCCTTGCGGGTCTTGCCCAGAACTCGAATCGGGGCCAGGGTCAGGTTGTGCAGCACGGTCATGTGAGGAAAAAGGTTGAAGGACTGAAAGACGATCCCGATCTGCCGGCGCAGCCGGTTCACATCCACCAGGTCCGCGTTGATCTCCTTGCCGAAGAAGCTGATCCGGCCCTGATCGATCTCCTCTAGGAGGTTGATGCAACGGAGCAGGGTCGACTTCCCCGAGCCGGAAGCCCCGATCAAACAGACCACCTCGTGGGGTGCCACGGCCAGGTCAATGTCGCTCAGAACCAAGGTGCCATCGAAGGATTTGCGCAGCCCCTCCAGCTGCAGCGCCAGCCCGGGTTCAGGGGGTTCCGGTCCGGTCCCCATCACCGCGCAGCCCCGGCCTGGCGGCGGCGGCGGTCACGGGCGATCAGCCAGTCGGTGAATCGGGCCATGGGCACGGTGAGTAACAGGAAGAGGAAGGCGCCGACCGTGTAGCCGGTGTAGTTGAAGTCGGTGGAGCTCACGATCCCGGCGGCTCGATTGACCTCGATGATGCCCAGGACAGCGACCAGCGCCGTGTCCTTCTGGAGACTTATGAAGTCGTTGAGAAGGGGTGGGATCACCCGCCGGATCGCCTGGGGGATCACGACCGAGCGCATCGCCTGCCATTGGGATAGCCCCAGCGATCGGGCGGCTGCCACCTGGCTGGGGTGCACCGAGTCGATGCCGGCGCGGTAAACCTCCGAGACGTACGCCGAATAAGAGAGCACCAGCGCCGCTAGCCCGTACACCATGACGGGCTGGGTCGAGACCCCAGCGAGACTGAGGGCCGGAACCCCGAAACCGATGGCGTAAACGACCAGCAGCAGTGGCACCCCCCGGAAGAAGTCGGTGTAGGCGATGGCCAGCATTCGAAGGGGGAAGGTAACCGGGCCGCTGAGCTGGCGGACCATCGCGATGACCATCGCCAGGATCAAGATCAGCACCTCGGCGATCAGGAACATCTCGATGTTGAGGCGGAAGGCGTAGAGCTCCGAGAAGATCCCGCCGCGGGTGTTGCCCAAGAAGGCGGTCTGGGCATCGGGAATGTTGAAGAAGAAACGACGGACTTGCGAGCTGCCTGGAGCCAGAAAGAAGAGCGCCACCAGCCCAGCTAGGAAAACCGCCGAGCTAGCCGCCGCGATGGCGATAGCGCGCCGACCGCGCATGGCCTTCCGGGGCCGCCCACCGCCTAGGCTGATGGACGGCGGTCCACCCGGGACCATCAGTGGACCCTGGTCGAATCCGCCCAGGTCTGAACTCACGGGAGTGGTGCCGCGCCGGCCCGGCTAGGGCTGAATGCTGGGGATCTGGGTGTAGATACCCAGCCATTTGTTCTGCAACCGCTTCAGGGTTCCGTTCGACTTCAGTTTGGTGATCGCCTTGTCGACGCAGCTGACCAAGGGGTTTCCTTTCGCAAAGAGCAGCCCGTACTTCTCGTCATTGCTGGGAAACTGACCGATCACCACGCCGTGCTTGACTTCACCTGAGGCGGCCATGTATTGGGCGGTCGGCGCGTCGGTGACGAAGCCTTGGATGGTGTGGTCTGAGAGTGCCGACGAGACGTCGTTCAGGGTGTTGTATACGGAGGGCGTTTGGGTCGCTTGAATCTTCTGCTCGATATAGGCGAGGCTGGTGGTCCCGACCTGGTCCCCGTAGGTGTACGTCTTCAGTTGGCTGGGGGAGTGGGCGGTCACGATGGCCGAACCCTTGACGGTGATCAGGGCCTCATGGTCGTTGTAATAACCCTCGCTGAACGAGACCGCACCCGCGCGCGCTGCCGTGATCGTGATCTCGTTGATGTCGAAGTCGAAGGTCTTGTGCCCGGGTGCGTACGAGCTGTCGAAGGGCTCGATGGTCCAGTGCACCTGACTTCTCCTGAACCCCAGAGCCTCGGCGACCGCGTAGGCCACTGCGCTTTCGAATCCCTTGCCGTTTCGGGGCTGGTTGTGCTCGAACCAGGGGGTATACGCGGGGGCGTCGGTGGCCACTGTGAGTTGGCCGGACTTATACAGGTGCAGCTGGCTCGGTACGCAGCCGGAGATGGTGGATGACGACTTGGCCAGCACTGCGGCGGTCTGGGTACCCAGGACACCAGCGAAGCCGGCTGCGGCCAACACCACAACGCCGAGGCTGGTCGTGAACAACTGCCTCTTCATCGACTCCACCCTCCCGCCCCAATGGGCTCCGAATCCGTTCGCCTAGGACGCCTTGCCGGCTCCCGGGTTTCGCCTTGTCCGAGGTACTGGGACGGCTCCACTTCGAAACCCCCTCCCCGTGAGGTCTCCAGCATATCGGGGCTCACCCTCGCCATTTACAGCGTCAGAGGCCGGATCGGAGAGAGCAGGAGGTGGGGATCGCTTCGCCAGTCCACTTCCGCCACGTCGGAATAGAGTTCGATCTCGTTCCCGTCCGGGTCCTGGATATAGAGGCTGTGGGTCACCGTGTGATCGGCGGTCCCCACCAGCGTCACCCCGTGCTCCCGGATATGTTCCAGGACGACCTTCAGCTCCTGGTCGGAGTCCGCGACCTTGAGTCCGAAGTGGTAGAGCCCAACGTGCCGGCCCCGGGGCAGCTCCTCAGCGTCAGCGCCCACCTCGATCAAGAGCAATTCGTGGTGGGTGCGGCCGCTGGAGAAGGCGGCCACCGGAAGTCCCTCAGGAGAGATCCGCTTCCAACCGAGGACTTCACCGTAGAACTCCGCCGAACGCTTGATGTCATGCACGTAGAGCACCAGGTGCCCCAGCTCTTTGACTTCCATACTTCTCGCCTCACTCCCATTTGCGATGGTCATCGGCCCCATGCCGGAGTCGCTGCCGGACGCCCTGAGGCAGAGGTCCTGACGCGGGCCCGGAGCCGTGCCCGCTGCCTCTGCGCTTGTCTGAAGCTTGACACGGAGCGTGGCTGGCCGCTACAAACGGTCCTCGAAGCGCGATGAGGCCCGCGTAACCCGGATTGGCCGGGTGATGGCTTCTACCCCCTCTGGATAGAAGCCGCGTAAGGAGTCCCGCGTTGCGCAACCCGCTGCACTTCCTGCAGTCACTCACCTTGCTGTCGATTGCACCGCACTCCCTGGGGTTGAGTCCCGGGCTGGCCGGAACGCCGTGGCTGGCGGGCCGAGCTTCTTGCCGGGGTGCTGTTGAAGCGCGGGCGCGATGTTAGCTTCGGCCATAGGACAGGTGATCGCCATCCTGACCGTAGTCGCTCTCTCGCCTCTGCTCAAGGGGGTGATCGAGAACCTCAAGGCGAAGGTCCAGTCCCGCCGCGGCCCGTCGCCCCTGCAGCCCTACTTCGATCTGGTGAAGCTGCTGGGCAAGGAGCGAACGGTCACCCCCAACGCCTCCTTCCTGTTCCGGATCGCGCCCTACGTTGTGTTCGCTACTCCGGTCGCCTTCGCCATGCTCATCCCGGTGCTCACCGCGATGCCGCTGAGTTGGGCCCTGATGGCGGACATGGTGGGCAGCGGATTCGTCATCGGAATCGGTGGATTCTTCACGAATCTGGCGGCGATGGACAGTGGCAGCCCCTACGGCGGACTGGGGAGCAGCCGCTCGCGGTTCGTCTCCTCCCTCGCCGAGCCCACCTTCATCGTCGTCTTCTTCGCGGTCGGCTTTATCTCCGGAGGCACGGTCCCGTTCGTAGTGAACGGAGCTCTGTTCACCAGTGCTGCGCACATAGTTCCCAGCCACGCGCTGGTGGCCACGGCGTTTCTGATGGTGGTGCTGGCAGAGGCCGGACGGCTCCCCATCGACAATCCCAACAGTTCCCAGGAACTGTCGATGATCGAATCCTCACGACTCTTCGAATTCTCCGGCCCGGACCAGGCCCTGATGGAGTGGGGCGGGTTCATGAAGCTCTTCGTGCTCTTGATCGTCTGGCTCAACGTACTGGTCCTTCCGCTCGGGTTGGCGGCTGCCTTAACCGTCCCGGCGTTCCTGCTGGCCATCCTCACGCTGGCCGCGAAGATGCTAGGCGCTGCTGTGATTCTCGTGGGCATCGAGTCGGCGCTGGCCAAGATCCGCATCCTGCGCGTCCCCGAATACTTAGGAGGTAGCTTTGTGCTCGCTTTCCTAGGCCTGGTTCTATACACGGTGGGGCGCTGATGCTCGGGTCGGCGTTCCTATCGGGAGGATCGCCCCGTGCTAGCTGAGGTGATCCTGGCCGCCCTCATTCTGCTGGTCACCTTCGCCTTCATCGTGACACGGCAGCTGCGCGCGGCAGTCTCCGCATACGCGGTCCAGTCGTGGCTGCTGGGCGGAGTGGCCATCGCGCTATTCGCCGATTCCGGCTTGATGGAGTTGCTGCTTTTCGGGCTACTGACCATCGCCGTCAAAGGGGTCATCGTCCCGCAGATCCTGCGCCGCCGCACCGCCCTCGGTCTGGCCGGCAGAAGGGAGACCGCTTACTACGTCCGGTTTCCCACCGCATTGCTCATGGGTGCGGCGCTGACCCTCACCGGATTCATCGCCGCTACCAGGATTCCGTACACTCATCAGCTCCTACCGGAGTCGGTGCTGGGAATCGCTCTGGCCGTACTCCTCCTGGGTTTGTTCACCACTACCGCCCGTCGTGACGCGATCCTCCAAGTCGCTGGCCTTTTGGCAGCGGAGAACGGCCTCCTTTTGGTGGGACTGGTGCTGGCGCCCGACCTCAGCCTCTTGATCGAGTTCGCGATCGTGCTGGACATCCTCATCGCCGTGTTGGTCATGGGTTTTCTGGTGGCGCGCATGCACCAAGAGGTCGCCAGTACGGACACTTCAGAGCTCACCCGGCTGCGCGGATGACCAACTCGACGCTGTTGCTCTGCCTGCTGGCGGTGCCGATGCTGACCGCGGTGACTAGCGTCTTGGTCCGCCAGGACAGCACCCGCTACGCACTGGTCGTGCCCAGCTCGCTCATAACCATGGGGTTGGCGCTGACGCTGATCGCACGGCTGCTCAGCCACGGTCCGATACGAGCGCTGGGCGACTGGCTTTATCTGGACGACTTCAGTGCGGTTGTGCTGCTCGTGGTGGTTATTGTCTCGGCGCTCGCGGGCGCCTACTCGATGGCCTACTTCCGCTCCCCCGAGCAAGGTCACGTGCTTCGGCGCGGTGAGCTACGCAAGTACTTTTCACTGTTTCATCTGTTCACCTTCACCATGGTTGTCGCCTGTGTGTCGGGCAATCTGGCGCTTCTCTGGACAGCGGTGACGGCCACCACTTTTGCCTCGGCTCCGCTGGTCGACTTCTACGGCTCCCGCGAGCCCCTCGAAGCGGCTTGGAAGTTCCTCATCCTGGCGGTAGCCGGGGAACTGATTGCGCTCCTCGGCTTCCTACTGCTGTATGCGTCGGGAATCGCCGCCCTCGGCTCCGCCTACAACTTCTCCATTCCGATCTTAGGCGCCGCGGGTGCGCACCTGTCACCATCGCTGGCTGGGCTGGGTTTCATGCTGGTGCTGGTCGGGTTTGGCACAAAAGCTGGCCTGGCGCCAATGCACACATGGCTGCCCGATGCCCACAGCCAGGCACCTGCACCCGTGTGCGCGATGCTCTCCGGCGCCGAGCTGAACTGCGCCATGCTGGCGATCGTCCGAGTCCTATCCTTGGCCACTCCGTCCGCCGGTGGGCGAGCCGGAGAGCTTCACGCAGCGATGCTCGGATTTGGCTTGCTCTCGATGACCATTGGCGTAGTTTTCCTCATTTCGCAACGCAACTTCAAACGCCTGCTGGCCTACTCGTCGGTGGAGCAGATGGGCCTGATCGCCGCTGGATTTGGGATCGGAGCACCACTCGCCATCGTGGGGGCCTTGCTCCAGATGCTCACCCACAGCCTCGCCAAGACCCTGATGTTCCTCAACGCTGGCAATCTGCTGCTGCGGTTTCGGACCACCAGCATCGCCGAGGTCCGAGGTGTAGTGCGCGTGGCTCCCGCGACCGCGGTGCTAGTGATTGTTGGCGCCCTGGCGATCGGCGGAGCGCCTCCGTTCGGTCTCTTCGTCTCTGAATTCTCAATTGTCCGGGGCGCGTTGGGACAGCCGAACTGGGGCTCCGGTGCGCTCATCGCGGCCCTTCTTCTGATTGGGTTCATTGCCCTGGTGGCCCCTTTCAGCCGGATGACCTTTGGCGATGGGAATGCCCAGCCATCGGAAACCCGAGCCGAACTTGGTCTCCCGGTTCTCGTTCCGGGATTCGCTGTCTTGGCTGCCCTGCTAATCCTCGGGGTCTGGATTCCAGGTCCTCTCCATGCCCTGCTGTTGGGGGCCAGTCGGGTGGTCAGTCGATGAGTGGAGAACTCGAGCGCTTGGCGTCGCAGGTGGGACTGGAACTGCGCTGGCGAAGCGGGGATGAAGCCAGCGCCGACTGCCCAGAGAGCGCGTTCCGAGATCTGGTAACCGCGCTGGCGCGCAGCGCCACTCTCTCTGACCTGTTCGCCACCACCACGCAGACGACCCCTCCCCAGCTCACGGCGGTCTTGCAGGTGCGGGAGGATCCGGCCTGGCTGCTGCTGTCGACCGAGCTGTCGGTGATGGCATTCCCCTCCCTAACCGCCGAAGTGCACGCCGCCAGCTGGTACGAGCGGGAAATCTTCGAGATGCACGGGCTCGAGCCGGTGGGTCATCCCGCTCCCGGCCCCCTGCGCATTCATGACTGGCCGGGAGTTAAGCGCCTCATGCCGAACGGGCCACCTATGGCGGTCAGACCTCCCAGTTCGCCTCCAGCCACCCCGCGGCGGGCTGTAACCGGACAAGGAGTGTTTCAGCTTCCTCTCGGACCCGTGCGTAGCGGCCCGCAGGAGTCGGCCGAGTTCCTCTTCTCGTCCGGCGGCGAGGACATCGTGGAGGTGGACCTCAGGCTCGGGTTCAAATACCGGGCAATCGAACACCTCGCCGAAGGTCTCCCGGGTGATCGGGCCATTCAGCTGGCCGAGCGGCTGGCGGGCACCTCGGCCTTTGCCAATGGACTGGCCTTCACCCGGGCGGTTGAGCGGGCGATCGGAGCCACGGTCAGTCCGGCTGCCGAGCATGCCCGCACCTTGCTAGCGGAGCTCGAGCGACTCCACAGTCACTTCGGGACGATCGGCCGACTGGCCGAAGCCACTGGGCTCTTGGTGGCCGCCGCCGAGTACGGGCTTCTGAAGGAGGAGGTGCTGCGCACCGACGGGCGACTCACCGGCCATCGCTACTTGCGGGGCGTGCTTCGAGTGGGCGGCTTGGAAGTTGCGCTGGCTACTGGCGCCCGCGATCAACTCAGATCGCAAGTGGACCTGTGGCTGGAGCGATCGGAGCGACTAGCACGGCTGTTGGAGCAGACGTCCACCTTTGTCGACCGCCTCGACACCACCGCGATCCTCCTGCCGGACTACGCGGCGGAGCACAACTTGGTCGGCCCGGTGGGGCGCGCATCTGGCATAGACCGCGACGTGCGTCGGGACCATCCCTATGCGGCGTATGGAACTCTGGAGTTTGACGTTCCCACCGCGGCCCCAGGCGACGCCGCGGCGCGCTTTCAAGTGCATGTGGCTGAACTCGCACAGTCGCTCTCGATCATGAAACAGGTCTTGGACGGGTGGCCGCCCGATGCCGATCAGCCGGTCCCTCCCATCTGGCACGCGGGATCGTCGCTCGGATGGGCGGAGTCGCCGGGCGGCGAGACCCTCCATTGGGTGGTAGTGGACCAGGACGGCCGAGTGCTGTCCTGGCGGGCGCGACCATCAGCAGTGGTCAACTGGCATCCCTACGCACATGCCTGTGGCAGCGGCAACAACCTCACCGACTACCCGGTGATCGAGGCAAGCTTCGCG
>Ga0307373_10011287_pt1 | contig 12966 bp, 12 predicted proteins | sample OX2MG_FD_202534 | JGI IMG/M metagenome (GOLD analysis project Ga0307373, IMG submission 202534) | Soil microbial communities from Risofladan, Vaasa, Finland - OX-2 | ecosystem: Environmental > Terrestrial > Soil > Coastal area > Acid sulfate soil | place: Finland: Risofladan, Vaasa | collected... | reverse complement strand
CCCTCAGATCCACCTTATCGGGAATTACCTGTGGCTTTTTTATATCCGCAATAATGGGGCAGCCTTCAGCCTTTTTGCGAATAGCATCGTGCTGGTAGCGTTGATTATTATCGCGGTAGCCGTCATAACGTACCTGTACGCGCGCATGATTAACAACGGCTCGCTGGCAATCAAGCTCATTTTCGGCATGATTATGGGCGGCGCGCTGGGGAATCTCATCGATAGGGCACAACATTCGGGATATGTCGTTGACTTTATCTCATTCCGTATCCCGCAAATCGGCTTCTATTTCGCCATCTTCAATTTAGCGGATGCCGCCATCTCCGTTGGCGTCTTTTTGCTCTTCATGGCGGTACTTTTTGGCGGCATTCGACGCCAGCCTGCTACGAGCGATCCTACGAGTACTCTTGATGCGCCTAACAATAAGCGGGGCAACGTTCTAGAGAATCAGCAGAGGAGCACGCCGCTCACTTGAATATACATCATTCTCAATCATCTCCCTCCAGAGAGAAACGCCTGTTCACCATCGCCTTTGAGGATAGCGGTCAGCGACTTGATCGCTATTTGACATCCATCCTGGGTGACCTGTCGCGCACTACTGTGCAACAGTTAATCACCGATGGCTCGGCACTGGTCAATGGCAAACAGAGCAAGCCCGGCTATATGCTCAGGGAAGGGGATGAGATTCGCCTATCCTCATTCACGCCTGTCATTGACACAAACCAGGCTCAGGCGACAGTGATGCCACTCGACATCGTCTATGAAGATGCCGACCTGCTTGTGATCAATAAACCAGCAGGTCTGGTTGTACATCCCGCTCCAGGCCACCATGATGATACCCTGGTCAACGCGTTACTGGCATACCTGCCAACTTTACAGGCGTCAACCGGCGAGGGACAACGACCAGGAATAGTGCATCGCCTGGATAAAGATACTTCGGGTCTGATAATTGTCGCGAAGAATGCGCGCGCTCAGGCCGCGCTGGTCGAGCAGATGACACAACATGCCATCGTCAAACGCTACCTGGCCCTGGTCGAGGGGAATGTCTCGCTTGACCAGGGGAGTATCGACGCTCCTATTGGCAGAGACCCACGCCACCGCCAGCAGATGGCGATCACCGCGCTTGGCAGTCGGGAAGCACGTACCAACTTTCGCGTGTTGGAGAGATATGCGCGTCATACCCTGCTGTTGCTGCAACTGGAAACCGGGCGCACGCACCAGATTCGCCTGCACTTGAAGGCCATTGGACATCCCATTGTGGGAGACCCTGTCTACGGGTCGGGCAGCATATTCAAACGAGCGCCGCTCAAACGCCAGTTCTTGCACGCCCACCAATTGCGCTTTACCCACCCTACAACGGGAGAAAGCATTGAGTTAGAGGCACCATTGCCTGCCGATTTACAGGCCGTGCTCAACGAAAAAGATTTCCTGTAGTCGCCTGGCATAATGCCCTTCCCTATGGTATAATCTCAGTGTCGAACAAAAAGAACCTTCTCCATCCAGGGGTGTCAGGCAAATAACCAGCGTCCTCTTTATTTTTCTTCAGATTGTCACAACTATCGAGTTCTATTAATTGTGAGCTTCTATGTTGGTTTTCGCGGGATGTGGTCTGAATACAGGTAATCTCTGATCTGGCTATTTCGTCATCTTTTCGTCTCAGTAGTCATTCGTCAACCAGGCCGAAAGGAGCTTCCGCTATGCCGGTACTCGAATCAACAGATCATATTACTCCTCGCAGCGCCTTACGCCATCGTCCCATCGCAGAGGATGCCGAAAAGCAGGGCAAAGGGAAGAAAAATACATCGACCAGTAGCATCACGCCCGTTGCACAACGAGCGTCGCGCCTGCGCCAGAAACAAACCGAGGAGAAGCAGCCAGAACAAGAGACACTTCAAGAGGAAAAGAAGGAAACTCAGGATGTCGAGGAGTGGAAGCTACCCTCAACCGCTGCCGGTGGAACAGATGATATAAAACGCGCGTCATCTGCAAAACCATCAAGCGCGACCGGGTCGAAGAAGCTGCCAAAGACCCCACTGCCAGCAATTAGCGGCGCTAAAGCATCTTCGCGAGTCAGACGATTTGGCCTGCGCGCTCACCCTCTGCTGTTCCTGGGCCTGGGCATGATAAGTATGCTTGTACTTTGGACACTGCTAACCCTGGCCGTGAGCTGGTGGAACAATACCTGGGATGATATCCATTACGGGCGACCTCGCACCTTCCAGACCGACGCAGTGGTAGGCCATAACGACTCGGCAGCTAACCCAAGCCACTTCATTGCGCTCAACTTGAATGGACGTATTGAAGTGATCGAATTTCCAGGCGGCGATGCCTCGAAAGCCCGTATCTACATCGGGCCGCAGCTCTACGGCAACGGTGATAACCTGATACCGGTCACGCTGAGCTTCGTTGATGCAAACGGCAATCACCTGCCTGATATGATTATCCATTTTCAAGATACGCGTATCGTCTATATCAACGACCAGGGAGGGTTTCGCCCGGCGAATCCAAATGAGCTACATACGGTGGAGCAATACTTGCAAAAGCACGGACAATGATACGCAATAACAACAGGAGAGCCGCCTGTCGCGTTATTTAAACCTCGCGACAGGCGGCTCTCCTATTTTCGAAATGCTGGACTACTTCTTCTTCGCGCCGTTTTGCATGGCTCTGTTAGAAGTAGCGGAGGCCCTGGGAGCAGCCGCATTCTTTGCGTGAGTGCGGCCATCTGCAGCCTGGGAAAGCACAGCGCCGACGGTGAAACCGACCCGCTTGCCGGCGGGGATGGTGATCTGCTTGCCGCCGCGAATGGACTTGACCTTACGCGCCGCAACTTTGCGCAGATTCCATGTACCAAACCCCATCAGACGTACTTCGTGGTCCTGGGCGATTTCTTCACGCACCACATCGGTGAACGCGTCGATAACCTTACTGGTATCTTTCAGGGTCAGACCGGCTTTAGCGGCGATCTGGTGGATCAGCTCATCTTTGCCAACGACAGGATGAGTTTTTTCAGGTGTAATTGTAGCCATATGAGTAAATTTACTCCTTCTTCAGAGAGCAACTCTACAGGTTGCTCTTTATTTATTAACTACAACGCGCGCTTTTTCTCGCGTGTTCTCCGCCCTCAAAGTTTTGCGCGGCCTTAAACGTGGGTTGCGCGTTGGAATGGACTTGCCACTCACCATTACTATACAGAGTCCCACCAAATCCTGTATTAAAGCAGGTCGCGCGGGTGATTTCGCCAGCATGTCACTATACCTCCGTCATTCATCTCTCACCCGACCAGACTTTGCCTGATGGCATAAGCGACCGCGGCAGCTCTACCCGGCACATCCAGTTTGACGAAAATATTGCTCAGGTGACGATTAACGGTCCTGGGACTGATGACAAGCGCCTCGGCCACTTCGCGGTCGGTCTGACCTTCGGCCACCAGGCGCAGCACCTCCAACTCGCGTTTCGTCAGGTGCAAGTCAAGGATATAACCCGCGTGCGCGAGATGTCCCTCGACAATTTTGCGCGGCGCGTCGATCCCGCTGCGCGCATCAAGCTGGTGCATTCCTTTTTGTAACGTGTCTACCATACTGACGGCTCTCTGCATGTCATACTGTATAAATATTGCTCGCGCCGCCTGGCACAGTTGCTGCATCTTCTCTAATGTGCGGAGTGTGGGTACATCCTGCTTGCCCGCGCGCATCAACGCTGTACGCGCTTGTTCGTAAAGGATAGCAGCTTCTTCCGGCAGATTTTGCACGCGCTGGCAGAGCTTGAGTCCATCAGCGAATGCCCGCTCAGCCTCATCCCAGTGGCCACTCTGCGCTGCTACCTCGCCTCTGATGCGGTCAACTGCGATGCCATAATACATGAAGCCGCGCAGTTTCTGAATACGCTCGATATAACCCGTCGCCTGCTCCAGTGCTTCGATATGCAGAAACCCCTCCGCGAGAAAGGGAATATAGTAATGACCGCTATACCCGACCGGCTCTTGCAGGGCGGCCGCCTGTTCCAGTTGAACTTTTGCCTCGGCTTTGTGTCCCGTCACGGCAAGGAAATGACCGTAGAGGGCAAGCGCGCTCGGATACCATTCTGTGTTTGCGGCAGCACTAATGGACGACTGAAATAATTGTTCTGCTATGTGCCAATCGCCCTTACGAAAGGAGAGTTCCGCCTGCACTTGTAATATTACTGGTTTGATACGCTCATTGCCAGTTGCATCAGCCTCTTGTAGGGTCTGTTGCATGCGCGCTTCACACTCTGACCATTTCCCTTCTGCAAGCGCCATGACGCCTTGATTCCAGTGTAACCATGCCAGAACATAGCGCACGCCATAACGGCGCGCCATCTCAAAGCCGCGCAGATTATGCAAACGCGCTTTTTCCATCTCTCCCAGGGCCTGATAAATGATGCCCAGCCCTTGATCGCCCAGGGCCGCGCGGAATGGATCGCCAATGGCTACATAGAGTTCGTGCGCTTGCTCTTGCAGGCGAATCGCTTCATGGATGTGCTCGCCCCAACCACGAATCCAGCTGACAAAATGCAGAGCAAAGGCCTGACTGCCCCTATCGCCCATTTCGGTCGCCAGTTGATACGACTGCCACAACGCCCTTTCTGCCTCCACTCCTCGACTGAGTAGCAAATCCATGGTAGCCTGGGCCTGTAAAAGTAAGACCAGTTCCGCTCTTAGCGGACGCAGTTCCGCTCGATCAATTCTGCCTGAGAAGCTGCGCGTGGCCATCCACGCGTAATGATGCTCCTCCTCAACTGCTAGCGTCGGCATAAATAACTCGTCTTGTCCGACAAGAACAGCGTCTACTATACTGCGCGCAGCCTGCAAGTGGGTAAGCGTCAATTCATATTTGCCCTGCATGCGATAAATGTCAGCCAGCATGCGGTGAGATCTGGCTTTCAACGACGCGACAAGGTCGAGTTGCCCAGGAATGGTAGGAGATGCTGTCTTATGTAGTAGCTGCTCTAACGCTTTCTGAAAGGCCTTTGCCGCCTGATCTAGTTCTCCAATTTTGAACCAACTTTCGCCGATCAGGACATGTACCTGCGCCAGTGCTGGCAACGATTCCTCACCTGCAACAGGGGTGTCAGCCTCCATCAATTTGAGCGCGGATCTGAAATTACCGATGGCTTCGCGGTACGCCTGCTGCCTGACCGCGTCTGTGCCAGCGCGCAGGCTCCATTTCAAAGCGGGCCTGCGCTCACCGCTTAACACATAATGACGAGCCAGTTCAGCAGCGGGAGCCTGCAGAACTTGTCCTTCATAATACGCTTCCAGAGCAGCGCCAATTTTGCCGTGGAGCACGCTTGCTCGATGGGCCGGAACCTGGTTGCTCAAGACTTCCTGTACAATGCCCTGACAAAACATATATCTGGAGGGAGCAGGTATTTGACCTGTGATTTCCTCTTCCGAAATCTCGTCTTCATTCATGCCAGTAGACACATCGCCTGAAAGTGGGGCGATGATCGATGCCCGTTCGGTTTCATCGATCATCGCCTGAACCTGGGCTTCGCTCTTTTCGATTACCATCGACAGAGCTATTAGCGGGAAGGTGCGGCCAAAGAGGGCGGCCACGCGTATAGTTTCCAGGCAGCCACTACTTAAAACGGCGAGTCGTTGCCCGACTGCCAGTGAAATACTTGCCGGTAGCGCTGCCAGGCTGGCCCTCGACACATCCCATACGCCATCGCGCAAAACAAGCTGGTTATTCAGCGTGAGCATACGAACCAGTTCTTCCAGGAAAAAAGGGTTGCCGCCAGCTCGCTCCAGCAAGACTTCCGCGCCCGTAATATCTCCTGGCAGCAAGGCGCGCAGGTGTTGTTCCGCGTCCTTCATGCTGAGTGGCTGAAGTGGAAGGAATAACAGGAGGCCCTGTCGCATGAGTTCACTCAAAATTTGCAGGGATGTGGTTGCCTGGCCTTTGACTTCAGGGCCATCGCTATCAGCATTAGCCGCTGACTGCGACGTACCAGGTGGGCGTGTCACTCCAACTAGCGCAACGCGACTGCCATGCAAGCGCACCGTGAGGTACATCGTAAGCTCCAGGCTGGCACTGTCAGCCCATTGCAGGTTATCAATACTGAGCATGACAGGATACGCCGTTGTCATGCGTTCAAGCAGGATTGCTACAGCGTCAAAGAGGCGGAATTTTTCCTGGTCAGGAGACAGCGGCTCCGGCGTAACGGTTACATGCAGTACGTGCGGAAGTTCAGGAAAAAGATGGGAGAGCGCGGCTACCATCGGAGGTCCAACCAGCGAGAGGGACACGCCTGCTGCTGTGTCATCATGCTGCTCTCCTCGTCTCGATCCCTCAGGCTCATCAGAACTGAGTCCGAGCAGATAGCGCAATGTCTTAACCGGACATTCTCGTATAAAAGGTCGCAACGCCTCGCTGAACGGCAGGTAGGGAAACGACCTGCTAACCTCATAGGCACGCCCATCGAGCAGGCGAAAACCGCGTTTGCTGGCTTCCAGGCTCATTTCCGCTAAAAGACGTGTCTTTCCTATGCCTGTTTCCCCGCTCAACATCAATGCGCGCGCCCCATGCGCGCGTTGTAATTCGACGGTATCCAGGAGATGGCAAATAAGCTGCATCTCGGCTTCACGACCAACGAGCGGTAATGGTCTGGAAAGCGGCTCGATTCCAGGTATAGGATCAGCGAAAGGCGCTTGCATTTTCCCTTGCTATCGCTTTCTAACTCTTTTGTGTCTGTCTCTGCCCGATTGCATCGGAACTGGTTGCTCGTTTCGATACGCGAGGCACAATATCGTGATAAATGAACAGCGCGTAATAGACAAGTAAAAAGGGGACGTCAACGAGAAAATACAGCCAGAATGCGCTGGAAGCTCCCAACCAGAGTAGATGGTAAAGCAAAGCGACCGCTACCAGTGTCCCATACACAACCGCGACAATTGCCAGGGGACGCACGCGCGCCCACTCTCGTTCTGTAGCAAGCCACAAAGCTCCGGTGGCATTACCCAAAATAATAGCGCCTATGAATCGATCCAGGATGGGGGGAATGCTTGTCGGCCAGAGCGGTGAGTGAAGTTCGGGCAAAAAGAAAAAGCCGAGGCCGATAACGAGGTTTACCAACCCCGCGAGAAATGACAATACGCGTTCTGGTCGGCTAAATATCTGATATCTGGTCATAAAGATTGTCCCTTTCTTATCGTCTGACCAGTCGATTATACACTACAATTGTAGGGGAAGTAAGTCCGTAGAAATGTGGATCAGCAATACCCGCTTTACTACCAAAATGGGTACATTCGGCTTTCCTATAGTCATCAATGGAGATGCAGTTATTTAGTACGGGAGAGTTACGGAAAGTTCCTGAGCGCAGCAGAGTAGAGATGCCATGAACACAGGACGACTGCTTAATTCAAGCAGTCGTCCTGTTGTATATCGTTCTTAAGAATCAGATGACGGGCAGGGTTTGACCGTCAGTCATGACCTGCGGGCCGGCGTGCAACGCTCCACCACCACCATCGAAAGGCGTGCCGGGTATACTGGGATTGTTCAATACCTGGCGAGCAGCTTTGACGCCGTCAAACCACATCCCCACATGTTCCAACTGAATGCCCGACGCTTCGCCTGTCTGGTCTGTCGAAGTCACCGATGCTTGACGCGCGTCTGCCGCGAATGCGCCAAACGCTATGAGGTGGTAAATCGACTCGGCGCTGCCATCACCGCGCGTAATAACATCACCGACATACTCAGCGTGACCGAATGGTTTGGCGGAAAGTTCGGTAAAGAAGACGGTAAACTTCTGGTTGGGCGGCATGTTCTGCACATCCACAATCACAGTGTCATAGACGCTGATGGCCGGATTACCCTCGACAATGGTCACGAGTGCGGTCGCATTGGGAAAGAGTTGCTTGATGCCGCTGGGTACCAGCGGAAATTGGACAATGAGGGTAGGATCGCCGGAGGCCAGCACTTTGACGGTCGGGGCCTCCTGTTGCCCGAACGCGGGTGCTCGCAGGGCTAGCGCCGATGTAGGGAAAGTAGGGCCACCTGTAGTTGTAGTGGTACCGGCGCTTTGCGGGGTGGTACTGGTTGAGTTGCAGGCACTCACGAGAAGACCCAGCATCATTATACCTACTAGCAGCCATTGCGCTTTGAATACTCTCTTAATTGACATGAACTGGCTCCTCTCTTTAGAATACTGGCAGGGTCTGACCATCGGTCATAGCCTGCGGACCGGCGTGCAACGGCGCATTACCCGCGTCGAAGATGGTACCCATAAGCGATGTATCGTTCAATACCTTCTGCGCATCCTCCAGCGAGCTAAACCACATGCCCAGGTGTTCGAGATTAGTTCCTGAAGTCAGGCCTTCCTGTCCATCTATGGAGGTGCCGGGGTTACGCGCATCCATCGCGAAAGCAACGAAAGCGATGCACTGAAAAATGGTCTCGCCGCTGCCGTCGCCGCGTGTGGTCAGGTCTGCCACGTACTCAACGTTTCCAAAGGGCTTGCCAGCAAACTGGATAAAGAAAATGGTGAAGGTGATATTGGGCGGCATGTTCTGTACATCTACAGTTACCGTGTCGGAAAACGCGTTGTTGCGATCTCCGCGCACAATCGTCACCAGACCGGTAGCATTGGGAAAGGCTTGCTTAATGCTACTCGGCACCAGCGGAAATTGCACGATGGTCGTTTGACCCAGCGAATCCAGCACATTCACGCTGCGAGCAAGTCGTCCCTCGCGCTGCAACTGGCGTAAAAATGCGTCGTTCGCATTGGTGGGACTGAGCGCCGATCGTGACTGCGCGGAGATGACTGGCGCGACGGCGACTTTCGTTGCTGCCGAGGCTATACCGGCTTGCGTGCTTATGATAAGCAGCAGGGCAGTCAGGGGGATAGCGCATCTTGATATGATACGACGAACAAATTGCATCGTTCTGCTCCTTTTTTTCAGGGCGTTTACTTGTGTCAAGGCCGCGCTTGCGCTTAAAAGACCGGGTCGTTTTGTCCATCGGTCATAGCCTGAGGCCCAGCATGCAGGGGTGGGTTGCCGCCGTCGAAGAGCGTACCTTTCAAGGTGGTATCATTCAGCGCCTTCTGCGCATCTTGCAGCGAGCTAAACCACATGCCCAGGTGTTCCAACTGGATACCCGAAGCTGTTCCGCTTTGATCCTGGGAGGAAACTGTTGGTGTGCGGTTGTCGGCGGCGAAGGCTACCAGCGTGATGGCCTGGAACGAAGATTCACCGGAGCCATCAGAGCGTGTGTGCAGGTCTGCCACGTATTCGACATGTCCGAAGGGCTTATTCGCCAGTTCGATGAAGAAAATGGTGAAGGTGGTATCGGGCGGCATATTCGAAACATCGACCGTGACCGAGTCGAAAAGACTGACAGCGGGATTGCCCTCGACAATCGTCACAACTCCCGTCGCCTTCGGAAAGGCTTTTTTTACCCCGCTGGGGAAAAGCGGGAACTGAATAATCACGCTGGGTGATTGTGCTGAGAGTACCTGCACGGTCGAGGCAAGCTGGTGTCTCTGCACCATCTGTCGCAACGTTTCAGCCTGGAAGCTCTGGTTGCGAATCTGCCTACCCGCCTCGCTACTTGAACCTGCGCCGCTGGCCTGCGCGAAAAGGGTTCCCGCAATAGCCAGGGCAAGCAACAACGCGCTGAGAAAGGCAACACGTCTGGGAATGGTAATCCTTATCATATGGAACGCTCCTTCTTACTAACCGCCCCGGTACACCAATTGCCAGGGCCAGTACACTACTGCCATAAGCATACTGGTTTCACTCCGGCAAAACATGCGTAAGATTACTCATATCTCTTGACCGGTTGACCGGTTGAATTGGAAAGAAGAAGGGGCACAGTGCTGAGCTATTCAATTAAAATAGCTTTCACTGAGTAGACAGGCGGTAAGAAATCCGCTACCAGATTCCAGCTATCGCCGCGATCACGGCTGGCGAAGACCTGGCCGGTGTTGGTGCCGACGTAAACACCGCAAGGATCGAGCGTATCGGTACACATGCCATGACGCAGTACGCCCAGGCGCACAGCTGGGCCAGAGGGTAGCCCTTCAGTGAGTGGCTGCCACCGCTCGCCGCCATCCATCGTGCGATAGACGGCAAAATGTTCGCCCACATTATTACGTCCTTCGGGGTTTTCCACCACTACAAAGACGGTATCGGGGTTATGTGTATCCAGGGCAATGGGGAAGCCAAATTCTGAGGGCAGGTTGTGCTGGATATCTATCCAATCATCACCGGCATTGATACTTTTATAGATGCCACAATGGTTTTGCTGGTATAACACGTCCGGCTGCGCGGGATGCTGGATCATACGATGGAGACACTGTCCGAACTCAGGATATTGCATCGGTAGGAAATCCGCGCGTACATTCTTGTTGGCGAAGACCCAGCTTCGACCACCATCACCGGTACGCAGGCAGCCAACGGCTGAGATGCCTACCCACATGCGCGCTGGATTAGTGGGATCGACAACGATGGTATGCAGGCATAAACCACCCGCGCCTGGTTCCCAGCGACTGCGCGTTGGATGGTTGGCCAGCCCCTCGTTCAAATTCCAGTGAACGCCGTTGTCGGTACTAATCCACAGGCTGGCCGGATCGACTCCCGCGTAAAGTATACCGGGTTCGTCCGGGCGTCCTGGTTCGATCACCCAGATGTTGACAAGCTTCTGCTCGCTGCCATCAGGGAACTGGATGCCCTGTGCTGGCTCCTGCCACGTCTGCCCAAAATCGTCGCTGTAACGTAAAAATGTTCCAAAGAAATCTCCATTGTCGGCAGCGAACATTCTGTGCCCGTTGCGTTGATCGAGAGTCGCGTAGAAGATACGGCGTCCAACCAGCCCGCTTGCAGCTATCTCCCACCGCCTGCGGTCACGCGATGTAAGAAGAAAGAGACCGCGTCGCGTACCTACCAGTACCAGTACGGTGCCTGGCGCAAATGTCGTGTGCTCACTCATAGAAACGTCTCCTTTTTGTCATCAAAACAGCATTGATGTCTACGCGTTGGTAGACTTAGATCAGCCTCCCGCAACCGATTGGAGAATATGAATAGTGGCCCCATCACGCACAGCTGTATCCAGACCCTGAAGATAACGGGTATTTTCGCGATCCAGGAAGATATTGACGTAGGGACGTAGTTCACCCGTTTCGTGACACAGGTTGAAGCGTAAGCCAGGATACTCCTGGTCGAGCGCAGCCACGATTTCACGCACTGTATGTCCGTACACCCTGACCGACGCTTGATTGCCCACTTTTTCTCGCAGCGCGTGCGGCAGAATTACCAGCGCGTGTGGAATTGCCGCCTGCGAATCCATAGCATCCCTCCATAGTATATCAACTCCGCCTATCATCAATAATACGAATTAGAACAAGTATACTATATTTTGTTCATTATCACAAGGCATTTGCTACACAGCCAGCCAGTAATAATCTCGTGGCGGATTAAAGCCAAGCACTGAGAAAGGAACCTCTGCCTGGTGATGTTGACGGATATACTGCAAAACCCTCTGATTACGTGCATAGAAACGTTTTGCACAGCGTAACGCAACGCGCAGTGACTTGAAATACACCTTCATTTCCCGATCCGTACTTAAAGTGACGCCCTGGAATCCACGCGCCTCTAACCACTCATGATCCTGCGTGCGCGGCCATATGAGCACAACCTTACCTCCTGGTTTCGTGACACGCTTGAGTTCCACAAGACCCGCTTCGCCCCCATGTTCAGGTTCAGCAGTAAACGACGAACACGCGAGTGCCAGGTCAACGCTTTCGTCTTCCAGCGGAATAGCATCAAAGCGCCCCGGCAACGTTATTACTCGACCGGAAGAGGATTGATGCAGAGATTTTTGCCGTAAAATGCGCAGGAGCCCAGGCGAAGGTTCAACCGCATAGACTAAGCGCGCGCCATGACGCAGGCATTCAAAGGTAGCTCTGCCGCTTCCCGCACCTACGTCAAGTACCACTTTATTGCGAAGATCGGGTTTCAAGCGTTGAAAAATACCTGGATGTAGTCGCTCTCCTTCGGTCAATTCCTCGTACAAATCGGGTGTTTTCCAGTAGGTCAATTCCCAGAAAAGGCTATCCAGAACGTGCCGGCGCGCAACCTCAATTTCATCGCCTGTGATTGAGCGACGAAGCTCTTTTAAGAAGGACGAGCGGCGCGACGTCGGTACATTGCGTCTGACACGCCTCATCAGAGGTTGTGGTACACCATGAAGACTCCTCGCCAGGTCGCATAACGAGAATGCAGAAAACCCTTCATCGAGCAGGCGCTTGAGCGTCGCATCATCGAAAACTTGTAAGTCTTCCATATGAAACGGATTTTCGAATAGCGGTTCATTTTGAATTGTGGTTTGGTAATCTTCGTCCCGCTTCGCAAGTGGGGAGATGATGTCTTCAGCTTTGCTCATAGTTTGTATTCTCGGTAAGTTATCGCGAACACCTTCCTCGCAATTATCAATTGTAACACCTGATTTCTATACGTATGGAAACATTTTTTCGTGGCTGGTCCACAAGGGTGTGAACCGCGTTGCTGGCTTGAGACCTGCTTGCTTCGCTACGCAAGCCCAATGAAGCAGCATGCCCGGAAGATAGAACAGGGGTTCAACAAAATGTTGGCTTGATTCTAGTCGCGTATTCGGCTATAATAGATTGACAAAATGGGCGTTTGGTAAACCTATTTGTAAGGGGGATTCCAGGCGGTCCAATCCTCCGGTTTTCATTCGTTCCCTTGAAATTAATGGAGGGTAAATGCTATGCTAGATGCCGACAACGTGGGGATGCAGCCAGTGGTCGAAACGACCCGTACCATTATCGTGGCTCCTGTTCGCACCCGCGCGGTGCCGTTCGAGGAAAAGCAGCGGCGCACCCGCGAGCTCCTCGGTTGGAACGATTCCATCCTCGCGGGCCAGGTCAGTCCATCGACCCGCAAGCAGTACACCGAGGATTTTTTCGATTACCTGCGCTTCGCCA
>Ga0307373_10011284_pt1 | contig 12967 bp, 10 predicted proteins | sample OX2MG_FD_202534 | JGI IMG/M metagenome (GOLD analysis project Ga0307373, IMG submission 202534) | Soil microbial communities from Risofladan, Vaasa, Finland - OX-2 | ecosystem: Environmental > Terrestrial > Soil > Coastal area > Acid sulfate soil | place: Finland: Risofladan, Vaasa | collected... | reverse complement strand
GGACGCGGGTCAGGTCGCGCGACACGATGGAGGCGGAGAGCCCGAACTTGACGCCGTTGGCCAGGCGCATGGCGTCGTCGAAATCTTCGGCCACCATCAGCGCCAGCACCGGGCCGAAAACTTCCTCCTGGGCAATCCGCATCTGCGGCGTGACCTCGTCGAACAGCGTCGGCTCGACAAAAAAGCCCTTGTCGTAGATGCGGCCGGTCAGGCGGTTGCCGCCGCACAACAGCCGGGCGCCTTCCTTTTTGGCGATTTCAATATACTCGAGATCGGTTTCGAGCTGCTTGCCATCGACGGCGGGACCGATCTGCACTCCCGGCTCAAGTCCGTTGCCCACTTTCAGCGCCCGGGTTTTGGCCACCAGCTTTTCGACCAGCGGCTTGTAAATATCTTTTTCAATGATGGCGCGGCTGCAGGCGGTGCATTTCTGGCCGGTTGAGAAGAAGGCTCCATTGACCAGGATGTCGGCCGCGTAATCGAGGTCGGAGTCCTTGAGGACGACGGTCGGATTCTTGCCGCCCATTTCAAGCTGAATGCGGACCTTGCGCCCGGCCAGTTTTTCGTGAAGGCCATTGCCGACGCCACACGAGCCGGTGAAGGAAATGGCCCGCACCGCAGGGTGTTCCGCCAGGGCGTTGCCGGCTCCGCTGCCGCTTCCGGTGACGTAATTTACGACGCCCGCCGGGATACCGGCCTCCACCAGCGCTTCCACCAGCCGATAGGGACTGAGCGGGGCCAGCGACGCCGGCTTGATCACCACCGTATTGCCCGCCACCAGCGCCGGCGCCATCTTCCACGCCGGAATGGCGCTGGGAAAATTCCAGGGCGTAATCAACCCCACCACGCCCAGCGGCTTGCGCATCATGTAGCAAAAAACGTTGGGGCGTTCGGAAGGGATCTGATAGCTGAAGGAGCGGGCGCCCTCGCCGCCGAAATAGCGGAGAATATTGACGGCCCGCTTAACTTCTCCCTTGGCTTCGGGCAGAGTCTTGCCTTCCTCGCGCGTCATGTCTTCAGACACTTTATCGAGGCGGGACTCCAGTAACTCGGCGGCTTTGAAAAGATACTCTCCGCGCCGCGGCGCGGGCAAGGCCGCCCATGCGGGCTGTGCCTGAGCCGCCGCATCGCAAGCAGACTGTGCGTCCTCGGCTCCGGAAGCCTGAAAGTGCCCAAGAACCTCGTCGGTGTTGGCAGGATTGGTGTTGGGGAATGTTTGCTTTGATTCACACTCAACCCATTGCCCGCCGATCAGGTTGCGATAAACTTGTGGCATAAAACCTCCCTATGTGATCATGAGTGGAAATGCAAAAAGAGGAACATTTTAAATGCGACATGTTCCGGGTCGCGTGTTGGATTTCTGCTGCCCGCAAATTGCCGGCCGGCCATTCTCCCGGCACCGCGCCTTGAACGAGCGATGGAATCCGAACCAGCCGGTGCGCAAAACGTTTGTTGCGCGCTCCAGCTGGCCGTTTCCGCTGATGCTGCTCAGTGGGTCGCGGGCGGCCCCTTCTTACGTACTACCATTGGCCAGCCTTATATCGTACTATAAAGTTCATCAGATTGAAGTTCGAGTATAAGGCATAAGGAAGAAGTGAAAATAGAAACGATTGTTACCGCCATCATTTTTTTGACCGTCGGCTTTCTGGCGGGATTCATTTACAAGTCGCAACGCCAGACAAGCGCCCATGCCCAGGTGGCCGTCGCGACCGCCGCAAGCACCGGGTCTTCTTCAGCCGGAGCCATGGGAATGGGCGGCAGCGCAAATGTCGATCCCGCGACCGGGCTTCCCAATGGACATCCGCCGCTGGAAGTTGCGCAGATTATCCAGAGCTATGAGCAGAGCGCCGCCCAGAGCCCGCAAGACCCGCAGATTCCGCTGAAGCTGGCGAACTACCTTTATGACAAACACTATTTCAATCTTGCCATTGAATGGTACGAGCGAAGCCTTCGGCTGGATCCGAAGGACGCCGGCGCGCGGACGGACCTGGGAACGTCGTATTTTTATACCGGACAGCCCCAGCAGGCCATTGCAGAATATAACAAGGCTCTTGCCATTAATCCCGATCACCAGCCGACCATCTTCAACCTGATTGTTGTGAACCTCGAGGGAACCCATGACCTGCGGGCCGCCGGCAAATATTGGAATGAACTGAACAAGCAAAACCCGAATTATCCGGGTATGAAAGAAATCAAGGCAAGATTGGACGCGGCCATGGGAAGTGCTGGCGCGGCCATGAAACCCTGACAGGTGGCTGAAAGACGTTTTGGGACCGTGCCATTCCGAGTACAGCGAGGAATCTCACCGTAGAATCAGAGAGCTTCGATTTTGCGTCGCCTGCGTCGCCGCGGAATAGCCGGTGGCACGGTTTTTCAGCAGCCTGACAAGAAAGATAAGGCATCCCTGACTGCAGGGGCGCCGTCATATCATTGTGGGACGTTTACTTGATGGCATCATGGACCTGGTTTTTCTGATCGGGGTTGTGTATACGATCTCAAAAACCATTCGAGGTTTATTAGGCGGGACACAAAAGGGCGTCCAGGGCGGACCTCAAGGCGGTCGGAAGCGGACTGTGGAGGCGGCCCAGGGCCGGACGGCTCGCGATCCGGTGTGCGGCATGTTCGTGTCCACCGAAGTTTCTCACCGCCTGGTGCAGGGCAAGGAAGTTCTGCACTTCTGCTCGAAACACTGCCTGGACAGTTATGAGAAGCGGGCGGCCAAGGCGTAATCCGCCACGCTGATGGAATGCGCACGCTCGGGTCATTCCTGGCCCGTTCGCCCTCTGCATGCGAACGGCCCTGAGATCTTTGTCTTTGCTCAGGATAAACTCTGCCAGGAATCTTGCTCTGAAGTCATGACGCTGACAAGCTTCCCCGTCGTTTATAGTTCCTCGAACGGACCTCCGGCACGAGTTTTCGAGCAGCCTGCCAAACCTCTCCGCTTTATTTTTTCCCCCCGGCAATGCACTTAAGAATTGAGTATCCGCCAGACTCTGGTATAATCCTGCCGTTTTATGCCTATACCTGAGAGACGCTGGCAGCACATCATTCCGGTCGCTTTTATCATGTACACGATCGCCTTCGTCGACCGGACGAACATCTCTCTCGCCTTGCCCTCCATCAGCCATGATCTCCACATGAATCCCGGTCAGGCGGGAAGCGCTGCGGGCGTCTTTTTCTGGGGTTACCTGTTGCTCCAGATTCCGGGCGGCTATCTGGCGGAGCATTGGAGCGCCAAACGTTTCATCAGCATCCTGCTGGTTTTATGGGGGATGGCGGCCATCGTCTGCGGCCTGGTGCGCAACTGGGAGGAATTCTGGGCCATGCGCTTTGTCCTCGGCATTGCGGAGGGCGGCGTGTGGCCTGCGACCCTGGTTCTGCTGGCCCACTGGTTTCCACGCGCGGAGCGCGCGCGCGCCAATGCCTACTGGATGCTCTGCCTGCCCACAGCCGTCGTGATTTCATCCCCCATTTCGGGCTGGATCCTTGGACGCTGGGGATGGCGGCCGATGTTGATTTCCGAAGGAGCCTTGCCCTTTGTGTGGCTGCTGATCTGGATCATGTTTATTGCAGACCGGCCGCATCAGGCCAAATGGATTTCGAGCGAGGAGCGGCAATTTCTTGAGACCACTCTGGAACGGGAGGCGGTGGAACTGAACCCCGGGCAGCCCGAACCGTTCGTCAAGATGCTGCTGCGGCCGCAAGTGATGCTGCTGGTCGTGATTTATTTCCTGGTTAACAGCGGCAACTATGGATATCTCTTCTGGCTGCCCAGCGCGCTGGAAAGTGAAAAACATCTGAGCAACTTTGTGGTGGGCATTCTCTTTGCGATTCCTTTTATCGTAACCGGGATCGGTATGGTGTTGATCTCGCGGCATTCCGACAAGAAGCGTGAGCGAAAGCGCCATGTTTCAGGAGCGATGGCCTGGGGCGGCGTGTTTCTGCTGGCAAGCGTTCTGTTGAGCCCGCACTCGTTTGTTCTCTCTTTTGTGGCGATTGTGGTGGTGGGCGCGGGGTCGTTCGGATCGCTGGGCCCCTTCTGGGCGATTCCTTCCGAAACTTTGCCCCGCTCGGTTAGCGGCTCTGCGATGGGCTTGATCAACGCGCTGGGCAATCTGGGTGGTTTCTTCGGGCCCGTGGTTGTCGGCTACCTCAACAAACGGACTGGAAATTTCATATACGGTTTCGCTGCGCTGGGCATTGGCTTTTTGGTGGCGGCGCTGCTCACCTTGTTTGTTCGCGCTTCGCCGAAGGTCCCTGCCGCAGTCCTGAAGGAAGTTTAAGCGCGCCGGGCCGGAACGCGTGAGCGCGGGCGGGCGCGCGCGCGGCACTCGCCGCCGGTTCTAAGCACAATAATGAGGAGGATGTTTCGTGGGGGAACGGGAAGATCAAATCGTCGATTTCGACGTGGATGATGTGTGCCGGCGCTATTCCGCGATTTATACGGGAGCCATCGCGGATGTGCTTGACGAAATGGGCTATCGCTACCAGGTTCTGCCCTCTGCGATCCAGGCGCTGACGATGGAGCAGAGTGTGACGGGAGTCGCCATGCCGGTTGAAGGTGAGCCAACGGACAGCCAGGACCCGGAGGAGATTTACATTCCGATTCTCAAGATGCTGGGTGACCTGCGTAACGGCGATGTCATTGTCTCCCAGCCGCACGATGAGATCAGCGCGCATATCGGCGAACTCTCCTGCGAGACGGCCAAGTTCCGCGGCGCCCGCGGCGCGGTGATCGACGGCGGCGCGCGCGATATCGACTACATCCTGAAATTAGGCTTCCCCGTGTTCTGCCGGTATCGCACGCCGGCGGATGTGGTCGGGCGATGGAAGCTGGTTTCTTACGGGAAAGAAATTAAGATCGGACAAGTGTCCATCCGGCGGGGCGATTTTGTCGTGGGTGACAAGGATGGCGTCCTTGTTGTTCCGCAGGAGATCACGCTCCGGGTGCTCGAGAAGTCGGAAGAAGTTGTCAGCACGGAAAATCTTGTCCGTAAAGCAGTTCTTGAGGGAACTCATCCCGTGGACGCTTATCGGCGATACGGCCGCTTTTGAAAACGGGTTTGGCCTGCCCAGCCGGGCTGGTCTGCCGCGGCTTGTGATGGCCTCGATGGATTTTGAGTCTTGACTGACCGGGACGCGGCGAGAATCTTTGCGCGGGCATTCTGCGCCCGATAGGGGATCTGATTTTGCGGAATCAGGGCGCCCGATTCACGGCGCCGTGATTCGAGCGTAAACTGTAATTGTTTTAATTCCTATTTGTATTTCGACAGGAGGCTTCAATGTCAGACCGAAGAACTTTCATGCGTCAGGTTGTTGGAGGTAGTGCCGCCATGGCGGTGTCAGGATTAATTCCTTCCGCGCGAATCCTGGGCGCCAACGATCGCATCCGGTTTGGGCTGATCGGAGCCGGCGGGCGCGGAACGGCGATTTTCAAGGCGGCGATCAAAGCGCCGAACACGGAGGCGGTGGCGGTGGCCGACGTTTATACAAGGCGCCTGGAGGAGGCCAAGCACGTCGCTCCGGGAGTCAAAACCTATTCAGACTTTCGGCGGTTGCTGGATGACAAGAGTATCGATGCGGTGCTGATCGCAACCCCGCAACACCAGCACGCGCTTAATTTCGTTCCCGCCATCCAGGCCGGCAAGGACGTGTATCAGGAAAAGACGATGGCCTTTATTCCCGATCACGCCCGCCGGATGCGGCACGCGTTTTTGGCTTCAGACCGCGTGGTGCAGGTTGGAATTCAGTCCACCAGTAGCCCGGCGCAGGCGCGCGCCCGGGAGCTTGTGCGGACCAAGCCGATGGGCAGGATTACGGCGATCCACGCTCATATGTACCGCAATGCGCCCTATGGCGGCTGGAGGAGACGGATTCCCGAAGACTGCAACCCGCAGCACGTGGAATGGAAGGCTTTTGAGGGCGAAGCCGCGCTTCATCCCTTTGACCCCAACCGTTACATGAACTGGCGGTTTTATTGGGACTATTCCGGAGGCAACGTCTTCGAAAATATGGTCCATCAGGTGGGCTTCTGGTTCAAGGCGATGGACCTGCAGATTCCCGAGCGGGTCTCGATGAGCGGGGCAAATTATTTTTCGCCCGATATGCAGGTGCCCGATACGATGGATGTTTCCATGGCGTTGCCGGAAAAGATTCTCTTCACCTGGAATTCCGGCTTTGGCAGCACCTACTACGGTATCGACGAAGTTGTGCTGGGGAGCGAAGGTGCCGTGACGCGGGGTGGCAACGAAGTTGTGGCGTACGTGCCCGGTAAATCCCGACACGGCGGAGGAGTGAGCGGCGGCTCCAGCGAAAAGCCGAGCGCCCCGGATATTGTGGGCGGCGGGGACGAAACGGACCTCCACATGACGAATTTTATGGACTGCGTGCGCAGCCGGAAAACGACCGATTGCCCGTTTGAGCTTGGCTATCGGTCAGCGATTGCCTGCCAGATGGCCGTGGCTTCCTATCGCCAGGGACGGGAAGTGCGCTGGGATGCTGAAGCCGAACAGATCGTGTAGCGTGAGTTAAGGATAGGGTCGGCAGAGCCCGGAACGGTATAAGCGGTGATCCGCCATGCAGAGTGGCGGCTAACGTGATGAATAGATCTTATCTTTTGTGATCGGAGCAGACAACAATGGCGGACAAAATTGAGCGGCGAAGATTCCTTAAGACGAGCGGGTTGGCCGTTGCCAGCGCCTTTTCGCTGAGCTGCGGGCAACAGACAGAAACGAAGCCCGCAGCGGCAGCCGGCACGGGCGGCCAGGCTTCCAGCGAATTTGCAGCCCAGCATCCCAGGCTTCTGCCCGGCTGCTGTGCGTACTCCTTCCACAGCTACCTTTCCAAGGGAAAAATGACGTACCCGGAGTTTCTCGACAAGGTGGTGGAGATGGGCTCGGTGGGAGCGGACATGACGGTTTACTGGTTCAAGTCAACCGACCCCGCCTACCTGGATGAACTCCGTCACCGGGCCTTCAAGAACGGAATTCCGTTTTCAGGCGCCGCCTGTGGCTCCAGCATGGTGCAGGCCAGCGCCGCCAAGCGGCGCCAGGTGCTGGCGGAAATCAAGAAGTGGGTGGACGTAACGGACCGGCTGGGGGCTCCTCATTTGCGGATTTTCGCCGGTCCTCTTCCGTCCGGCGCCACGGTAAAGCAGGGAACCGACTGGGTGGTGGAAACGATGAAGCCCGCCTGTGACTATGCCGGCAAAAAGGGGATCACGCTCGGCATCGAAGATCATCATGGCGTTACGCAAAACGCCGACGTTTGTCTGGAAATCATGCACCGAATGGATTCTCCGTATGCCGGGATCAATCTCGACATCACGAACTTTAAGGCCACGCCCGGCGACGATGCTTACGCTCAAATCAAAGCCTGCCTTCCTTATGCCACCCACAGCCACATTCGAGACCATTTTGAGGACGGCACTCCGGTGGACCTGGATCGCGTGTGGAGGCTGTTTGCCGAAGCCGGCTACAAGGGTTACATGTCGGCCGAGTACGAGGGCAAAGAAGACGCCATGACGGGCGTCCCGAAGCTGATGGACAAGATCAGGACGCTGTGCCGAAAATATTCGACGGTCTGACCCTGGCCGGCGCCTCGCCGTGCTGGCTCTACCATGACGATCGGAGTTGTCAGCTGGCGACCTTGCCTGCAGGTTCCTATGGAAAGAAAACCGACAATCGGAATAAGCCGCAGGGACTTCTTCAAGCGGAGCGCAGCAACCGGCGCGGGGATCGCCGCAGCCCGGGCCGTTCCTTCCTTAGCTGAAGCCGGGGAACCGGCGGGCCAGGAACGAATCGGCCGGAAGGTCCTGATCATGTCGGACATGGAGGGTGTGGACGGCATTTTCAATTGGGCGGACCAGTGCAATCCGTTAAAGAGCCCGCGCTGGCAGGAATCGCGCGAACTGCTGACGGGCGAGGTCAACGCGGCCGTTGACGGGCTGTTCGCAGGCGGCGCGACGGAAGTGGTGGTTTGGGACGGCCATGACGGCGGCGAGTCGCTTTCAGCCAGTGACATTGCTCCGAGGTCCCGCCTGCTGATCGGCTCGCCCATTCCACCCATCCGCGAATTTGACCCGACCTTTAGCGCCATCGTTTTTGTGGGCCAGCACGCCATGGCCGGCGCCAAAAAGAGCGTGCTGCCGCATTCCTTCTTCTTCAATATTCAGAACCTCTGGGTCAACGGCAGACTCGCGGGCGAAATTGGAATTCGTGTGATGGTTGCAGGAGAGATGGGTGTTCCTGCGATTATGCTTGCCGGGGACACGGCCGCGTGCAAGGAAATCCTCGAGCTGATTCCGCAGGCGGAATGCGCGGAAGTGAAGTCCGGGGTCAGCCCGACGGCCGGATACACGCTGTCCCACCCCGCCGCTTGCGACCTGATCCGCACCAAAGCGGAACGGGCGATGAAGCGCCTCGTGGAATTCAAGCCTTACCGGGTGGAAGGTCCGGTTGAAGTGAAAGTGGAATTCACCACGGCCGGCGTGCCGGGGTCGGCGCTCGGTCGGGCAAGCCAGCGCCTTGATGAAAGGACCGTGGTCTACCGGGGAAAGAACATCATCGACGCCTGGTTCAAGTTTGGAAGGCTGTAAGACAACTCCGAATCCCTGCCCGTCTCAAAACTCCCAATGATGATGAATCGGGGCTGCCTGGAGAGGAAGACTCAGGCGGGAACGATTTTGTCCCGGTGCTGGGTCAAATGGCCGGTAGCATTCCGCGTGTCAATGACAAGCTGTGCGTGGTGCACGATCATTTCGTAATCGTAGGATGAATGGTCGGTGGCGATGATCACGGCATCGTAGCCGGAGAGGGATTCCGCGGTCAGCGCGACCGAAGCAAGCCCCAGATCATATTGGCGCATTTTGTGCAGGCGCTCAAAGTAGGGATCGTTGTAATCGACATTGGCGCCGCGGTCCTGGAGAAGCTTGATAATTTTGAGCGAAGGCGACTCCCGCAGATCGTCAACGTCCTTCTTGTAGGCAATGCCGAGGATCAGAATGCGGGCTCCGTGCAGGCATTGGTTTCGCTGGTTCAAGGCGTCCGCAAGCCTTGCCACAACGTGGAGGGGCATGGAAGTGTTAATCTCGCCGGCCAGCTCAATAAAGCGGGTTGGAAACTCATACTCCCGCGCCTTCCAGGTCAGGTAGAAAGGGTCGATGGGAATGCAATGTCCTCCCAGGCCGGGCCCCGGGTAAAAAGCGGAAAACCCAAACGGCTTGCTCTTTGCGGCGGCAATGATTTCCCAGATATCCAAACCCATGCGCTGGCATAAGAGCTTCAACTCATTGACCAGCGCGATGTTCACGTTGCGGTAGATGTTTTCCAGCAACTTGGTCATTTCCGCGGCGCGGGACGAACTGATCAGAACGATCCTGTCGAAGACTGCCTGGTAGAGTGTCTGCGTTGCCATGGCGCTGGCAGCGTTGACTCCTCCCACGACCTTGGGAATCTGATGGGTCTTAAACGATGGGTTGCCGGGATCTTCCCTTTCCGGCGAGAACGCCAGAAGGAAATCCGACTGCAGCGGATTGGAGTCCCTGGCCGTGCCCTCTTCGACCCTATAGGGAACGATGGGGCAACGCAACCCTGTCCGCTCCAGAATGGGCAGCACAACTTCTTCGGTCGTTCCGGGATAGGTCGTGCTCTCAAGCACCACAAGCTGGCCTGAACGCAGATGCTCGCTGATCGATTCGGCGGTGCTCCGGACATAACTGAGATCCGGTTCACGATGATCGTCGAGCGGAGTTGGGACGCAGATAATGACGGCGTCCATCGCACTCAGATTCGAGAAGTCCGTGGTGGCTCTGAAGTGGCCGCGGCGAAGCGCATCGGTGATTTCAGCTTCGGGAATGTGCTTGATGTAGCTGCGCCCCTGCTGGAGAAGTGCGACTTTGCGAGAGTCAATATCAAACCCGGTGGCCGAAATTCCTTTGCCCGAAAACAGCAACGCAATGGGCAGACCGACATAGCCAAGCCCGACAATCCCCACCTGCGCCGTCTTTTCCTGAACACGCTGGTTGAATGCCGCCAGGGTTTCGTTCGGTATCCGTGCTTTGTTCTCTGAAGTCATACGCGTGCGTCCTTCCTGCCTCAAGCGGAACAGTGATTATAAGCTGGACTCGATTTGGCCTGCAAACCAGCCTTGGGGCGCGGGACGCTTCCGTGGTTTCCGGAAGTCCTGATATCGTCTGCCGCACTGTGAACTTTATCTCCAGGTTTGCTGTGGGGAAGTGAAACACAGACGTGAAGAACGTATGACGTGGGCGGTGAGAAAGGTTAGAAAATCCAAATCATTAAGATTGATGTTTTCTACTGTTCCGGGGAACGCGTGGAGTGGTATGGATAAGGTAGAGGAAGCGGCGGCAGCCCTTACAGTGCCGCGGGGCGCGAGTATGGGCTGGGGGCTGCTTGAACTCAGGAGGAATTAATGGAAAGCCCGATCAGCACAGTCAACCAAGGGTCCGACCTCGCATATGGTCGGCCTAAATTCAGGACGCTTCTTGCGGATGAGGACCCCAGCGACGTCCGATACTACTACGGCGTGCTTCGAGCTCTCGGTCACGATGTGGTCATCTGCGAATCTTATGTAGAAGCCCTCACTCGTCTGGAACGCGAAAGGTTTGATATGGCCGTTGTGGGGCAGGGGAGTCCTGCATTTGAAGGGCGGCAGGTTTTGGTGCGGGCCTTGGAAATCAACCCGGGGATGCCGGTTTTGGTGGTGGCTCGCACGTTGGATATCAACTGCTACCTGGAAGCGATTGAGATCGGCGCGGTGGATTATCTGGAGCGATGCGCGGCGCCGCGAGATTTTATGCGGTCGGTGGATGCGCATCTTCAGCTAAAGAGGGCCGCGTAAATCGCGTTCCTGCCCAGGCGCTCGGCAGCGCGCACGGGTACTTCGGAGCCTTTGGATGGGGACGGTATTCGCACGTGCGGGCAGGCGGAGAGCCTGAAAACTCAGCGGGCCGCCGGAGCTTTTTCAGCCTCAGTTTCGGCGGCGATCTCGAAGCGCGTATCGATTTGGGCCGTCTTCGCGATCATCGCACTCACGGAGCAGTACTTGCTTTCAGAAAGATGAATCGCTTTCCTGAGGGCAGCGGGATCGACCTGCCCCCGGAGCTTGTGGTTGATCGTGACCCGCGTAAAGACGTTTGGCGGGTCATCGCGCTGTTCAGCCTGGAGTTCCACGTCGTAGCCGGTTACGTGCTGGCGCATCTTGCGCAGGATGCCAATCACATCGAGGGCCATACACCCTCCGAGGGCCAGCAGGGCCAGTTCGATGGGTTTGGCGCCGGTGTTGCCTTGCGCATCATCCATCACGACGGTATGGCCGGAGCCGGATTCCCCCTGAAATTGACGGCCCTCTTCGATCGTTGTGAGGTGAAGTTTTGCCTGGACCATGGCCTGTTTCCCGGGGCAGGATGATTTCCCTGAAATGCTCAGGGATAGCCCTATTTCAGCCCTGCTTCGCATCTTTGTGTGCGGCAACAGTTGCGCCGCTTGCGGTCTTGATGACCCATTCGGTACTCACTGATTTGGGCCGGGTGATCGGCGTGCCGAGCAATCGATTGAGGACAAGTTGCGAGCACATTCCCAGCGCCCGCGAAACTCCGAACAAGACCGTGTAATAATCAAACTCCGTCAAGCCAAACAGGTAGAGCAATGAGCCGGAGCCGGCGTCAACGTTGGGCCAGGGATCTTTCACCTTGCCCTGCTCTTTCAGGACTCCCGGGGTGATGTGGAACAGGCGGTCGACAATCTTGAAGATTTCGTCATCGGCGCACTCTCGCTTCCCGAATTCATGAAAGGCCGTGAAACGCGGATCGGTGACTCGAAGCACCGCGTGGCCGTATCCTGGAATCACCCGCCCGTCGTTGAGCGTCTCCAGGACAAAGTCCCGCAACTGCTCATCCGTGGGCACGCCCTTGTATCGCTTGCGAATGTCCAAAACAAAGTGGAGGCATTCCTGGTTGGCCAGCCCGTGGAGCGGACCCGCCAGCCCGTTCATGCCGGCCGAGACCGCATAGAACGGATCTGAAAGCGCTGAGCCGACGGTGTGGCAGGCAAACGCGCTGACGTTTCCGCCCTCGTGGTCGCAATGCAGGGTCATGTAGAGTCGAATCAGGTTCCGAAACTTTCCTTCGGGGTCCGGCAGGCCCAGCATGGAGGCGTAATCCGCTCCCCAATCGAGGCTGGGATCGGGAGGCAACGGTTCGCCCTTACGCGTATGAATCCGGTAGATGCCCGCCGCAATGGCAGGAAGCCGGGCGATCAGCCGGAGAGCGTCTTCGAGAATCGGCTCCCAGTAGTCGGTTTTGTGCAGCCCCTGCGTATATTTCTTCCGGAAGACGGATTCGCGTTCCATGGCAAGAATCGCCGTGCTGAACATCGCCATCGAGTGCGTATCAGCCGGCATCGCCTTCAGTATGTCCCAAACGTAAGCGGGAACCTCCGCGCGCTCCCGAAGCTCCTGCTGCAGGCTGGCCAGCGCCTCGGCGTCCGGAAGTTCGCCCGTGCAGAGCAGGTAGAAGATTTCTTCAGGTATGCGGTTTTTCAGCTCGCCGATGGGGATTCCACGAACCACCAATCCTTTGTCCGGCTCAACCACCGAGGTGTCACAGACCAGGCCTTTCACACCTCGCATCCCGCCGAAGACCTGGCTGACCATCACCTCTGAAACAATAGCCGTGCCATGCTCGGCAACGATGTTGTGGACTCTTTCGCGGAGAACTGGCGCCTGCTCTGCCAGCCGATCATGTAGTTTTCCCATTGGCGGCTCCCATTACAAACCATTATTATACAATAACTTGTACGTCGTAGTCGACCCGGGAGCAGTGAGCGCGATCACGATTCTGTGTGATCTAGGTCACTTGATTTCAACGCCCGCCGATTCTGTCTTGCGGTCTGTTGCCCACCTCAATGGGTTCGCAAGGCAACTCGATTGATTCCACAAGAGTTACTGG
>Ga0307373_10011282_pt1 | contig 12968 bp, 9 predicted proteins | sample OX2MG_FD_202534 | JGI IMG/M metagenome (GOLD analysis project Ga0307373, IMG submission 202534) | Soil microbial communities from Risofladan, Vaasa, Finland - OX-2 | ecosystem: Environmental > Terrestrial > Soil > Coastal area > Acid sulfate soil | place: Finland: Risofladan, Vaasa | collected... | reverse complement strand
TCTCCTCGATCGCGGTGCCCTCGGTGAGCCCCATGTACACAAGTGCCCGGGCGGCCTGCTGACGCTCCAGCTCACTGGTGAACTCGCTCAACCGGGGAATTCGCCCGGTCACTTGGGCCACCATTCCGGGGTTGGTGCCCCAGGTCACGTGGGGCACCAACTCGCAGGCGTCGATTACCACCGTTCGATCGAACGCTGCCCCCTCATCGGTGGCGAACCCCAGCCAGGCCTCGGCCGCTCGTTCGAACTCCGCGCCCTCGGGCGAGGCGGCTCGGCCGGCCAGGTAGTGCACCGTCGTCGCGTCCGCCGAAACCAGTCCCGCTCGAGCTCCCGCTTCGATGGTCAGGTTGCAGACCGTCAGCCGACCCTCCATCGAGAGAGCCCGGATGGCGCTCCCGCGATACTCCACCACCGTGCCCTGGGCACCTGAGACGCCCACCCGGCCGATGATGGCCAGGGCCATATCCTTGGCGGTCACCCCCACCGGGAGCTCACCGTCAACCCGGATCTCCAGCGTCTCGGCCGGTGCCTGCCAGAGGCACTGGGTGGCCAGCACCTGCTCCACCTCGGACGTGCCGATCCCAAACGCCAGGGCTCCGAACGCCCCGAGGGTGGAGGTGTGGGAGTCGCCACAGACGATGGTCATCCCCGGCTGGATCAGGCCCAGCTCCGGACCGATCACGTGCACGATCCCCTGGCGCCGGTGATGCAGGTCCAGCAGGGGCACCTGGGACCCGTGGCAGTTCTCGGCTAGCTGGCGCAGCTGCTCGGCGGCCACGGGATCGGGGGTCGGCCGGCTGCGCTCCCAGGTGGGGACGGTGTGGTCCATCACCGCCAGGGTCAGGTCGGGGCGGCGGACGGCCCGACCCTCGGCACGCAGCCCGGCGAACGCCTGTGGTGAGGTCACCTCATGGACCAGATGGAGGTCGACGTAGATCAGCGCCCGCGAGTCCGGGTCGCCACTGACCGTGTGCGCCTCCCAGATCTTGCGATAGGCGGTCCGGGGAGCCCTCCGCGCGCGGTGCTGGCTCATCAGGTCGAGTGGGTTTTGCTATTCATGGTCTAACTGTGGTCCTCGAAGACGTGTTCATGCGGTCGGGGAGAGGCGGGCCAGCGACTCGGCATGCCGGGCCGCCCACTCGTAGCTGTCGACCAGCGCCAGCGCGGAGGCCTGAAGGATGTTGGCGGAGCAGCCCACTGTGGTCCACACCCGCTCCCCGTCGCTGGAGTCGATCCCCACCCTGACCGTGGCGCCGGTGCCCTGGTCGCCGTCGATGACCCGGACCCGGTAGTCCAGCAGCTTCACCGACGCCAGGCTGGGGAAGTGTGGCGCCAGAGCCCGGCGCAGCGCCAAGTCGAGTGCCTCGACGGGGCCGGACGCCTCGGCGGCCGTGTGGACCACCGTCCCCGACACCAGCACCTTGACGCTGGCCTGCACGTTCTGGGAGGGTTCGGCCGCCCGCGGTGTCGAGGTCTCGTGGGCGACCAGCAGCGACTCCTGCAAGGCGAAGGGAGCGATGTCGTCGGGGAAACTCCTGTGGACCAGCAGTTCAAACGAGGCGTCGGCATCCTCGAAGGCCCAGCCGGACGATTCCAGATGCTTCAGTCGCTCCACGATGGATCCGCGGGCGTCCCGATCCAAACCTCCCAGCCCGAGCTCGGTCAGCTTGCTTGCGACGTTGCTCCGGCCACTCTGGTCCGAGACCACCGTGCGGGCCTCGTTACCGACCAGGCTGGGGTCGACATGCTGGTAGGCGCGCTCGTCCCGGGCGACGGCCTGGGCGTGCAACCCTCCTTTGTGCAGGAAGGCCGCCGGGCCGACGTAGGGCCGATGGGGGTCGGGGGCCCGGTTGACGAGGGCGTCGAACAGTCGGGAGACCCCGACCAGCTCCTGCAGGCGATCAGGGCTTAGCACCGGACGCCCCAATTTGAGCTGGAGGTTGGCGGCGATCACCAGGAGGTCGGCGTTGCCGCAGCGCTCACCGCTGCCGTTGACGGTGCCCTGGACCATAGTGGCGCCCGCTTCCACCGCGGCCAAGGAGTTGGCGACGGCGACCCCGGAGTCGTTGTGGCAGTGGATCCCGAGCGGGATCTTGAGCCGTGCCCGAACCTCGTCGGTGGCCCGCGCGACCTCCCGCGGAAGCTGACCGCCGTTGGTGTCGCAGAGGACGACCCAGCTGGCGCCCGCTCGGGCCGCCGTCTCGATCACCGCCAGGGCATAGCTCTCGTCCTGGTCCAAGCCGTCGAAGAAATGCTCGGCGTCGAAGATGACCTCCCGTCCGCGGGCGACCGCATAGATGACAGTGTCCGCCACCATCCGCAGGTTCTCCTGAGCGGTGGTGCCCAGCACCGTCTCCACCTGCCATCGGGAGGACTTGCCAACCACGGTCACCACCGGAGCCAGGGAGTTCATGGTCAGCGCCAAGCCGCGATCGGACTCAGCTTCGACGCCCGGCCGACAGGTCGACCCGAAGGCGGCCAGCCGGGATTGCCGCAGGGGAGACCTGGCCAGCCGCTCGAAGACTGCGGTGTCTCGGGGGTTGGCGCCGGGCCAGCCGGCCTCCACGTAGTCGACCCCCAATTCGTCGAGCCGCCGGGCGACCTTCAGTTTCTGCTCGATGCTGAGCTGAAGGCCGAAGCCCTGCATCCCGTCGCGCAAGGTGGTGTCGTAGAGCGCGACCCGCTCCAGCGCGGGCCGGGTGCGGGCCACCGTCGCGCTCATGCCGGAGCCCCCACCGGAAGTCGTTCGATGACGGCCTCGGTGAGCGATTCCGTGCTCTCGCTGCCGCCCAGATCGGGGGTGAGCCGACCCTCGGCGATCACCGCTCCGATCGCCCGCTCCACCAAACCTGCCAACTCTTCGAGCTTGAGGGTGAGCCTAAGCAGGAGGGCAACCGTGGCGATGGCCCCCAGCGGATTGGCGATCCCCTGCCCGGCGATGTCGGGCGCAGAACCGTGCACCGGCTCGTACAGCCAGGGGCCGTCCCCGCCGCCGCTGGCGGAGGGAAGCACTCCGAGCGAACCGCTGAGCGCCCCCGCCTCGTCGGTGAGGATGTCGCCGAAGAGGTTCTCGGTGACCACCACGTCGAAGGCCCCGGGCTGCTGCAGCAGGCGCAGGGCGAAGCTGTCCACCAGACAGTGCTCCAGCGCCACATCCGAGAACTTCTGGCCGACCTCGGTGACCACTTCGCGCCACAACTGGGAGGTGGCCAGTACATTGGCCTTGTCCACTGAGGTGACTTTGGACCGGCGCTGGCGGGCTGCCCGAAAGGCCACCTCGGCGGTCCGGCGAACCTCGGCCTCGCTGTATTCGCTGGTGTCGACGGCGTGGCGGTTCGGCGCCTGGCCGGCGACTCCGTTGGGGCGCCCGAAGTAGATCCCGCCAGTGAGCTCGCGAATGAAGAGCAGGTCCGCGCCGCGGAGCACCTCCGCTCGGAGTGGGCTGTGTCCCTCCAGACCCGGCCAGACCCTGACCGGGCGAAGGTTGGCGAACGCCCCCAAGCCGGAGCGAAGCCGCAGAAGTCCGGCCTCTGGCCGGACGGGAGAGTGGTCCCAGGCGGGGCCTCCGACCGCTCCCAGGAACACCGCATCGGCGGCGCGCGCCGCATCGAGACTCTCGACGGGGAGGGGGTTTCCGGTGGCCTCCAAGGCCACCCCGCCGATCAGCTGCGGGCTAGTGATCACGGTGATTCCTACCGATCTGACGGCGGTCTCCAGAACGCGCAGGGCAGCTGCGGTCACCTCTGGGCCAATGCCGTCGCCGGCCAGAACCGTGAGGCGCAGCACCTTCAGGTGTTCCGTCACCCGGGAACGGACCTCGGGGCGGCCTGGGCATGCGAGACCTCGCCGACGATCTGCTCCAGAGTCTCGTCCTCGACCTCCTTGGCGGTGTCAGCCACCTCCAGGAAGCGGGTCCAGACCGCCTGGAAGGAATCCGGCGGCAGCTCCACCCCAATCCGGTCCAGCCGGTGCCGCAGGGCGTGGCGTCCGGAGCGGGCGGTGAGGACGATCTTGGTCTCGCCGGCACCAACGTCCTCGGCGGCGATTATCTCGTACGTTCGGCGGTCCTGGAGAACCCCGTGCTGATGGACGCCAGAGGCGTGAGCGAAGGCGTTGGAGCCCACCACCGGCTTGTTGGCGGAGACCATCATCCCGGTCAGCTCCGCTACCAGTCGGCTGGTCGGCACCAGCTCCGTGGCGCAGAGATTGTCGGCCAGCCCCAGCACCGGCCGCCGCACTCGCAGCGCCATCAGGACCTCTTCGATGGACGCGTTGCCGGCCCGCTCGCCGATCCCGTTGATGCAGCCCTCGACCCGCCTCGCCCCCGCCGCGATGCCCGCCAGCGAGTTGGCGGTCGCCAGCCCCAGGTCGTCGTGGCAGTGCACGCTGATCAGCACGCGGTCCATGCCCCGCACCTGGGAGCGCACCGTCGCCACCAGGTTCTGGAACTCGTTTGGGAGGCAGTAGCCGGTCGTATCCGGGAGATTGATGACGGTCGCCCCGGCGTCCACTGCGGCCTGGACCACCGAGCAGAGGTAATCGAGGTCGGCCCGACCGGCATCCTGGGGGGAGAACTGGACGTCGTCGCAGAGACTCTTGGCGTAGGCGATCGCCTCCGCGGACTGGGCGAGGACCGTTTCCCGATCCAGTCCCATCATCTGGGTGATGTGGATGTCGGAGACGCTCATGAAGACGTGGATCAGGTGCCGGGGCGCATCCCGGACCGCCTGATAGACCGCGTCGATGTCGCTCGCCTTGGTCCGGGCCAGTCCGGTCACCGCCGGCCCTTCGACCTCCCGGGCGATCTGCTGGACCGCCTCGAAGTCGCCCGGCGAGGATGCCGGGAAGCCAGCCTCGATGACGTCGACCCGGAGACGCTGGAGCTGGTGCGCGATCAGGAGCTTGTCAGCCGGGTGCAGGGTGGCTCCCGGGCACTGCTCACCGTCGCGCAGGGTGGTGTCGAAGAACTGCACCAGATCGGGCTCGGCGCCCCCGGCTGCCTCCTCGCCGACCCCGCCTACTGAGCCCCCCTGGGAGCTCACGTCCTGACCTCGGGGCTGCCCACCCCGGCCGGGACGGCCTCGGTCTGGCTCGAGGGCCCGGGGGGAACCGACGCGATGGGGCGGATCCAGGGCATGTGCGAGCGCAGCTGCTGGCCGACCCGCTCGATCGGTTGATCCGCCTCCTGGGCGCGCTTGGCGAGAAACCCCTGGCGCCCTTGCCGGTTCTCGTCGATCCAACTCTCGGCGAAGCTGCCATCCTGGATGCGGCCCAGGATCTCCCGCATCCGCTGGCGTACGTGCTCGTCGATCACCACCTTGCCGCTGGTGTAGTCGCCAAACTCGGCGGTGTCGCTGACGCTGAAGCGCATCAGGGAGAGGCCGCCCTGGTACATCAGGTCCACGATCAGCTTCAGCTCGTGCAGGCATTCGAAGTAGGCGAGCTCCGGCTGGTAGCCGGCCTCGGTGAGGGTCTCGAAGCCGGCCTTGACCAGCTCGGTGACCCCCCCACACAGAACCGCCTGCTCGCCGAAGAGATCGGTCTCCGTCTCCTCTCGGAAGGTGGTCTCCAGCACCCCGGCCCGGGTCGCTCCCAAACCGCGCGCATAGGCCAGGGTCCGCGCCCTGGCGGTACCGGTCGGGTCTTGATGAATTGCCAGCAGGGCCGGGCAGCCGATCTCCTCTTTGAAGCAGGAGCGGACCATGTGGCCGGGCGCCTTGGGTGCGACCATGGCGACGTCGCAGTGGCGGGGCGGCTGGACTGTGCCGTAGTGGATCGAGAAGCCGTGGGCGAAGAGCAGCAGGCTGCCTTCACCGAGAGCTTCTGCGAGCCCGTCCGAGAAGAGCGCCGCCTGCTCGTGATCGGGGATCAGCACCATCACCACATCGGCACCACGGGCCGCCTCGACCGCCTCTTTGACCTCGAACCCGTCCGCGATCGCCTGGGCCCGGCTGTGGCTGGTCGGGCGCAGGCCCACCGTCACCTGATAGCCGCTGTCCCGCAGGTTCTGGGCGTGGGCGTGGCCCTGGCTGCCGTACCCCAGGACCGCGATCCGAGCTCCTTTGAGGGCACTCGGGTCGGCGTCCTTGTCGTAGTACATCCTCATCGCTCAGACCTCCCTCTTGGATCCGGGGCTGAAGCTCCGCCGGGGCCGGTGTTCAGGGCCAGCGGTCCGCTGCAGATCCAGTCGGAACTAGGCCGCCGCCGCAGTTCCGTCAGCGCCTCTTCCACCGGGCCCGGAGGTCCGGAGATCGCAGTGATCGTCCGGGCCCCGGCCTGGCGCACCACCTGGCCGCCGACCCCATCGGGAAGCCTCGCGAAGGCCTGGTCGACCTCGTCGGAACGAAGATCGACCAGAGCGGTGCTCCACTCCACTGTGGCGGAGCTGGTGATGTCCTCGACGCTGACCACGTCGATCAGCTTGGTCAGCTGCTTGACGATCTGATCATGGGCCTGGGTGCCGGCATCGATGCGCAGGCTGATCGCCACCACTCCAGGCTCCGCGCTGGGTCCCACCGCGCAGGTCTCGATGCCGAAGCCGCGCCGCCCCAGGAGGTTGGTGACCCGCTGCAGCACTCCCCGCCGGTCCTCCACTCTGACCGAGATCAGCCGGATCCGGCCGGGGTGGCGGGTGGTGGTGAGGCCGTCGGCACCGGGGGCCAGAGGGGGGCTGGCTATCGCGGGTGGGGACATCAGGACCTCGGACACTCGACGAAGTCGGAGAGGCCCTTGCCCAGCGGCACGATCGGGTACACGTTGGCGTTGGGGTCGATCTCGAAGTCGACCACCGCGGGACCAGGGTGGGCGAAGGCGGCGTCCAACGCCGGCCCGATCTCGCTGGACTGGTGAACCACCGCCCCGAAGCAACCGAAGGCCTGCGCCAGCATCACGAAGTCGGGGGTGAGCAGGTGATCGACCTGGGAGCGCACTCCACCGTAGAAGTCGTCTTGGAACTGGCGGACCATGCCCAGCTGGCGGTTGTTGAGAACCACGGCCTTGACCGGCAGGCGGGACTCGACGGCGGTCGCCAGCTCCTGCAACGTCATCACGAATCCCCCCTCGCCGCTGACGCTGAGCACCTGGCGCTCCGGGAAGGCGGCCTGTGCACCGATGGCGGCCGGGAGGGCGAACCCCATGGTTCCCTGACCCCCGGAGTTGAGAAAGTGACCCGGCCGGTCCCCAGTCCAGGCGACGGCCGCCCAGATCTGGTTCAGTCCGACGTCGGCGACGGTGATGTCGTCCGGGCCCAGCCGGGCGTAGCAGGCGGCCAGCACCTCTTGCGGTTGGAGCAGCCCGTTGTTCGGATGGCGCAGCGGGTGCGCGACCCGCCAGGCCTCCAGCTGGGCACGCCATTGGGGCCTCGATTGGGCCGCGAGCTGGGCGTGAAGCTCCTCCAGGGCGGCCCGGGCGTCACCGACGATCTGGCAGTCCGCCTTGACGGTCTTGCCCAGTTCGGCCGGGTCGATGTTGATGTGAATGATGTGGGTCGCCCGCGGCGCGAACTCGTCCAGCCGGCAGGTGACCCGGTCGTCGGCCCGCATGCCCACCATCAGCAGGATGTCGCAGTCGGTCACGGCCCGGTTGCAGTAGCCGGTGCCCATGAAGCCGACCAGCCCCAGGGCCAGCGGGTGGGTGCTGGGAAAGATCCCGGTTCCCAAGAGAGTGGTGCCCACCGGTGCGTCGCAGCTCTCGGCGAGCTCCCTAAGTGCGGCCTGGCCACCTGAGATGGCGACCCCCCGGCCCGCCAGGATCATGGGCCGTTCGGCAGACTTCAGGTAACCGGCCGCCTGGATGAGCTGGGAGCGGTCCGGCCGTCCCGGCGCCCGGTGGGGCCGCTGCCGTTGGATCGGCTCCGCAACCGCGTCGACCCGCTGCTGCTGCACATCCTTGGGGACATCGATGAGGACCGCGCCCGGCCGTCCGGTGCGAGCGATGTGGAAGGCCTCAGCGACCACCGAGGGGATGTCGGCAGCATCGAGGATCTGGTAGCTGTGCTTGGTCACCGAGAGACTGGATCCGATCACGTCCGACTCCTGAAAGGCGTCGGTGCCGATGGTTGCCGCCGCCACCTGACCCGTGATCGCCACGACCGGCACCGAGTCGAAGTGGGCGGTGGCCAGACCGGTGATGAGGTTGAGCGCCCCCGGTCCCGAGGTTGCCACGCACACCCCGACCTTGCCGCTCGCCCGGGCGTAGCCGTCGGCCATGTGGGCCGCGCCCTGCTCGTGACGCACCAGAACGTGCCGGAGCGGGAAGTCCGGCAGGTGCTGGTAGATGGGCAGGTTGGCTCCGCCAGGAATGCCGAAAACCGTGTCCACCCCCTCCTTCACCAGGGCGGCCAACAGCAGCTCGGCACCGGTTGTCCCGGGAGTGACGCTGGCTGTTGGAACCGGCCGGGTCGGGCGATCGACGGTGGCGGTGATGGTCACGGGCTACCCCTGCTCAGTCCGAGCCGTAGGCGTTGCCGATGGCTGCCGTCACCGCGGCGTCGGCGGCCAGGTGGCGCAGCGGTCGCTGCGGGTCGGCGGCGCTCTGGCGGCTCACCCAGTTGCGGCCGGCTTCGTCGAGCTCGATATCGTCCGGAAACTGCTGCGAGCCTTCGCTCTGGTCAGTTCCTGGTGCTTGCGTGGTCACTGGTTTTCTCCTTGGGTGGTGGCGCTGAATCGAAAATTCGTAGGGGGATGAAGGCTGGGGCTTCGTCGCTGTCTGGGTAAAAAAAACCGGCCCCCCGGGGTTTCCGGGGGGCCGGTGATTTCGCCAGGTCGCGCAGACGCTAGCTGATCAGCCCTCCGGAAATTAGGAGTACTAGGACCTGGAGGTCCTCGGCAATCAACTGGACGAGCTGGACGTTCGACAAGGTGGGGTCATTATCCGGGCCACCCCACGGAGTGTCAAGTCACGGAACGGTTGCAGGTCGCGACGAAGCCCGTGCGCGGGGCTATCTGACGGGCGTTCTCTCGCGGCTCTACGGATGCTGCGGGGCAGGTCCATCGACCAAGCGGGGAGCTCCGGGCGAGGTTCCGGGGCGTCGGCTCGGCGGTCCTGATCGTCGCCCGGCCGAGGGAGGGCACCGTGCCAGCGTCGACCGTCGGGAGACCCTCTGGGAGGCATCGACCGCGATGAACATGCGCGCTGTTGCGACCACTTCCGCAGGCCCGGTCCCTATTTCCCGGTGGTACCGGAGGTTGGGGATCGGAGCCCCAGATTGGCGGTCACCCAATCCAGGCGATCTTCCAACCCCAGAGAATCCGCCTGGTCCCAAGGGGCGGACTCGATGCATCGCGAGCTTCGAGTGGGAGCTCTCTTTCTTCGTATCAGGGCGGGCGATCGGTTAGCTGGCGACTGATCAACGAAGCATCAGCCGCCACCGTGCCCTCCGCGGACGTCGCAGCTCGAGCGTCCGGTCGGTAGGCGGCCGGCGGCAAGTCGGGATCGATCCGAAAGGCGCAGGGTTGCATGCGGACCAACCGCAGAGCGTTTGGGTGGTCGTCCAACGGATTTACGACGAATCGTGGTCCTTCCCCGACCGCTACCGAGTCTCTGCGTGCCGGGTTATCGTGGATTCGCCCTTTCACCCACCGGCGTGCTCTTGACATGTTCTGCGGGTGCCTGCCATCCTCGCCGGGTAGCGGGATCCGCCTTGCCCCTCTCGCGGCGGGAGTCCACCCGACCTATCGAGTGGGTATGGCGCTCACCTGAGCTATCAGGTCGTCAAGGTGCCGGGTGCGCCCTGGCGCGACTCGTGTGGCGCCAGCCGCTACCTTGAGTTCCGTGCGCAATCAGACCAATCGCGAAGGGAGAGCAGGGCAGATGGAAAGCAACGACTTCACCTTGAATCTGCCAAGTCGGGGACTGGTCGTCGGGCGCGAACGGGCCGCCGCCAGGGCCATGCTCAAGGCCACCGGCCTGACGGACGAAGACCTCTCTCGACCGTTGATTGGCATCGCCAACACCTGGATCGAGACCATGCCCTGCAACCTGGGGCTGCGCGCTCTGGCGGAGCACGTCAAGCAGGGTATCCGGGCCGCCGGAGCAACTCCCCTGGAGTTCAACACCATCGCCATCAGCGACGGGGTGTCCATGGGCACCCAAGGCATGAAGGCCTCGCTGATCAGCCGGGAGCTGATCGCCGACTCCATCGAGCTGGTCTGCCGTGGGCACCTGTTCGACGGGGTGGTGGCGCTGGTGGCCTGCGACAAGACCATCCCCGGGGCCGCCATGGCCCTCGCCCGCCTCGACCTGCCCGGCTGCCTGCTCTACGGTGGCGCCATCCAACCGGGCCGGTTCCGCGGGCGCGACGTCACCATCATCGACGTCTTCGAAGCCATTGGCAGCGTCGAGGCCGGCCGCATGACGGATCAGGACCTGCGGGAGCTGGAGGATGTGGCCTGCCCCGGGGCGGGGGCCTGCGGTGGACAGTTCACCGCCAACACCATGGCCATGGCGATCGAGCTGCTGGGCGTCGCTCCGCTGCAGACGGGGGGAGTGGCGGCCACCGATCCCGGCAAGGCGGCTGTCGCCCGGGCGGTTGGCGGGGCGGTGGTCGAGATGGTGCGTCAGGATCGCCGGCCCAGCTCATATCTGAGCCCGGCCTCCTTTCAAAACGCAGTGGCCGGGGTGATGGCCACGGGAGGCTCGACCAACGCGGTTCTGCACCTGCTGGCGATCGCGCGCGAAGCGAACGTCCCGCTGCTGATCGACGACTTCGACGTGATCAGCCAGCGGACCCCCTGGATAGCTGACCTCCGGCCCGGCGGTCGCTACAACGCGGTCGACCTTACCAAGGCCGGTGGAGTCGCCCTGGTGGCCCGCCGGCTCCTGGAGAGAGCCCTCCTTCAAGGGGACGCTGGCACCTGCACCGGGGAGACCCTCGCCGCGGCCGCCAGCGCCGCCCGGGCCGACTACCCAGAGCCGGCTCGTCAGGACGTCGTCAGGCCGATGGATCGCCCGCTGACCGAGACCGGGGGGATGGTGATCCTGCACGGTCCCCTGGCCCCCGAGGGAGGGGTAGTCAAGGTCGCAGGCCACGAGCGTCGCCACCACAGTGGTCCGGCCCGGGTCTTCGACTCCGAGGAGGAGGCGATGGGCGCCGTCAAGGCCCAGCAGATCAGCGCCGGTGATGTGGTGGTCGTGCGCTACGAGGGACCTCGGGGCGGCCCGGGGATGCGCGAGATGCTGGGGGTCACCGCGGCCCTGGTCGGGCAGGGACTGGGTGACTCGGTGGCGCTCATGACCGACGGCCGATTCAGCGGCGCGACCCACGGTCTGATGGTCGGGCACGTGGCCCCGGAGGCAGCGGTGGGCGGACCGATCGCGCTCCTCGCCGACGGTGACGAGGTCACCATCGACGTCGACGGCCGCTCCATCTCCACCTCGGTCGGGGCTGACGAGTGGGGGCGGCGGGCCGCGTCCTGGGCGCCCCGGCCGGCTCTCACCGGAACCAGTGCCTTTGCCCGCTACGCCCACCTGGTGGGAACGGCCTCCCGGGGTGCCGTGGTCGCGGTGGGGGAGCCGGCGGAGGAGTCCTGAGCTACTCTGGCCCTGATGCCACCATGACCGGACCGATCGCTTATCAAGGGGAGCCCGGGGCCTATTCGGATGAGGCCGCCCAGCGACTGTTCCCCGGCTCCGTCACGGTCGGGCAACCGACCTTCGCCGCCGCGGCCGTCGAAGTCCAGGAGGGTCGAGCGGAGGCCGCCATTCTCCCGGTCGAGAACAGTGTGGCGGGAGTGGTCCAGGAGGTCTCCGACCTGCTCTGGGCCTATCCGGAGCTAGCCGTGGTGAGGGAGCACGTCATGCCCATCCGCCACCACCTGCTGAGTCGTGGGAAGAAACCGGTACGGCGCGCCTTCTCCCATCCTCAAGCGCTGGCCCAGTGTGCCGGCTGGCTGGCGGAGCGTCGGATCACACCGGTGCCGGTGCATGACACCGCGGGTGCGGCCCGTGAGCTATCAGAGCGGGGCGGACCGGAGGACGGCGCCATCGCCAGCCGAGCCGCTGCCGAGCGCTACCAGCTGCGGATCGTGGCCGAAGACATCGCCGACCAACCCAGCAACCGCACCCGGTTTCTGGTGGTGCGGCGAAGCCCTCAGTCAGGCCCCGCATCGGGACCGCTAAAACTGGTGCTGGGGCTGGTCGCGGAGCACCGGCCGGGCGGCTTGGCCCAGGTCCTCCAGGCCTTCGCCGGCGAGCAGGTCAACCTGACCAGGCTGGACTCTAGGCCGATCCCTGAGCAACCATTCAACTACCGCTTTTATGTGGATGCTGAGATGGCTGATGCGCGGCAGCTTCCCGCCCTGCTGGCGGCCCTGACCTCGGCCGCCGCCGAGCTGCGGATCTTCGGAGCCTTCCGGAGCCCTTCCGCCGCCGGCTGATCGCCGAGAGGCCAGCCGCCCGACCGCTGCGCACAGAGTTCTCGTACGCTCTCCCTGAACGATCATCCGCGAGCGCCAGTTCTGGGTCAGCTGGACCAGCTCCGGTGCTGCACCTCGGGGAGAGTCTTCCTTCAGGTGCGCAGGTACGAGGCTCCGTTGATGTCGAGAACTGCGCCGCTAGTGAACTCCGCCTCCGGCGAGGCAAAGAAGACTGCGGCGGCGGCGACCTCTTCCGGTCTCGCCATGCGGCCGAATGGGCTCTGGCCCAGGATCTCCGCGCCACCCGGGCGGTGCAGTTCACGGTCGGACATGTCGGTTGATACCCACCCGGGAGCGATCGTCATGACCGCGATACCTCGCGCTCCCAGCGCCCGCGCCAGGGATTGCCCGAAGGCGTTTAAGCCAGCTTTGCTGGCGCCGTATGCGGGCTGGTCGGGTTCGCCCCGGAAGGCACCGCGGGAGCTGATGTTGATGATCCGGCCGCCACGGCCCAGCATCTGCTGCACCACCCAGTAGGTGACGAAGGCGGGACCGCTGAGATTGACCGCCAATGTCCGATCCCAGGCCATCCGCCATGTCTCGAAATCGTCTGAA
>Ga0307373_10011281_pt1 | contig 12968 bp, 6 predicted proteins | sample OX2MG_FD_202534 | JGI IMG/M metagenome (GOLD analysis project Ga0307373, IMG submission 202534) | Soil microbial communities from Risofladan, Vaasa, Finland - OX-2 | ecosystem: Environmental > Terrestrial > Soil > Coastal area > Acid sulfate soil | place: Finland: Risofladan, Vaasa | collected... | reverse complement strand
GTGGCCAAGGCTGCCAACATGAGCATGGCGAATGTCATCTGGGTGAATCCCTATCTCAGTAGCAATGGCGATCCAGAACATGTGATGAATAAGATCTATGCGACATATTTCGAGTTTGGGAACACCCCGGGGCGAGGAACGATTCAGGTAGTGGATCTCCCGAATCAGGCCCATATCGTGTTCAGTTGCATTGCCGGTGCCGATTTGTCCAAACGCATGTCGATTCGTCCTAGGAATGAGAAGCCCAGCCCAACCGCAAGCCCCGGCATCCTGTATGGAGATACGCTGTATCTCTCTGCAAAGGACGCGTACGTCCCGGCCCTGGGCCTGTTTTCGCCGGAGCTGGGCATTCAGGTGCGGATGTCCATGCGTAGCCTGCTGGATGGGTTGCAGAAGGCGGATATGGATTTTTCGAATGTCGTTTCTTCAACTATCTATCTGCGTGACGTGAAGGACGAGGACCCGGTCGTGTCTCTCTACGGCACGTTTTTCAAAGACAATTTTCCGGCGCGCACGACGTTACAACAAAATTTTGATATGAAGTCGGAAGATGTCGAGCAGATTTCCTTTATCGCAGTGCGACAGCCGCTTCACTGAGGAGAGTGTGTGCAGTTTGCTTCTGTCAGGACCAAAGCACGGTTTGCAACTTTGTTCTCAGTGATTGCGCTGCCGGGCCTACTGGGTTTGCCGTTGCAGTGCCAGGCCGCTTCTGCGTCGGGCTGCCAGGTGCATGCAACAAACTACCTGGGATGGAAGGCCGAGGAGATATCCAATCCATGGGTGAAGCTGGAGATCGTTCCGCAGATCGGTGGGCGGCTGATCCAGGTCACCTTCGGCGGCCATGACTTCCTGTATATCAATCCCTTGCTGCAAGGGCAGGCGATTCCTCTGGAAAGCAAAGGGTACGGCGATCGCAACTACGGCGGCGATAAAATCTGGCCGCTGCCGGAGGGCAATCAGGATGAGCAGCATTGGTCTGGCGGCGGCAATCTGGACGACGCTCCCTTTACCCTGCAGGTGCTATCCAGCGGACCCACGTGTGCGGTGCGGTTGACCGGTCCGGTCGATCCTGAGATCGGTCAGAGGTATATCCGCGACATCAGCATCGGAGTGGATACGCCAGTGATCTCGTTCCACGTGGTGATGCAGAACATGAGCGGTTATCCGCGGACATGGTCGGAGCAGACGATCACCGAGTATCCCACCTCCCATCCGTCTGGCTCGGACAATTTCAACACGAAGTTCTCGGGAGTCACGGAAGTGAACCCGGCCAGTGCATATCTGAACGGCTACCATGTGCGCACCGGCCCGGCGGACAATTCGGCTTTCTCGGTGAGCGCGGGGACGTTCCGCGTGCATTGGAACAACATTATGCAGGAGGTCTGGATAGACTCCCAGTCAGGATGGCTGGCGGCGGTGGATGGTTCGACCGGATACACGATGGTGGAGCGCCACCGTATTGATCCCACGGCGGTGTATCCCGGCAAGGCCTCGATCATCTTTTATTCGACCGGTGAGCCGACACCACCCCCGGCGGCCGGTCAGAACCCGGAACCCCGCGAAGGACCGTTCGTGGAGGCGGAGATGAACAGTCCAATGGTCGAGTTAGCACCCGGCGAAAGCTACGCGATGGATACGCAGTGGTATCCAACGCGCATGGGAGAAGATTTCGAAACGACAACCTACAGTGGTGTGATCGGAACTCCGCTGACCGCTACTGCGACGCATGCTGGCCTGGTACTTTCCGGCAGCTTTGGGGTGTTCTATGCTGGAGATCTGGTGGCCCACTTGTACGGAAGAGGCGGTCGAAGCACCGCGAAGCTGATGTCTGTGGTTCCCACCGAGCCTGTGCACCTGCACGCGATCCTGCAGGCGCCGCCGAACGCAACGCGGGTCTCAGTGCATCTGGTGGATTCTCACGGTCTGGATCGCGGGCCGCTGGGAGAAGTTCCCGTGCATCCGGCTTCTTCGAGTGATGGGGCGAATCCCAGGTAGAAGATTTTGTTCACAGAGAAAGTGTGCGACATACAATCGATGCCTTTGCCGATCTTGAGCGAGAGATTTGAAGCCATGACACGCAATCGGTTTGCAGTGATGTTGGTGTGCTCCTTTCTGGTGCTGTTTGGCAGGATATCTGCCTTCGGACAAGACGAGCCGAGAAGCGGCCCCGATCAGGATCATGGCGCGCAGCTATATGCATCGAACTGCGCATATTGCCATGGTGCGGATGGCAGAGGCGGCCGGGGCCCGGCGATTGCGACGGTGCCTAAAGTGATTGCAATGTCGAACCAGGATTTGATGGGCATCGTGCATAAGGGCGAACCCGACCAGGGTATGCCGGGATTTCCGGATCTGGGCGATCCGGGTACAAAGGCAGTCGTGCAGTATTTGCGCACGCTGCAGGGAGTGACCGCGGATGGGCCACCCGCCAAGCTGGCAGGCGATCCGGATGCGGGCCGGCAACTTTTCTTTGGCGAGGGGAAGTGCTCCACCTGCCACATGATCCTTGGCAAAGGCGGATTTATGGCGACGGAGCTGACCTCCTACGCAAGGAATCGAAGGGCCGACGAAATCCTGCAGGCGATTGTGAATCCGGATGCGAATTTAGAGCCGACATCGCGCGTGGCAAATGTGCGCACCAGGGAGGGACAAAGCCTGACGGGCGTTGTGCGCGCGGAAGACAATCTGAATATAACGCTGCAGACTGAGGATGGGCGGTATCACTTTCTGTCGAGGAGCAGCCTGGCTGCGGTGAACTACAGCGATCATTCTCTGATGCCACGCGATTATGGAACCCGGTTGACGTCGGGGGAACTGGATAACCTCGTGGCCTTCCTGATCGTCACTAGCAGGCATGCTCCGACGGAGCATGCGCCCGCAAAACGCAGGTGGCACCATGATGACTAGATGCCGGCAGGATTCCAACGCGACGGAAGGAATTTGACGATGACGAGAACCTGCAGGAGCGTGTTTGGACTTGCCGCTGTCGCGATGTGGATGATGGCCGTCGCCACGCAGGGGCAGTCTGCGGCGCATTCATCGACGAAGGCACGCGTCGGAGTCAACGGGTCGGGGCACGCAGTGCGTGAGGGAGCCGCACTGGGGCAGATTGATGTGCAACAGAGCGATCTCTTGCAGAAGACCATCAAAAACAATTGGGTGTCCTACAACGGGGACTATACCGGACGGCGCTTCAGCAGCCTGTCCCAAGTTACGCCGCAAAATGTAAGCCATCTGGCAGCCAAGTGGGTCTTCCATACTCGAAATGCCGGAGTGCTGGAGGTAACTCCGGTGGTGGTGGCTGGGGTGATGTTCATTACTGGCTCCAATGACGCCTATGCCCTGGATGCGAGGACGGGTGCTCTGCTGTGGCACCATGCCCGCGGCGTTTCGTCGGGGCTGATTGACGATGCCTCGGGCCATATTAACCGCGGCGTTGCGGTGCTTGGAACCCGCGTCTATATGGAGACGGATAACGCGCACCTGCTGTGCCTGGATGCACGGTCGGGCAACCTGATCTGGGATGTAGCCTATGCAGACAACACCCAGAGCTACGGCGCCACGAGTGCTCCCTTGATTGTGAAAGACAAAGTGCTGGTGGGCACCTCCGGCGGCGATGACGGTGTGCGCGGTTTTGTGGCCGCCTTCGACGTGCAGACCGGAAAAGAGGTATGGCGCTTCTGGACGATTCCCGCTCCGGGTGAGAAAGGATCGGAAACCTGGCCGGTCAGCGAGGATTATTTGCTTGGCGGCGGCACCGCTTGGATGCCGGGAACTTATGATCCTGAACTGAACACGATCTACTGGGGGACGGGCAATGCCGCGCCGGACTATGACGGAAGCGTGCGACCGGGCGACAATCTCTACACAAGCTCCCTGGTGGCGCTCGATCCGGACACCGGAAAATTGAAATGGTATTTCCAGTTCAATCCGCATGATCTGTACGACTATGACTCTGTGCAGACGCCGGTACTGGTGGACGCAATGTTCAGGAACAAGCCGCGCAAATTGATCGTGACGGCAAACCGCAACGGCTTTCTCTACATTCTGGATCGCGCGACGGGAGAATATCTCTACTCGAAACAGTTCATGAAACGTATGAACTGGGCGAAAGGCATCGACAAGAACGGGCGGCCCATCTCCAACAACCTTATTCCCGACGCAAAGGGCGTTCTGGTTTGTCCCGGCATCGAAGGCGCGACGAACTGGTATTCGCCCAGCTACGATCCGCAGACGAACATGTTCTACTTCCGCTCATTGGAGGCATGCGACGTGTTGCAGGCGAAGAATGTGCCTTTCGAGCAGGGACGTCCGTATTATTCAACCGGTGCGCGAACGCCTCCGGGCAGTGTTGCAAGCGAGAGCTATATCAACGCCTTCGACCTGACCAAGCTTGATTTCGCCTGGCGCGACAAGCAGATTGGCGAAGGTCCGGCCTACGCCGGTGTGATGACGACGGCGGGCGGCCTGGTGGCCTTCGGCAATAACGCCAGCGAGTTCGAGATGGATGATGCCCGTACGGGAAAGCCGCTTTGGGCGTTCAGGCTTGGACAGCCCATGCATGCTTCGCCCATGTCGTACGCGATCGCGGGCAAACAGTACTTTGCGGTAGCGGCTGGAGACGATGTATTTGCCTTCGCTTTGCCGTAGGCAATGTCCCAGTGAATAACGAGCCATCGCGTCGCGCTATTTCCTGGTATAGCCCAGAATCCCGCGCGTCTTGGTTTGCAGGATGTAAACAGTGTCGCTGGCAGTGATGTAGAGCTTCGAGTTATCCGGTCCGCCCCACGTCAGGTTGGCCATGTCCCTTGGCATTTGCACGGTGCCGATGTGTACACCCTTGCTGTTCCACACCCAGATGCCGGTCGGCCCCGAGACGAACAATCGGCCCTTCTTGTCGACTTTCATTCCGTCCGGAACGCCGCGTTTCAGGGGGTCGGTCATGTCGGCAAAATCCATTCCATCGGAGATCGTTCCATCTTTGTGAAACTTGTAGCGCCGGATTTTCATGCTATCGTCGTCATCGATATAGAGGTACTTTCCGTTCGGAGAGAATGCCAGACCGTTGGGCGCTTTCAGGTCCGTGGTCAGCAGCGACATGCTGTTGTCGGTCCCAATGCGGTAGACGGAAGGAGGCAGCTCCTGTTGCTGGTCGTGCGTCATGTCGATGGTTGGATCGGTGAAATAGATCGCGCCATCGGGCCCGATGACGATGTCATTGGGCGTGTTCAGCTTCTTTTCCTGGTAGTGATCGACGACCGTTTCGAAGCTTTTGCCGTCTGCTGAGAGCCGAATGATGGCGCGCAATCCGCTGGCGGTACTCAACAGTCGATGCTCCCGGTCGTACGTACTGCCGTCGGGATCGACCAGCGAGACCATGTGTTCGACACGGCCGTCCTGGTAGAGCTTGTCGATTCGATTCTTCGACTCGTCACTCACCCACAGGAATCCAGCCGGATCCCACACCGGGCCCTCTGTAAATCCGAAGCCCGTCCCCATCGTGGTGAGCGTTGCCTTCTTGTCGAACAGCTCCCAGAATTCTGGCGTCAGTGCATGCAGTTCGAAGAGTCTGGGAGCCTTTTGTTGATCCGCTGATCCTTGAGACACTGGAACCGCGGGCGTGACTGGCTGCTGCGCCAGCGCCGTGCAACCGCCAACACCGACAAATACTGCGAGCGCGGAGAGAAAGGAACGAGAAGCTTTCATCATTGTTCGGTGGCCACCATCCACTTTGTTTGTTGAAGCCATCGATATTCACTGGAACAGCATTTCAGATCGTAGCAGCGTGGCAGATTCTCGATCGAGATAGATTGTGGCGTTAGCATGTGCCCGCAAGATCCTCGACAACCGCGATCCCCGCTACACCTGAACCTTTTGAAGCATTTGCTTGATGCCACGGAGTGCCTGGCGCGTCCGCTCTTCATTTTCAATTAAGGAGAAGCGGACATGGCCATCTCCGTGCTCGCCAAAACCGACGCCTGGACTGACGGCGACCTTGGCTTCTGTCAGCAGTTGCTTCGAAAACTCGAAGGAACCCAGTTTTCGATAGGCCTCTGGAATTTGCGCCCAGACGAACATGGTTGCTTTTGGCAGGTCGACCTGCCAGCCAGCCTGATTCAGGCCCTGGACCAGCACATCGCGTCGCTTGCGATAGTTGTCGCAAATTTGTTGCACGCATTCTTGTGGGCCTTCCAACGCCTGGATGGACGCGACCTGAATGGGTGTGAATGTTCCATAATCAAAATAACTTTTGATCCGGCCAAGCGCCGCAACCAAGGTCGGATTGCCAACCATGAATCCGACTCGCCAGCCCGGCATGTTGTAGCTCTTTGAGAGCGTGAAGAACTCAACCGCAATATCCTTGGCCCCTGGGACTTGCAGGATGGAAGGTGCGCGATAGCCGTCGAAAACCAGGTCAGCATAGGCCAGGTCATGCACAACGTACACGCCGTACTCTTTGCACAACGCAACCACCTGCTCAAAGAAAGCAAGGTCAACGCACTGGGTCGTGGGGTTGGACGGGAAATTGAGGATCAGCATTTTCGGCCGCGGAGACATGGATGGAAGCGCTCCGCGCAGGTCCGCAAGAAAGGCCTCGGCGCTCGTAATCTCGATGTAGCGCACGTCCGCTCCGGCGATGATGGGGCCGAAAATGTGGATCGGATAGCTGGGATTGGGCACAAGAACGGAATCTCCGCGATCCAGAGTCGCGAGGCACAGGTGGGCGATGCCCTCTTTGGAGCCGATGGTCACGATGGCCTCCGTGAGAGGGTCCAGGTCGACATCGTAGCGTCGCTTGTACCAGTTGCAAATCGCCTTGCGCAGCCGCGGAATGCCTTTTGACAGCGAATAACGATGCGTGGCGGTCTTTTGCGCGGCCTCAATCATCTTGTCGACAATGTGCTTCGGGGTTGCGCCGTCGGGATTTCCCATTCCGAAGTCAATGATGTCTTCACCGCGTTGCCGCGCGGCTGCTTTCAAATCGTTGGTGATATTGAATACATAGGCGGGCAGCCGAGTCAGTCGAGAAAATTCTTCCATAAGTAAAGGGTCACTTGTCGTATTCGTTATGGGTTAAAAAGGTGGTCTGGTCGAGAACGGTGCAAGCCGTCCGCGGTGTCCAGCATATTCTGAAGTTCTGAAGCCTAAAAGAGCGCTGCTGGAGTTTCGAAGTCGTCTCTCAACCAAAGTTGAAGAAGGCTTCCGTATCGTCGCAAACACTCATTCTATTCTTATTATCTGCGATCTTAGCGCACCTCGCCGCCTGTTCCATCCACATCCGTCACGAACGAAGCAATCGACGGCGCGCGGATGATGTTCGGTTCCAATACCGCCTGCGTCTGCCAAGGTTAGAGAATTCTGCGCCTGCCACCCCGGTAAACCTGGAAAGCTTGGTATAAAATAAGACTCTTCAGCCCCGGTTGTCCCAGCGGATCAGCGCCTCTCGCTCGTGAGACGCCGCCTGACGATCCGCACCACGCACAGGACTCTAAAAAGTGAATGTTTAGCAGAGGAATCAATGTCGAAATTCCATGCAGTTTCAGCCGTACCATCCGCACAGGGTCTTTACCACCCAAGCCACGAACATGATGCGTGTGGAATTGGGTTTGTGGCCAGCATTCGCGGAGAGAGAAGCCACGAAATCATTTTGAAGGGCATTGAGGTCCTGATCAATTTGACGCATCGAGGTGCGTGCGGATGCGATGCGGAAACGGGCGATGGCGCTGGCATTCTGATCCAGATTCCTCATCGATTCTTTGCCCGCGAATGCGCAACGCTCGGCTTCAAATTGCCGGATCCGGGCGCCTACGCAGCCGGCATGGTCTTTCTGCCGGTAGAAAAACTGAATCGACTTCAGTGCGAAGGAATTTTCGAGCAAATCATAAGGGAAGAGGGCCTGACCATCCTGGGCTGGCGTGACACGCCTTGCAATGGCAATGCAATTGGCCGGGTCGCTCGCGCGTCGCAACCTTATATCCAGCAGATTTTCATCGGAAAACCCGACGGCATGGACGAAGACGCCTTCGAGCGCAAGCTTTATGTCGTTCGCAAACTGGCCGAACGGAAAATCGCCAATTCGAGCATTGAAGACAAGGAAATCTTTTATATTCCTTCTCTGTCCTCTCGCACCATCATTTATAAGGGGCTGCTGCTTGCGCCACAGATCGCAAGCTTTTATGGCGAGCTGTCTGATCCTGAAGTTGACAGCGCGCTGTGCCTGGTACACCAGCGTTTTTCTACCAACACGTTTCCGAGTTGGCGGCTTGCGCATCCATTCCGATACATCGCGCACAACGGCGAAATCAACACATTGCGCGGCAATGTGAATTGGATGCATGCGCGCCAGTCGATCCTGGAATCCCCGGCATTCGGACCTGACATCGAAAAGCTGTTTCCCATTGTGGAGGACGGCAGCAGCGATTCATCGGCATTCGATAATGCGGTAGAGTTGCTCTTTCAAGCAGGCCGTTCCATGCCGCATGTGATGGCCATGCTGATTCCAGAGGCATGGGCCGGCAATCCTCATATGAAGCCAGAAAAGCGGGCCTTTTACGAATATCACGCTTCGTTGATGGAGCCGTGGGACGGCCCTGCGGCGATCGCCTTTACGGATGGGCGCGTGATTGGCGCAACGCTGGACCGCAACGGTCTGCGTCCCGGTCGTTATGTCGTTACCAAAGACGACATTGTGGTTCTCGCTTCCGAGGCGGGCGTCCTGGATATTCCGGCGGCGAACGTCAAGAAAAAAGGGCGGCTGCAACCTGGAAAAATGTTCCTTGTCGACACGGTGCAACAGCGCATCATTTCCGACAAGGAGATCAAGCAGCAGCTTGTTTCCCGTCAACCGTATGAAGACTGGTTGAAGGAAAAGCAGATCACGCTCGACCAACTGCCGGAGCCTTCAAGATTCTACGGGGCCAATCCCGACACTCTGCTTCGTCGCCAGCGTGCGTTCGGCTACTCCGAAGAAGACATGAAAATGATTCTGGAGCCGATGGCGAGCAAGGGAGAAGAACCGATTGGTTCCATGGGAACGGACACGCCGCTGGCTTGCCTTTCGGACCGGCCGCAAATGCTGTTCAGTTATTTCAAGCAGCTGTTCGCGCAGGTGACCAATCCGCCCATCGATGCTATCCGCGAAGAGATGGTGATGTCGCTGACCAGCTTTATCGGTAGCGAACGAAACATTCTGGCGGAGACGGCACAAAACTGCCACACTTTGAAGTTGCCCCACGCGATCCTGACGAATCGCGAATTGGAGAAACTGCGGCGCGTGTCCACTGGAGATCTGCTGGCGACGACGCTGCCGACCCACTTCCGCTCAGAAGATGGAGAGGCGGGGTTGAAGCGGGCGCTGGATGAGCTGTGCCAGCGCGCATCTCTTGCAGTCCGCTCCGGCTATACGTTGCTGATCCTTTCCGACCGCGGCGTGGATAAGCAATATGCTCCCATCCCCAGCTTGCTTGCGTTGGCGGCGGTGCATTACCTGCTGGTGCGCGAGGAAACTCGCACTCAAGTTGCGCTGATTCTCGAATCTGGCGAGCCGCGTGAGGTGATGCATTTCGCGTTGTTGATCGGTTTCGGCGCCAGCGCGATTAATCCTTATTTGGCGTTTGATTCGATACGTGACCTGGCGCATCGCGGCTATCTTGCGAATGGTATTACCCCGGATACGGCGGTCAAGAATTTCATCAAAGCGGTGAATAAGGGATTGCTGAAGACGTTCTCGAAGATGGGTATCTCGACACTGCAGAGCTATCGCGGAGCCCAGGTCTTCGAGGCGATCGGCTTGAATCGAAACCTGGTGGAGACATACTTCCAGGGAACCGCTTCACGAATTGAAGGAATCGGGCTCGATGTACTGGCACGCGAAGCGCAGATGAAGCATGAATATGCTTTCGCCCCATTGAACGACTCGGAAACCGATTTGGACGTTGGCGGTGCGTATCACTTCCGGGTCGGTGGGGAAGAGCACCTGCTGAATCCGCTGACGATCAGCAAGCTCCAGCATGCGGTGCAGCAGAGCAATCCGAAAACATTTAAGGAATATACCGACCTGATTGATGAACAAAGTCGCAACATGTGCACGCTTCGCAGCCTGATGAAAATCAAGGAGTCGAAGACGCCGGTTCCCATTGAAGAAGTGGAGCCTGCGAAGGAAATCGTCAAACGATTTACAACTGGGGCGATGTCCTTCGGTTCGATCAGCAAAGAAGCGCACGAAACGCTGGCTATTGCCATGAACCGCATCGGCGGCATGTCAAACACCGGCGAGGGCGGAGAGGATGCACGCCGTTTCAAGCCGGATGCCAACGGAGATTTGCGTCGCAGTGCCGTGAAGCAGATCGCTTCCGGCCGTTTTGGGGTGACAACCAACTACTTGATGAACGCGGACGAGCTGCAGATCAAAATGGCGCAGGGAGCGAAGCCTGGAGAAGGCGGACAGTTGCCGGGTTACAAAGTGGATGAAGTCATCGCCCGGCTGCGTCACTCCATTCCTGGAGTCGGGTTAATTTCGCCTCCTCCGCATCACGATATTTACTCGATTGAAGACCTTGCGCAGCTGATCTACGACTTGAAAAATGTCAATCCTAGGGCACGCATCGCAGTGAAGCTGGTGTCAGAAGTTGGAGTCGGTACAGTTGCCGCGGGAGTTTCGAAGGCGCATGCCGACGTTGTGTTGATTAGTGGCGATAGCGGAGGCACAGGAGCGGCGCCGCTCAGTTCTATCAAACATGCCGGAATTCCGTGGGAGCTTGGACTGGCGGAAACACAGCAGGTTCTGCTGTTGAATGACCTGCGCAGCCGCATTCGCGTGCAGACCGATGGCAAGCTGCAAACCGGACGTGATGTTGTGATTGCGGCGTTGCTGGGTGCGGAGGAATTTGGTTTTGCTACCGCTCCGCTCATCACCATGGGCTGCATCATGATTCGCAAGTGCCACTTGAACACTTGTCCAGTCGGTATCGCGACGCAGGATCCGGAACTTCGCAAGCGGTTCCAGGGTCAGCCCGAGCATGTAATTAATTTCTTCTTCTTCCTTGCGGAACAGGTTCGCGAGTACATGGCGAAGCTCGGCTTCCGCACCGTGGATGAGATGGTCGGTCGCGTCGATATGCTGGAGACCCGTTTGGCGGTCGATCATTGGAAAGCAAAGGGAATAAATCTATCGTCCATTTTGTACAGTCCACCTTTGCCGGGCCGCGTGGCTCGCCACTGCGTGCAGAAACAGGATCACGGCCTGGAACAGGCGCTTGATCATCGCTTGATAGAACTTGCTCAACCGGCGCTCGATCATCAGCGGCGAGTGGAATTCTCGCTTCCAATTCGAAATATCCATCGTACTGTGGGCGCCATGCTGGGCGGCGAAGTCGTGCGGCGCTACGGACCGGCGGGATTGCCCGAGGAAACCATCCGCTTCAATTTCCAGGGATCTGCCGGACAGAGTTTTGGGGCGTTCCTGCCCAACGGCGTCACGCTAACGCTGGAAGGGGAGGCGAACGACTACGTCGGCAAGGGTCTTTCAGGCGGCAGAATTATTATTTTCCCGCCACGCAACTCCAGTTTTCAACCGGAAGAAAGCATCCTGGCGGGCAATGTCATTCTCTACGGCGCAACCAGCGGAGAAGTCTTCCTGAATGGAATCGCTGGCGAGCGCTTCGCTGTCCGCAACTCCGGAGCAACGGCAGTCGTGGAAGGTGTGGGCGACCACGGATGTGAATACATGACCAACGGTCGCGTCGCCGTTCTGGGAGCATGTGGACGGAACTTTGCCGCCGGCATGAACGGAGGGATCGCCTACGTCTATGATGAGCGCGGCGATTTCATGCAGAAACGATGCAATCCGGCTTCCGTCGATCTTGAGCCGCTGACCGATGAACGGGAGATCGAAGATCTGCAAACGCTGATCACGCGCCATCGCGACCTGACTGGAAGTCCGCGCGCAGGTTGGATTCTCGCCAACTGGAATGAGAGCCTGCCGAAATTCATCAAGGTATTTCCGCAGGAATATAAGCGCGTGCTGCGTGAGCGCGGAGAAATGGCTATCCCGACTGGAGAACTTCCTACATTGACGATCGCTGAGCAGGTGCAACATGGGTAAATCGACGGGATTCATGGAGTTTCCACGCGAGCTGCCAGAGCGGCGTCCGGTGGTAGAGCGCGTCAACGACTGGGTTGAGATCTACCGCTCCTTTCCCGAAGAAAAGCAGCAACAGCAAGCCGCGCGCTGCATGGACTGCGGCGTGCCGTTTTGTCACACAGGCTGTCCGGTCAACAACCTCATTCCCGATTGGAACGACCTGGTGTATCGCGGTCGCTGGAAAGAGGCCGTGCGTCGTTTGCACGCAACCAATAATTTTCCGGAGATCACGGGAAGAATTTGTCCGGCGCCTTGTGAGGCGGCATGCGTATTGGGCATCAATGCTCCTCCGGTGACGATTAAGCAGATTGAAAAAAACATCATCGACCACGCGTATGAAGAGGGCTGGGTCCATCCTGAACCGCCTGCATTTTCCACTGGCAAGCGAGTCGCAGTGGTGGGTTCCGGACCTGCGGGTTTAGCGGCTGCGCAGCAACTGCGCCGCGCCGGGCACGCGGTCACAGTCTTTGAGAAAGCGGATCGCATCGGCGGGTTGATGCGGTATGGAATTCCGAACTTCAAGCTGGAGAAAACGATTCTCGATCGCCGCCTGGAACAAATGCAATTGGAAGGCGTGACATTTGTCACCGGCGCCCATGTCGGCAACAATGTGCCGGTTGAGGATCTCCAACGCGACTTCGACGCTATTCTGCTGGCGGGCGGTGCGGAGCAGCCGAGGGATCTGAACGTTCCTGGACGCGAGCTGAATGGCATTCACTTCGCAATGGAATTCTTGCCGCAACAGAATCGGCGTTGTGAAGGCGACGCGGTTTCGGAAGTGGGAGCGATCCTGGCCAGCGGCAAGCGCGTTGTCATCATTGGAGGC
>Ga0307373_10011278_pt1 | contig 12970 bp, 10 predicted proteins | sample OX2MG_FD_202534 | JGI IMG/M metagenome (GOLD analysis project Ga0307373, IMG submission 202534) | Soil microbial communities from Risofladan, Vaasa, Finland - OX-2 | ecosystem: Environmental > Terrestrial > Soil > Coastal area > Acid sulfate soil | place: Finland: Risofladan, Vaasa | collected... | reverse complement strand
TCCCCCCGCCGACAAGGAGCGCATTTACGAGGGCAACGCCAGAGCCCTGCTCTCGCTGTGAGCGCAGCTGCCCTTCCTCCCGCGGCGGGAGAGGCTAGGGAACCCTGATGCCGGCGCCGGCATTGGCCATCGGCCGCACCTTCCGCAGGAGCCCGGCGGCGCGCTCCAGGGTTTCCATCTTCTTGGGGAAGGCGAACCGGATCTTAGTGCGCCCCAGCGCAGGCTCGTGATAGAAGCTGCTGCCCGGCACAGCGGCCACGCCCACATCCCTGGCCAGGTAGGTGGCGAAGTCCAGGTCGCTGGCATAGCCGAAGGCGCCGATGTCGGTCATGACGTAGTAGGCGCCGTGGGGCTCGTAGATGCGGAAGCCGAGCTCGCCCAGCACCCCGACCAGGAAGTCCCGGCGCTGTCGGTAGTCTGCCAGCAGCTGCTCGTAGTATGCGGCCGGCAAGTGCAGCGCGGCCGCCGCGGCCAGCTGCAGCGGAGCCGCCGCGCCGACAGTCATGAAGTCGTGCACCTTGCGGATGGCGTCGGTCAGGACCGGCGGGGCAATGGCGAAGCCGAGCCGCCAGCCGGTGACGCTGAAGGTCTTGGAGAGCCCGCTGATAGTGACAGTCCGCTCGGCCATGCCCGGCAGCGTGGCGATGCTGATGTGCTCGCCCTCATACACCAGGTGCTCGTAAATCTCGTCGGTGAAGGCCACCACGTCGTGCTCGACGCACAGCCCGGCGATCGACTCCATCTCGGCGCGGTCGAAGACCTTGCCGGTCGGGTTGTGGGGCGTGTTGATGACGATGCCCCGGGTGCGACTGTTGAAGGCCGCCTTCAGCTCGTCGGAGTCGATTGTCCAATCCGGCTCGTGCAGCGTCACGAAACGTGGCGTTGCGCCAGACAAAATGCAATCCGGGCCGTAGTTCTCGTAGAACGGCGAGAAGCACACGACCTCGTCGCCGGGGTCGATGATGGCCATGATCGAGGCCAGCATGGTTTCCGTGGCGCCGCAGCAAACGGTAATCTCGCGCTCGGGATCGATGGCCCGGCCCCAGGCTCGGCTGTATTTCTCAGCGATCGCTTGGCGCAGCGGTTGCTGGCCCCAGGTGATTGCGTACTGGTTGTGGTCGTCGCGAATGGCCTGAACCGCGGCCTCCTTGATCTCCGCCGGAGCGGCGAAATCGGGGAAGCCCTGCGCCAAATTGACGCCGTCTGCGCCGTGATACTGGAGGATCTGCCGCGTCATGTCGCGAATAGCCGACTCCGTGAACAAGCCGGCCTTATGGGAGATGCGCGGCATAGTCCCATTTTGCCATCCGAGGTGCGATTTCCTAGAGCATCGACCGCAGCGCCGCCTCGAGTTGCGTGAAGGCGAACGAGTAGCCGCTATCCGCCAGGCAGGAGCGGACATTCTGGTCCGGGAGGAGCAGCTCGTCGGCCATCTCGCCCAGGACGAGGCGTGCGGCGAACGCCGGCAGCGGCATAAACGCCGGACGCCGGAGGACACGGCCAAGGACCGCTGCGAAGTCCCGCTCCGGCAGCGGGTTGGGCGCCACGAAGTTGACCGGCCCGGCCAGGTTGTCGGTGTCCAGCACGTGCACGAGCGCGGCGGCGACGTCCTCGAGCGCGATCCAGCTCCACATCTGCCGACCGCTGCCTATGGGCCCGCCCAGCCCCAGCTTGAAGACGGTCAGCAGCGGCTTCAGGGCGCCCCCCTTGGGACTGAGGACGATCCCAAACCGCGTATGCGCCACGCGAATGCCCGCGGCCCGCGCCGGCTCCGCGGCGGCCTCCCACGCACGGCAAACGTCCGCCAGGAACCCCTCGCCCGCGGAGCTGCTCTCGTCCAGCACCGCGCCGGGCCTGTCGCCGTAGAAGCCGATGGCCGAAGCCACCACCAGCGTGCGCGGCGGATGCGGCAGCTCGGCCAGTGCTTGGGCAAGTTGGGTCGTGGTGCGCACGCGCGTTTCGAGGATGGCGGCCTTCTTGGCGGGGTTCCAGCGCCCGCTGGCAATGGACTCGCCGGCCAGGTGGACGACTGCGTCGAACGGCTCGAGCTGCGATCTGTCGAAGTCCCAGCCGATCTCGCCGGCCGAGGGTGAGCGGCTGAGAGCCGTGACCGAAGGGCCGCCGGACTCCAGCTTGGCGCTGAGCGCGCTGCCGACGAGGCCATGGGCGCCGCTGATGAGGACGTGCACGATACGCCAACGCTACCTCGCGGCCAATGGCGCGGCGCGTGCAACTTTCCGCTCCGTGGCGCCGTCAAAGCGTGGTGGGTCACAGAGTTTTGCGCCGCGGTGCCTGTTAGGCTGGTGTTGATTTAGTGGGCTTCACCCGGTTTTCGCTGCGCAATCCACTGGTCGTCGGCGCCATCGTGTTGCTGCTGGCGCTGTTTGGCGTGTACTCCTATCTCACCCTGGGCATCGCCGTCGTGCCCAACATCAGCTTCCCCAGCGTGACCGTCATCACCACGGACGCTGGCGCAGACCCAGCGACCATGGAGACGCAGGTCACCAAGCCGCTCGAGGACGCGATTTCGGCGCTGAACAACATCGACACAATGACGTCGACTTCAAACGAGGGCATCTCTCAGATCACTGTCCAGTTCACCACCGCGGCCGACTCCAAGCTGGTGCCGGTAGATGTGGAGCGGGTAGTGAACTCGGTTCGAAACAAGCTGCCGGCGGACGCGGACCCGCCCAGCATCAGCACCTTCGATACGAGCGAGATCCCGGTCCTGGTCGTGGAGATGTCCGGGCCTCAGCCCCTGGAACAGATACAGCAAGTGGCCAAGGATCGCATTCAGCGCACGCTCGAAGCGGTGCCTGGCGTGGCATCGGTGGCTTTGGCGGGCGGCCCCATCCGCGAGATCCACGTCAAGGTCGACCTCGACAAGCTGCAAGCTCGAGGGTTGGGCCTCAATTCCGTGCAACAGGCGCTGGCATCTGGGCAGATCGAGATTCCGGCCGGCTCACTGCCCTACGCCAGCAAGAACGTCAACGTGCGCCTCACCGGCCTCGTGCAAACGCCGGCTCAGTTAGGCAATATCGTGGTCGATCAGCAGCCTAGCGGGCCCGTCTACATCCGAGACGTCGCTACCATCGACGATACCTTCAAGAAGGACCAACCGATCAGCCGCATTGATGGCACGCCCACGGTGGGGCTCACCGTGACCAAGCTGGCGGCCGCGAGCAGCTTGCAGGTGTCAGGCGACGTCCGCAAGGCCATGGCGCAACTCCAGCCCAACCTGCCTCAAGGCATGCACTTCGTTGTCGGCTACGACATCGCGAACTACACCCAGCAATCGTTCAACACCATCCGCAAAACCCTGGTGGAGGCGGTGCTGCTGACCGGCCTCATCCTGCTCCTGTTCCTGCACACCTGGCGGAGCACGCTGATCGTGCTGATCGCCATCCCTACGTCAGTCCTGACCACCTTCGGCGTCATGAATGTCCTTGGCATGAACCTCAACCTGTTCGACATGCTGGCGCTGACGCTGGCGGTGGGCATCCTGGTGGACGACAGCATCGTCGTGATCGAGAATATCTCCCGGCACTTGGGCCAGGGCGATCCCCCGTGGGTGGCCACTATCAACGGCCGCAGCGAGATCGGCCTGGCCGCCATCACCATCACCATGGTTGATGTCGCCATCTATCTGCCGATTGCGCTCATACCGGGCATCTCGGGCGAGTTCATCCAGCCTTTCGCGTTGACGATCGCGGCCGCAACGCTGACCTCCCTGGCGGTTTCGTTCACGCTGACGCCACTGCTCGCCAGCCGCTTCCTTCGCGTGGAGCATGCGCTGAAGCAGGGCGCCGGCCCGCTGGACGCCTTTGGCCGGCGTTGGGACAACGGCTTCGATCGGGTTGGCAGGGGTTACCAGCGGCTGCTGGGCAAGGTCCTGACTGGGCGCATCCTGCGTTTCCTGCCTGGCCGCCACGGCCGCCGCGGGATCGGCGCTCGCTGGCTGGTCATTGTTGCCGGACTCCTGAGCCTGGTGATTGGCTTGGGGACACTGGCAACAGGGCGCATTGGCTTCGACATCTTCCCCAGTGGGGACCAGAGCGAAGTGGACGTCACGGTGACCATGCCGTCGGCGACCACCCTGGCCAGCACCGACGCTGTGGTCCGGGAGTTGGAAGCCAGATTGAAACACTACCCCGAGGTCATTCACGTGATCTCTGATGTCGGGACCAGCCTCGGCCAGTCGTTTTCACCAACGCCGGCGGGCGATACCGCGCAGATGCGGGTGCTGCTCGTACCGCCTCAGCAGCGCTCGCGCAGCGCCGCCGCGGTTGCCGACGACATGGGCGCCAACCTTCCCAAGGGCATCCCGGGGGTCAAGGTTCGGACCGGCCTGCAGAACCCCTTCGGCTTTGGCGGCTTCGGCACCCAGCCGATCCAGGCTGCTGTGCGGGGGCCAAATGCTGACGTGCTCAACAACCTGGTGGATCAGGTGACCGCCGCGATCAAGAGCGTGCCCGGCGCCACGGACGTGAACAACGTGAACGAGAACACGCAGCCGGAGTACGTCGTCAGCGTCGATCGCAACAAGGCAGCGGACCTCGGCATCACGGCTGAGCAAGCGGCGACAGACCTACGCACGGCGGTGGATGGCACGCTCGTCACCAAGTTCCGGCAACCCGGACAAGACGACATCGATATCCGGCTGATGGCCAGCGACGCCTTCCAGGCCACGCCGGCCAACCTTGCCGCTGTGCCTCTGCTCAGCAGTAAAGGGACGATTGTCTCGCTGGGCCAGGTGGGCACGATCACCAGTGGCGCGGCGCCAACCGAGATCGACCACTTCAACCGTGACCGATCGGTCATCGTGAACGCCTCTAACTCTGGGCGGCTGGTGGGCGACGTGCAGCGAGACGTGGAAGCGAAGGTGGCCAAGATAAGCCTGCCGCCGGGCTATAGCGTCACCTACGCCGGCCAGGCGCAGAATGGCGGCGACGCCTTCGCTCTTATCTTCAAGGCGGTGGGCATCGGCGTGGCGTTGATCTACTTCCTGATGATGCTGCTCTTCGGCTCGGTCACCCTGCCTCTGGCGGTGCTGATGTCGCTGCCGCTGGCGGCGGTTGGCGCCTTCGGCGCCATGGCCATAACCGGCACGGCCTTCACCCTGTTCTCGCTGCTGGGCTTCACCCTGCTGGTCGGCCTGGTGGGCAAGAATGCCATCCTGCTGGTCGACTACACGGATACGCTGCGCAAGCGCGGCGAGAGCCGCACAGCGGCGCTGCTGGAGGCCGGGCCTACGCGGCTGAGGCCAATTGTCATGACCACCATGTCGATCATGGCGGCGCTGATGCCGGTGGCCATCGGGCTGGAGCAAGGCTCCGAGCTGCTGAAGGCCGCGGCCATCGTGCTGATCGGCGGCCTGATCACCTCCACCTTGCTGACCCTAGTGTTCGTGCCGGCGATGTACACCATATTCGACGACGTGCAGGAATTCGTGGTGCGCTTGGCTCGCCGCGTCTCCAAGCCTCGGCCGCTCGAGCCGGCGGAGCTGGCCATTGCCCATCCCAACGGCTCCAGCCCAAACGGCAACCAACCGGCCGACGAGCTCCCGCGCGAGGCGCGAGTCTAGGAGTGCGGCCGGTGAGGATGGCCCTCATCAGCTCCAGGATGGTCGGATCGTCGTCGATCACGAGAACGCTCCGGCCACCGCCGGGCCGCGGAGCAGATCGTTCGGTGACCACGCATCTTGCCTCTTTCGTGAAGGGGCTGATGTGCCAGTGCCGTGCCAACGCCTTTGGCAGCGGCTGTGCGCATCCCGCTTGCTGAAACGGCCGCGGCGCTGTGAAAGTGCCGCTAGCGATGCGGCTGCCGGGATGCCAGCCAGTGCCGCATCAGCGGCGGAACGTGGGGCACGAACCTCGGCGCGAGCGCTGAGATGGCGGCTGTTGCGGCCTTGTCGGACGCGCGCCACCGGAACTGGTAGTCCTCGCGGAGTGGCGCCGGCAAGAGTGCCAGCGCGGGCAGGGCGTTCAGCCTGGCGAGGGGCGTCCAGGCGGGCAGCGGCGGAGGCGGAGTGAGCAGCTCGCCCGCCATCCAGCGGGCGCGATCCGTCACGCATATGGCGCCGCCGGCGTACATGCGATCCAGGTAAGAGCGCAGCTCGAGCACATTGGCTGGCAGGTAGCCGTCAGGTATCCCGAGCAGCGGAGCAATGGCCGTCGCCTCCTGGCAGTAGGCGTCTTTCTCCTCGGCCGTGAGAGGGCCGACGAACAGCTCGTACGCGCGCGGGATCACGTCAATCAGCGTGGCGTGGACCCACCGCAGCAGCTCCGGATCGTGGGCCGAATACCGCGTGCCAGCCTCGAACATGCCTTGGCCGCGGGCCAAGCTGCCGTGCACATAATCGTGTATGGCATTGATCTTGTCCGCCGTCCGCTGCACCTGCCGCGGCGTGCCGAAGGTCAGCAGCAGCATCGATTCCACCGTGCTGCGCAGCCGCTCCAAGCGGCGGTCGGGGTCCGACACGAAGACGCTGTGGTCGATCACCCCGGCCAGCACCAGCGGGTGGGCCAGCTGCATGAGGATGGCCGCCGGCCAGCCGAGGACCACCACAATCTCGCGGTTGATTTTCCAGCTCACGCTCTCGGGTCCGGCCCCGAGGCCGCTGGCAGGCGCTTCCAGGATGCGGATGATGTCATCATAGCGAGCGTGGAGGCCCGAGCTATGGGCGCGACTGTCGAGTTCCGGCACGTCGTCAAGTGCTTTGGCTCGCAGGGGCCGCCGGCAGTGAACGACCTTTCGCTGCTGATCCCGCCGGGCAACATCTGCGTGCTGGTGGGTCCCAGCGGCTGCGGCAAGACCACTACCTTGCGCATGGTCAACCGCTTGATCGAGCCCAGCGGCGGCCAGATCCTGATCGACGGCCAGGACGTGATGGCCGTCGAGCCCACCGCGCTGCGGAGGCGGATCGGCTACGTCATCCAGCAGGTCGGCCTGTTCCCGCACCAGACCATCGCAGCCAACATCGCCACTGTGCCGCGGCTGCTGAAGTGGCCGGACGAACGCATCCGGCGCCGGGTCGATGAGCTGCTGGCCCTGATCGGCCTCGATCCCGGCCCGGTGCGGGATCGCTACCCGGCGGAGCTGTCGGGCGGCGAGCGCCAACGGGTCGGCGTGGCGCGGGCGCTGGCTGCTGAGCCGCCGGTGATGCTCATGGACGAACCATTCGGTGCGGTGGACCCGATCGCCCGCACCCGACTCCAGAACGAGTTCCTGCGGCTGCACCGCGAGCAGCGGACGACCGTTATCTTCGTGACGCACGACATCGACGAGGCGATCAAGATGGGCGACCACGTGGCCGTGCTGCAGCAGGGCGGGCTGCTGGCTCAATACGCCTCGCCCGAAGAGCTGCTGACCAAACCCGCCAGCGACTTCGTGGCTCGCTTCGTCGGCGCCGACCGCGGCCTCAAGCGGCTGGCCCTGGCTACCGTGGCCGACGTGGAACTCGAGCAGGCGCCAGTCGTCCACGAGAACCAGGTGCTGGGCTCGCCCGAAGACGGGCTGCCCATGGCCGGCGCTAAGTACCGGCTGCTGCTGGACGGCGAGGAGCGGCCCATAGGCTGGATCAACACGCTGCGCATGCCCGCCGGCGAGCGCGCCTCGCGGGGCGCCGCGGAGCCGTCGTCGCCGCTGTTGAGCTGCGACACAACCCTCCGTGATGCCCTCTCGATGCTGCTGGGCCTGGCGGTCCAGACCGGCGTCGTCGTTGACGATGGGGGCCGCTACGCCGGCGTAGTCACCGTCCAGACAATTGCCGGCGTGCTGCGCGCCGCCATCGAAGAAGGGGTCCCCTCGCCCGCCGCGGCGGGCGAGGGTTAGGGTGCGGGAACCATGACCCCCGGAGAGCCCCTGATCCGCTGGGACTGGCTGCTGGCGCACCTGGGCGACATCGCGCTGCGCGTCGGGCAGCACCTGGTGCTGACCGGCATCGCCGTCGGCGTGGGGCTAGTCCTGTCGCTGGCGCTTGGCATCTGGGCCGCGCGGCGGCCTGGCGTCTACGCCCCGGTGACGTGGGTAACCGGCGTGCTGTACACCATTCCCAGCCTGGCGCTGTTCGCGCTGCTGGTGCCCTTCACCGGTCTGTCGCTGTTGACGGCCGAGATCGGCCTGGTGAGCTACACGCTGCTGATCCTCATCCGGAACATCGTGGCCGGCATTCGCGCCGTGCCGGCCGAGGTCCGCGAGTCCGCGCTGGGCATGGGTTGCACCTCGCGGCAGGTGCTGTGGCAGGTGGAGCTGCCGCTCGCGCTGGGGGTGATCCTCGCCGGGGTGCGGGTAGCCACCATCACCACCGTCGGCCTGGTGACGGTGACGGCGCTCATCGGTCAGGGCGGGCTGGGCTTCTTCATCGTGGACGGCATCCAGCGCTTTTTCTCGACGCCGCTGATCGTGGGCGCGTTGCTGTCCGTGGCGCTGGCGGTTGCCCTGGACGGGCTGCTGGTGCGCCTGGAGCGTCTGGTGACGCCGTGGGCGCGGCGATGACCCTGTTCGCCCAAGTCGCCGCCTGGCTGGCCGATCCGTCGCATTGGAGCGGCTCGGACGGCATCCCGACCCGCCTGGCGGAGCACGCGATCCTGTCCGGCCTGGCGACCGCCGTAGCTGTGCTGCTGGCGCTGCCGCTAGGCGTGTACCTGGGCCACGCGCGGCGCTTCGACTTCGCCGCCATCAACGCCGCCAACGTCGGCCGCGCCCTGCCCTCCCTGGCCCTGCTGGCCTTCGCCCTGCCGGTGTCCTTTGCCCTCGGCCTGGGCCTGGGCTTCTGGCCCACTCTGCTCGCCATGATCCCGCTCGGCATCCCGCCCATCCTGACCAACAGCGTCACCGGCGTTCGTGAGGTGGACCGCGACATCGTCGACGCCGCGAGAGGGATGGGCATGTCCGGCTGGCAAGTGCTGTGTCAGGTGGAGCTGCCGATCGCGGCCTCGCTCATCATCGCCGGCGTCCGCAACGCCGCGGTGGCCATCATCGCCACGGCCACCCTTGGCGCCATCGTCGCCGGCGGCGGGCTAGGCCGCTACATCGTCGACGGTCTGGCTCGCCAGGACTACGCCCGCCTGTTTGTGGGCGCCCTGCTTGTCGCCCTGCTCGCCATTTTCACCGAGCTGGCCTTCAGCCTCCTGGAGCGCACCCTCGTCAGCGCGGGCGTCCGCCGGGCCGCCTCCCCCGCCACGATGTCTTGAGAAATCCATTGGAGCGTACAGTTTTGAAGAACATGCACGAAGACGACGATTTCCCCGATCACATTCATATGGCCCTCGCGCTCCAAGACCCCACCGCGCGGATCGAGGACGTCGAGGGCCTCGAGCAGTTGTCCCTCACCTCGGTGGGCATCGACATCGGCTCCTCCACCTCGCACCTCGTTTTTTCCCACCTGACCCTGAAGCGCAAGGGCGCCGACCTGTCCACCCAGTTCGAGGTCACGGGGCGGCGGGTGCTGTACCGCTCGCCCATCCTGCTCACTCCCTACCAATCGCCCACGCTGATGGACGTGGACCGGCTGCGGGAGTTCTTCGATGCCCAATACGCCAAAGCCGGTTTTGGTCCGGATGACGTGGACACGGGCGCCGTGGTTATCACCGGTGAAGCGCTCAACAAAGAGAACGCCCAGCCCATCTCTGAGTTGTTCGCCAGGCACTCCGGCAAGTTCATCTGCGCCTCGGCCGGCCCCAACCACGAGGCGCTGCTGGCCGCGCACGGCTGCGGCGCCGTGGCCCTGTCGAAGGACGAGAACGCCACCGTGCTCAATATCGACATGGGCGGCGGCACTACCAAGCTGTCGCTCATCCGCAACGGGGTCGTGAACAGCACCGCTGCCATCAGCGTCGGCGCCCGGCTGCTGGCCTTTGGCGACGATGGCAAGGTGGTCCGCGTCGAAAAGCCCGCCCGCCGCATCCTGCGGGAGCTTGGGCGGGACGCCTCCGTCGGCCAAACCCTGGCCGCCGAGGACAAGCAAGGCCTGGTCGATCGCATGGTCGGCAGCCTTTTCGAGATCATGGACGGCGCTCCCAAATCCCAGTTGGCGCGCGACCTGATGGTCACCGACGAAGGCTTGATTGGCTACCAGGGCATCGAGACCGTCGACTATCTCATTTTCTCCGGCGGCGTGTCCGAGTACATCTACCAACATGACGACACCGCCTACGGCGATCTGGGCCCGCTGGTTGGCGCGGCCGTCCGCGAACGGCTGCGCGACGTGCCCGCCAAGCTGGCCGTCCAAGAGCCGGCCGAAGGCATCCGCGCCACCGTCATCGGCGCCGGCGAGTACACCATTCAGGCCAGCGGGGTGACCAGCTACCTTTCGGACCTGAGTGTTCTGCCGGTGTTCGGCCTCAAAGTCGTCAAGGCCGCTGTCAACAATCATCATTCGCTGCAGCAAGCACTGGCCGCGGCCCTCGGCAAGTTCGACCAGACGCGGTACAGCGAAGGCATGGCCATCGCCCTAGCGCTGCAGGAACTGCCCAGCTACCACGTCGTCCGCAACATTGCTCAGGAGGTTGACGCGCTGCTGAAGCGCTCCACGGATCCCAGCATGCCCCTGTACCTGGTGCTCGACGCCGACATCGCCAAGTCGCTGGGCGGCATCCTCAAGGAAGAGCTCCATCTTCCCGGCGCGGTCATTGCCATCGACGGCATCGACGTGGGCGACCTGGATTACGTCGATATCGGCCGGCCGATGGGGGTCTCGGAATCGCTGCCAGTCACGGTGAAGTCACTCATGTTTCCCACGAGCGTCGCCTAGCTCCAAAGGGCGAGCGCGTGCTTTTGATTGCCTCCGGCGGCTGGATGACGGCAAGGTGCGGGCGAACGTGAGGAGCGCCGTCGACGTGACGGCGCCCGAGCAGACCCCGACCGGGCCGCCGCTCAGCATAGACCGCTACCGGCGGATCCTGGAGGCGATGCAGGAAGGCTGCTGCCTGCTGGACATCGACTCCACCATCATCTTCGCCAACGAACGCCTGGGCAGCATCTTGGGCTACACGCCGCGGGAGTTGGAGGGCCGTCGCAGCGCCGACGTTTTCGGGAGATCTTCGGGGGGCATGGTAAGCGGCAAGCGCCGCGCACCCCCAGTTCGCGAGCACGACGTAGCGCTGCGGCACAAGGACGGCCGCGGCATCTGGGCGCTGGTCACTGGCACGCCCTTCGTGGACGACGACGGTCACGCTGCCGGCATCCTGGCCACGTTCACCGACATAACCGATCGCAGGCGCTCCGAGGAGCGCGCCCTGGCCGCGGCGGCGCAGATCGAGCAGCTCACTGCCGACGCCATTTACACCGTCGACGCCGACCGCCACGTGTGCTCCTGGAACCGCGGCGCCGAGCAACTCTTTGGCTGGACCAAGGATGAGGTTATCGGCAAGCCAGCGCCGGTCATCCGCGCTGGGCAAGTGGAGAAGGCGCGGCAGGCAGTCCTGCGCCTGATCGCCACCGGCGATACGGTGACGGAAGAGGCAGTGCGATTCGCCAAGGACGGCCGCGCCGTTCCAGTGCTGGGCAGTTGGTCCCCGGTGCCGCTTCCCGATGGCCGCACTGGCGTGCTGTGCATTCTCAAGGATATGGGCGGGCATAAGGCCGTCCACGATCGATTGCGTCAGCAAGCGAGTTCCCTGGCCCTGCTGCGCGAGCGTGAGCGCATCGCCATGGATCTGCACGACGGGGTTACGCAGTCCCTCTATGGTGTAACCCTCAGCCTTGGCGCGCTGCGGCGGAGGCGCGGCGACCCCGCCAACCAGGAAGCTGTGCTGGGCGCCGCGATCGGCCAGCTGACGGAGATCATCCACGGTATCCGAAACTACATCTTCGAGCTGCGGACAGGGGTGCCCGAGGGCGCCGACCTGGAAGCGGGCCTCAACGCCAAGGCTCAGGAGCTGGCCACGGCCACCAGCGTTCGGCCAATCCTGGCCGTCAGCGCTGACTTGCCTCCGCTGAGTGCGGACAGCGTCACCCACTTGCTGTACATCGTCCACGAAGCGCTCTCCAACGTCGCCCGCCACGCGGGCGCGACTGAGGTCGCTATCGAGGCGCTTCCATGGGGCGCGGGTATCATGCTCAGCATCACCGACAACGGCCGCGGCTTCGACTCCGGGCGGACATCCCGTCGTTCCGGGGATGGCTTGCGCAACATCCGCGAGCGCGCCAGCCAATTGGGCGCCACCCTGACCATCCATAGCCTGCCCGGCGCCGGCACCACTGTGCGCGTGCACGTCCCGTGATCCGCCTGATGCTGGTGGATGACCACAAGGTCCTGCGCATCGGCCTTGCCTCGCTGTTTCAGACGGTGCCTGCGGTGGACGTCGTCGCCGAGGCCGGCAGCGCCGCGGAAGCCGTGACCGAGGCTCTGCGCACCACTCCGGACGTGGTCCTGATGGACGTTCGCTTGCCCGATGGCGACGGCGTGGAGGCTTGCAGGGCCATTATGGCCGAATGCCCGCACACGCGCATCCTCATGCTCACCTCCTATCCGGACGAGGATGCCGTCATCGCCTCGATCATGGCCGGTGCGGCAGGCTATCTTCTCAAGCAGACCGACCCTGAGCGGCTGATCGAAGCCGTCGAAAAGGTGGCTGCCGGCGCTTCGCTGCTCGATCCGGACGTGACGCGGGCGGCGCTGGAGTTCATGCGCCGCGGTGGCGGCGCCCAGGTGGACACTTCGCTGGCCACGCTGTCCGACCAGGAGCGTCGTATCCTGCCGCTGATCGCCGAAGGCAAAACCAACCGCGAGATCGGCGCCGCGCTGTCGCTCAGCCCGCACACCGTCAAGACCTACGTGAGCAGCATCTTCCAAAAGCTGCATCTCGCTCGCCGCTCCCAGGCGGCCGCCTTCGTCGGCCGCGCCGCCGGCCAGGCCCACCACTAGGCCGGCCATGAGGTCGTCGTGGTCGACGATTCGGCCTTCATGCGCTCCATTGTCGGCCGCCTGCTGCGCGACGATCCGGACTTCGAGGTTGTCGGTTACGCG
>Ga0307373_10011277_pt1 | contig 12971 bp, 9 predicted proteins | sample OX2MG_FD_202534 | JGI IMG/M metagenome (GOLD analysis project Ga0307373, IMG submission 202534) | Soil microbial communities from Risofladan, Vaasa, Finland - OX-2 | ecosystem: Environmental > Terrestrial > Soil > Coastal area > Acid sulfate soil | place: Finland: Risofladan, Vaasa | collected... | reverse complement strand
GCGGAATCCCGGCGCGCCGGGAGAACGCGTTCCCTACAGAAACCGTCCATCCGTGGTATTGCCACGCCATCCGTGGGTCGTACTCCAAGGTTGTTGACGGCTTGCGATCCAAGCCATAGGAACGATCGCGGAACGTTTACATAATCCCGCGGATCGCGTCGCTGAGCTGTTGCTGCTCCCAATACTCCCAGCACTCGCAAATCAGACCGTCCTCGATTCGAAACCAACCGCAGCCGTGCGCGACGAGGCGCTTGCCCGTGGCCGAGAAACCGAGCCAAGGCCCGCTATGGGTCATGGCGAGGCGCCAACGGCAAATGACCGCCTCGTCGCGGACCGAAAGTTCGTCGATGACCATCTCCGAGTCGCTGAAGGCGGCGTGCAGTTCCGATACTCGGCGGCGAATGGAGCGCCGCCCGCGAAACCGCCGGCCCTCGACGTGCCACACGACGCCGGGGGCCGCCAGTTCGTCGATCACCCTTAGGCGGCGCTGGTTCCAGAGCTGCTCGAACCAGCGAACAACTAATCCTTCGACGGGCAATTCCTCGATGGACGACGTGGGTTGCTCCCGTCGCTCCTTGCCGGCCGATGGCTCGTCGGAAGTCGAACCGAGAGGCTGGGCTAATAGGTCTTGGGCCAAAAGGTCCCGAGTGGTGAGCCGGCGTTTGGGTGTGCTGTACAGTTGAGCCAGCGTCGCGATCGAGTGCGAATCGATCGTTCCGCCGGCCTCGGCCTTGCGGATCAGGCGGTCGCTGAAGCCCGCCTTGGCGGCGGCCTCTTGCTGGGTCCAGCCGCGGCCGGCACGCAGCGCCCTCAAGAGCGGCCCGGACACCGCGAACGACCGCGTGCGGCGCCGCGGCGACGGATCGGGGAGATCTCGAGTTGGCATGGTAGGTGGATCTCGATGGCGACGAAGTCCCGGCCTTCTTGTAGGGTGGGACCAACTCGCGCAGCGGGTCTCCAGACCTGCCCTTGCCGGACGGATGGTGGGCTGCACTCGCCCTCTGGCGAGCCGACCCGCTGCGCGGGTGCCCCGACACCCTACGGAATGCGCGCGCGAACTGCTCCCAAGCTTCACTCGACTCGGCCGATGAGTACACCGCCTGGCGGCGAGAGCTACGCGGCCTTGTCGTGTCTACATGAAGAAGCGCTTTTTTCGCGCCGGTTGTCTCACGGCGGAAAAAAAACCTGACTTGGCGGGTTTCCTATGCGGCGCGGGGGTCGTGCCCACGGATGGCGTGGCAATACCACGGCGCGGCCTTCGGCCGTAACCAAAGACTGAACGGTCCACGAATCGCACGAATTCCACGAATGAGTCCCGGCGCGCCGGGACTCATCGAACATTCGTGTCATTCGTGTCATTCGTGGACTGTAAAATCTTCGCGGGCAACAAAGTTGGTCGACCCGTGGTGGGCAGAATCGTGGTAATTCCGTCGAATTCGGAGCTCGTCGTTTGGTCAGGTTTTGTTCCGCGGCGGCCAGCGACGCGGCTTGAACGTCGCGAGGGGCAGGTATTGGACCCCATCGAGCTTGCCTCGATGGTACACAAGATGGTGAGCTAAGGCGGCCCGCGCCCCTAACGTCAGACCCCATTGAGCTTGCCTCAATGGTGAATCAGATGGCGTGCTCGATACTGATTCATGTCTCCGCTTGCCACCAGCTTTAGCTGGTGGTAGCGGCTACCAAAATGACCTCTGGACTGAGCCGGCTTTAGCCCGCTTGCCGTGGCCTTCAGGCATTCCTGTCCACCAGTGGCTGAAGCCCCGAAAAGCCGGCTAAAGCCGGCTGGGAAAAAAATGTGCTGAGGGCCAATGACCACCAGCTAAAGCTGGTGGCAATCACGGCGGATCCTGGGAACGCGGAATCCCGGCGCGCCGGGAGAGGGCGTTCCCTACAGAAACCGTCCATCCGTGGTATTGCCACGCCATCCGCGGGTACAGTTCCTTGTCCGCGTTTCTTTCGTGTGTTTCGTGGTTTCTTTCCTTCCGAGCGTAGCGCCGTCGTATTCGACTCGGGGTAGTCAACGACGGAGGACGATTGAGAACCACGAAACACACGAAACACACGAAAAAAGGAGATGCCGCTCACGGTTTGGGCTTTTCCTCGGCCGTCGTTTCCGCCAGCTTCTTACGCCAGACGTCGGCCTTGTCCTCCTCGCCGGTCGTTTCATACAGCCGCACCAGCCGCTCAATGGCTTCGGTCAGGCGGATTCTTGCCACCGGTGGGATCTTCTCCTGGCGGGCTTGCAACCCTTCGTAGCCGGCCAGCAAATGTGCCTCGGCCTCGGCAAACTTCTGTTGGCCAAGCAAGCTGTCGCCGAGCATCGACTGGTTGTCGAACGTCGTCCAGACATCGGGCTCGCTCTTCTCGCGGATCAGCAGACACTCTCGTAGGATCGGCTCGGCCTCGGCATACCTTTGCTGGTGGAGCAGGCATTGGCTGAGCGACGCCATGGGGGCGGCCGTGCGCGGGTGGTCATGGCCAAATTGGTCCTGTGCGTCCGCTAGAAGCCGCCGATAAAGTGGCTCGGACTTGGTGAACCGACCGGCGCGGTCGCATGTCTCGGCCAGGGATGATGGCACCCAGGCGAGTTTGAACGGGAAGCCGTCAGGAAGTTTGCGCGCGCGTTCAACGGCCTGCTCGACCAATTCAATGCCCTCCTCGACGCGCCCGGCGTCGATGTAGTTGATGCCCAGGTTGGCCTGAGTGTCGAGGGAGTCGGGATGGTCGCCACCGAGCTTGGCCGTGCGCTTTTCCAGTGTCCGTGCAAAGAGCGGCACGGAAAGGTCGAACCGACGGGCCGTCCTGTAGGCGCGGCCTAGGTTGTTCATGGTCGCCGGCGTGTCGGGGGAGTCGGGACGAAGTTTGGCCGTTTGCAACTTGAGTGTTTCCTCCAACAGCCGCAGGGCCTTGCCCAATTGCCCCTCGGCCAGGTACGCCGTGCCCAGCCAGCTCATGCCCTTCAACGTGCCTGAATCAAGTTGGTCGTCGCCGCCCTGCTTGGCTTTCCGCTTCTGCACCGTCTCCTCAAAAAGCGGCACGGCCTTGTCGCTCTGCCCGGCGACGTGGTACGCCAGGGCCAAATTGTGCATGGACACCAGCGTGTCGGAGTGGTCGGGGCCGTACTTGGCCTTGCGCTTCTGGAGCGCGTCCTCAAGAAGCGCGAGTGCCTCGTCAACCCGCCCGACTTCGAGGTAAACCAGGCCTAAGTTGTTCACGGATGTCATCGCGTCGGGATGGTCCTGGCTAAATCTGGCCTTCATCTTTTCCGCGTTCGCTTCCAAGAGCGGCAGGGCCTTGGCAGGGCGTCCGGCGGCCTGGTACGCCTTGGCAAGGTTGTTTACGTTCGTGAGCGTCAAGAAGTCGTCGGGGTGGAGCGAGGCCATCCTCGTCACCGTCTCCTCAAACAGCGGCAGGGCCTTGTCCAACTTGTCGGCCATCTGGTACGCGAAGGCCAGGTTGCCCATGGTTATGAGCGTGAGGGAGTCGTCGGGGCCGAGCGAGGCCTTACACCTTTCCAGGAGCTCCTCCCACATGGGCTCCGACTGGCCTAACCGCCCGGCGGTCTGGTACGCCATCGCCAGCGACGCCGTGGTCAGCACCGTGTTCGGGTGGCCGGGGCCGAACTTGGCTTTCACCAGCCTCGCCGATTCTTCGAAAAGCGGCAGGGCCTTGTCCAACTGCCCGACTTTCTCGTACGCCGATGCCAGGCGGCTCAAACTCACGAGCGTATCGGGGTGGTCGCGACCAAGGTGCCGTTGACGCTCCTCCAGCGACTTCTCAAACAACGCCACGGCTTTGTTTGGCTCCCCCAGGCCCATCTGGGTCGAGCCCAGGGCTCTGCGGAGCCGAGCGCGCACCAGCGGCTGGCCTGTGTATTCCTCGTCCAGGCTGGCCGCCGCCGCGTCGAGCTGCGCCACTAACTGCTTGTCCAGCGGCAGGCCCCCCTTTTTCTCGGCGGTGGGATCCAAACCCCGGAACACCGATTCCAGCAGGTCTGCGACCGCCTCCGCCTGCTTGCGTTCGGCGGTTTCGGCTGCCGCCGCTGCAAGGGCAGTCTTCGTCGCCGTTCGTTCGGCTGCCGCCGCCGCAAGCGCCTCAAGCTCTTTGTCGCGCGCTTTCACTTCCGCGGCCGTGGCGCGCACCGCCTGCCAGGTGCTCGCCGCCACGCCGGCCAGCAGCAGCCCCAGCAGGGCCGCCGTCGTGAGCACGCCGGCGCGGTGCTTGCGCAGGAATTTCCTCATGCGGTAGCGCGTGCTCGGCGGGCATGCCTCGACGGTCTCGTCGCGCAAGTAGCGCTCGACGTCGCGCGCCAGGCCGCTGGCCGACTCGTAACGCCGGGTGCGGTCTTTTTCGAGGCACTTCATGGCGATCCAGTCCAACTCGCCACGCAACTCGCTGGCCAGCCGAGTCGGCTCGGTCTGGCGCATGGCCGCGATTGAGGCAAGGCTCGACTCCTGTGGAATGGAATTCTTTCCGTTGTCGGCCGTCTCGCCCTTGGCGGGAAACGGAATGGATTCCGTTTTACGGCTCAATTCGCTGAGCCGCGTGCTTGGCTTGGGCGGTTCCACTTCGCGGATCATCCGCAGCATCGCGCTGTAGGCCGCCTGCTTGAGCCGCTTGCGGTCCAGGGGCGTCGTGCCCGTCAGCAACTCGTACAACAGCACGCCCAATGCATAGACGTCGGCCCGCGTGTCGATATCGAGCGGGCTCAACTCGGCCTGCTCGGGGCTCATGTACTCCAGCGTGCCCACGATCTGCCCGACTTCGGTGTGCAGCGAATCGTCGGTAAGCCGCTGGTGCAGCGCCTTGGCCACGCCGAAGTCGATGACCTTGGGCACGGGCTGGCCATCCTGCATGGCGACAAGCACGTTGGTGGGCTTGATGTCGCGGTGGATGATCCCCTTCTGGTGCGCGTGCTGGATGGCCTGGCAGACGGGCACGAAGAGCGCCAGACGCTCGCCGAGCGAGAGGCGCAGTTCGTCGCAGTACCGGGTGATGGGCACGCCCTTGACCAGCTCCATCACGAAGTAGGGGCGGCCGTGTAGGTTAGGCTTTCCAGCCTGACTTGGAACGGAATTCATTCCGTTTGCGTCATCGGACGCCTGGCCAGAGGCAAACGGAATGAATTCCGTTCTACGAGAGACGTCAGGCTGGAAAGCCTGACCTACGGTTCCGGCGTCGAGGACCTTGGCGATGTTCGAGTGGTCCATCAGGGCCAGGGCCTGGCGTTCGGCCTCGAAGCGCCGCAAGACCTGGGCGGAATCCATGCCCGGCTTGATGAGCTTCAGTGCGACGCGGCGTTTGACCGGCTCGGTCTGCTCGGCGAGCCAGACGGTGCCCATGCCCCCCTCACCCAATTGCTGCACCAGCTTGTAGGGGCCGATGCGGCTCCCAATGGTTTCATTCAGCCCCTCGCTGGTGGCGCCTTCCTCGGAGCGAATGTGCGGAACGGCGTCGTGCGGCCGCGAATCGTCGGTGGCCGCCGGGGCGACGACGGGCGATTCGAGGAAGCTGCCGGCGTCTTCGTGCCGGCGCAGCAGCGCCTCGACTTGCCGCCGCAGCGACTCGTCGGCCCCGCACGCCGCGCGGAGGCAGTCCTCGCGCTCGTCGGGGCCGGTCGTCTCGACCGCCGCCAGGAAGATCTCCTTGACGCGCTTGAAGTCGGCTTGCATGGATTTTCCTTTCAACTACTTAACGCGGCCTTGACCGCGACCATCCCCAAATCCCCCTTTACGTGTCTGTCCACGAATCACACGAATGACACGAATAAGAAAATGAAAAAATGGGCAATCGCGGAAGGGAATCTCACGGAGAGCCAGCTCCAACGTGAGACACTCCTGGTAGATCGGCTCGCCGAAACCATACCCCACTTCGTTGTGAACCTCGAAACAAGCACCGATGATCGCGTACGCCTCGTCCTTGTAGATCAACTCCATGATCGTCCTCATTTTCAATAAAGTGAATTCAAACGCCTGTTAAAAACCCATTTCCTCTCCTCCGCTCCCATTCGTGTGATTCGTGTAATTCGTGGACCACTTGCTCCGTGAACGACGCGTCTGTCCACGAATCACACGAATGACACGAATAAGAAAATGAGAAAAGGGGCAATCATTTCGTATCCTCGTCGGACAATTCGTGCGCGAGCCAGGCGCGGGCGAACGTCCAGTGGCGATAGGCGGTGGCGCGTGAGATGCCCAGGCCACGGGCCGCCTCCTGCACCGAAAGGCCGGCAAAGTAGCGTAATTGAACCACTTCGGCCGCTTCGGGATCCTCGGCGGCCAGGCGCGTCAGCGCCTCGTCGAGGGCCAGCAACTCGCCCGCCGCCGTCGGCGGCGCCGGCAGGGCATCGTCGAGCACGACGCGGTGACCGCCGCCACCGTGCTTTTCGCGTCGTTTCCGCCGGGCTTTGTCCACCAGAATACGGCGCATGGCCTGGGCGGCCGCGGCGAAAAAGTGGCCTCGGTCGGCATAGCGGTGCGCGTCGTCGGGTCCGGCCAGCCGCAGGTAGGCCTCATGCACCAGGGCCGTGGCGTCGAGCGTCTGGCCGGGCGTTTCGCCGGCCAGCTTGCGGGCGGCAAGACGGCGAAGCTCGTCGTAGACCAACGGCAGCAACTTCGCGGCGGCGTGCGGATCGCCCTCGTCAAGGGCATTCAGGATTTGCGTCAGGTCGCTCATGAGCGTTGAAAATAATTGAGCGGGAAGCGGGGCACAAGACAGGCGGAAACACGAATCTCAGGCTGGGCGGATGGGGGTAGCCGCAGCTCGGTCACGATGTCCGCCGGCGCCATCGACGTGCATTGCCAGGAATCGCGACACGCCTGTCGCGGGCAGCCCAGCTCGCCAGGGGCCCGCGTTACGGAATTCCTCCTCCTCGTCGCCGCCGTCCGGTGCTACGATATCAACTTCCACGTGGCGACTGGAAACGGGGCCCAAGAACGCATGGATTGCCTATATGGCACCAGAAGCCAGCTTGCCCCTCATCAACGCAAAATCGGGGGCTAGCTTGCCACTTTTTGCAGGGCTTGCGCCCTGACTTTGGCCAGACGTTCGGTGCAGGCCCTCCTCTGGTCTTCACTCATCCATCGCCGGCGACGTGGCTGAATGATGGCCGCCACCTCCTCGAAGTCAGCCAAGTCGAACAGTACCGTGACGCCGTCACTGCCGTCCTGTTGCACGTCGCAACAGCTCAACTCCAACAGCCGGAGGGCGATGCTGCCGTGGCGGTCGGTCGACGCGGCCAAGGTCGTCCCACCGTGCGGTCTCCCAACGATTCCCCGGCGTGGTCGAGATGCGCGAGGCTCGATGGAATGACTTCAATGACCCGATATTACGCGTGCTTGTGGTGCGGGCGCGCAGGACGCCTGCACCACAAGTCATATCGCGCGATGGGCCGCTTGGGGGGTATCATAACCGACAATCGGACCGCTTGGGAAGCGCCGTGAGCACGCCATCGTGGAAGCGGCGTCGCAGTACTTAGTCCGCTTTGAAGGCCGTCCAGCACGTCGACCATTGGCCGGGAACGTCGTAGATCGCGTACTGCTGGCTCGTCCAAAAGATAAGTCCATCCTTAGGATCGATGCACGTCGAGTTGTAATTGCCCCACGGAATTCCGTGGGGAGCGTCGGTCTTAGGCGAATAGGCGGTCGTGCCTTTCATGGCCAGCACCGCTGGGCGCATCGTTCCCTTTTTATCATTGACACCGTGAACCATGACGTACGCGGATGGGAACTCGGTCTCAGACGAGCGTGTGCAACCCAGGCCGACGTTGCCGTTGGCGTCCACGGCCAGAGTCGGGATCACGTAATCGCACTGATCATCATCCACAAAGCCTTCCTGCAGAACCGCACCGTCACTCACACGGACCTCACACCAAAATACTCCGCAGCGAGACTCCAGCAAGCGCTTCGCGCCGTTGCAGGTGAACACGCTCCCGGCGTGCACATAGACGCAGGTTGTGCGACGCGCTTCGTCCCCGCGCAAACGGCCACCGGGGGGGGGAACCACGAAGTTGGCCGAGGTGAAATCGACGACATGCTCATCGCTCACCCCGCCCACGTTATCGGGCAGCACTTTCGTCCCCGGACCTTGGTCGCCAGGAAAGGCATTGAGGATGGTAAGATTCTTCTGGCCGAACGCCGCGCCCGGCATGGCGCAAAGCAAGACCAAAAACGTGATGGATGACCTCAATGCATTCCTCCGGATTCTTAGGCGCTGCGAGAAGCTTCGGCTACCTGGCCATGCCCCTCAGCATCCCGCGCCGGCCGGCGGCGGGCAAGGGCCGGCGAGTATCATTGCCAGCCAGCCCTCTCTCAGCCAAGCTCCAGCCCGGCTCGGTAAGCAGCTCCCGGGTGGCGACGGCGAGCGGCGGAAGTGCCGTCCGGCGGCCAGGCGCTCGGCGAAGGAGCGGCGGCGAGCGCCTCCCGCACTTTTCCCCGGGACCTCTTAACCAAGAGCTTGGCGCAGCCCTCACGGCGCGCACAATTCGGAGTGGTTCGGCCCCGTGGATTTGCCGGTTGAACTGTGGTCCTGCCGAAGGGATACTGTTGCCTGGGGACCAGCACCGTAGCCGTCCTGCATGCCTGGTGCTGACGGCGGCGAAACCACAAAACCACCAGGAGGAGTTCACCTCATGAAGAACTGTTTGCCTTGGTTCGCCGTCACGCTCTCGATGTTGATTGCCGAACCCGTTTTCTCCGCGGAAAAGGTCCAGCCGGTTCGAATGGGATGCGGGCTGATGACCTTCGACACGGTGCCGGGCTGGGGGCTTCGCCCTGACGGACAGTCGGCCTTGGGGCCAACCCACGGCGCCGTCGTAATCGACGAGGCCGGCAACATCTACACCAGTGCCAACAAGGGAGTCGTCGTATTCTCTCCCGAAGGCAAAGTCGTTCAGGAATATCTGGGTGACAATTACTCCAACATCCACGACATGGAGATTCGGGGCGAAGACGGCACCGAGTTCATTTACGGGGCCCGAAACAGCAACGCCGAGGGAATCAAGTTCAATGCCAAGAGCGGCGAAATCGTCTTGAAGCTCGGGTTTCCCCCGGAATCCGAGCTCAAGCTCACAAAGTTCAACCCGACGGCGATTACCGTCGCTCCCAATGGCGATATCTTCCTGGCCGACGGCTACGCGAGTAACCATATATTCAAGTTCGACAAGACTGGCAGATACCTGATGCACTTCGGGTCCCAAGGTAACGATCTCAAACAATTCAATACCGCCCACGGCATGACGCTCGACACGCGTTACGAGCCTCCCCGCCTCTTGATCTGCGACCGCAACCACGAGCCCAAGGGCCGGCTGCTGCACTATGACCTCGACGGGAACTTCCTCGCCGAGGTCGTCACGGGCTTGGGAATGCCGACCTCCGCCGCCATCCAGGGAGACTATGTCTCCGTGCCCGACTTGCACGGGCGACTGGTTATCCTCGACAAGAGCAACACCATCATCGCCGTGCTCGGTCACAACGCCGACCCCGCCAAGCGCGTGAATTTCAATGTCCCTCAAGACCAGTGGATTGAAGGTATCTTCAACGGCACGCACGGCTCCTACTGGGACAAAGACGGCAACCTCTACGTGCAGGACTGGAACGTCTCCGGGCGCATCATGAAACTGGTGCGAGTGAAGCAGCCCTGAATCGCATCGAGCGACAGAGCCGATGGGCTGGGCTGCGATTCTCGATCGCTCAGGGAAGCGGCGCTTGGGTTGTGAGGAGGGCTGCTGACCTAGCCGCTTAGGTCATTGTCGGGTGCGTTCTCCGCGTAACGAACGCTGAACTCTGCGCCTCTCCAACTTGTGCAAGAGAATCGACGTGGCGTCCAGCTACTTGCTCATCCGGGCAGCCGTGCCAGGAAACGCTCCAACTGCCCCATGTCGCGCAGTGGCGGACCGTGACCGAAGCAGAGCAGCTTCGGGCTGAGCTCGGCCAACCGACGAATCGAGCGACGGTTTTCGGCCTGGTCGGTACAGAAGAAACCCGGCGGTTCGTGCAAGCCCGGCCAGGTCGTGAGCAGGTTCATGCCGAACAGGATGTCGCCGACGATCGCCACGCGGTCGGTTTCGCGGAAGAAAACGATGTGACCGGCCGTATGACCCGGCGTATGCACGACTCGAAAGCCCGCGATCTCGTCCCCTTCGTTCAAGACACGCTCGACCGAATGCGGGGGTCCTGCCCAAACGCGGGTCGAGAGGCGAATGAAGCGATTCTCGGGTTGCATCGGCCGCCGGCCCTCCATCGTCGGTACATCGGCGGCGTGGCAGGCTAACGGGATCGCGCGGCCCTGGCAGATCGTATGGGCCGCTCCCTGATGATCGGGATGGACGTGCGTGAGGGCCAGCATCGAAAGCCGTCGATCGCCTAGTTGTCGCAAGATGCGTGGGGCGGCCCAGCGCGTGGCCGCGTCGATCAACACCTGACCAACGAGGTAGACGTTGATCGCGTGGGGCGGAAGTCCGTCTAGTTGCCATAGACTCGGTGCCAGCTCACGCATCGGGCGTTCCCGCGTTGGTTCGGGTTCTCGTCTTTGACTGTCATGCTAGCTGATCCGCGACAATCCGACTACCAGGACCTCCTCGACCAAGGAGGCAATCGCTATCGCATGTGGTAAAATGTTTTTTCATGGTGATGAACTACTAGATTCGAGAATAAAGCGAGCAAACCATGCCAGATCCTCGCATTGCACCCCGATTCGTCGAACGTGGCCGTCCTGGTTCTAGAACGTTACAATGACGGCAGCGTACGACACGCCCCGAGACCGCGGGAGAACTTGTCGCATGATGCCCAACGAGCTGCTGAATGCTTTGACCGCCGTCGCCGAGCGGCTGGTATCGCTGGCGGCGGAAGACGACCAAGTTCGGGCCGAGGTTCGACGCTTAGCTCAAGCCCTACTTGCGGCCACGGACGAAGCCCCACTGGAAGCCGAGTCGGCGAGCACGGTTTGCTGCGCAAGCTTCTCGCCCGCCGAACCGATCACGATCGCTGCGCCGGAAGTGTGCGAATCGGGCGCGACGCCGGCACCACAAGAAGCGGTCGACGTGCATGCGGAAGAGCTACTCCCCTTGCTGACCTTGGGCCAAATGCCAAGTGTCTCCGAGCCACCGGCAATCTCCTTGCCGGTGCGTTGGACTGCCGTGACCGATACGGACCTGGCTCAAATCGAAGCCCGTTGTCATCTCAAAGCCGAGGGCGCACGGTGGGCGTCGACCCGCCATCGACGTATAGCAAATGGCGCAGACTTCTCGACCGAGATTGCACCTGGCGACCGCGCCATCATCGCAAAGGCGAGGAACCTGCCCGACTGCTTGCTCTGGATGTGCCGGCTGAACAGCCCCTCACCGGCGGATACGAGGCTGTACGACGACGTGGCTGGATGCTACGAAGCCGTCGCCCGAGCATTGGCCGTCCTGAAACTGATGCACGGCGAGCCTGACTTGCAACACGGTGAATTCGAACGCTCGTTGGCATTGCTGGCCGAGGCCCAATCGGCCTTGCGCGTCGCAATCGTCGAAATCGAGGGCCCAGTCGACCCGGACCAATTGCGGGTATTCACCTGGCTCAAGGCGACGACCAGCGAGAACCGCGTGTTCGTCGAACGTTACATGCGGGCCGACGACCCGGCCGACCCCACGGCTTGGGCCGACCTTTCATCGCGGATCGAGGCGGTGGATGCACGCGTACAGGAGACGTTTCGACGGATTAAGCAGCGCCGCAAGCTGCTGGGAAAGGTACGGCACAAACTGCAGCTTATTGCACGTGCTCCCGAAGATGCCCGCGAGCACTGGCGAATACTCGCCGCGTCAGTGGACGAGCTGGTACGGGACGGCCTCCCGCCGAGCAACCGGGAACTACGAGAGCTATTGGCGCCCGCCTTGGAGGGCATGCCCGATCTGGAGGACCAGCCACGGGGTTTTCAGTTGGTGCTCCGCGAGCTTGACCGTTTCCTGGCGGCGTCGCCTTCGACGAACTCGCCGACAGTGCTCCGGACGACGGCCGAGGTGCAGGCGGCCTCCCGCTTGCTCGAAGGTCGATCGGTGGTACTGATCGGCGGCGAGCGTCGCCCGATTGCGGAGCAGTCGCTCAAGGACGCCTTTGGGCTGCGCGAGCTATTCTGGATCACGACCCGGGAACACGAGTCGAACGACGGTTTCGAGCCGTACATTGCCCGTCCCGACGTCGCCGTGGTTTTGCTGGCGATCCGGTGGTCAAGCCATTCCTATGGTGATGTTCGGGTGTTCTGCGAGCGGCACGGGAGGCCCTTGGTCCGCCTGCCGGCAGGTTACAACGCGAACCAAGTGGCATCGCAGATCCTCGAACAATGTAGTGAACGCTTGCAGCGAGCATAGTTGCGCAGTCACATCAAGCCGGCGCGGGACGATCGTGAATTTGCCGCTCCTTGAAGAACACGAAGCTCTTGCCCCCATCAGTAATCGGGCGCCCGCTGGTTCGCGCCGACCAATCTCCGTGGTAGCCTGTTGAGATCCGGCGCGTCACCGAAGAGCCGCAGTTGCATTAGAAGGAGTCGCAGAATGTCCAAACCGCGCGCCCGGGAGCTTGGCATCCCGTTTGATGGAAAAACCGGAAGGCACAACTCGATCACCGATGTCACCGGTGTTCGGTGTGGCCATCGCACGTACCTTGACGGTCCCGGCAAGTTGGTAATTGAGCGTGGACCCAAGAACACCGGCGTCACTGCGATCCTGCCTCGCGGCAATAACCCGTCGAAGGACGGCATCGACACGACCGTGATGGCTGGGTGGTTTTCCCTGAATGGCAATGGCGAGATGACCGGCACGCATCTGATCGAAGAATTCGGGGTTCTGGAAGGCCCCATCATGATCACGAACACCGTGAGTGTCGGGACCGTCCGCGATGGTGTCATTAAGTACCGGCGGGAGCAGCTTGGAGAAAAGATTGATCCGGAGAACTTCCTTTCCCTTCCGGTGGTCGCGGAGACGTCGGACGAATGGC
>Ga0307373_10011276_pt1 | contig 12971 bp, 14 predicted proteins | sample OX2MG_FD_202534 | JGI IMG/M metagenome (GOLD analysis project Ga0307373, IMG submission 202534) | Soil microbial communities from Risofladan, Vaasa, Finland - OX-2 | ecosystem: Environmental > Terrestrial > Soil > Coastal area > Acid sulfate soil | place: Finland: Risofladan, Vaasa | collected... | reverse complement strand
CGCTCGGGTTCGAACAGGACCAGGGTGAACTGCGCCGGGTCGACGGTTACGGTGCCCACAGGTTTGTCCTGCGCCTCTCTCTAGATGCCTGGCTTGGTTGCCGCTTGGGTTCTAGCCGAACGCCGGCCTACTGCGCCGCCGCAGCGGCCGCAGGCGCGGTGTAGCGGGCCTCAGCCTCGACCCGAGCCTCTTTGGCCACGGCGCCGATCTCATCGATCTCCTCATCAGAAAAGCCGGCCAGCTGGCGGAACCGCCGGGCCAGACGGATGGGGCTGTCCTCCTCATCGCCACGGCCGCCGCCGAGGGAGAAGAGCTTGTCCACCACGTGCTGGAACTCGAGAGCCCGCTCCCGCCGCCCGGGGTCGTTGGCGGTGAGCTTGCGCAGCCAGTCGGATCCCATCTTCACATGGGTGACCTCATCGGCCAGCATCCAGTCCTCGCAGAACTCGAGCACCGGGTCACCCGAGAGCTCCCCGAAGTTGCGCATGGTGTTGAACACGTCGATGGCCAGGCCCTCCAGGGCCCGGTTGACGCCCGTGAGGCGCAGGACCGGATCGGGATTGCACGCCGCCTGGAACAGGAACGGCGACTCGGCGAACTCACCCAGCTCGGTGCCCATCCACTCGCTGAGCTTGACCGAGATCTCGCAGTGGCGGGCTTCGTCCCAGCACTGGCGGGCCATGTCCAGCTTCAAGGCGTAGGGCACCTGGTCGGCGCCGTCGCCCAGCTCGAAGTCGAAACAGGTCCGTCCCGCCCCCTCCAGGGCCTGGATCTCGCCCACGAAAATGCCGTGCATCAACGAGCGAGCGGCCTCGGGGGCGTTCGGCATATCCGGGGTCATCCGGCCCAGACCGCGGGCCTGCTTCCGCTCGGCCCGGGTCTCCTCGTCATCCCCGGCCAGGTCGGCCGAGTCCGAGCCGTAGGCGCCGAGGCCCCGGCGGCGGGGGTCGGCGAACTGGTCCTGGAAGTTGACCCGGGCGAAGCGGCCGTCCCGGGCCAGGTCATCGACGGTCAGGTGCTTCTTCATGCGCTTACCTCCACGCTCAGGGGTGCTTCGGTGCCGATGGACCCCGGCCCGGCTATGCCGCCGGCCCGGTGCATGATTATCTCCAACTTGGCCTGATGCTCGGCCGCCCGGCGGATGTCGTCCTCACCGTCCACGATGGACTGGATGAGCATCTCCCCGTCCCGCCAGTCCTCGAACTCATCGTTGAGGGTCAGGCGCAGGGACCGCATGGTCGGGGCGTCGGTGATGCTCGAAGTGTTGTTGAGGTGGTAGGTGTAGGCGGCGATCTTGTGCGGGATCAGCACCCGGTAGACGCCCACCAGCTTCTCCAGGGTCTTGTCCTCGCCCTCGGGCTCGGTCATGGCCTCGATGAACTCGACGATGGTGTCGTTGGCCGGCACGGTCAGGCGGTCCGGGTTCATCTCCCGCAGCTCGGGCAGGCGCTTGTGCCACAGCTCGGAGTGCCAGGCGTGCTTGTAGCAGTGGGTGCCCAGGCGCATCTTCACATCCAGCTCGGGCACGGTGGCCACCCAGCCGCCCAGGGCCTCGAACAGGCGCATCTCGATCCACTTGTAGTTGCCCACCCGCCGGGCGGTCTCCTCCACCGTGAACGAGCCGGGCAGCTCGCGCCGATCCCACGGGGCAAAGGCGGGACGGGGCTTCTTAGGGTCGGGCATGGAGCCGGGACCACCTTTCTCGAGCACTATGTGGGCCACCCGAGGTGGCTCCCCCTCTTTCAATAACAAATGTTATCGAGAAAGAGAGACTACCCACCGCCGGCCCGCCGCGCCACCAGGCCCTGGTCCGGGGCCGTCGGCTGACATCGTGGGTACCATCGAAGGCGTGGTCGAGCGTCACGCCAGTGACATTGCCGCTCACACCTCGGAGCCGCCATCCCCGGTGGAGGACGCCATCGCCGCCGTCGGCCGGGACAACTCCGATCTGGCCGACGAAACCGATTGGGAGGCTCTGTACTCCCGGGAGGACTGATACCAGAGCGCGAGGCTCTAGAGCCAAGAGCCGTCCTCCTACATCAGGTACCGAGCAGCTGCAACGCGAGAAGGTGGGCGAAGACCGCAGTTGCTTCGGTGTGATCCCCGATAAAGGCAGGCGGACGCCCCATCGACTGCCTCGATGCCCGCGCATACGCCACATCGAACGGACGGGGCTTCAATGTCACAAAGGCGGGCAGCCCGTATCGGAGGCTGATGTGGGCAGCCAACAGCCGAGCTGTCCGACCGTTGCCGTTCACGAAGGGGTGGATGCGCAGAAGCTCCCCGTGAGCGATGGCAACCACCGCCACGACCTCCTGTAGATCGTCCACCGTGGTCGGCCGCGTCCCACGGGACACGGCGGCATCCAGGGCGCCGAGAGCGAGGCGAAGCTGGTCCAAGAATCCCGCCACCTGGTGGGCGACCTCTGACGCCCAGACCCCCACCCGGTCGGGAAACCCGTCCGGCATCACCGGTCCGACGCCGACCTCGTAATTGACTACGTCTGGATGGGGCTCACCCCGGAAGCGGCCGACATAGGCCGGGGAGGGAACGTCGCATCCCGCGTACAGGGTCGAATGCCAGCGCTTCAGATCGGCCTGGGTCAGCAGCGCTCGGGCGCCAGCCTGCTGGACGGCGTCGGCCATGGCCCGGGCGACGTTGACGCCGATGCGTGCGGCGTCACCAGGCGCATCGTCCGACCAGTTAGGACCCGCCAACTATCGGAGCTCAAAAGCGGCGACGGCGCCGATGCGCGACGATCCTGGCGGTTTCGGCTCCGGCCGGCGGGCGATGCGCCGTGGCCGGATGGGATCCGGGAGAGCCTCCGCCTCCACGAAGGCGGTGATGCTTGCCTCGATCCCTTGGGCCATGGCAGGCGCTGCGACAGCGCGCAGCTGTGCCGCCGCCGACTCCAGCTCATCGACCAGCAGCGCCCCCCGGGCGATTACCTCGTGCTCGGCCGCCTGCTCGAGGAGCTCGTTCTGGCTGATTCCCTCGCGCTCGGCCACAAGTCGAACGAGCTCGCGAACCCGGTCCTGGGTGAATCGGAGGGAGAAGGTCGGACGGGGCATGTGCGAATTGTCCTTCGTGGGGGCAGTGATGTCAACAGTAGTAGAATGATATCATCACGGTCCCCCCGCCTAGGCGTTCGTCACGAGGCATCGACGCTGCATTCCAGTCGGCCGGTCCCGGGATACTCGTGTAGCGCAGGCCGAAGGTCTGAAGCAGCTAGGAGCATTTCCGCGGCCCGGGGCTGCGCCGGGGATGGCTCCGAACCACCGTCCCGTCGGCCCGCCGGTAGGAGCGGACCGAGACCGGGGCCGGCTCCTGAGGCTCGCCACCACTGGCGCCACAGAAAGGGGCGCCACCACGACGGCCCGAAGCCGGCGTCGCCGCCCAGGCCGCCCACAGGCGGGCGACGTTGGAAATGACGAAATCGGCCAGGGCGCCGGGGGGGTTGGTGAGCCCGGCCGCCGCCTCCACGGCGGCGGGTAGGCCATCGGCCAGCTCGGACATCCGCCCCGTCACCGCCCGCCGGGACAGGCCCCAGGAGACGGCCTCCTCCACCAGATCCTCCAAGCCGATGTCGGCCAGTCCGGTCCGGCCGTTGACGGCCATGGCCGCCTCCGGGCTGGTCCTCGGGCAGTAGGTGGTCGACATCAGGTCGTAGACCGGGGCCAGGCGCACCGAGTGATCGGGACCGTGGAGCAGGGACAGGTTCTTGGCGTGCAGGTCGGCGTTGCCGACGGCCAGGCTGACCGCCACCATGTCCATAAGGCCCAGCCGGTCATCGAACCGGGACCAACGATCCAGGATCCGGGCGCAATCGGCCAGCGACGCCCCGCCAGTGCCCGGGTACTTGCGACCGGGGGTCAAGCCCAGGCTCTGGGCGAAATCCTCCTGATGGATCCGCTGGACGACCCCCGCCTCCACCACCCGGTCGTAGCGCTCGACCGCCAGCACCAGAACGTCATCGAAGCGGCGGACCTCGGCCTCGGTCACGGCCAGACCGGCCTGGCGGGCCACCTCCATGCAGAAGGACTCGTTGGCCACCGAAGAGGCCCAGATGGGTGACCCGGGTTTCAAAATGTGGGTCGACGGGGTGGTGCCCGGTAGCGCCCATCCACCCGTGGTCCGGGTCACCAGGAGCTTGGCCTGCATGCCGGCCAGGGAGACCCGGACCTGGCGATCCACCCCCAGGGGATGGACGGGGAGATCCCGGAGTCGGCGGGCGACCTCCGCCTCGGCCACCGGCCTGGCTCCGGCCAGGGCGGCGTCGGGGACCTCTCCTGGGGCCAGGAGGCACACCGCCCCCGCGCTGTTCCGTCGGTAAATCCCGACATAGCTGATCAGTCGGCAAATCCCGACAGCGATGTCATGTCGGATTATCCCGACAGAGGAGGCCAATCCCTTGTCGGCCGCACCTCCGCCACCAGGATGCCCACCAGGATGAGCCCGGCTCCGGCCAGGCCGGTGGCGCCGAGTGGCTGGCCGTAGATCCAGCCGACGATGGCGGCTGTCACCGGCTCGATCATGAGCAGGAGGGCCGTACGAGTGGGGCCGACCCGGCGTTGGCCCCAGACCTGCAGACCGAAGGCCAGGGCCGAGCAGGCCACCCCGGTGTAGACGGCCGCGCCCAGGGCCGATCCCGGCATCCGGTAGCCGCCCAGGAAGAACCCGGGCAGGAGACAGCCGACCGCCACCACCCCCAGCTGGACCACGGCCAGCGCCACCACGTCGTGGTACTCCGGGTTGGCCCCGACCGCCCGGTCGATCTCCAGAATGTTGACGGCAAAGGCCAGGGCGCAGCCGAGAGTCAACAGTTCCCCTAACCCGAGATGCAGGTGGGCGCCGGTCAGGAGAAACAACCCGGCCGACGCCAGGACCACTCCGGCCACCACCCGGCCGTGGGGCAGCCGACCCAGCCAGAAGGCGCCGAGGACGGGAACGAAGACGACCAGCAGGTAGGTGATGAAGGCCGAGACCGGGGTGCTGGTGTAGCGCAGGCCGAAGGTCTGGAGCAGGTAGCCGGCCAGGAGGGGCACTCCGGCCCGGAGGCCCCCCCGGATCACCGCCGGCTGGCGGAGCCGGGACCAGCCCCCGATGCGGGCCAGGAACAGGCCGAGCAGGACCGTCCCGGTCAGGAAGCGGACGCCCAGGAACGGAACCGGATCGACCCGGCGGATGGCGTCCTGGACAGGGATGAAGGTGCTGCCGAAGGAAATGGCGGCCAGGACGACGGCCAGGTGAGCCCGGACCAACTCCCGGCGGTCGGCCACCCCGGCCGGCGGGCGATCAGCCACGCCCGGAGGCTATTGGGGAGAGGGCTAGTGCTTGGACGGGGCGGTGGTGGTCGTGGTGGTGCTAGTCGGGATCGGCACGGTCGGCACCGGGCTGGGCGGCTGGCCGCCACCGCCCGAACCGCCTCCCCCACCGGAACCTCCTGTCTTGGGGACCGTGACCGTCGGGGCATGGGGCGTGGTGGTGGACGTAGTCGAGGTGGTCGATGTGCTGGTGGTGGTCGACGTCGAGGTGGTGGTGGCGGCGGCGGAGGCCGAGGTGCTCTCCTTGGAGGGTCCCGCCCGGTAGCTCTTGACGGCCCGGGCGTTACCGAGGATGGCGGCCATCATGGTTGGGTCGTTCCCATCCATCCCCAGGGCCCAGACCCCCACCCCGGCCAGGCCGGCCGAGTTGGCCAACTGGGCCTTCATGGCCACCGACTGGGGATCATCGAAATAGACCTCGTGCCAGTTGCCCTGGGGGTCCTGATACTCGTACCAAGGCACGTCGGCGCTCGGGTCCCAGAAGACGTTGGCCTGTCCCGCCGCCTGGGCGAAGGAAACCGGCGTGGGCCCGGACGTGGCCTTGGCCTCGGGCAGGTTGGTGGCCGTCTGCCACTGGTAGCCGTAGAAGGGAATCCCCAGAATCACCTTGGAAGCGGGAACGGAGGACAGGTAGCCGGCCACCACGTCGGCGTCGCTCGGATCCGTCCCCTTGAGAGGGGCGTTGGGGGAGGCGTAGCCGGACTGGTACATGTCATAAGCCATGACGAAGAAGCCGTCCACGGATGACTCCATGGACTGGACGTCGAAGAAGCCCTGGCTGTCGGTGGCCGACCCCCCGTAGGTGTCCACGGTCACCTGCCAGTGCGGGTTCACCCCGTGGAAGCGCTGGGCCAGGTAGTTCATGAGGTGGGCGATGCCGGCCCTATCGGCGGCACCGTTCCCTTCGAAGTCCAGGTTGACCCCGTCCAAAGACTTGGCCTGTACGGCGGAGATGACGTTGGTGGCCAGGGCCGCGTCGGCGGTCGGGTTGGCCGCTAGCTGATCGAGGGTCTTCTGGTCGAAGCACTCCACGCTCAACACGGCCCGGTCATCAGCGGAATGGGCCCGGGAGATGAGGTCCGCCAGGGCCTGGCTCTGGTAGCCCTCCCAGCCCGGGCCAGACTGGGTCAGGCTCCCGTCGGAGTTGGCGTCCAGGCCGAAATAGGCGATGGTCGATAGGCCGGAGACGTCGAATCCGGAAGAGTCGGCCAGGGTCCAGTAAGGGGCGAAGCCGAACACCTCATGGGGCCGGAGCCTGGCCGAGTCGGTCAGGGTGGGAGGGGCCGGCTGGGGGGCGACGGTGGCCGCCGGGAGGGGCGGCAGAGCAGCCGCGGCCGCCTCCTGGGCGACTACGGCAGCATCAGGCCGGTTGGCTTGGCTGGGATCAGCGATGACCGCGGGCCGGTGAGCGGTAACCCCGTGGGCGACCTGGGAGCCGACCAGACCCCCCGTGGCCACCACCAGGCCCAGTTGGAGAGCCAGGGCACCGGCCACGAAGCCCCGTCCCGGGCCGGCGCCGGGACCTCGGCGCCAGAGGCCTCGACCGGGAAGGGCGGGCGCCAACCGTACAAAAATGGCCCGTGATCCCCCCATGTATCAGTATGGCTTCTGGGTCCGGCAGGTTGATTCCTGCCGTTCATCCCACTTTCAGGGCAGGGAGGCAACCGGCTGGGAAGTGGCCGAGGTGGCCCCGGACAGGGTCGAGCCCACCGAGCCGGAGGCGCCAGTGACGGCTCCGGGGACGGTCGAGCCCGCCGATGACCCGGTCGAGCCCACCGTGCTGCCGACCGATGACCCGGTCGAGCTGACCGTGCCGCCGACCTGGCTACCCGTGGATGAGACGGTCGAGCCCACCGTGCCACCGACGGCGTTGCCCACCGTGGAAGTAACGGAGCCCACCGTGCCGCTTACCGTCGCAATAGTCGAGCCGATGGTCGAGCCGGCGCCGGTGACGACGCCGCCCACTGTCCCGGGCAGGCTGGCCACGGTCCCGGGCAGGCTGGCCACGGTCCCGCCAACGCAGGAAACGGTCTGGGTAACCGTTCCCACTACGTCAGCCGGCAGGGTCGTCACCGTGGTCGACGGAACGCATGCCGTCGGGTTAGAACCCGAGGCACCCGGGGGCGCTGCGGTCTGGCTGGCACTCGAACTAGCTGCGGGCAGGCTGCCGAAGATGGAGCCCGACGTCCCGGAGGCTCCGGAGTTGGCGGGACCTCCTCCGCCGCGGCTGGTTCCGGTCCCGTTTTGGCCCGTCCCCGGGGCCGACGCGCTGGCGCCGCTCGTTCCGACCGGACGGGTCCCATTGGCTGCACCGGCGCTGCCCTTGGCCGGCCCGTTGCTCCCGGCCGATGCAGCCACGGTCGTCCCCGACCCGGCTGGTACCCCGGAGCCTGTCACCGCTCCAGACGCCGAGGCATGGGAGAGCCCACCGCCGGCGCTCAGGGCGGCGGCCGAGCCGATCGTGGCCAGGCCCACCAACCCCGTCCCCAGGATGCCCAGGCTGGTGCCGAATAATCCCCGTCGTAGCTTCGGTGATCCGAACCGATCCGCTGGCATGGCGCTCCTCTTTCCCTACTCCGTATATGTGATCGGGCGATCGAGGGGCGACATGGATAGCTAGTTCTGCTCATTTCGCCACCGCCATTAGTGAGTGACCATTCGGCCTGGAGCCGCACCGGGCGCCGCACGGGCGGCAGGGCAGGCCGCAGCCGGTCTACCGTGACCAGGGCAGGTGCCCCCTGTCGTCGGGCAACAGATTCCCGACCCAGGAGGAGAGACGGATGACCGATCGGGAAGGCAGCGGGAGCCTCACCCTCGTCCTGGGCGGGGCCCGGTCAGGCAAGTCGGAGGCGGCCGAGGCCATGGCCGCATCCGAATCGGCCCGCCTGGGAGCAGGGGTGACCTACGTGGCCGGAGCCGGGCCCGGCCCGGCCGGGGACCGTGACTGGGAACGCAGAGTCGAGGCCCATCGGCGGCGCCGGCCGGCGGACTGGGACACCATCGAGGCTCCCCTGGACCTGGCCGGCGTCCTGGCCGGTCCCGATCTGGCCAGGCGGGTAGTCCTGGTCGACTCCCTGGGCACCTGGCTGGCCCGGCGCCCCGACTTCGGATGGGGCGCCGATCTTCTCACCGCGCTGGTCGGGCGCTCCCTTCCCACCCTGGTCGTCTCCGAGGAAGTGGGCATGGGGGTCCACCCCTCCTCTGAGTCGGGACGGGCCTTCCGCGACGCCCTGGGCCGGCTCAACCGGGAGGTGGCCGACGCCGCCGGGGCCGTCTTCCTGGTGGTAGCCGGGCGGACCCTGGCCCTGGACCGACCGTGAGAATCGGGGACCGATGAGCCTCCTGCAGGCCCTGGGCTTCCTGACCTGTCTGGGCGGCTCCCGCACGCCGTCCCGGCGGGCCAGCGGCTGGTTCCCCGTCGTGGGTCTGGCCCTCGGACTGGCCCTGGGGGGGATCTGGTGGGGAGCGCACGGGATCTGGCCGGCGGCGGTGGCGGCGGTTCTGGTGGTGGTGGCCGACCTGGTCCTGACCGGGATGCTGCATTTCGACGGTCTGCTGGACGCCGCCGACGGACTGCTGGCCCCCATGGACCGGGCCCGGCGCCTGGCGGTGATGCGGGACCCGCACACCGGGGCCTTCGGGGTGACCGCCGGGGCCGGCGTCCTCCTGGCCCGCTGGGCGGCCCTGGCCGCCATGGCCCCCCGTCCCCTCCTCTTGGCCGGCCTGTGGTGCGCCAGCCGCTCGGCCATGACAGTGACCCTGGCCACCGTCCCCTACGCCCGGCCCGAGGGCGGTTTGGCCTCCGCCTTCCGGGGTCTGCGCGCCTCCGGGTGGCGGACAGCCGCTCCCTGGCTCGGGGTGGGCGGGATCCTGATCGGCGTGGTGCTGGCCGCCGCCCAGGCCCACCTGGGCGGGGTGAATGTCCCGTACTGCCGGCTGAGCGGGGCCGTGTCGGTGGTGGGCGCCATGGTCGCCTTTGGCGCCGTGATCGGCCTGGCCCGGCGCCGGTTGGGGGGCTTCACGGGTGATGTGCTGGGAGCCGCCGGCGTGATGGGCGAGACCGTGGGCCTGCTGATTGCCGCGGCCCGCTGGTGAGAGTGCCTCCGCTATCAGCCCGCCTGGCGGGCGCGGCATTGGGGCTGGCCGTCGACCGCTCACTGGGCGAGCCGCCGGCCCGGTACCACCCGGTGGCGGCCTTCGGGTCGGCCATGGCCCGCTTCGAGCGTCTGGCTTACCGGGACAGCCGGGCGGCCGGAGTGGTTCACGCCGCCGCCGGCCTGGCCCTCGGCGCTGGGACCGCCCCCAGGGTGGTGCTCAAAGACCATTCCTTCCTGGGGGAGGCGGTGGCCACCGCCGCCGCCGGCTACATGGCGACTGCCGGGCGCAGCCTGGCCGACACAGCCACGGCTATCGGCCGCCTGCTGGAGGAGGGAAGGCTGGACGAGGCCGGCCAGGCTCTGCCCGCTCTGGTGGGCCGGGACCCGGCGGGTATGGATGAAAAGGAGATGGCCCGGGCGGTGGTGGAGTCCGTAGCCGAGAACACGGTCGATGCCGTGGTCGCCCCCGCCTTCTGGGCGGCGCTGGCCGGTCCGGCCGGCGCCTTCGGCTACCGGGCGGTCAACACCATGGACTCCATGGTCGGCCACAAGAGTCCCCGCTACGCCAACTACGGCTGGGCCTCGGCCCGGCTGGACGATGGGGCCAACTTCGTCCCCGCCCGCCTGACCGTGGCCCTGGTGGCGGCAGCCCGTCCCGGGTCGGCCCGGGAGGTCCTGCGGGTCGTGCGTCGGGACGCAGCCAAACACCCCTCGCCCAACGCCGGGCCGGCGGAAGCCGCCTTTGCCGGGGCGCTGGGGCTGCGGCTCGGGGGCTCCAACCGCTACGGGGAGCGCACCGAAATCCGCGGTCCCCTGGGCCACGGTCGGGCTCCGGAGCCGGCCGACATCGCCCGGGCTGTCCGACTGAGCCTCGACGTCGGAAACCTCCTGAGCGGCTTGTTCGTCATCGGAGCCGGCGTTGGAACCGGGGCGGCTCGGAGCCGGACCGGCGGGAGACGAGCCGGGGCCCGGCGCCGGCGCCGGCCGTGACCGCATCCGCAAGCCGGCTGCCCCCGCCCCCGGGAGCCCACGGCGGTGACGGAGCGGCTGTGGCCGCCGCCCTCGGGATCGATTCAGCCTCGGTGCTTGACCTCTCGGCCAGCCTCAACCCGGCGGCGCCCGACCCGGGCCCGGCCGTCCGGGCCGCCGTCGACGCCGGCGCCCTCGGTCGCTATCCCGATCCTTCCGCTGCCCGCCGGGCCCTGGCCGAAGCCATGGGGGTCGGGCCGGAAAGACTGCTGCTGACCAACGGCGGGGCCGAGGCCATCTCCCTCCTGGCCGGCTTGATGGGCGGCCAGGTGGACGAGCCCGAGTTCTCCCTCCACCCCCGGGGCGGCCCGGACGAGCCGCGGTGGCGGTCCAATCCCCACAACCCCTCCGGCCTCCTGGCCGAGCCGACGGCCACGGCCGAGGTGTGGGACGAGGCCTTCTATCCCCTGGCCACCGGGGCCTGGACTCGGGGCGATGCCGGCGTGCCGGTGGTGGGCTCGCTGACCAAGCTCTTCGCCTGCCCCGGGCTGCGCATTGGATACCTCCTGGCCGACCCCGACACCGTGGCCCGGACGACAGCGCGTCAGCCGGCCTGGTCGGTCAACGGGATGGCCGCCGCCGCCCTGCCCGTCCTCCTGGAAAACGCTGACCTGGCCGGATGGGCCTCCGCCATCGCCGAGCTGCGCGCCCAGCTCACCACCCTCCTGCAGGCTCACGGGCTGGACCCGCAGCCCTCGGATGCCAACTACGTGCTCTGCACCCGGGCCGCCGGCCTGCGGGAGCGGCTCGCTCCCCACGGCGTGGTGGTGCGGGACTGCACTTCCTTCGGCCTGCCCGGCCAAGCCCGGATAGCAGTGCCGGGCCCCGACGGGCTGGAGCGCCTGGCCCGGGCCCTGGAGGACACGGCGAAGTGACCCTCTCCCCCGGACTCCGCGGTGGCGTCATGGTGGTCGGCACGGCCAGCGACGTCGGCAAGTCCCAACTGGTGACCGGCTTGTGCCGCCTCCTCGCCCGGCGCGGCGTGCGGGTGGCCCCCTTCAAGGCCCAGAACATGTCCAACAACTCCTTCGTGACCGAGTCGGGTCACGAGATCGGCCGGGCCCAGGGCGTCCAGGCCCTGGCCGCCGGGGCCGAGCCGGAGACGGCCATGAATCCGATCCTGCTCAAGCCCACCGGTATGCGGGGCAGCCAGGTGGTTTTGAACGGCCGGCCCATCGGGCACCTGGCCGCCCTCGAGTACCACCGGCGCAAGCCGGAGTTCGTCGGAGCGGTCACCGAAGCCCTGGCCGACCTGCGCCGGCGCTACGACGTGGTGGTGGCCGAGGGAGCCGGCGGGGCGGCCGAGATAAACCTGCTGGACAGGGACATCGTGAACCTGTCGGTGGCCGTTCGGGCCGGCCTTCCGGCCGTGGTGGTGGGGGATATAGATAGAGGGGGTGTCTTCGCCGCTCTGTACGGGACCGTCGAGCTGCTGCCCGCCGAGCTGCGGGCCACGGTGGCCGGCTTCATCATCAACAAGTTGCGGGGCGATCCGGCCTTTCTGGTCGGAGCCGGGGCCGACTTGGAGCGGCGCTGCGGGGTCCCCACCCTCGGAGTGATCCCCTGGCTGGACGACATCGCCTTGGACGCCGAGGACTCCCTGGGCCTGGCCGGAGCCCGGCCCCGACCGGCCGGCGTCGGCACAGGGGACCGCCTCGACGTGGCCGTGGTGCGCTTCCCCACCCTCTCCAACTTCACCGACTTCGATCCGCTCGGCCTGGAACCGGCCGTGGGGGTGCGGATGGTGGACCACCCCGGGGCCCTGGGCGCCCCCGACCTGATCGTCCTGCCCGGCACCAAGACCACGGTGGCCGATCTGGCCTGGCTGCGCTCCACCGGGCTGGCGGCGGCGGTGATGCGCGCCGGCCGAGCCGGCAGCCTCATCCTCGGGATCTGCGGCGGCTACCAGATGCTCGGCCGGGTGATCCAGGACGACGTCGAGTCCGGCCAGGGCCGGGTCGAAGGCCTGGGGCTCCTGGAAGTGGAGACGGTCTTCGAGGAGGAGAAGGTGACCCGGAGGCGGCGGGGCGCCACCCACGCCTGGCCCTGGGCGTCGGGAGCCGGCCTAACGGTGAGCGGCTACCAGATCCACCACGGCCGCTGCCGAGTCGTCACCGGCCCCGAGGCGGGCGAGGCCTGGTTCCGACTCTCCGACGGCTGGGGTCAGGAGGACGAGGGCCTGGTCTCCCCCGACGGGACGGTGCTGGGCACCAGCCTGCACGGGCTGTTCGAAGCCGACGCCTTCCGGGCCGCCTTCCTCGACTACGTGGCCGGGCGGAGGGGACGGGGAGTTCCGGAGTCGACGGTTACCTTTGCCGAAGCCCGGGTGGCCCAGTGGGACCGGCTGGCCGACGCCATCGAGGAGCACATCGACCTGGTGGCCCTGGAGAGGATCATCCGTCTCGGCGCCCCGGCCCCGCCGGCGTGAGAAGGTTGTCCGTGACATCGACATCGCGTCCGAGCTTCCAAGACACCATCGCCACCCTGGCCGGCGCCGACCCGTCGGCCATGGCCGCCGCCC
>Ga0307373_10011273_pt1 | contig 12975 bp, 24 predicted proteins | sample OX2MG_FD_202534 | JGI IMG/M metagenome (GOLD analysis project Ga0307373, IMG submission 202534) | Soil microbial communities from Risofladan, Vaasa, Finland - OX-2 | ecosystem: Environmental > Terrestrial > Soil > Coastal area > Acid sulfate soil | place: Finland: Risofladan, Vaasa | collected... | reverse complement strand
GGACCTGTCGCCACACGACACGCACACCACGCCGGACATGGTTCCGTGCAGCTCGACCACCTGTTCCGGCGGCGTGCCCGCGCGCTGGTGCAGCCCGTCGATGTTCTGCGTGATGATCGCCGTGACCAGCCCGGAGCGGGCAAGGTCTGCCAGTGCGGTGTGAGCCTGGTTGGGCTCGGCGTGCCAGGCCGGGTGATCGCGCCGCGCCAGCCAGGACCGGCGGCGGATCGCCGGGTCGCTGACATAGGCCTGGTAGGTGAACAGCTTCTCCGCGCCAGGGTTCCGCGTCCACACGCCCTGCGGGCCCCGGAAGTCAGGGATACCGGAAAAAGATGCAGGGATACGCGAATGCGCAGGTCAGCGCGACCTATGAATCGGATGTGACGGACGCCGAGGTGCTGAGTCTTCCAGGGGAGCTTCCGGCGCCGGGTAGTGTCTCCAGCGGAATCTCTGGCCCATCAGGACATCCGCAGAGAGGACATCCCCGTGATAGACCGGATTGACGGCCCGCTGGTGCCCTTCAAGCAGGCCAATCCCGATACCCAGGCAAACTACCTGGCGGGTCTGCTGGACCTGCGTGGGCTCGCCGGCAACCCCGACGTGTGGCTGTGCAACGTGTGCGGGGAGAGGATCGACGGGGACAACATCCTCATCAGCTACAACGTCCAGCAGTCCATCCCGTTCTGCCCGACCGAGACTTGCGGCGGCTACGGACCCGACCTGGTTCCCGCACCCGCTGATGAGTGACTGCGCAGACGAACGGTGGTGCTGAGGTGACCGGCTACGAGTGCTGGGGGACGTTCCCCACGTAGATCGTGTGCTCGTAGTACTGGCCGGAAAGGCTCTCCTCCGTGCCGATCACCATGACCTTGCTGCCGTCGCCCAGCACCATGGCATCGCCGATGTCCCACTCCGGGGCATGTTCGGTCTCAAACTTGTGGATAATCGCGCCCTGGCCGCTCGGGGTCACCCCAGCCCGGCCGCCCTCACGTTCCGCGCGGCCATCCCTGATGGTGACCCTGATCTTCAACGCCATATGGACATCCTGGCGAACGGTCCGGGTGAATTCCATCACGTTGCCCGGCGTGTCCCGCTGGGGCAGGCGCAGCCTGCCATCGGGGCTCAGGCCCGGGGCCGCAGGAGCGCGGCAATCCTGGCGGCAGCCTGGACGAGCGCAGAGGGCACGCCGGACCGGAACGCTCTCGCGGCGGCAGCGGCGTGCCGCAGGCTCGCCGGGTCGTTCGTATGCAGGACCAGGAACCGGCAGAACAGCAGGTAGGCGATCCAGCTGGCGAAAGACGTCACAGCGACAATCGCGACCACGAGCACGGCCACCGGGCGCTCCCACCCAGCCCTGACCCCCGGGCGGATCAAGGCCATGTGAGTGCCTGACCGTTGCCTTGGGTTGAGGACGAGGATGTCCGATGCCGCCGCCAGCCCCGGCCCGGGGAATTGAGCTACAGAACCAGCGGACGCATCCATCCTTACCCGAAGGCGGAAGCATCGTATCGCGGGCTCATAGAGAAAAGAGGCGAATCGTTGCGCGACACGCGATGTGGGACACCCGTTTTCAGGAGCCCCTGGCCCCCGGGCGGGAGACGGCCAGGGGGCTCCTGGGCGGCTACCTCAGAGCAGTCCGCCTGACCTCCTCCGCAGATTCCGGTCGGCCTTGCGGGCGGCGATGGCGGACTCCACTCCGCCCGGGTGCCCAGCCCGGCGGAGTTCCCGGTCGCGGGTGAACCGCCGGGCCGCCCAGATCCAGATGACGATGCCGGTGGCGATGGACGCCACGGCGATTACGGAAGCCATCCCGGGTACCTCCTCCCTCCCCCCGGTCTTCTACGGCCTGGGCATCCTGGCCCTCATGACCGTCCAGTCTCCCGCCGCAGCTCATCGCGCAGGTCTGTCCAGTCCTCCCCCCGGATCAGGTTCTCCGGGCTGGCAAGCAGCTTGCGGGCATAGCAGACATGGTTGATTCCCCGGAAAACCTGCCAGCCGGGGAACTCACGCTCCAGCGCGATGATGGCCTCGTTGTCGGCGGCGCTGTCGTAGTCGATGAGGGGCTCGTGTGCTCTAGCGTTTCCCATAGCCGAGGGTTCCTCTCGGTCAGGCCCCGGGTAGCGGTGTTCACCCACCGTCCGGGGCCGCCTCTGTTATCGGAGCCAGTCTGCCACCGCATGGGACCGTCTGCTACCCCATGCGGTGGCCGGAGCCCGCAGGTGGGCGCAACGTAGCCTGTGCGCATGATCACGCCAGGGCCTGTCGCGCCATGGCGGCAGATTCACGCTGACCTGGAGAAACAGATCACCAGCGGGAAACTGCCGCCGGGATCGCGCCTGCCATCCATCAGCGATCTGGCACAGCATTACGACGTGGCGCTCACCACTGTCCGCAAGGCCCTCGACGTGCTGAAGGCCGACGGCCTGGTGGTCACCTCGCCCATGGGCACCTACGTGGCGGAGCGCGGTAAGTAGCCAGCTCCCAGCGTGCCGCCTTCGCGGCCCGGAGCGGGCCAATCGCTAGCCTGAGACACCATGTCAGGACAAGTGGGCAAGGCGAGGAGGCTCGGGGCAACCGGTGGCTCTCAGCCCTCCACCCGTGACACCAGCCGGGCCGACCAGAGGATCCGGGGCACGTGTGCCCACCAGGTGCGCCAGGCGGGCCGCTGGCCGGGGAGCATGAAATCGGCGCGGGTGAGCCGCCTGCCGAGGCGGGCCTCAAGGCATCCCAGGCATAGCCAGTGAGGCGCGTCCACGGTGACCGAGACAAGGGGCGGTCCCTGGGCCTGAGCCCACACCTCGTCCCGGACGAAGAAGTACTCCCAGCTTCCCGGCTCCGCTGACCGGGGCGAGGTCGCCGTCCCGCAATCGCAGCAGGGCCGTTCATCCCTGAGGGCAGCCGCCAGCGGCCTTCTCCGGACCGGGGCGGGCACGGTGCCACGCTGGAGCGCCTGCGCGAAATCCGGGTGCCAGGCAAGGCCAGGGGTCACGGCGGGCACCGTGCTTGGGAGGAGGGCCCGCAACCCGGCCAGGGATTAACCGGGCCCTCCCCGTTCCCGCCGCGCCATGGCTCCGGCGGGAAGCTCTCAGCGACCATACAGCGCGTCGGGCGGCACGCCAGGCGGCGCCGGGTTGCCCTGGCTGGACCACGGTCCCCGGTTGCGCTGGCCATCGCCCGCGCGGCTGGGCGGCGGGTAGGACTTGCTTCCGCTTTGCGGATCGTCCTGGCCGAACACGCCGAGCTTGAGGTTCCGGTCGATGATCGCCTGGATCTCGCGATGGACCTCGCCTCCCCGCGAGGGCTGTGCGTGGTCGGTCGGGTCCTCATCCAGATCAGAGGCATGCGCCCGGGTCTCGCTGGTGACCTCGGCCTGCCTGGCACCAGCGAAGTACCGGGCGGACCTCGGATCAGCAGTGAGCCTGAGAACCGCGTCGGCAGGGTGCTCACCCGCGTGGCCAAAGGTGTCCTCATACCCGGCGGACTCGCCTCTGTAGCGGGTGGCGGCCACCGGGGGCGGCGGTGCCAGCGGCTCTGCGGAAGCACGCATCATCTTGCGCATGTCGAACAGCTCAGGGTGCCTTGCGGCAACCTCCATCAGTTCTGAGGTGGCGCTCAGGCCCAGGTAGCTGGCAGCAACGTCGTCATCGTCCTGGCCGTCAGCGATCTGGATGCCGAACCTGCGGGCCGCCTCGCGGATGCGGGCTTTGACCTCTGCCAGCTGCCTGGCGCTGTAGTGCGAGGCGTTGCCGTCCTGGCTGATGTAGCCCCAGGCTGCCCGGCAGCGCTCCTCGGTGTTCAGCGGGTAGCGCTTCTTGCCGTCCTCCTGGTAGCCGGGGTCAGCGAACTCGTCATCCGCGACCTCGGGGTAATCGCTGTCCCCGTCGCTGCTGGCGAACGCCACGGTGCCACTGGGCGCCCTCCCCGTGGCAACCGCCGCAATCGCATTGGCGAGGTCCGGCAGTGAATCGGAGGCGGCCAGCGCGACCACATGATCATGCATGGCCGCCGGGGTGATGCCCGCCCGGTCCGCCAGCTCGCGGATTGCGCCTGTAAGATCAGACCAATCAAGCTGCCCGGTGCTCACAGAGCCGCTCCTTCCGGCACGGGCGTGCCGCACTGGGTGCAGAACTTCCCGGCCCTGGCTTCTGGGTGGCCGCAGCCGCGCGGCGCCAGCGTGGCCAGAGCGGCCGGATGATGGTCCGGGAAAGCGGACCAGTCGTGCATCACAGTGCTCCGCTGCTGGGGGACGCCGTCCGGCCCGGCGCTGGCGCCCATGGGCACTGGCGGGCCACCGGACTGGCGCCGCTCACGGTCCGCGCGCCCGGCGGCGCGCTGCTCAGCCTCTGCGGTGACCTGGCCGAGCACCGCGTTGATCTCGGCCCAGCCAGCGCCACCGAGCAGCAGCTCAGTGACGCGGGGATCGTGCCTCGGATCGCCGGAGTAGCCATCAAGCGTTACCGATGCCTGGCGGGTGACCAGCTCGGTGGCCTCCCAGTTGCCAGCAAGCGCGGTCACATCGTGGCCAGCAGCGCCGAGCACCCGCAGCGCGTCCTGCCTGCCGAGCAGCACCCGGATGGCATCGGGGCCGGGGACGTTGAGCAGCCTGGCGGCCAGGGCGACCATGAGGCGGGCGCAGGCGGCGGCCACGGCGTGGTCCTCGGCGGCCTGGCGGCGCCTGCGCTCACCCGCCACCCAGGTGGCCACAGCCGCGCCATGGATGTGCGGAGGTGGGACAAGGTCTGTATCAGGCATCCGCGGCCTCCCTCTGGCGCTGGGCGCTGGCCCGGCGGGCATCGCTGAGCCGCCTGGACACCCCTGCCACCAGCAGGCCGGTGTCGTCCAGCTCGGGTGACCACCAGTCCGGGGGCGCCACGCTCATCCAGAACTGGCGGGCAGGGCGGCGGCCATCGATAACCCGCACGGCTCCGCCGGACTCGGCGAAGGCCAGCAACTCGGACAAGTGCGCGTTGGCGTGCTCGATGTTGACTGTCAGCACGTCCGGGGTGGTGAGGGTAGGCATCACGTGCTCGCTCCGGTGGTGGTGATCTTCGCCCTGCGCCGCCGGGAGCGGACGGTTGCCGGTGCGATGCCTGCCAGCCCGGCAGCCTCCCGGGTGCCCAGGCCGTCAAGGTCGCTCAGGGCCAGCCGGGAGCCGGAACCGGGGGTGATCACTGCGCACTCGCGCCTGCTGCGCGCACCGTCCACCACCCTGACGGTCAGGCCGCTGGCGACCTCGGACAGCAGGGCGGGCCACTGGTCCCTCGCGTAGTCGGCCGTGATCACCAGCACGGCTGCTGGCTGGGCTGGTGCGTCCACACCCATGTAATCGGTCAGGCTGGCAACACCCGCGTTGCCACGCCCTGGCCTGCATAAAGGCCGCTGCCAGGCGGCAGAGGGCACTGACCCCAGCGGCGGCCCCTAGCGCAATCGGCGCGTCTGGCTGCGCCTCCTGGCCCGTGGAGCGCGGGCCCGCCGGGGAGCCGGGAGCGGGTCACCTGGCCCCGGCTGCGGGCCAGGCTTGAGACCGGACACGCCGAGGCGCTCGCGCTGCGTGCCCAGGAGGTGGGCGCGGCTGGCACCGGATGAGAGCATCACGTGCGGGATGGAGCCGGTGGTCACCAGGGCCGAGGGCGGCGGGACCAGGGTCACCGCATCCGGCCGGGCCTGGCTCAGGGCCACAACCTCATCGCCTGCCTGGGCGAACGCGGTCAGCGCCACCCGGGCGGCCTTGCTGGTCTCGATCATGGCCGCCGCTTCCGCTTCCAGCCTGGCGAGGGCAGGCGGCAGCTCCCGGGGCGGGAACCGCTCCGCCCGTCGCTGGAGGCAGGCTGCGGAGTCGGTGCACACCGGGGGACCGCCGGTCAGGCCGAAGACCTCCTCATCGGGCCCGGGGGCCAGTCCGGCAGGGTCAGCGTTGCCGCAGTAATCACACCAGGCGAGGCCATCCTCCACGCCGTCCTGGCTGGGCACCGGGTCGTTGTTCACCCGCATCCTGGCGGCCAGCTCGATCATGGCAGGTGCGGACTGCAGCCCGGCGAGGGTGAGGCTGAGGCTCCACAAGGCCCACTGCGGGTCACGGGCCAGGCCGTCGATAAGCGCATGGCTCAGGGCGGCGCGGGTGCCCGTCATGACCGGGATGAACTGGTGGCTGCTGGGGCTACCCGGGAGCAGGTACTGCGAGTGACGGGCGGTGACAGGTGGGCAAGTTGCCCACCCGCGACGACTTCACTGCGGACCGCAGCCACGGCCCACAGCCGCAGATCGCACGGGGCGATCCTCAGCTCGTCTGCCACCTCGGCCAGCAGCTTGCCGAAGCTGACCGCCACGTCGGCCAGGTTCGCGTGCTCCAGGACGGCAGCCAGGGCCTCGATATCGTCGGTGCGGACGGCATGGGCGATCGCCAGCGCGTCGGCCGTGCCCTCATCGAAGGGGCCTGGCCCTGGGCCGGGGCTGGTCATGTCCTCTGTCATCGGGTCACCCGAACGGGTCAGGCTCAGGCGGGGGCCAGCCGCTGCTGCCGCCACCGGCCGGGACCGCCGCACCGGCTCCCCGCTCCGCAGCCGCCAGCCGCCTCTCCAGCTCGCGGATCGTGGCCTCCTGCCCAGTGGCCTCCTGCCGCAGCCGCCTGTTCTGCTCACCCACCTTGATCGCGGTGGCGGCGGTGGCCTCGTCCCCGCCCGGATGCGGCTGGCCGCACCGCGAGCACCGCATCGCCCACCGATGCTCCGCGCACGCGGGGGGCACGGCGCCCGTGACGGTCACCGGCTCCGGTGGCTCAGCGCCAGTGGCACCATCGCGGGGCTGGGTGGCGCCATCGCTGGCCTGGGAAGCCGTGGCGGTGGCAGTGGCCGGGGACGGGCTGGCCGTGGCGTCCTGGGCCGGATGTGCCGGATGTGCGGCAGATTCAGCCGCGCTGCCCTGCGGCAGCTCCTGGCCCTCGCCGCTGCGGCGCTCTGCCAGCTCCCGGGCCTGCGCCACCGTCATCGGGTCACCCGTCACCAGCGCCTGCACGTCTTTGCGGGTCATATCGGGACTGACGGCGCCAGCAGTGATGGCGCGCGACAGTGTCTCCTCAGGCAGCCGCGACAGCTCCCACAGCACCCGCCATGACGTTGGCAGATGGCTCCCCGGGGAGGGATTTGCCAGGATCTTGCTCTGGCTGATCTCGATGAGCCGCCGGGCCGTCTCGGCGCTGATCCCGGCCTGTGCGCGGCACCAGTCTTCCCACCCGCCGTGCGGGATCTGAGCCTTCGCCTGGGCGAGGTGGCTGCCCGCGTCCACCGTGCCCTGCACCGCCCTGGCGAGGTCGGCCTTGATGATCTGCGCCCACTGCTCCGGGGCCCGGCGCGGGACCACCTCACCATCAACGGCCTGCTCAAGCTCTGTGCTGGCGCCCATGGCGCACCTCCGCAGATACGTTGCGGGGCGGCCGGGCCACGATCTGCGGAAAGAGACCCGGCCGCCCACGCCTGGTTGTGCTACGCCCTCTCAATCGGGCTGCGCGGGAACGCAGCCTCGCCAGCAGAGCAGGGCTCCCGGTGCTTATACGCATGAGGGGCCCGGAAGGCCAAGGCTGGCGCAGCTGCTGGTCAGCGGGCAGCCGCGAGCCGGGCGTGCCGGTCGCGCTCAGCCTCGGCGGCGCAGCCCCAGCACAGCGGCGCGCCGGTCGGGGGGTCGGTGATCGCGGCCATCGAGGCCCAGCAGGCCGCGCAGGGCAGGCCCGGCGGCACGGGCGGAAGGATCAGATCACCAGCCAGCGGGGCGCTCATCCAGCACCGCTTCTGTGATCGAGGCCACCTCGGAGAAGGGGATGAACTGGCGGGGCCTTCCGGGCGGGGTGAGTATCAGTCCCAGCTCGCAGAGCGCTACGTGCGCGCCGCTCAGCCGGATCTCCCCGGCATGGGCTGTGGCCACGGTGACCTCGCCGGGCCAATCGAGTACGTGCGCATATCCCTCGACCACCTTCACGCAGGGAGTATCGGAAGGTCAGCGGGATCACTCCCGCCTGGCGACGGTGCTGCCCTCGACTCCGAGGGCGGCAGGGCAGAGGCCGGGCAGGGACAGAATCTCGCCCGCCAGCTCACGATCAACAGCGGCAGCGATGATCTCCAGCGCCTCGCGCCAGGAGCGGCCAGGCAGCGCGCCAGCGATCACCACGCGGTGATCGGGCAGTTCCCATAGCTCCAGAGTCCAGCGGCGGCCGGGGTCAGCCATCTCTGCGGCGCTCCAGCGCGCGGGCGACGGTCTGGGAGTGCCACCGGCCGCGCCTGGCCGGGACCGCCCCGGCGTTGAGCGCGTCCGCTATAACGCGCAGGCTGGCCCCGCCATCCCGCAGGCGGCGGATGCGTGCGAGCACGGCCTGCTCATCCGGATCGGGCACCAGCTCCCCGCCCTCGGCCCGGTAGCCGAACGGCGGGGCGCCATAGGCATAGCCGTTGCGCGCGGCCTTGGCCGCCCGGCCCGAACGCAGCCGCAGCGCGATCATGTTCCGCTCGTACTCGTTGACCGCACCGAGGATCTGGCGGATCAGCTTGCGGCTCGGGTCGTCCGGATCGTCGGCCAGGTAGCTGGCCTCACCGGCCGAGGTGGTGAACACCTCCCCGCCCATCCGGCGCACCTCGGCCAGCAGCGTCTCCTGGAGCACGAGATCGCGCGCCAGCCGGTCCAGCCGGGCCACGACCAGGCCAGCCGCCTGGCCAGCCTTGATCATTCCCAGCGCCTGCGGCAGCGCCTCGCGGGTATCGAGCCCGTTGGAGCCGGGCACACCCTCATCGCGCAGCACGGCGGCGATCTTGTGGCCAGCATCCTTTGCCCAGGCACGGCAGGCGGCTTCCTGCACGTCCAGGCCGAGCCCTTCCTCGGCTTGCTTGTCGGTGCTCACCCGCAGGTAGGCGATGACATTCATGACCAGATTTTATCACAGTTATGTCCATAACTGTTACGAAGCAGGTCAGCGCGTTCTGCAAGCCAGAGCGCGGGGGCATAGCAACGCTGCGCCGCTTGGAGGGTCCGGCGTGTCGCGGCCTGAACCTGGCCGCTACCCCGCTAACCTCTATGCCGCCTGGCGGGGACGACCAGGGCATAAGGGGAGGGACAGGAACTTCATGGCCAGGGAATCTGTCAGCGATGTTGTCAAGGATGCGCTGAGTACCGCCAGCCAGGCGACCGAGGTCGGCCGGTGGCTGGATACGCCCGGCGATGGCCCGGTGGTGCTCCCGCCGGGCATAGAGCTGCCAGCAGTCGTCCAGCATCTGCTGTGGCAGGTGCACGGACTGGAGGCCATCGTGGTCCGGCTGGCTGCCGAGGTGGATGCGCTGCATGCAGCCCCGGCGCCCCGGATGGCTGCTGACCCTGAAGTGCAGCCGCGCACGAAGTGGTAGCGGCTGACCATTCCGCCACTCCGGCCCCGGTGCCCTGCCCGGGGCTGTTCCTGCACCGGGCCGAGGTTCCTGCCCGGGCTATGGCCCACCATGCGGGCATCTCGTGGGGGCCGGTAATCGCCAACGGCGCCGCGTGCGTGGCGGCGGGGGCGGCCCTGGCCGCACTCGTATTTGCCTGGCTCACCGTGCGGGAAGCCAGGGCCGCACGCACCGAGGCCGAGCGGGACCAGCTCCGCCACCGCCTGGAGCGCGTGAGCGACCTGCTGGACAGGGTTGCCGCCCTGGCCCGGATGGACATCCGGTACCAGCCGCCGCATGATTCGTGGCTGTCGGGCCGCAACCTGCTGCGCCACGCGCTCGTGGGCCTCCACCGCAGGCTCCCCAGGTGCGCGGCCATCCTGGCCAAAGACGAGCCAGACCAGGCGCTCGCGCTGATGAACGATGCTCTGGCCGAAGTGGAGGCAGAGCTTGCCCGGCTGGAGGCCAAGCGGCCTGGCGAGTCCACTACCTGAGCCAGCGCCGCCCCCTAGGCTCTTGGCATCCCCCATCATGCGAGGAGTGACCTCCCAATGAGCGTGCCTGACGGGCCATGGACGCGCTGACGGCCGGGGCCGACATCGGCGCCATGCTGACCGGCCTCTCGGTGCTGACGGCCACCATCGTGTGGACGCGGAACCAGTGGGAGCAGATCCAGCAGCGGCGGGCGGAGACACGGCTCCGGAACTGGCACGGCTACATCATGACGAACGGGATCGACACCTGGTATGCCCGGCTGGCCGAGGAGCCCGAGAGCCCGACAGCCAGGGTGGTGCTTGAGATCACTGGCCGCGATGGCACGCCAGACGACATGCTTGCCTACAACGTCCGGCAGGTCGTGCTCCGGGACGGGATGCTGAGCAGATCGCCAACCCCCGCAGAGCTGGATTTCCTGATGGCCCTCCAGAAGGAACGCGGGTACGGCACGGGCTTCCCGGTGCGGTAGCCGCGATGCGCTTGGGATCAGGCGTCTACGAGTTGCCGGATCTCGACCTGCCCCTCGGCCGGGTCAATTTCGTAAGTTGTGCACGCCTTAGTCGCCCGGTCCTCCCACCCGGGAGTCTGGCCACCTGCTGCGTGGAACGCTGCCCGTACCCAGCTCACAGCACCGTTGAGTGCCTCCAGGCCGTCCCCGGCCACCACGGTGATCTCGACGACGGCGGTGCTGTCACTGGCATCGGAGCTGACCGCGTAGTCCAGGAGGCCAGGGGTGCTCTCGTCGATCTTTGCGAGTTCGCTGGTAACGCGGTCGAGTGCCTCCCCCAGGTCCACGCCTGCGGGCAGCCCGATCCGGAGCGGAATCACCACCTCGTACATCACCGCTGCCGCCTCTCTACTTCCCTCGCTCTTACCAACAACCAGTACGCTCCAGCCACTTCCTGAGGTTGCGTTCATACCTCGGGTTGGATGGCGTGAGGTGCACCCGCCGCTGATGCTTGCCGCAGGGACACCGCAACCGGAAGTATCCAGTTGGACTAGGCCGGTCAACCTCCCAGTCCTTGCTTTCCGCTTCCCTGAGGACCGCCTCCAGCTCCTTGACCTGGTGTTTCGGCCTGCTCATCGATAGTCCTGTCAAGGGCGAGTGTACGTAGAAGGTCAGTGCGCGTATAGGGCACCCCGGGGGCACGACAGTACACCCAAAGTCCCTGGACATCGGCGGACCCGGGCTGTGCACAGCCATCGCGGGCGGGCGCGGACGCTCGCGATGTCCATGGCACCCGACAGTACCGGGGGACAGCGACAGAATCATGCTGGTTGCCTCACGCTGTGCGAGCGGGCACAGCAAGGTCACGTGAATGATCGGGTCGCCAGCACGCTCCTGGGCGGAGACGGGGATCGGGAACGGCCTCAGGACAGTGGCGCAGATCAATCTGTGCTGTTCGGAGGGACCGCTCCGGGCAGCGGCTCACCGCAGTTCCGGGCTGCCCGCTACCGCCTGGCGCCGACCTGGCTGTCCTGTGACCGGTCCTGCTGGCGGGACCGCGCGAGCTGCCGCTGGAGGGCCTTGCGGCACCGCTCGGAGCACGTCCTCGCGTATGCCCTGCCAGCGGTGAACTCCTCTCCGCAGACTGTGCACCGCAGCAGGTACCTGCCTGGCTCTGGGGTGTCCAGCACCTGGGGGTGCAGGGCATCGTAGGCACGCTCGTGGCGCTCAATCGTGTTAATGAGCCTGCTCAGCACGAAGCCGGAGGACCGCTGGCACATCACGCCCAAGATGGAATCAGCAACCGCCGTCTTGGGGGCCACGCCGTTCTGATCAGGCACAGGGAGGGCGCTGAGGAGGTCAGCCAGGCGCAGGCCTCTATCAGGCGGCAGGTCGTGCCAGACCGGTGCGTGAGTGGCCTGGTGGGCTTCCCACTCTGCCAGGCTGTCCGTGGTGGCCACCATGAGCGCGCACGACGTGGTCACCGCGGATCCATCCGGGTGCTCCCAGGTGCAGGACTGGGCCAGGTGCCCCATGCCGGTCATCGCCTCGGTGAGGGCGGCCTCCACCAGGGCGACCGGGATCAGCGCGTCATCGTGTGCTGCGGATGGCTTAACGGCTGTGAGGCTCATGACCAGGGAATCGGGATGGAGCGAGCCGTCCCGGGCAGCGGTCTAGCTCCTGGCGGTGGGATCGGGCGCGCAGAGCCTTGACCGCCATCCCGGTGCGGGGCGATATATCGTCGCCTGGGAGCGAACCGGCTCTGGCGCCGCGCCGTTGGCCGGTGGCGGTCGGCTGCCTCCCAAGCTTGACGCCCGGCTTCCCCGGGCACGTCCCATCTTTCCCCAAGGAGCTGCTAGTAGATCATGAACCGCGAGTGGATGGAGCAGAAGCTGACTGAGTACCGGGACCTGTTCAACGCTTACCTAAGAGGCGGCCGGACTGCCGGGGGCTACCTGCCAGATGACGGGCGCCGGGCGGACCTGCGCCGCAGGGAGCCTACGGTTAAGGAGATCCTCAAGCGGCTCGACCCGGACCTTGCCGACTTCAATATCGAGAGCCGGGGCGGTGAGAAACAGGCCCGTGATGCCGCCGATCGCGGTCTCGGCATCCTTGCTGAGTGCGACGAGTGGGAGGCGAACCTCGCGCCTGAGGGACCTGCCCTGTCGGCTGGCCAGTTCCATCCATGGGTGTGGGAAGCGGCCCGGACTCTCTGGGAGTCTGAGCACTACCGCCTTGGCGTCCAGGCGGCAGCGACGGCGATCAACGCCCACACCCAGACCAAGCTCAGTCGGCGCGATGTTTCCGACGACAAGCTCATGCAGGAAGCGTTCAGCACCAGCCCGCCTGAGCCCGGCAAAAAACGCCTGCGCTGCCCCGGCGCCGAGACTGGCTGTAGCACTCTGAAATGGCCCCACCGTACTCCTTTGATCTGGCCCCACCCGGGGTCGGCGGCGGCGGGGTTGTAGCACTCTGATCTGGCCCCACCCGGGGTTCTCTGGCGGCGGCACGCTGGGGAGGTTCCGGGGTGAGCGGTGCGCCTGGGTGGATAGTTGGTTACATCCAGTCGTTTCCCGATTGCTCACGGTGAGGGCCGATGGGACAGGGGAGCAAGGTGGAGCTGTTCGCCGCGAT
>Ga0307373_10011270_pt1 | contig 12979 bp, 8 predicted proteins | sample OX2MG_FD_202534 | JGI IMG/M metagenome (GOLD analysis project Ga0307373, IMG submission 202534) | Soil microbial communities from Risofladan, Vaasa, Finland - OX-2 | ecosystem: Environmental > Terrestrial > Soil > Coastal area > Acid sulfate soil | place: Finland: Risofladan, Vaasa | collected... | reverse complement strand
AGCTGTTCGACGCGCACGACGGCCACGGTGCCGGTGCTGAGTTCTTCACGTCGAGCGATCGCTTCGTGCGCCACCTTGCCCGACGCGAGCACGACGCGCGTCACTCGTTCGCGCGATTCGAGTGCGTCGTCGAGCACGGTGTGAAAAGCGCCCGATTCGAACTCCTCGAGGCGAGAACGCGTCACGTTCGCTCGCAACAAGGACTTCGGCGTGAAGACGATGAGCGGTGTCACACGCTCTCGTCGCACCTGTGAACGCAGGAGGTGGAAGTACTGCGCCGCGGTGCTCGGTTGGGCGACGCGAATATTGTTGCGCGCGCACAACGTCAAGAAGCGTTCGATTCGTCCGCTCGAGTGCTCGGGTCCTTGGCCCTCGTAGCCGTGAGGCAGCATCATCACGAGACTCGATCGCTGACCCCACTTGTCTTCCGCCGCCACGAGAAAGTTGTCGATGATGATCTCACCCCCGTTGACGAAGTCGCCGAACTGCGCCTCCCAGGCGACCAGCGAGCGTGGCGCTTCGACGGAGTAGCCGTACTCGAATCCCAGCGCCGCGTACTCGCTCAAGAAGGAGTCGCGCACCGTGAAAAAGCCCGGCGTGTCCATGCTCGCGAGCGGTACGTACTGTTGACCGTTGTCGTAGTCGACCAACGCCGCGTGACGGTGCGAAAAAGTGCCGCGTCGTGAGTCCTGACCGATCAAGCGAACGTTGGTACCCTCGCTCACCAGTGAACCGATCGCTAAGGCTTCGCCCAGGGCCCAGTCGACGTCGCCCCCCTCGAACATCGCGACGCGCTGGGCGAACTGACGTTCCAGTTTCGGATGCACGTGAAAGCCCTCCGGGGCACTCACCGTGGCGCGGGCCACCTTCATTAGCACGTCTCGCTCGACACCGGTTTCGGGGGCGTCCGCGTCGCGCGGCGTCTCGCTGACCGGCACCGCGTCGAGGTGGGGCACGGGCACCGTGCGGACCTCGTCGAGGACGCGTTGCAGCCGCGCGTTGAACTCGTCGAGATAGGACTCGGCCTCGTCGAGGGAGATATCCCCGCGCCGGATCAACGTTTCGGTGTACGCCTTACGCACTGAACGCATCTGATCGATGACCTTGTACATCTGGGGCTGGGTGTAGCTCGGGTCGTCACCCTCGTTGTGGCCGTGCTTGCGATAGCAAACTACGTCGATCACCACGTCGCGACGAAAGGCCTGGCGAAAGTCGAAGGCCAGCTCCGCGGCGCGAGCGCACGCTTCGGGGTCGTCACCGTTGACGTGAAAGATCGGTGCTTGGATCATCTTGGCCACGTCGGTGGGGTAGAAGCTCGAGCGCGCCGATTCGGGCGCGGTGGTAAAGCCCACCTGGTTGTTGATGACGACGTGAATCGCTCCGCCGACCCGGTAGCCCGAGAGTAGCGAGAGGTTCAAGGTTTCGGCGACGACACCTTGACCCGCGAAGGCGGCGTCACCGTGGACCAGGACCGCAAGGTACGGATAGAAGTCGACCTCGTGGGTCGCGCCCGTGCCGTCGCTCGGGCGAAGCACCAGATCTTGCTTGGCTCGAACGATGCCCTCGACGACGGGACTCACCGCTTCGAGGTGCGAAGGGTTCGAGGCCATCGAAACGTCGATGGTGGCACCGGCGTGACTCTTAAAGACACCCCGGGCGCCCTTGTGATACTTCACGTCGCCGCTGCCTTGAACGCTTTCGGGGTCCAAGTTGCCTTCGAACTCCGAGAAGATGTCGCTGTAGGACTTGCCGACGATGTTGGCGAGCACGTTCAGTCGGCCCCGGTGCGCCATCGCGAGCACCGCCTCCTTGACGCCGACATCAGCAGCCAGGTCCAACACGCGCTGGAGCACGACGATCGTGGACTCGCCACCCTCAAGACCAAATCGTTTTTGGCCCACGTAGCGAGTGTGCAAGAAACGCTCAAAGACCTCCGCCTCACTCAAGACGTCAAGGATTCGGCGCTGCTCTTCACGAGACGTCGCGAAGCGCTTGCCCTCGACGCGCTCTTGGATCCAACGCTTTTGTTCCGGGTCGAGAATGTGACCGTACTCGATACCTATGGTGCGGCAGTAGGCCTCACGTAGGACGCTCAGTATCTCTTGGAGCGTGGCCTCACTTCGCCCCGCCAGGCCGTCCACCACGAAGTTGCGCTGGAGGTCCCAGATGGTCAGTCCGTAGTACGCGAGGTCGAGTTCAGCGTGCAGTGGAGGTGGTTCACTCGACAGTGGATCAAGGTCAGCATTCAAGTGTCCCCGCACGCGATACATATTGATGAGCGCCTGGACTCGGATCTGCTTGAGAATTCGTTCGCTTTCGGATTCGTTCGCGCCAGGATTGACGTCCTTGGCCCAACGTGCTGGCTCGTAAGGGATGCCGAGGGAGTGAAAGACGTCATCGTAAAAGTCGTGCTCGCCCGTGAGGCATTCAGCGACGTACTTCAAGAACAGCCCCGACTCAGCGCCTTGAATGATTCGATGGTCGTAGGTCGACGTCAAGGTCAAAACCTTGCCGACGCCGAGTTCGGCCAACGCTCGCGGATCAGCGGCTTCGAAACCGGCGGGCCAACCGAGCGCCCCGACGCCGAAGATCGCGCCTTGACCAGACATCAGTCGCGGAACCGACTGGACCGTGCCGAGCGTGCCGGGGTTGGTCAGCGAGACCGTGGCTCCGACGAAATCATCAGCTCCGAAACTGCCCGCGTGAACCTTGCGCACGAGATCTTCATAGGCCAGCAAGAAGTTACGAAAATCGAGGGTGTCCGCGTCGCGCACCACGGGAACCAAGAGATTGCGAGTTCCGTCAGGGCGTTGGACGTCGACGGCGAGGCCGAGGCCGACGTGCTCGTGACGTCGGATTCCGGGCGTTCCCTTTTCATCGACGGACTCGACAAAGGTCGCGTTCATCGCGGGAATCGCCGCGATTCCCTTCACGATCGCGTAGGCGATCAGGTGGGTAAAGGAGACCTTCGCGCCGGTGGCGCGCGCGAGCGCCTCGTTGAGTGCCACCCGGTTGATTTCGAGGAGTCGAGCGGACACGGTGCGCACGCTGGTCGCCGTCGGCACGGCGAGGCTGGCGTTCATGTTGGTAACGATGCGCGCCGCCGCGCCGCGCAGCGGGGTCGCGCCAGCGTCGGTCACGACCTTGGGCGCCACCGAAACCGGCATGGTGGCAACCGCCGCGTTAGGCACCGTGGAACGTTGGTAGTCGGCGAAGAATTCGCGCCAACTTTCCGATACCGACGTGGGGTCAGCGAGAAAACGGTCGTAAAGGTCATCGACGAGCCACGCGTTGGGCCCGAAGGAGCCCCGGTTCGCACTCGTCGGCGTGGAAGGAGTCGCAGTCACGACTCCCAGCCTAGAGGCCGTGCCGGGAAAAGCTGAGGGTGCGGGGTTGCGACCCGGTAGGTTCACTACGTGAGTTCGGCTCCACCGCCCCTTGAGAGACTGCACTTCGTCGCCGACGCGCCCATCGCCGGACTGGCGGTGGCCGAAAGACGCGTCGCACGTCCCGAAGCGACGCTCATCTGCGTCCACGGCGGTCTTGATCGCGGCGGCTCCTTCGCGCGTCTCGCTCGACGGGGCGACGACTTTGACGTCGTTGCCTACGACCGTCGTGGCTATCAGGGCTCTCGAGCCCTAGGTCCCGCGGCGCTCGATCGTCACGTCGACGACCTGGAGGCACTCATTGAACGCGAAGCCGCCCTGTCGCTCGTGATCCTCTTGGGCCACAGTTTTGGCGGCGTGATCACGTTTGGTGCCGCACTGCGCCGCCCCGAACGCGTCGCCCTCGTCGTCAACTACGAGTCGCCGTTGCCCTGGGTCAAGTACCGCCAGAGCTCTCGTCCCCCGCTGAGTGACGACGCGCGCTTCGAAGCCGAGCAGTTCTTTCGCCGAGTGGTGTCCAACGGCGCTTGGGAGCGACTGAGCGAGCACGAGCGCGAGTCTCGTCGCCTCGATGGCCCCGCACTCATCGCCGACCTGAGGGGGATCAGTCCGGAGATCGTGCCCTATGACTTGAGCCAATTGACGACGCCCGCGAGCTACGTTCACGGCGACGGCATCCTCGCTCCGTACTATCGATCCCTTGGACGACGACTCGTCGCCCTCAACCCGGCCATTGAGGTTCGAGAGATGCAACAGGCCAACCACGGAGCGCACCTCTCGAACCCCGATCAACTCCTTCGCATCGTGCGTGAACGCTGGAGCGACGTATGCGCGTCGGGGTAACGGGCTCTACGGGACTCATCGGGCGAGCGCTCGTCAAGGCGCTTCAGGCTCGTGGCGACGAGGTCGTGACCTTCGTGCGCCCCGGGTCGCACTCCACGTCCACGAGGGCGGTCGCCTGGGATCCTGCGGCGGGAACCCTCTCAAGCGCGGAGCTCGATTCAGCGGGTCCGCTCGACGCGGTCATCCACTTAGCGGGAGCGGGCATAGGCGAGCGGCGTTGGAGTGCCGCTCGCAAGCGCGAGATATTGGTTTCTCGAGTGCGTTCAACCGCGACCCTCGTCGCGTCGCTCTCCCAACGAGCCACCAAACCGTTTCTCCTGAGCGCGTCAGCCGTGGGCTACTACGGACCCCGAGGCGACGAAACGCTCGATGAGACGTCGCCACGCGGCCGTGGGTTCCTGTCGGACGTTTGCGTCGCTTGGGAGGACGAAGCGACGCGATACACGAAGGCCGGCGGCGTAGTCGCTCTCGCTCGAACCGGCATCGTGCTCGACCGACGAGGCGGCGCGTTAGCCAAGCAACTCGCGCTCTTTCGCCTCGGCCTCGGTGGTCGGCTCGGCAGCGGTCGCCAGTGGCTCAGCCCCATCTCGCTGCGCGACGAGGTCGCCGCTCTGCTGTGGATTCTCGATCACCGTCTCGAGGGTCCCGTCAACCTGACCGGTCCCGATCCGGTCACCAATCGACGCTTCACTGGCGCCTTGGCCAAGTCGTTACGTCGGCCGGCTTTCTTTGCGGTGCCCGCCTTCGCTTTGTCTATCGTCCTCGGACGAGAGGGCGCGAAGGAGTTGGTCCTGACCAGCCAGAGGGTGCTTCCCAAAGTCTTGACCGATTCGGGATTCGTCTTTTCGGATCCCGACATCGATACCGAAATAGCCAGCGCTCTCGAAGAGCACTGACCGCGCGAACAAAGACCCCAACCGATCAGACGGTCGCTGGATTCTTGAGTCGTTGCACCGCGGCGACTTCGAATCGCGTTTGACACGGTGTCACGATCGAGGTTTCGACCCTCGTCTCGGCTCGTGAGACGACGGCTGGAATTCAGCGTGAAGACTTTAAGGTGGGACCCAACCGCACTGCAACAAGAAGCCGACCATGAACCAGCACACGTCTCTCGCCCTTTCGACTCACCTCACGTTGAACGCGCGGCGAGGGACGAAAAGCCCGATGCTAAGGTCCAACGGTGCCCACGTATATTGTTAGGCGCCTCTTTCAGTCACTGATCGTGCTCCTCATCATTTTGGTGATCACCTTCACGCTGCCGTACTTCCAACCTCAAGGCATCTTGGCGCCCGCCTACACCGCGCTGGGGTCTCGATCCAGCCCACTCAACGTGCACACCTGGGCGATGCAGCACGGGCTCTCGGGTTCGTACTTGAGCCGGCTTTGGACCTACATCTCACAGCTGATTTTCCACTTCAATCTTGGTCGCTCTTTCAAACAGGGCCAACCCGTCACCCAACTCATCGCTCTGTACATCCCACGCACCGTCTGGCTCGCGGGGATCGCCCTCTTGTTGACGACCATCATCGCCATCCCCCTAGGGATTTACCAGGCTTCGAAGCGCAACTCGGTCACGGACTACGTCGCGACCGGAACGGCGTTCGTCTTGTACGCGATGCCTTCGTTTCTGCTTTGTATTTTGGTGATCGACGCCTTCGGCTTTCACTGGCCGCACCTACCTATCTCGCCGCCCTCGGGGGTGGCGCCGTGGGGAATCTTCACGGACCCTCTCGGTTTCATCTTGCCGGTGGCGTGCTTGACGATGCTCTCGGTCGCCGCGCTCAGTCGTTTCATGCGGGGGGCCGTCCTCGAAGTGCTGGTGCAGGACTACATCCGAACCGCGCGCGCCAAGGGTTGCAGCTCTCGGCGTGTCCTGTTCCACCACGCCTTTCGCAACGCGCTCGGCCCCATCGTCACCATTCTTGGGCTCTCCATTCCGGGGTTGTTCGGCGGCGCGCTGATCATCGAGGACGTGTTCAACTACGCGGGCCTCGGCATCGCCACCGTGAACGCCGCGATCTACTTCGACATCCCCACGGTCCTTGGCATCACCGTTCTCGTCGCGGTCTTCACCCTGCTCGGGAATCTGATGGCCGACCTGGCACTCGCCCTCATCAACCCACGGATCAGAATTCAAGGCACCAAGTGAGCGCCGTCGTCGACGGCATGGCAGCCGACGTGGCGCACGACAAGCTCGTGCCGATGTGGCGACAGCGCCTTCGGATCTTCCTCAGCAATAAACTCGCCTTCGCTTCGAGCATCTACTTAATCCTGCTGCTCCTGGCCTGTTTTCTCGTGCCGATTTTCCATCCGACGAATCAGACCAATCAAGCGCTCACCTTCAACGCCCCGTGGAATCAGCCGCCCTCGTGGCATCACTGGCTGGGCACCGACAGCCAAGGCTTTGACGAAATGGGGCGCATCTTCTTCGGGGGCGAATACTCACTCACGCTGGGCGTGCTCGCGGGCTTCATCACGATCGTCGTTGGAACGATTTACGGTATGGTGTCGGGCTTTTTCGGCGGAATTGCCGACACCTTGATGATGCGCCTTCTCGACGCGTTCCTATCGATCCCCTACCTCTTCCTTCTCATCACGTTGATCACGGTCTTTGGCCGTTCGACGACCTTCTTGATCGTCATCATCGGACTCACCGGTTGGTGGGGCAACGCGCGCATTATCCGAAGCGACGCTCTGTTGATTCGCCATCTGGACTACGCCGTCGCTTCCAAATCCATGGGTTCGAGTGGCTGGCACGTCATTCGCCGTCACGTCTTTCCCAACTCGATCTCCAACATCGTCACGGTCGCCACGTTCTCGGTCGCCGACGCCATCTTGTTTCTCTCGGCACTTGGCTTCCTCGGCCTGGGTATCCAAACACCTCAAACTGACTGGGGCACGATGCTTCAATCCGGTACCGAGCAGGTCCAAAACGGTTTTTGGTGGGAGGTCTTCCCCGTCGCCATCATCTTCATTCTGGTCGTCGTCGCGATTAACTACATCGGTGACGCTTTACGTGACGCGTTTGAAGTGCGCCTCCTCGAGCGCTGAGCCGCTTCAGCAGCGTTGCACGATGGGGCGCTTCGTTCGTCCCCGCCATCGCCCTTTCTCTCGGGCACTGGCACCCGCACTCGCAAGAAAATGCTCGTAACGCCATGAAGGACCGGTGATTAAAGGCTCGGGTGCGAACCTTTTCGAGAGTCCGAGATGACAGACTGGTGTTCGGCGAACTTCGTCAAACGTGACGTCGATCATCCGAGAGCCTCAAGCGTTGACCTATGCGAACTTCTGGAACCTTGAAAACCATGCTCACCAGCACCGTGCTGGCGAGCACGCTCACGCTGTTGGCCACGGTCGCTCCGGCGGCGTCGAAAGCGGCGTCGAACGCGGCGTCGAACGCGGAGACGATCAGCGTGGCCCAAGCCCCCGGAGCCAGCCCCAACTTCATCCTGCCCTTCGCTGACTGCCTGCACGCGGGCGCCAACAACATTCAAGATTTTCAACAACTGATGTACCGTCCGCTGTATTGGTTCGGCCTCGGATCCTCGAAGGCCGCGCGCTACCAACTCTCCATCGGCGAAAAGCCCGTCGTGAGCAACCACGGCAAGACCTTCACCATCAGGCTCAAGCATTGGCACTTCGCCAACTCTCAACTGATTTCAGCGACCTCGGTCAAGTTCTACTTGAACCTTTACCGTGCGGACCCCACGGGCAACTGCTCGTACACCCCGGGCTATGGAATACCGGACCAATTGCAATCGGTGAGCGCTTCGGGGAACAAACTCACACTCACCTTTACCAGCGCGGAGAACGTCAACTACGTCCTCTACAACTACTTGTCTCAGATCACGCCGCTGCCGAGCCTTTGGAGCCGCGACGCGAACGGGCCAGTGCGCTCGTGCGTCGAGGGTGCTTACGGCGCCGCCAGCACGATCAGCGCCTGCCAGGGTGTGGAGACGTACCTGGACGCGCTCGCCACGCGCACGTCGAGCTTCACCAACACCTTTTGGGAGGCGGGCGTCGACGGCCCGTGGCGTCTGACGGACCTCTCGGCGCAGGGAACCGCCACCTTCGCCGCGAACGCGCGCTACGAGGGGCCCCAACGGCCCAAAGTGAGGACGCTGCGTGAAGTGGCCTACACCTCGAGCGCCGCGGAAATGAGCGACCTTCAGGCGCGAAAACTCGACGTGGGCTACGTCGATCCGACACTCTTACCGCCTGGCGGTGCGACGACGAAGTCCGCGTCGGCGAACAACGCGACGCTCGCGGCGAACTACTCACTGGTCTCGGGACCTCCGTGGGCCACGAACTTCATGGTCGTCAATCTCTCACCGACCAACACTGGCTTCGCCCTCTTGAGCCAGCTCTACATTCGCCAAGCACTCCAACTCGGCATCAATCAACCCGCGCTCATCAAGAGCGCCTTGAACGGTCGCGGGATCGTGACCGACAGCCCGCTGCCCGCCACGACGCCCTCATTCATGGCGGCGCCCATCAAGAATCCCTACCCCTATAGCGCCACCGCGGCCAAGGCCCTGCTCACCTCTCACGGCTGGGTATTCGCCAACGGGGAGATGAGCTGTCAACAGCCCGGCACGCTCGCGAACGAATGTGGTGCGGGCGTCAGCCTCGGCGCTCCCCTCGCCCTGCACCTGGTGTGGGCGAGTGGGTCACCCAGCCTGGACGCCATGATGAACGCCGAAGTCGCGAGTTGGAACGCGATCGGCTTCACGGTCACCACGAGCGAAGACACGACCAACAACGTCACCAGCGACTGTCGAAGCGCGACCTCGATCGACCTTTGCGACTGGGGCACCGGTTGGAGCTACACGCCCGCGTACTATCCCAGTGGCGAAAGCCTCTTCCTGCCGAACGGTCAGGCGAACTTCGGCCTGGTCAGCGACGCGACCCTCTCCCAGCTCATCCACGACTCGATCTACACGAAGACCAATTTGACCAAGTACGCCACGTACGCCGCCCAGCAACTGCCGATTCTCTTTCAACCCACGTCACCCGTGCTGCTCGAGGTCGCCAAGTCGCTCAAGAGTTCGATCGGCTTTTCGCCCAGTCCCTTCGGCGCCTTCAACCCCGAGTATTGGTCCCACTAGCACCCACCGCGCGATTCGTACGCCTTTAGAGGCATGATCGCGCGAGGACCATGGCCCACGGGTCGCGAGAGCGACCAGCGAAGCAGACGAAAAACGCGCCACGCGACGTGAACTAATCGCGCACCGACACCGGAACGCGAAGGGGGAAGTGACAGGCCGCCTGATGGCGTTCGCCGAAGCGTTCCATCGGTGGTTCGACGTTGGCGCAGACGTCTTGGGCCCTCGGGCATCGGGTGCGAAAACGACACCCCGAGGGCGGATTAATCGGCGAGGGCAGCTCGCCCGCCACGACAATTTTCTTGCGCTTGGCGGCGTCTTCGGGGTTGGGCCGCGGCACGGCGTCCAAGAGGCCTTGGGTGTAGGGGTGCGCGGGCGTTCGAAACACGGACTCGGCGTCGCCGATCTCCACGATCTTGCCGAGGTACATCACCGCGATGGTGTCAGCCATGTAGTAAACGACGGCCAAATCGTGGCTGACGAAGACGTAGGTCACGTTGTGCTCTCGTTGCAGACCCTTCATGAGATTCAAGATCTGGGCCTGAATCGACACGTCGAGGGCCGAAACCGGCTCGTCGGCCACGATCAACTTGGGATTGAGGGCGAGCGCGCGCGCGAGACCGATGCGCTGGCGCTGGCCGCCCGAGAACTCGTGCGGGTAGCGGTCGGCGGCGCGGGCGTCGAGGCCCACGACGTCGAGCAGTTCATAGACGCGCCGCTCACGCTGGGCCTTATTGCCCTCGCCTTGGACCTGAAGCGGCTCTTCGATGATGTCGTTGACCTTCATGCGAGGGTTGAGTGACGAGTAGGGGTCTTGGAACATCATTTGGCGCTTGCGCTGGTTGGCCTTGGAGGTCTTGTACTTCCTCGCCGAGACGAGCTCTCCCTCGAAGTAGACCTCGCCCGCGGTCAGGGGCTCGAGGCCAACGAGTAAACGCCCGATGGTCGTCTTCCCGCAACCCGACTCACCGACCAAGCCAAACGTCTCGCCTTCGTTGATGGTGAAGCTCACGTTCGACACCGCTTGGACGGCCCCCACCTTGTGATGGACGAGTCCGCCCTTGATGGGGAACTCCTTGACCATGCCCTCGACGCGCACCAGCTCGTTGAGTGAGCGGTTCGACGCGACCTCTTCGCCGGTGTGGATCACGACTGGCTGAGGACCGCTCACGGGATAGAAACACGCGTACGTGTGGTCCGCTTCGCCAAAGAGCGGAGGATCCTCGACCCAGCAGCGATCTTGCGCGAAGGCGCAGCGCGGCGCGAAGCGACATCCAACGATCTCTTGGCTGAGGTCCGGCGGCAGACCCGCGATGGAGGTGAGTTCATGCTTGGTCGCGTTCTCGAGACTGGGCATCGAGGCGAGGAGCGCTTGAGAGTAGGGATGGCGCATCGCGCTAAAGAGCTCAGTCGTCTGGGCCCCTTCCGCCTTCTTACCCCCGTACATGACGACCACTCGGTCCGCTCGGCCCGCGATGACACCCATGTCGTGCGTAATCAAGATGACGCCCATGTTGAGATCGCGACGCAGGTGGTCGATGATGTCAAGTATCTGGGCTTGGATCGTGACGTCGAGGGCCGTCGTTGGCTCGTCGGCGATGAGCAACTTGGGCTCGCAGACCAGCCCCATGGCGATGATCACCCGTTGGCGAAGTCCGCCCGACAACTCGAAGGGATACTGGTTCAATCGTTCGGCCGGATTTGGCATCTCGACCATTTCAAGTACCTCGAGCGCGCGCTTTCGACCCTCCGCTTCGCTCACCCCACGGTGAATTCGAAATCCCTCGCTTATCTGGCGACCGATCTTGGTCGTGGGATTCAACGAACTCATGGGGTCCTGGGGAATCAGCGCGACCGACTCGCCACGATAGGTCTGGATCTCTTTTTCCGAAAGTGACGTGAGATCAACGCCGCCAAGAATGATTTCTCCCGCCGCGATGTGGCCGTTGTTGGGCAACAGACGCATGATCGCGAGACCGGTCGTCGTTTTCCCACAGCCCGATTCACCGACCAAACCCACGCACTCACCAGGATTCACCGAGAGTGAAAAGTCATCCACCGCGGTCGCGAACGTCTTTCGAGTGGCGAATTGCACCTTGAGATTGTTCACGGTTAAGAGTGCGGGCATGGCCCAGCAATCCTAGTTGGCGGGTCGATATTTCCCGCTGGCGGAGCGACTCGACTTTGAGAAAAATTGACTCACGATGAGTTTTTCATCGGCAATCGCCAGCTCGTGCGGTGCTGGCTGCTCGGACCCAGATCGCGCAGCGCGGCCAAGTGGCTCGCCGAACCGTAGCCCTTGTTCCGCGACCATCCGTAGGCGAGGAAGCGTGGCGACATGGCGCACATCAAAGCGTCACGTTCAACTTTGGCGAGTACCGACGCCGCCGCGATGAGTGCGCTACGCGAGTCGCCTCGAACCACCGTGGTCACCGGGACCAACGAAGAGTGGTCACTGTGCGCTTCCCCCGTGAGAAGGCTCGGCGCGGCAGGGGGCGTCAGAAAGTCATGAGCTCCGTCGAGTAAGACGTGGGTCGGCGTTACGTCAAGCATTTCGAGCGCCCGCCACCCGGCGAGTCGAAGCGCACCCGTGAGCCCCACTTCGTCGATCTCCGCCGCGCTCGCCAATCCAACGGCGCTCGCGTCGCACCAGGAGCGGATCTCGGGCACCAGCGCTTCGCGACGACGCGCCGTCAGGCGCTTGGAGTCGTCGAGTCCCTCGGGGTGTGCTCGCTCACTGGCGAGCAGGACCGCGCCCACCATCAGCGGACCGGCGAGAGCTCCTCGACCCACCTCGTCAATGCCGGCGACACGCGATCCACACTGCCAAAGCGGTCGCTCGAAGTAGAAGAGGTCACGCGAATCCTCGGGCACACCATCAGGGTACTCACGAGGCCACCTCCTACGATGGATCGGTATGCCCCTCGCCGCCGTGGTTCCACTGCGAGACTTTTCTCTCGCCAAGGTACGACTGCGATCGAGCGGGGTCGCGGACGTGACGGCGCTCGCTCGCGGTCTCGCCACGAGTGTTCTCGAGGCCTGTCAAGGTTTGGCGACCTTCGTCGTCACCGAAAGCGACGAGGTCGAAGCGTTCGCGAGCGGGCACGGGGTCGGGGTCCTTCGTTCGAAGGTCCACTCGCTCAATGGCGCCGTGCACTTCGCCTACGAGGAACTCGCCGGCGCGTACGACCAACTGATGATCGTCCACGGCGACTTGAAGTTCCCCGATGGACTGGACGACTTCGCGCCCATCGCCGACGTCACGGTCGTCACCGACGATCAAGGCACCGGCACGAACGTTCTCGTGCTTCCCACGGGTCACGACTTTCAATTCGCCTACGGCCCAAACTCCGCCCAGCGTCACGTGCGCGAGACGTCTCGACTTGGTCTGTCGGTGTCCCTGATCAGTGACAGCCCCTGGCGATTCGACGTCGATGAGGTTACCGACCTCTAGGAGTTCGCCTCGGACGCCAATCGAGGGGGCCGTGATGGCCCCCTCGATTGGCGAATCTGAGTGAAGAAAGTTACTTCTTCTTCGCAGCCTTCTTGGCAGCAGGACGCTTCTTCGCGGCCTTCTTAGCAGCAGCCTTCTTGGCTGGAGCCTTCTTGGCTGGAGCCTTCTTTACTGCCTTCTTTACTGCCTTC
>Ga0307373_10011268_pt1 | contig 12979 bp, 16 predicted proteins | sample OX2MG_FD_202534 | JGI IMG/M metagenome (GOLD analysis project Ga0307373, IMG submission 202534) | Soil microbial communities from Risofladan, Vaasa, Finland - OX-2 | ecosystem: Environmental > Terrestrial > Soil > Coastal area > Acid sulfate soil | place: Finland: Risofladan, Vaasa | collected... | reverse complement strand
GATGTATTGGTACGTATGCCTGATTATGATGTAAAAAACCTCGCTGAGTTACTTCCTCAAAACTGGAAAAAGCTGGAAGCCTGATCAGAAAATTTTTTGGTGGTGGTGGGTTAGACAATGGCATACTCCGAAAAAGCTAATAATTCCTCAATAAGATTGTAATCGTTATAAAGCCTGAAAGACTTTTTTTAATAAGATAATAGCCGCAACTGTATTTGAAGACTATTTTTAAATGATTGATGCTAATCCAAAAGATCATTTGGATTAACATTTAATACTTTAGCAATCCAATGAAGATTAGATAGATTAAAATTTAATTTACCCAACTCCATATGGTTGAGTTGACTGTAATCTATTTCACACCCGAAGGCTAAATTCTCAATCGAATTTTTTTAGATGGTCTGATTTAACTTATTCTTTTACCAACACGCAACAGATCCCCTTCATCTATATAATATTTACGTTTTGATTTTTTCTTCACTTAACAAAGTGAAAAAAACTATCCATCAAGTACAAGGAAGAATTTTCCTTACCATTTCAAAACGTCTACCGAATACGGTTTGTAGTGTGGAGATTTTTCCAGACCAATTTGATATTTGCAGGATAAATTCATTTTTTCTTTAACGAAGAAATGGATATCAAATCTTTAATAATCAATAAATCTTATCAACGTTAAGAAGGAAAAAGCACGACGATATTTGAACAGAATCGGGCGAGAGAAATAAGTATCTCTCTTGCCGATAAAAGAAGAAATAAAAGTATTGCCTAAAAAGAAAAATATGAAGTCATCCGATTTGCGAATAGGGAATATAGTAGCTGTCTGTTATGAAGACGTGATCACTCCAGACACTGTTTTACTATTAGAGCCTGGTATGGTTCATCTTTCCAGGAGGAAATATGCTGATAGTGACAGAGATATTATCGGCGTTCCATTACAGGAAAAATGGTTTAGGAAATTTAAATTCAAATATAATTTTCATTCCGGCAATTGGACTTTTGATAAAATAATTATCAAAAAAACAGAAAATGAGAAGACAAACGCATGGCTCATTGAATCGGAAAAATTTAAATTACAAATTGAATTCGTACATCAACTACAGGATATACTCCGATATTAACCATTTTCTGATAGATTTTCTTCAAACTATTTTGAATGGCCAATGAAATTAAATTGATAGAAAATTATTCTTTAATCAGGCAGCCTTACCGGATAACCATGTCAATGTGGAATTACTCAGTATGGCAGAAAAGAATTTTAACCAAAATAATTTCCCGACTGCAAAGAAATATTACACTATTGGAAAGAGGGGCAGAATTTGGACAATTAGAAATATTTAAACAATCAGAAAATGATACTATTCAACTTCGGTTCTTACTCACAGATTTTATAAAAGACGGCAAAAATTACGCGCAATTTAAAAAAGCTTTGAACCAATTGCGATCTGTCAATGTCGAAATTAACCGTATTGTTTTGCCTGCTGTTAGAAGCCAGAAGGCAAAGAAGCCGGAAGAGGAATTAATTTTGACAGGCCTTATCGAACGGGTAGTAATAAAAAGATATGCAAGGGATCTTACCATTACTATGCATAAGTTAACGGCAATGGAACTAATGAAAGTTGCTAATGGACTAACTGTTTTTGCTGAAGATGTGATTTACAAAACCAATAATAAATACACTCAAAAGATTTATGAAATAATTTGTCAATGGAAGGACATCGGGGTTTATGTTTTGCCGATTGAGAAATTTAAGGAATTGTTGGTGCTCGGTAATTGTTATCCCGAACCCACCGAGCTTATTCGCCGGATTATAAAACCGGCTGAAAAAGAATTGAAACAAATTGGGGATGTATTTTTTGAATTTAGTATCACAAAGAAAGGACGTGTAATTTCAAATTTCAATTTTATAATAAAGACCAGGACTTTTGAAAATGATGTGAAGAATTCTCAAATCCGGTTAAAGGAAGATGCCATTTATTTATTAAAACAACACTTCGGATTTAAACAACACCATATAGATCAAATCGAAGCCATTTTAAATGACTTCAATAACTTAGCTGCCTTTCGTGCAAAGATCACTGATTTAGCTCTTAAATTGTCGGAAAGGAGACATACCAGACAGCCAATACAAAATATACCCGCCTGGGTAATAGCATCCATTAAGAATGAATTTTTAAACTGAGGAAATAATTCCGATATTCCTGTACATGTATTATCATCAAAGTAATAATCTTGTACAACGAAAGTGATAATCCTGTACAACCAAAGTGATAATGTTGTACGGTGAATGTGATAATCTTGTACGACTACTTTTGCTGTAATGCCTATAAACATTGAGTTTGAAGGGTGTTTTTAATACATCTATTGATTTACTATTGATTATCTATGTGCTCAAAAATAAAAAAAGGGAGAGAAAAATAATTAAATAATTGAAGATTATTGAAGTTGATTGAAGATTTTTAAATCCTATAATTCTAATAGTTGCGGAATGTGATAAACTTGTACGCTAATGTCATTATTTAAATTTTAAAACACGTACAGAATTATTACTTTTATCCTAATTGAAGGTAAAATGAATGTTGAAATATTTACAACATGCTTCTTTCGCGCTTTATTTTTTGTGTCTATTGCTCTTTTCCTGTAAAAGTGATACTATGCCAACCGCAGAAATTGTTTGGCCAAATTAAATGTAGAGTAAAACCTCCTTTAGCTTATCAGGGTCTAAAGAAAATTGGTAGCAAAAGAAGTAATCAGATGGGAGAGGATGTTTATTGGATGAAGTACCAAACAAAATTAGTTGCTGGATCTGGCCTTCAGGTTTTTACCAAAAGAGGGTTTGCCGGAATGGACACTTTCTACGTGGCAGATTCTGACAGTTCTTACTTAAAAAAAATTGCACATGATATCCAGGCTACCAAAGATTATAATAAGCAATTTGGAGAATTCACAACCTCCTATAAAGAAATAAATGCGATTAAGAAGGGACAAACAATTAAAGAAGTTGTTGGAGGAATTTAAAAATGGATTTTCGAAGGTTGCTTTAAATGGAAAGTCTAAAGGATATATTGATAAAAAAGGAATACAATACTGGGAAGATTAAATTATTCCAATGAAAAATTACAACGTTATTTCTTTCTCTAATTTATTTGATGAAAGAATAGAAGAATTAGGAAATGAAGAATTAATTGCCAAATTAAAAGGGCTTCTTAGTAACATCCCGTCAAAATCAGTAATACGTCGCATAGCTAAAATCAATTTTGAAATCTTTTTTAATCCTTCTGACTCAATGACTCAAAATCAAATTTGGGATTATTGGCTGGAAGGAATTGATGTTACTGCAAAAACCCATTTAAAAGAAAGAATAGGTTTTTACACTTCAATTTCTAAGCTAGAATTTATCTTTTTTGGGGAGCGGTACATTTTAGATTTTTATAATTTTATATTTGAAAATTATAATGGAAACCCAGAAAGAAAATTAACCCAAGACGAAATTTTAAATACTCTCAAAGCCTATTCAATTATAGTATATATCTCTAATAAAAAGGACGAACAAACTTTTCTCAACAAAGAGGGTTCTACTCTTTTTGAAAGCCTTCAAAGAATAACATGGCCATTTATTATCAATCAGTACGAATGCAACAATAGACCAGATGGGATTGTTGAATTAATAAAGTTTTGTGCTGCGGTTAAAGAAATCTTTCTTGATGTTAATTTGCAAGGCTATTTAAAAGGATATATGAAGTTCAATGGTTTTAGAACGATTCGGCAATTACTTGAAGACAGTTATTTACTTTTTACAATACCCGACCGAATTTATCAAAAAGCAGATTATCACAAACGGATTCCCGTAATCTCATTAGAAAATAAAAAACTTTATTTGCAAAATATTTCCATAGATTCTGAATACTATAAAATAAAAAACAAAGAGAATATTTATTATAAGCTCTTGAAAGAAAAACCGCTTTTCAAACTAAATGAAAATGATTATGCTATTTTGGATCCTGTTTTTCTAAAAATGAAATTATATACAGGGTTTATATTCGATTTTTACTATCAATCTTCCATGGAAAAAGATGGTTTATATCCTCAATTCAAGGACTTTAAATCTGGATTCCCTTCAAAGAAAGTTATTGAGGCAGTTGTATTTAAAAAACTTCTTGAAAGGATATTTATTCAAGGTAATAATGTTGTTTGGTTTGACTCGAAAGAGAAAATTAGTGTACCTGATTGTTTCTGTAGATCTGACAACAAAATTTATTTTATCGAATTGAAAGATTATTTATTAAATGGCAATAAATATCAAACCTACTCCTATGAAGTAATAAAGGAAGCTATCGATCAAAAATTTATAAATGGAGTTTCCGGAATTAAGCAAATAAAAAGACAAATTAATAATTATTTAAACAGCCCTGATGAATTCCCTTGTGATAGAGGTTTTTCAAGAACTTCAAAAAAGATGGTTATCTATCCTATTATTGTTCATACAGATTTTATATTTTCTTTGCCGGGAATACAACAATATTTAGATGAACACCTTAAAGCAGAATTAAAGAATATAAATATTCCTTCTAATATCCTTATTCAAGATCTAACACTTATAAATCTTGATACTTTTATCCTTCATTATTACAATTTTATTGAAAATTCAAAATTATTAAGTACACTGATTGATAAATATTTTAATGATGTAAAAAAAGATATGATAGAATTTTTGAACAGTCCAGATGAAGAAAACAATTATACTAGAGCACATAGAAGCTTTGCTATTGAATATGCTGAAAAATATAGGGATGAAGCAAAAGATGATCTTCCAAATTTTATAAATGTTATTTATGAAATAAGGAATAGATGATAATTTTTTAAATCAAAATTGCAATTAAAATGTTTCAGTCAATTATAAAAATAATATTAAGCATTCTTTTTTTACTTTGCCTTTTTCACATGCGTTATGGCTATTACGAATTCGCGCGCTTTGTTGGCATGTTAGGTTTTGCCTTATTAGCTTATTTCGATTATCAAAAAAATCAAACCCTAGATTCCGGAGTAATTATTTATCTCGCCCTGGCATTGTTATTTCAGCCTTTTATAAAAGTGGCGTTGGGCAGAACTATATGGAACGTAGTAGATGTAATTGTAAGCATTGGTTTAATCATTTCAATTTTTGTAAAGCCAAAAAAAATATGAACCTCTACCCCTCGCTCTCCTTAGTATAATAGTTTGAAAAAAAATTGGCTGCTGTCACTCTGGCGCAGGTCTCCTGACCTGTGCATGAGCGTTACTTAGTCCTTATTTAATTAAAAAGTCACTCGAATAATAATATACGACAATCTTCAGTCTAATCTTACTAATTCAAATAAACCTTTCTATTCTTCAGTATAATAATCAATTGCTATAATAAACGAAATAGCTTTAAACCACAATAGTTTTACTAAATTTGTTGGTATGGCAGCAGCAATAGATATAAAGCCACTCATTACCGAGTTACCAAGCCAATTTGCCGACAGGGTTGGGCAGTTTTATGTCGAAACTGTTACGACACGGCATAAAAAAGATAAGGGGCAGTTTTTTACCCCTACGGAAATTGCTCGCTTCATGGCAGGGCTTCCAAAACAAACTAAAGATAAATTAAAAATACTTGACCCTGGTTGTGGTACAGCAATTCTTTCAAGTTCACTTATTGAAACGCTTGCCAAGCAGAATGAGAACTTGAAAGAAATCGAATTGGTTGGTTACGAAACAGACCAGGATATTTTGCCTTATACTCAAATGGTGCTTGATTATTTAGATAAATGGTTAAAGCAACATAAAATCAAATTTAAGGCGACGCTTAACTCAAATGATTTTGTGCTTGAAAATAAAGATTGCTTCCAGGTATCTGCGACACTTTTTTCTGAGCCTCAAAATGCGACTTATGATATTGTCATTTCAAATCCACCCTATTTCAAAATACCAAAAGAAGATAAAAGGGCCATCGTAGCAAAGTCCATTGTTTGGGGACAACCCAACATCTATTCAATCTTTATGATGGTGGCCACTAAACTCTTGAAGGAAGGTGGCGAACTCATATTTATTACACCAAGAAGTTTCGCGTCAGGTAATTATTTCAGAGCTTTCCGTGAAGCCTTTTTCCAGGAAATAGAAATTGAACATATACATTTGTTCGGTTCAAGGACCGACACTTTTGACCGGGACAATGTTCTGCAGGAAACACTTATATTAAAAGGTAAAAAGCAAAATCAAAATGGACAATTGCCTTACATTCGTGTAACCCATTCTAACGGAATCAGAGATATTGAAAACTTCACAGAAAAGTTTTATAAAAGAGACGAACTGATTGACTTAAAATCAAAAGAAAAAATAATTCATCTTCCTACAAACGAAACTGACGACAAAGTAATCAAACTGTTTAAATCATGGACGGGTAGCCTGCGTCAATATAATATTCAAATTTCTACAGGCCCGGTAGTTTCATTCAGAGCAACTCAATATTTATTTGAACAATACCAGAATGGAACCATTTTTTTAGTGCCGTTATATCAGCTTATTAATACCGCCAAAATGCAATTTGCATGGCCTGTAGCAAAAAGAAATAAGCCACAATACATCAGACTTTGCGAAGAAACCAAATCACTTTTGCTTCCTAATAAAAATTATATTTTTTTACGCCGTTTTAGTGCAAAGGACGATAAAAGCAGGTTGATTGCAACGCCGTATTTTGTTGATATTACACAAGCGGAATATATCGGCGTAGAAAATCATCTCAATTATATTTACCGGCCAAAAGGGCATCTTGATAGAAATGAAATCCTGGGATTGGCAGCCTTATTAAACAGCCACCTCTTTGATACTTATTTCAGAACTTTTAATGGCAATATAAACGTGAGTGCAACCGAATTAAGGGAAATGTCTTTACCACCTTTGGAAGATATAAAACAAATTGGCAACCAAATAATATTATTAAACGACTTTTCACAAACAAAGGTTGATAAAATTATAAACAGTCACTTTGATATAGAACATATATTCACTTATGAGAAAAATAGATGAAGCAAAAAAAATCCTTAAAGAATTAGGGTTGCCGACAGCACAACAAAACGAAATTTCAGCATACACACTGCTTGCTCTTTGCAATATTAAACCACGCGGAAGTTGGAGTAAAGCCACCAAAGCCAGTTTGAAAGTTTCAAAAGGTATCATGGCATTTTGTAAAGACATTTATCAAAAAGAATATGCGCCCAATACAAGAGAAACATTTCGACGCCAGGTATTACATCAATTTGTTCAGGCAAGGATAGCAGACTATAATCCTGATAATCCGAAATTGCCAGTCAATAGCCCCAATGCACATTACGCAATTACTGAAGAAGCGTTAGAAGCTATTAAAACTTTTGGTACAAAAGTGTGGAAAGAAGCCGCAGAAAGATTTAAGTCTGAAGTTGGTGCACTCTCAAAACGTTATCTCAAAGAGAGAAAACAAATCCTGATTCCGGTAAAATTAAGTAATGGTAAAACGCTTCACCTTTCTCCAGGCAAACACAATCTTGTACAGGCCGCTATTGTTCAGGATTTTGCAGCACGTTTTGCAAACGGCAGCGAGGTTCTTTATTTAGGCGATACAGCAGACAAAGATCTTTATGTTGATAAAAAGATTTTGAAAGAAATAGGCATCCCGATTACTCAACATAGTAAATTACCGGATGTAGTATTGTTTGACAGAAATAAAAACTGGTTGTACTTAATTGAAGCGGTTACATCGCATGGCCCGGTTTCACCAAAACGAATTGTTGAATTAGAAGAATTATTGAAAGATTGCAAAGCAGGAAAGGTGTATGTTTCGGCATTCCCCAACTTTAAAGAATTTAATAAGCATTCGGCAAAAATAGCCTGGGAGACAGAAATTTGGGTTGTGGATTTCCCTGAACACATGATACACTTTAATGGCGACCGTTTTATGGGACCGAGATAAATTTATTTATGAGAAGGCATTCTCCAGCTTTCAGTAAAGTACTTAAAAATAATAGCGCTGCTCTCCTGAGTTTCCCGAATAACGGGACAGGTGCAACTCAGGACATTTATCATATTCCAATCCTTTATCTTAGTTTTAAAAAAAATATTTATGGGAACAGGCGGTTATAAAATAACAGATCAGGGAGCATGTATTTTGTGCGAGAGATTATTTTTATGGAAAACAATGTGGATTATTAAAAATTGAATGGTTACTATGAATTTTTACACGTCCTGGGAACACCATGTTAAATGCATAAAATATCAAACTAAAAGTTACTCAACTTTGCTTCACTTGTTCGAGGCCTTTAATGAACCATCAATCATTCTATCAAACGAACAAATATCATCCTTTTCTATTTACCTTCGACCGGCCTGACAAAAACATTATGTATGAAAAAATACTTTTTCTTTTCCTGGTTTTAGCGTCTACCACATTTTCATATGCACAAACCAGCCCCGACTATAGCCAAATAAAACTTGACAATCCGGATGATTACAGGGCTGCCAATACTTTTGCTTTAATGGCAGCGAATACCCTACTTTCAAACCCTGTTGACAAGAACAAAATTGACAGGCTAAATTGTCAAAAATTTTTACTTAAGTGGATGTCAGGAACGCCGGATTATGGTTTTACATTTGGAAACAGTGAAAAAATTTTAACCAACAACCCTGACCTGATGACCCTTTATATTGCATCTATGGTTAAGTTTCGTCTTGAAAATAAAGTTGAAAATACAGACCAGGAAAAAATTAAGCTGGAAAGTTGGAAAATATTGCTGGCTTATTGTGATACCCCCGCCAATGATGTTAGGTTGACGAATAAGTTGAAAAAACTTATTGAGGCAAATAAAAATGGTGAGTTGGAAAAAGACCTGTAGCGATTAAAAAGTATACTGAAGGCTTGCCAGCTGCTGTCCTGAGTTTTCACTACAAGCCAAGTAAGATTTAAAAATAGAAATACCGTTTATTTGGTATTTAACTGAAGGCCCTCTTATCTTCTTATCTCAGGCAGCATTTGTACCGCACAATCACAGGTCGGGAGATCTGCGCCAGTCTAAAGATACTTCCGGTACCTGAAATTATAAATATTCAAATGAGCTTTCTGGCCCGGTATTAAAAATCACAAATCAAATCCTATTTGCTATCCTGGCTTTCCTTTTTACCGCCTTTGATACCAGAAATACCAAAATCATCCCCCAAAAAATTCCGGAAGCAGATAAAAGATCAGCTTTTCAGGCGACCAACAACGACAACTAACCGACCAAAATTCACAGGTAAGCGACCAAAATTTACAATTAACTGCCTAAGAAAGACAGTTAAGCGACCAACAAAGACAGTTAAGCGACCAACAAAGACAGATATGTGTCCAAAATTTACAGTTAAGCGACCAAAATTTACAGTTGACGACCCAAAAAGGACTGTAAAACAACCGGCAAAGTCAAAAAAATTTCTTTCTTTGACCCTTCCAGGGAAGGAAAGCGCCTTTGGTGGTGTGTTTGAAAAAAAGCGTGGAAGATAAGCGCAGCAGCTTCACCAACAAAACGAATGGAACGAAACCCTATCTTTGAGCATTAAACATGGAATCCATAATATCAGAACATCCGCAATTTTCCTCATTAAACATTTTTAAAAATATTTTTAATTCATTCCGCACGAGACTGTTAGTGGTAAGTGGAATCCTCCCAAAGATTATTTGGATTATTATTATTCTTCTTTAGGATTTTATGTAACCGGTGTGGATGATTCGATAGATATCGGATTTGGGTTCATAAATAACATATTTCAATTACGGAAAGACATAGTCTGAGATCACTATAATAAGAAGATACACGAAACCTCAATTTTGTTAAATCTGATAAAGGATGAAATATCTTTCAATGTGATATTTTAATTCTCCTGCTTTGGCTTTTCTTCAAATCTTCATTATAATCATTTAGCCTTGGATAATCTTCAACAATCCTTTCTGAAAATACTTCTTTAAATTTTTCAGTGTAAACCCTCCCCATTTCATCATTATCAACTGCGGAGACGATTTTAAAATCAGGGTTTGTATTAGATGCGGTAATAATATTTTTAACTGTTTCTAATTGCCCAAATGTAACCGAGCCTCCAAAGGAAACATACAAGGAATTGTTCTTTCCCTTTAATTGATGATAAGATAAAGCATCTATTGGGCTTTCAGTGAGTATTATATTTTCAAGAGTGGAAGGTAAATTAGAATGCCAAATACCTACTGATCTGTCTGTTCCCTCAATGACGTGCTTGAATTGCTTATTACGTATTTCAAATCCTACAGTATCACCGGAAGCATTATAAAAAGGAAAACCTATGTTATCATAGCCGTTCAATTTCACATTAAATATTTTTTCTTTGAAAAGGGAATTATTAATTGTCTTCAATTGGAGTCCTCTAAAAAATAGGTAAGTGGGATCTTTCAATTCCGAAAGCCCGTCGGGCAAACAAAATTCTTTTTCGGAATAGTTTTGCACTAAATTATTTACATCTGTTTTAAACAGATTCTTTTCAGGCAATGGCAAATTTTGATAATGGTAAAGCACTGCATTAATATTACCGGCTTCTGATTTACTATTTAGATATGGAAACAGGGATCCTAACCTGTTCTTTACAAAATTGATTAGGGTTCCTTTATCTTTTGTATCCTTGGGATTAAAATAACCCTGGTTAGATGTAGATTGTGGATTAACAATTATGATTTTATCCCCTGAAATTTCATCTTTTAATACCGGCGATTTAATTCCATCCCTTTTTCTGATTTTATATCCAACGGAAAGCGCTAATTCTATTATTGAAATTTCATTTCGGAAATCCTGGAAAGATTTTAATTGATTCATTTTAAAAAAATTTAATTGAAGGTTACTTTGTAATCAAAATCCTTAGGAGTGGTATAAGTCCCACCGGATAATTGGTCATACGAAAATGTTTGATTGTCCTTTAATATTCCATCAAAATATATTTTTATAGTCATTGAGAAGTCCTGATCCTGCGAAGTAGCATATACTTTGGGAGAAATAGCAAGCATTATACTCACGGAATTAACCTTCGTTGTGGAGCGGAAAGAGATTAAGGTATGATCCGCAAAATCTGAATTTTGTAAAAATGGCCCTGCAGTAATAATTCCGGTAGTATCATTAGCAATGCTTATTAATTCTCCCGAAGCGTTCGCTGCAAAAAAGGTTAATACTGCAACCTGGGATCGAATATCCCCTTTACAGGTGACCTCCATATTCATCAAAGCCTCATTATTATTAATAGAAGGTTTGTCATCCTTCTTTCCGCATGATGAAATTATTAATAAAGACAAAGTGATCAATGTGAGTAATAATTTTGTGGTCGTGTTTTTCATTTTTTTATTTTTTTTGAATTGGCAAATAATAATTAGCGCTATCTGTTTTTAATTCTAAATATGGAATATTATTTTTCATAAAGATTTTACCGGGGATCATGAATTGACGAGGCTGTTTGATAATTATATTCCTAAAAAATAAGGTTGAAAAAAGAATCATAACAACCAAAGAAGGCATAAGCCATTTTCCAAGTCCATACAAAAAATAATCCCACCCTGTTTTAAAGGTTACTTTAGGAAGGCTACGGATGTCCTTTTTTAAATCCTTTTGCATCTCATTTACCCGGACAAAAAAATATAGAATTTCATCATCAAAATTGATGTCGTATTTATTACGGTAGTGGGTTCTAAATTCTTCTAATATTTTTTTATAATCAGTCATACTAAACTTTTGATATTTCCCTTTTAATGATTGCCCTGGCAGCAAAAGAATTGTAGGAAGAAAAACCCATTCCCTTTCGAATGTTTTCTGTAATTATTTGCCCTGAATTTCTGTCAACATGGATATCTCCAAATCGTACCACCTTTGAAATACATCCATTAGCTTTTTTCGCGAATTCATTTAATTCATCTATCAAAAGGTTGTAATTGAGAAAAGTCAATTCATTGAGATACATAACTATTTCAAATTTGCCCTTCACGATTTCAGTAAGTTTTTTCAGGTACTCAAAAGTGCTTGCATACGAGGTGCCACCACAAAGGATAACATTGAACACAAATTTTGCTTTTAGCTCTTTTTCAAATTCCTTGAATTCTTCGATTGTGAAATCCAGTGAAAAAAGTGAAGGAAGTTGTTCACTTTCCGGAGCGCCAAAATCAATATAGATCTCTTCAAACGGCTGCGAATTAAAAGCCTGCAAAATATCATATAATTTTTCACGTTCAATTTTTTTCAGGTTATCAAAAATGTCAACTGAAAATAAACGGTTAGCTTCCTGTTGGGCTAAAAATGAAGCTGCCTTGTGGAAGTTTGGGTTGAACTATCTAGATCAACGAAAGCCGCCTTCTCATTTTTCTCATGCTTAAGCGCCTGGAGGTAGGTTAGCATTGATTTGCCACTTCCCCCTTTACTTTGGATATTGAAATAAAATGACTTCATATTTTTTTATTTTGTTTTAAAAGATTGTAAGAGAAACATTATTTAATCAGTTTAATAATGGTTTTGCGCTGTTTCAATGATTCAGCATTGGAAGGTTCGAAGGTTTTCCAATCTTCGGTTCCTGTTTTTTTAACCTGGAGAAAGGGTGTCCCGTGAGAAATAAAAGACTTATTTCTTTTCTTGTAACGCTGAAGTCATGACCAATAGGTTCTCCGGTTAATGGCATTTTCAGGAATAGAAAACTTCTCCATAATACTTTTTAATAGCACCCTGGGTACGCAATTGAGAATTTCCTCTTTTGAATAAACAGTATCCATCAAATCAAATTTGCCATAATCAGAACCTAATAATCTCTCCCTTACTTTGGAATTGCTTATTTTATGACCCATAATAATATTAAGATTAATACTTACTACAAATATATATATTAAAGTGATAAAAAGTGAATTCTTATAACTTTATTTAAAAAATGGTTGAAGACTATTGAAGACTATTGAATATTATTGAAGATT
>Ga0307373_10011266_pt1 | contig 12982 bp, 9 predicted proteins | sample OX2MG_FD_202534 | JGI IMG/M metagenome (GOLD analysis project Ga0307373, IMG submission 202534) | Soil microbial communities from Risofladan, Vaasa, Finland - OX-2 | ecosystem: Environmental > Terrestrial > Soil > Coastal area > Acid sulfate soil | place: Finland: Risofladan, Vaasa | collected... | reverse complement strand
GCGCACGCGGTAGAAGCCCTCGGCGCTCCGCTCGCCGGTGAGGAACGGGCGGTCGCGCTCGTCGACGTCGGTCGTGAGCAGCGTCGCCGCGAGCGCGTCGGTCCGGGCGACGACGAGCGCCGGCACGCCGGCGACGTCGGCGGCGAGCCGTGCGGCGGCGAGCGTCTGGATGTGCTGAGACGTCGGCACGAGCACCTTGCCGCCCATGTGGCCGCACTTCTTCGCGGACGCGAGCTGGTCCTCGAAGTGGACGCCGGCTGCGCCCGCCTCGAGCATCGAGCGCATGAGCTCGTACGCGTTCAGGGCGCCGCCGAAGCCCGCCTCGGCGTCCGCGACGATCGGGGCCATCCATTCGCGCCCGCCGCCACGGCCGGCGCGCTCGGCCCACTCGATCTGGTCCGCTCGCCGAAGCGCGTTGTTGAGGCGGCGGACGAGCGCGGGGGCGCTGTTCGCGGGGTACAGGCTCTGGTCCGGGTACGTGTGCTCGGAGAGGTTCGCGTCGGCGGCGACCTGCCAACCCGAGAGGTAGATCGCCTTCAGCCCGGCCTTCACCATCTGGACGGCCTGGGCGCCGGTCATCGCCCCGAGCGCGGCGACGTACGGCTCCTCGTCGAGGAGCGCCCAGAGCCGCTCGGCGCCGTGTCGCGCGACGCTGAGCTCGACCTCGACCGAGCCGCGCAGGCGCACGACGTCCTCGGCCCGGTACGGGCGCTCGACCGCCCGCCAGCGTGGTTCGTCGCGCCACGATCGCTCGAGCTGCTCGACCGCGATGTCGAAGCTGTCCATGTCGTCCTCCTCGGTCCTTCGTCCGTCGGTCTCGGCCGCCGCGGGTGCGCCCGGTCGCTCGGCGCCCGCGCCCGTGCCCCTGCGCCTGGGTGTCGCCGCGCTCACGCCGGCGCGCACGCGCGCCTCGAGGGGGTGCCCGGCGTGCGTCACGCCGACCGTCGGTCGCGTCATCGCCTCACCCTCCTCTCCCGTGCCCGCGCCCGTCCTCCCGGTCGGAACCCGAGCGCCCGGCCGGTCCCGTGGGAGAACCGACCGGGCGGCTGTCGGGTGAGTATGCGGAAGTATCGGTGAATTGTCACTCACTGTCTGCGCTACTCTTCGCGCATGACGGAAGATTCGCAGAAATTGTCGAATCATCGGGTCGACACGTTCGACGTGCTCGTGCTCGGCCAGCGCCTGCGCCGCGCGCGCCGTCGTGCCGGGCTCACGCTCGAGCAGCTCGGAGCCCTCGTCGGCCGGCCCGCGTCCTACCTGTCCCAGGTCGAGAACGGCCGACGCGAGCCGCGGCTCACGACGGTCGGGGATCTCGCCGCGGCGCTCGGGTGCCCGGTCGGCGAGCTGCTCGACAGCACGCCGCCGGACCGGCGCGCCGCGCTCGAGCACCGCGCGCTCCGGATGCAGGAGGATCCGCGCTACCGCGCGCTGCGTCTCCCGCAGCTCCGGCCGTCGGCGCGCACCGACGACGCGGTCCTCCAGCACCTCGTCGCACTGTTCGAGCGGGTCGTCGAGCTCTCGGAGCACATCGAGCAGGCACCGCTCGCCGGCCAGGGCGCCCGCGTGGCGAACGCGGCGATGCGCGACCAGATGCGGCGCGCCGACAACTACTTTCCCGAGATCGAGGCCGTCGCGAACGAGGCGGCGGCGGCGGTCGGCACCGACGCGACCGCGGTATCCGAGCGCGCGCTCGGCGAGCTCGCGGCGCACTTCGGCTTCGCGATCGCGAGGGTCCGGGACCTCCCACCGTCGACGCGCTCGATCAGCGACCTCCGCAATCGCGTGATCTACGTGTCGCAGCGCAACGACCTGCCGACGCGCGCCGCGCGCTCGGTGGTCGCCCAGACGCTCGGCCACTTCGCGCTCGGCCACAAGGACCCGCTCGACTTCGAGGAGTACGTGCGCCAGCGCGTCGAGGCCAACTACTTCGCTGGGGCGCTCCTCGCGCCCGAGCGGGTCGCGCTCCCGCTCCTCGCCCGCGCGAAGGCGGGAGGGGACCTGTCGGTCGAGGACGTGCGCGACGTCTTCTACATCTCCTACGAGATGGCGGCGCACCGCATGACGAACCTGCTCACGCGTCACTTCGGCGTGCCCGTCCACTTCCAGCGCTCCGACCCGGAGGGCGTGCTGTGGAAGGCGTACGAGAACGACGGCGTCCCGCTCCCCGCGGACGACGACGGGACGATCGAGGGCCAGCAGCTCTGCCGGAGGTGGAGCGCGCGCCGCGCCTTCGAGTCCGAGGACGCGTTCAGCCTCCACTACCAGTACACGGACACCCCGGCCGGCCGGTACTGGTGCGTGACGAACATCGAGACCGACGGGGCGGCGATCGACGCGGTGACGCTCGGCACGCCCGCGGGGCACGCGCGGTACTTCCGCGGCCACGAGACGTCGGTCGAGGCCGTCTCGACGTGCCCGGACCCGTCGTGCTGCCGCCGGCCGCGCGCGGACGTCGCCCGCCGGTGGGGCGGCTTCGCGTGGGCGTCCGCACGGGATCGGAGTCACTTCGTCTCCGGGCTGCCGACGGACGCGGCCTCGTTCAACCCGTTCCCCGGGGTCGACCTCGTCGACGTCTACGGCTTTCTCGACCGGCGTCGGCGGATCTGAGCCGCATCGCCGCTCCCGGGCACGCGTGGCGGATCTGACCGGCAGGGTGCCGCGGCGGTAGCCTCGCCCCGTGAGCGACACACGAAACGACACGACCAAGTCCCCGGTGCGCGTCACGGTCACCGGTGCCGCGGGCCAGATCTGCTACTCGCTGCTCTTCCGCATCGCATCGGGCGCGTTGCTCGGGGGCGACCAGCCGGTCGCTCTCCGCCTGCTCGAGATCGAGCCCGCGATGAAGGCGCTCGAGGGCGTCGTCATGGAGCTCGACGACTGCGCGTTCCCGCTGCTGGCGAGCATCGACGCGACGTCCGACCTCGCGACCGCGTTCGACGGGACGTCGGTCGCGATGCTCGTCGGCTCCGTCCCGCGCAAGGCGGGCATGGAGCGCAAGGATCTCCTCGGTATCAACGGCGGTATCTTCAAGCCGCAGGGCCGGGCGGTCGCCGACCACGCCGCGTCCGACGTGCGCGTCCTCGTCGTCGGCAACCCCTGCAACACCAACTGCCTCATCGCCCGCTCGAACGCTCCCGAGGTCCCGGCGGACCGCTGGTTCGCGATGACGCGCCTCGACGAGAACCGGGCGAAGTCGCAGCTCGCCCACCGCGCCGGCGTGTCCGTCTCGTCGGTCACGAACCTCGCGATCTGGGGGAACCACTCCTCGACGCAGTTCCCCGACTTCGCTCACGCACGCATCTCGGGGGCGCCCGCCACCGACGCGATCGCAGACCGCGCGTGGCTCGAGGGCGAGTTCATCACGACGGTGCAGAAGCGCGGCGCGGCGGTCATCGAGGCGCGCGGGCTCTCGTCGGCGGCTTCGGCCGCCGCCGCTGCCGTCGACTCGATCGTGAGCGTTCGGACGCCGACCGCCGGGGACGACTGGACCTCGCTCGCCGTCGTCTCGCGCGGCGAGTACGGCGTGCCGGAGGGGTTGCAGTTCGGCTTCCCGGTGCGCACGACCGCCGACGGGTGGGAGATCGTCGAAGGTCTCGAGCACGACGAGTTCGCCGCCGCGCGGATCCGCACGACGACCGACGAGCTGCTCGGCGAGCGAGCCGACGTCGCGGAGCTGCTCCCCGGCGCGTGAGGGCCGCGGCGTGGCCGCCGGCCGAGCTGCGCTTCGCAGCGGGCGCGGGTGCCGGGTTGCGACGCTACGCGTGGCCTCCCGTTGCGTCGGTATCTTCTAGGTGAGCGCCATCGGCATTTGGCGATTTCCCGATACCGCCCGCCAACGAGCTCCCCGTGCGCCGACCGGACCCCGCGCCGACCGGACCCCGCGCCGACCGGACCCCGCGCCGACCGGACCCCGCGCCGACCGGACCCCGCGCCGACCGGACACCGCGCCGACCGGACCCCGCGCCGACCGGACACCGCGCCGACCGGACACCGCGCCGACCGGACCCCCGCGCGCATGGTGCGTGGCCCAACGGCGCGCCGCGTCAGGTGCGCGGCGAGGCGAGCCGGACGAGCGCGGGAGCCAGCGCGGCGAGGAGGTCCTGGGCGCCGAGAAGCGCTCCCGCGTCACCTCGCACCTTCAGCCGGCCTGCGGCGAGCAGATCGGCTGCCGGCGTGCCCGACACGATCGCGAGTGCAGTCTCGTAGCTCTCCACGATCGTGACCGCCGCGCCGTCGAGCCCGCGGTGGACCTCGCCCCGCCTCCCGCCGCCGACGACGATCGTGTACTCGACGTCCCCGCCCGGCGCGCCCGTGACGATCTGGCCGAGCGCGAGCGGCGCGGGCGAGTCGAGGGGACCGAGCTCGGCGAGGTGCACGCCGAGCGCGTCGAGCCACTCGTTCGAGAACACGTCGGCCACGGCGCGCCGACTAGGAGGTCGCCCGCGGCGCGGGCTCGGTCGAGATCACCTCGCCGGTCGCGGCTGCGGGGGCGAGGGTGGCGGTGACGTGCGCGGGCGTCGGTGACGGGCGTCGCCGGATCTTGCGCCCGAGCCACGCGATCGGGTCGTAGCGCGCGTCGACGACGCGCTCCTTCAGCGGGATGATCGCGTTGTCCGTGATGTGGATCCCCTCCGGGCACACCTCGGTGCAGCACTTCGTGATGTTGCAGAGTCCGACGCCGAGGTCGCGGGAGATGAGCTCGCGCCGGTCGAGCGTGTCGAGCGGGTGCATCTCGAGTTCGGCCAGCCGTGCGAAGAAGCGCGGCCCCGCGAATGCCGGCTTGTTCTCCTCGTGGTCCCGGATCACGTGGCACACGTTCTGGCAGAGGAAGCACTCGATGCACTTGCGGAACTCCTGGACGCGCTCGACGTCGACCTGCGCCATCCGGTAGGTGCCGTCGGCCTCGCGCGGCCCGGGGTGGAACGCCGGGATTCGGCGCGCGACGGCGAAGTGGAACGAGACGTCGGTCACGAGGTCCCGGATGACCGGGTTGCCCCGCATCGGCGAGATCGTGATCGGCTCGCTCAGCTCGAGCGTGCTCATCCGGGTCATGCACATGAGGCGGGGCTTCCCGTTGACCTCGGCGCTGCACGAGCCGCACTTGCCGGCCTTGCAGTTCCAGCGCACCGCGAGATCGGGTGCCTGCTCCGCCTGGATCCGGTGGACGACGTCGAGCACGACCTCGCCGCCGAGGTTCTCGATCGTGTAGTCGACGAAGCCGCCGCCCGAGGCGTCGCCGCGCCAGAGCCGCATCGTGACGTTCGCCGGGCTCGACGAGCCCGCCGGCGCGCCCGCGGGACGGTTCGCGGCCGTGACGGTCGCCTCGCTCGACATCAGTGCGCCTCCTCGAAGAGTGTCTTCAGCTCGTCCGGCATCTCGGGCAGTGGCTCGGCCGCGACGACGACGGCGCCGTCGTGCATGCGGGTCACCATGTTCACCTTCGCGAACTCGGGATCCGGTCCCGGGAAGTCGTCGCGCGTGTGCCCGCCGCGGCTCTCCTTGCGCTCGATGGCGCCGAGGGTCGTGCAGCGGGCGACGGCGAGCATCGACTCCAGATCGAGCGCGAGATGCCACCCCGGGTTGAACTGGCGGTGTCCTTCGACGCCGGACGCCGCGGCGCGCTCCTCGAGCACGTCGAGTGCCTCGCGCGCCTCGAGCAGCTCCGACTCGGTCCGGATGATCCCGACCAGGCTCTGCATCGTCTCCTGCAGCGCGTGATGGACCGCGTACGGGTTCTCGCCGTCGCGGGCGAACGGCGCGAGGGCGTGTCCGACCACCGCGTCGACCTGGGCCCGGTCGACCTCTACGTCACCGGAGCGCCCGAGCGCGTGCTCCGCCGCGTACTGCCCGGCGCGCCGGCCGAACACGAGCAGGTCGGAGAGCGAGTTCCCGCCGAGCCGGTTCGCCCCGTGCATGCCGCCCGCGGCCTCGCCCGCGGCGAAGAGTCCGGGGACGGTCGTCGCCGCCGTGTCCGCGTCGACCCGGATGCCGCCCATGATGTAGTGGCACGTGGGCCCGATCTCCATCGACTCGACCGTGATGTCGACGTCCGCGAGCTCCTTGAACTGGTGGTACATCGACGGCAGGCGCCGCTTGATGTACTCCGGCGAGCGCCGCGAGGCGATGTCGAGGTAGACGCCGCCGTGCGGGCTGCCGCGGCCCGCCTTCACCTCGGAGTTGATGGAGCGCGCGACCTCGTCGCGGGGGAGGAGCTCAGGTGGCCGGCGGAAGTCCGTCTTGTTCTCGTACCACTGGTCGCCCTCCTCGATCGTGTCCGCGGTCTCCTTCGCGTAGAAGTCGGGGATGTAGTTGAACATGAAGCGTTCGCCGTCGCTGTTGCGCAGCACGCCGCCGTCGCCGCGCACTCCCTCGGTCACGAGGATGCCCCGCGCCGACGGCGGCCAGACCATCCCGGTCGGGTGGAACTGGACGCACTCCATGTCGATCATGTCGGCGCCCGCCCAGAGCGCGAGCGCGTGCCCGTCGCCCGTGCCCTCCCAGGAGTTGGACGTGAACTTCCAGGTCTTGCCGACGCCGCCCGCCGCGATGACCACGGACTTCGCGCCGAACACGACGAAGGTCCCCGACTCGCGCCAGAAGCCGACCGCGCCGTTCACCGACCCGGTCGCGTCCGTGAGGAGCCGCACGATCTTGCACTCCATGAACACCTCGATGCCGAGGCTCACGGCGCGCTGCTGGCACGTGCGCAGGAGCTCGAGGCCCGTGCGGTCGCCGACGTGCGCGAGGCGCGCGTAGCGGTGGCCGCCGAAGTCCCGCTGGAGTATCCGGCCGTCGGCCGTGCGGTCGAACACGGCGCCCCACTCCTCGAGCTCGAGGACGCGGTCGGGCGCCTCCTGCGCGTGGAGCTGGGCCATGCGCCAGTTGTTCAGCATCTTGCCGCCGCGCATCGTGTCGCGGAAATGGACCTTCCAGTTGTCCTCCGGCCAGACGTTGCCGAGCGCCGCGGCCACGCCGCCCTCGGCCATGACCGTGTGCGCCTTGCCGAGCAGCGACTTGCAGACGAGCGCGGTCCGCGCGCCCGTCGCGCTCGCCTCGATCGCGGCGCGCAACCCGGCGCCGCCGGCGCCGATGATCAGGACGTCGAGGGTGTGCGATTCGTACTCGGCCATCAGAAGATCCTCGGGTCGTGCATCGTCCCGCTCGCAACGAGCCAGGTGTAGAGGTCGGTCGCGATGATCGAGAACAGCGAGCACCAGGCGAACAGCTGGTGGTGCGCGTTGAGCTTCGACGAGATGTTCTTCCAGAAGAAGTGGCGGACCGGCGCGTCCGAGAAGCGCTTCAGGTTACCGCCGCACAGGTGCCGGCAGGCGTGGCACCCGAGCGTGTAGGCCCAGATGAACACCGCGTTCACGACGAACAACAGCGTGCCGACGGCCACGCCCACGCCGTTCGGGAAGCGGAAGGCGGCGATCGCGTCCCACGTGAGGATCCCGGCGAAGACCACCGCCACGTACCAGGTGTAGCGGTGGATGTTCTGGAGGATGAGCGGGAGCCTCGTCTCGCCCGTGTAGCGGTGGCGCGGGCTCGTCGGGTTCGTCGAGCCCGCGTCGGGGACAGCGCAGGCCGGAGGCGAGAGCCAGAACGACCGGTAGTAGGCCTTGCGGTAGTAGTAGCAGGTCGTCCGGAACGCGCCGGGGAAGACGAGGATGAGCCACGCGGGCGAGATCCGCCACCACCCGCCGAAGATCGGGCCCCAGACGTAGCCGGCGGACACGCAGCTGTGCGTGATGCACGGCGAGTAGAGCGGGGAGAGGTAGTCCCGGCCGACGTTGCCTGCGTAGAAGTTGCCGTTGCGCAGCGCGGCCCAGATCGAGTATCCGATGAAGCCGAGCAGGCCGATCGCGGTGAGCGTCGGCTGCAGCCGCCAGCGGTCCTTGCGCAGCACGGTCGACAGCGGTGGACCACCTCTGGTCCCGCCGATCCGCACCGGCGTCGGGCGCGGCGGTCCCTGCGTCTGGTCCACGACGGTCACCGGCACTCCTCCATGTCGAAGCCCTCGGGCGGCCGCTCGCGGTCCGCTCGCGCGGGCTCGGCGTCGCACGCCGGCCCGACCGCCGATCATCCTCGCGCCAACGCCGGCCGCGAGGCGAAACGGCCGCGCCGCGCCGTGCCGGGCCGCGGGCGCAGGTCGTGCCCGCGTGGCCCACCGTTAGGCTCGGCGCATGGTCGAACAGACGTCCGCGCTCCACGGCCCGGGCGACCGCCCGGCGTCGCTCGGCGAGCTCCGCGCGTCCGGCTGGCGCGCCGAGCCGGTCCGGGCGGAGATCCGCCGGAACGTGCTCGCCCGGGTCGCCGCCGGCAAGCCCCTCGTCGACGGGGTGCTCGGCTTCGCCGACACCGTTGTGCCGCAGCTCGAGAACGCGCTGATCGCGGGCCACGACGTGATCCTGCTCGGTGAGCGCGGCCAGGCGAAGTCGCGCGTCGTGCGGTCGCTCGTCGAACTGCTCGACGAGTGGACCCCGGTCGTCGCCGGCTCGGAGATCAACGACGACCCGCTCCGGCCGGTCTCTCGCTTCGCGCGCGACCTCGTCGCGGAGCTCGGCGACGCGACTCCGGTCGCGTGGGTCCATCGGAGCGACCGCTACGGCGAGAAGCTCGCGACCCCGGACACCTCGATCGCGGACCTCATCGGGGAGGTCGACCCGATCAAGGTCGCCGAGGGCCGGTACCTCGCCGACGAGCTCACGATCCACTACGGGCTCGTGCCGCGGACGAACCGCGGAATCTTCGCGGTGAACGAGCTGCCCGACCTCGCGGAGCGGATCCAGGTCGGCCTGCTCAACGTGCTCGAGGAGCGCGACGTGCAGATCCGCGGGCACCGCGTTCGGCTCCCGGTCGACGTGCTGCTCGTCGCGACCGCGAACCCCGAGGACTACACGAACCGGGGCCGGATCATCACGCCGCTGAAGGACCGGTTCGGCGCCCAGATCCGCACGCACTACCCGCGTGACGTCGCGACGGAGATGGCGATCGTCGCGCAGGAGGCGGCTCCGCTCGTCGCCGACGGGGTCGAGGTCGCCTTCCCGGGGTTCATGGCCGAGGCCGTCGCGACCGTCAGCCAGGCCGCGCGCGCGAGCTCGCGCGTCGACCAGCGCTCGGGCGTGTCCGTGCGCACGAGCGTCGCGAACTACGAGACGCTCGCCGCTGCGGCCGTCCGCCGTGCCGTGCGCGCGGGCGAGCGGGTCGCCGTCCCGCGCGTGAGCGACCTCCCGGCGCTCGTGCCGTCGACGATCGGCAAGATCGAGGTCGAGGCCCTCGACGAGGGTGACGACGAGGAGATCGTCGCCCAGCTCGTGGCCTCGGCGGTCCTCCAGGTCTTCCGCGAGCGCTGCCCCCAGGCCTCGCTCGCGCACGTCGTCACCGCGTTCGGCGACGGCGCGACCGCCGAGGTCGGGCCCGAGGTCCCCGCGTCGAGTTACGTGGAGATCGCGGGGTCGACCGCCGGGCTCGCGGAGGCGGTCGAGGCGCTCGTCGGGCCGGACGCCGGGCCCGAGCTCGTCGCGAGCGCGGTGGAGCTCGTGCTCGAGGGGCTCCACCTCTCGCGCCGGCTGAACAAGGACGTGCTCCCCGGGGGCGCCGCGTACCGGGCCCGCTGACGGGACCGGTCGTGCAGGGCGGGTCGCGCGGGAGAGGGGCGTTGCGGGGGGCGTCGTGGCGGTACTCGCGCTGGGACGGCTCCCAGGAGCCGGCCGGACCGTCGGCGGACGACGTGCTCGGCGCGGTCGCCGACGACCTGCTCTACCACGGCGACCTCGACGCGGCGCTCCGCCGCGCGCTCCAGCAGGGGTTCGCGACGCCTGCCGGCGACCACTTCGCCGGCCTGCGTGAGCTGCTCGACAGGCTCCAGGCGCGGCGTGACGAGCTGCTCGGCAGCGGCGACCTGGGCCGGCTCCACGAGGAGGCGCAGCGCCGTCTCGAGGAGATCCTCGAGGGCGAGCGCGCGGCGCTCGACCGTTCCGTCGGCACCGTCGTCCCCGTCGGCGACGTCGACGGGGACGCGGCCCGCAGGGCCGCCGAGGCCCACACGCGGCTCGACCTGCTGCCGCCGGGCCTCGCGGCGCGGCTCCGTGAGCTCTCCGGATACGAGTGGACGTCGAAGGACGCGGCCGACGCGTTCGACTCGCTCGTCGGCGATCTCCGGCGCGACGTCGCCCAGCTCCACCTCGACGGCGCGGCCGCCGCGCTGGCCGCGGCCGGCCCCGAGGAGCGCGAGCACCTGCGCGCCGGTCTCGGCGCGCTGAACACGATGCTCGAGCAACGCGCGGCCGGCGAGCCGATCGACCCGACGTTCGAGCAGTTCATGTCCGACTACGGCGACCTCTTCCCGGGCGGTGCCCGCGACCTCGACGAGCTTCTCGCCCAGCTCGCGGCGCGCATGGCCGCGGCGAGCGCCCTCCTCGCGTCGATGACTCCCGGGCAGCGCGCCGAGCTCGCCGCGCTCTCCGAGGAGCTGCTCGCGGATGTCGACCTCGCGTGGCAGATCGACCGCCTCGGCGGGAACCTGCGCGACGCGCTCCCGTCGCTCGCGTGGGACCGCGCGGCACCCCTCCAGGGCGGGCGCGGGATCGGGATCGGGGCCGCCACCGACGTCTACGCGGAGCTCGCTCGTGTCGACGAGCTCGGCTCGATGCTCCGCTCCGTGACCCAGCCCGGCGAGCTCGCCGAGGTCGACCTCGGATCGGTCGCCGAGCTGCTCGGGCCCGACGCAGCCGCGGATCTCGAGACGCTCGCGGGCCTCACGCGCCTGCTCGAGGAGCGCGGGCTCGTCGCCCGGCGCGAGGGGCGGCTCGAGATGACGCCCCGCGGGCTGCGGACGCTCGGGGCGCGCGCGCTCGACGAGCTCTTCTCGCGCCTTCGGCGGGACCGGGTCGGCGAGCACCCGGTCGGCGTCGCGGGGACCGGGCACGACCGCGACCCCGAGACCAAGCCCTACGAGCACGGCGACCCGCTCCACCTCGACATCGAGCGGACGCTCCGCAACGCGCTCGTGCGCGGCGCGTCCGAGGGCACGGGCGCACCGCGCGTGCCGATCCGGCTCGTCGCCGACGACTTCGAGATCGAGCGCAACGAGCACCTGAGCGCGGCGTCGACGGTCCTTGCCGTCGACCTCTCGCTCTCGATGCCGATGCGCGACAACTTCCTCGCGGCGAAGAAGGTCGCGATGGCGCTCCAGTCGCTCATCGCGACGCGCTACCCGCGCGACTACCTCGGCATCGTCGGCTTCTCGGCGACCGCCCGCGAGATCCGCCCGGAGGAGCTCCCGCAGGTCTCGTGGGACTTCGCCTACGGGACGAACCTCCAGCACGCGCTCGCGCTCGGCCGCTCGATGCTCGCGTCGCGGCGCGGCGCGAAGCAGATCGTCGTGATCACCGACGGCGAGCCGACCGCTCACGTGATCGCGGGAGGCGAGGTCTTCTTCGACTATCCGCCCGCGCGCGAGACGATCGAGGCGACGCTCGGCGAGGTCGTGCGGTGCACGCGCGCGCGGATCACGATCGACACGTTCGTGCTCGACGCGACCGGCGGCCTCCGTGCGTTCACGGAGCAGATGACCAGGTTGAACAACGGGCGGGCGTTTTTCACGACGCCCGACGAGCTCGGCGGGTACGTGCTCGTCGACTTCGTCGAGCGCCGCTCGGGGCGTACGCGGCGCGTTCGGCCCGGTTCCTGAACGCACGGGCGACCGCCCGTGTCAAGGACCCCCTTGCAACCGGCCGTGAGCTGGGCCATCATGATGACATCGGTGTAATTCCACCGTTGCCACTCGGCCCCGGGTGGTGGTCGGCGAGAGGAGGGTGCCGGTGAACGTCCAGGCGCTCGTAGGCCAAATCGACCAGGAGTGGCAGTCCCGCGCGAACTGCATGGGCGTCGATCCGGAGCTCTTCTTCCCCGAGCGCGGCTCGTCGACCCGCGAGGCGAAGGAAGTGTGCCGGGGCTGCGTCGTCCAGCAGGACTGCCTCGAGTTCGCCATCGCGAACGGGGAGAAGTTCGGGATCTGGGGTGGGATGAGCGAGCGCGAGCGCCGCCGGGTCCGCCGGTCGCGCGTGCTGCACGAGCGCGGGGTCGAAGCCGCGTCCTGAGCGTCGCTCAGCCGCCGGCCCCGAGCCGGTGCTCGATGGTGCGCTCCTCGCCGAGGTCGAGCCGGGCCCACCGGTCCCGGGGCTCGCGCTCGAGAACGTCGCGCGGGACGAGGCCCACGAGCTCCGTTCGCTCGACACGCGCGACGGCGGAGACCGCGTCGTAGACGGCCCCGGGTCCGACTTCCGCCGGCGCGACGAGGTTGCACGACACCTGCACGTGGTCTCCGACCGCGAGCCCGAGTGCCCGGATCGCCGGTCCCCGGAGCTGTGCGGCGATCCGGCGCGCGAGCGCGAGGTCGCGCCGCGCGAGCCACAGGTTGTACGCGACGAGCGGGCCACGGGCCCCGACGCACGCAGCTCCCGCGGTGCGGTGCGGTGCGCGGGGGCCGCGGTCGGGATCGAGCGAGACCCACGCCCTGCGGCGGACGTCGGGCAACGAGCGCTCCGGCCCGTAGATGAAGCACGGGAGGCCGAGCGCCTCCCCCGCCCAGCGCGCGAAGTCGTCCCGGGCGGCGATCGCGTCGTCGAGGCCGCGAGTGTCGGCGCCGGGCCCGATCGGGGCGAAGGGCACGACGTCGAGCGCGCCGAGCCTCGGGTGCGCTCCGGCGTGGCTGCGCACGTCGACGAGCTCGACGGTCGCCGCCGCGAGCGCGCGCACGGCGGGCGTGAGATCCGTGCCGGCGAGCGTGACGACCGAGCGGTTGTGCCAGGGATCGACGTGGACGTCGAGCACCGCGCCACGGGCCGCGCCGACGATCCGGTCGACGAGGTCGCGGTCGCGTCCCTCGCTCAGGTTCACGACGCACTCGAGCACGGTCCACCTCTCCGGGACCGCCCCGCGCGTCCCCCGGCCGCCGCGCCCGTGTCCTAGCGGGCCGAGT
>Ga0307373_10011261_pt1 | contig 12986 bp, 8 predicted proteins | sample OX2MG_FD_202534 | JGI IMG/M metagenome (GOLD analysis project Ga0307373, IMG submission 202534) | Soil microbial communities from Risofladan, Vaasa, Finland - OX-2 | ecosystem: Environmental > Terrestrial > Soil > Coastal area > Acid sulfate soil | place: Finland: Risofladan, Vaasa | collected... | reverse complement strand
GGGTCTCTCAGCCTGGTGCAGATCCTCCATCAGCAGCAGCAGGCGCTCAGCTTCGGCGCGCTGCAGGTGCCCAACTGGTACATCCTGAGCCAGCCGCTCGCGTTCGTAATCTTTCTGATCGCCGCCGTCGCCGAGACCAACCGCGCCCCCTTCGACCTGCCCGAGGCGGAGACGGAGCTGATCGCCGGGTTCCACACCGAGTACTCCGGGTTCCGCTTCTCGTTCTACTTCCTGGCCGAGTACATCAACATGATCATCGTGTCGCTGATGGCCTCGACCCTGTTCCTTGGCGGTATCGACGGGCCGATAGCCTCGGGGGTGTGGTGGCTGCTCATCAAGGCTGGGGTCTTCCTCCTCTTCTACGTCTGGCTGCGAGCCACCCTACCGCGGTTTCGCTACGACCAGCTAATGGGGCTGGCCTGGAAGGTTCTCCTCCCACTGGCGGTGGTCAACATCGCGCTTACCGGCTTGATCCGCCTCTGGGGCCTCGGGCTCCTGTGAGTTCGTGGGGCGTCGCGCGCGCACGAGGGGACGGCTCGCGTCATGTCGGCTGAGGTGGTCGTCTTCGACATCCTGAGCGTGATCGCGGTGCTGGCGGCGATCGGCGTCGTGCTGGCGCGCAACCCGGTCCACAGCGCCGCCTCGCTGGTGGTGACGTTCGTCAACCTCGCGGCGATCTACGTCATGCTGCGCGCGGACTTCCTCGCGGTCGTCCAGGTGATCGTCTACACCGGCGCGATCCTGGTGCTGGTGCTCTTTGTCATCATGCTGGTGCACCAGGAGGACCTGCCGGAGTTCCACGGCGGCCGCCCGGTCCAGCGGGCCGCCGGTTTTATCTTAGGGCTCATCCTCCTGGGCGAGGTGGCGGCTGCGGTGCTGACCCGCTCCGCCTCGGTACCTTCCGGACCCTGGACGCCCGCGGCGGTGCAGTCGGCCGGCGGGAACGTTCAGGCGCTCGGTCAGGTCCTGTATTCCGGATACGTGCTGCCGATCCAGGCCACGGCGCTGGTCCTGCTGGTGGCGACCGTTGGCGCGCTCGTCCTGGCCCGGCCGGATCTGCCGCGGCTGCGTTCCGCCCGCAGAGAGACGTCGACCATCTCGCTCGGCCACCCGCGCGGCACCGACGTCGAGCCGCAGCCAACCGCGTTGCCGGCCGTCAGCGCCAGCCAGGTGAAGCCGGAAACCGGCGAGCGTGAGCTGGTGATGGCCAAGTCCGGCGACGAGTTCGTCGATCATCCCGTCTGGGGGGAGCGGCGCGAGCCATGACGCACCTGACCGCGGACCACTTCCTGCTGCTGAGCGCGGCGCTGTTCATCGTCGGCATGGTCGGCGTGCTCACCCGGCGCAACGTGCTCGTCATCTTCATGTGCGTCGAGCTCATGCTCAATGCCGTCAACGTGAGTTTCATCGGATTTGCCTGGGAGCAGAACTCGATGGTCGGCCAGACCTTCGCGCTGTTCGTCGTCGCCGTCGCGGCGGCGGAGGCGGTCGTCGGCCTCGGGATCATCATGGCCCTCTCGCGGCGGGTCGACACGGTGGACATCGACCAGGTCCGCGAGCTCCGGGAATGAGCGCCAGCGCGCCGCCGTCCGCCCGGCCCGACGGGGTGAAGGTAGGGGAGTAGGCCGAGATGGCGAACTGGCTGTTTCTGATCCCGCTGGCGCCGCTCGTTGCCGCCGTCGTCAACTTCGTGCTCGGGCGCTGGTTCATCCGCGATCGGGCGCACTGGCTCGGCATCCTGGGCGTCGGCGTCTCGTTCGTGCTGAGCGTGATCGTCTTCGCGCAGGTGCACGGCGGTACGGTGCCGCTCTCACAACACCTGTACACCTGGATCCCGGCCGGCGACTTCCAGATCCCGGTGACCCTCACGGTCGACCAGCTCACCGCGGTCATGCTGCTGGTGGTGAGCGGCGTCAGCCTGCTCGTCCACGTCTACTCGGTGGGCTACATGCAGGGTGACACCGGCTTCTACCGCTTCTTCTCGTACCTGCCGCTGTTCGTCTTCTCGATGCTGATGCTCGTGCTGGCCAGTAACTACCTGCTCCTCTTCGTCTTCTGGGAGGGTGTGGGCCTCTGCTCCTACCTGCTCATCGGGTTCTGGTTCCGACGTCTCTCGGCGGCCAATGCCGCCAAGAAGGCCTTCATCGTGAACCGGGTGGGCGACCTGGGCTTCGGCATCGGGATCATGTTCATCTTCGTGAAGGTGGGATCGCTCGACTACAGCCGGGTCTTCGCCGCAGTCCCGCAACTGCCGCAGGGCGCGGTCACCCTGATCGCGCTGCTCCTCTTCACCGGAGCGATCGGCAAGTCCGCGCAGATCCCGCTCTTCGTCTGGCTGCCGGATGCCATGGAGGGCCCGACGCCGGTGTCGGCTCTGATTCACGCCGCGACGATGGTCACGGCCGGCATCTTCATGGTGGCCCGCTCGTTCCCGATCTTCAGCGCCTCGCACACCGCGATGCTGGTGGTGGCGATCGTCGGGGCGGCGACGGCGTTCGTGGCGGCGACGATCGGCGTCACGCAGTACGACATCAAGAAGGTCATCGCCTACTCGACAGTCAGCCAGCTGGGCTACATGGCGTTCGCGCTCGGGGTCGGCGCCTGGGCGGCGGCGATCTTCCACCTGATGACGCACGCCTTCTTCAAGGGTCTGCTCTTCCTGGGCGCCGGCAGCGTGATCCACGGCATGCACGACGAGCAGGACATGCGCTTCATGGGCGGCTTGAAGAAGTTCATGCCCATCACGTTCTGGACATTTCTGATCGGCGCGGCGGCCAACGCCGGGATCGTGCCGCTGGCGGGCTTCTGGAGCAAGGACGAGACGATCGTCGGCGCCTGGGCGGGCGGCTACCCGATCGTCGCCATCGTCGGCCTGATCGCCGCCTTCTTCACCTCGGTCTACATGTTCCGGGTCGTCTTCCTGACCTTCCTGGGTGAGGAGCGCTTCGACCACGACCACGTCCACCCGCACGAGTCTCCGCCATGGATGACGGTGCCGCTCCTGATCCTGGCGATCGGCGCCGGACTGGCCGGCTTCCTGGGCTTCCCACCGGAGCACGGCTTCATCCAGAACTTCCTAGGCCCGGTCTTCAGCGTCAGTGGGGCGGCGGTCGAGCACCACGTCTCGCTGACGACGACGCTCACGTTCGGGGTGATCTCGACCCTCATCGCGCTGAGCGGCGTGTTCCTGACCTGGCGGGCTTACGTGACCCGGACGCTGGTGCCGGACGCCATCGCGGCGCGGCTGGGGCCGCTCTACCGGCTCTCCTTCCGCAAGTGGTACTTCGACGAGATCTACGAGCGGCTGGTGGTGCACCCGTTGTATCTGACGTCGGTGTTTCTGTGGCGCGTGGTCGACGTCCACATCATCGACGGCACGGTCAACGGCGTGGCGGGGGTGGTCTCCTTCACCAGCGAGCGCTGGCGCCGCGCCCAGACGGGCCTGCTCGCCAACTATGCTTTGGCGATCGCGCTCGGAGCGGTGGTCATCGTGGCCGTATACCTGATCATCGACAGCAGCCTGATCCGGTAGCGGGTAGAGGAGCGCGCTGGTGAACGGGATTCCGATCCTGAGCCTGATGACCTACGCGCCGCTTTTGGGCGCGGCCGCCATCTTCTTCTGGCCGCGGGCCTCGGCCAACGCCGCGCGCTGGATCGCGCTGATCGCGGCGCTCGTGGCACTGGGGCTGTCGCTGGTGGTGCTGTTCGGCTTCGACCGCGGCGCGACCGGCATGCAGTTCAACGAGACCGCCAAGTGGCTGCCGGACGTGGGCATCTCCTATCGCATGGGCGTAGATGGCATGGCCGTCCTGCTGATCGCCCTGACGACGATGCTCACCGTGATCGCTATCGTCGCCTCGTGGGATCCGATCGACCACCGGGTCCGCGAGTACATGATCACGATGCTGCTGCTCGAGACCGGCATGCTGGGCGTGTTCGTGAGCCTGGACCTGTTCGTCTTCTACATCTTCTGGGAGATCATGCTGATCCCGATGGCGCTCCTGATCGGCGTCTGGGGCAGCGCGAACCGCATCTACGCGTCGGTCAAGTTCTTCCTCTATACGCTGGCCGGCAGCCTGCTGATGCTGGTCGGGATCATCGCGACCTACCAGTCCTACTTCAACCAGACCGGCGTGCGCACCCTTGACGTGACCGTGCTCGCCACCGGACACTACAGCCACACCTTCCAGATGTGGGTATTCGCCGCCTTCTTCATCGCCTTCGCCATCAAGGTGCCAATGTGGCCCTTCCACACCTGGCTGCCGGACGCCCACGTCGAGGCGCCAACCGCCGGCTCGGTTATCCTGGCGGGCGTGCTGCTGAAGATGGGCGGCTACGGCATGCTGCGCTTCAACCTGCCGCTCTTCCCCGACGCGGCGCGGACCTGGGCGCCCTATATCGTGATCCTGTCCGTGATCGCAATCATCTACGGCGCGCTGGTAGCGCTGGTGCAGCCGGACCTGAAGAAGCTGGTGGCGTACTCGTCGGTCAGCCACATGGGCTTCGTCACGCTGGGGATCTTCGCCCTCAACTCGCAGGGGATGAACGGCGCGCTGATCGTGATGCTCAGCCACGGGCTGGTGACGAGCGCGCTCTTCCTCTGCGTCGGCATCATCTATGTGCGCGGCCACACCCGGCTCATCTCGGCTTTCGGCGGGCTGGCGACTAACATGCCGATCTACGCGAGCATCTTTGGCATCTTCATGCTCGCGTCGCTCGGACTGCCGGGGCTGAGCGGATTCGTCGGCGAGTTCCTGTCGTTGCTGGGTGGGTTCCGGACCTACCGCGCGGCCGGCATCGTCGCCATGGCGGTCGTCATCCTGTCGGCCTGGTACATGATGTGGGTGTACCAACGGGTCGCCTGGGTGCGCGCCCCGGGCGAGCCGCCGGACCCGTCCGACCCGGCATCGCGGACGGTCGGCGCGCAGGCAGCGCCGCCGCCGGTGATGGGCGGCTCCGAGTACGACGAGCATCTCGTCCCACCGAAGACGTTCCCGGACCTCAACTGGAAGGAACTGGTCACGCTGGTGCCGCTCCTTCTCTTGACAATCTGGGTGGGGGTCTACCCGCAGTGGATCATGGGCATCCTGCACCCGTTCGTGACGACGGTGCTCAAGCCCTTCGGTGGAGTGGGGATGTAGTCGGGTTGCCCGGCGGACGCGTGGCACGGTGTGACCGAGGGCCGCGACGGCCGGTGAAGGAGTAACAGCGTGCCGGTGGATCTCGTACGACCTGAGTGGGGCCTGCTCATCCCGGAATTGGTCATGCTCGGGACGGCGGCGCTCGTCCTGATCGGAGACGTCGCGCTGCCGCGGGCGCGGCATGGGCTGCTCACCTGGGTTGCCCTGCTCGGGCTGGCGCTCGCGTTGGCGTCGAACCTGCTGGTCGACTGGGGTGCCGGCCGCACGACCTTCAACGGCATGTTCGAGGCGAACTACTTCAGCCTATTCGTGAACATCGTGGTGCTCACGGCCGGGATCCTGTCGGTAATGATCTCGTCGTCCTACGTCCAGGGCCTCACCGAGCACGAGCGGATGCCGCTGCCGGAGTACCTGGTGCTGCTCCTCTTCTCGATCTTCGGCACCATGCTCGTCGGCGCCGCCGGTGATCTCCTGATGATCTTCATCGGCATCGAGATGAGCTCGCTCGCGGTCTACGTGCTGACCGGCTTCGACCGTGGACGCGAGACGTCGATCGAAGGCGCGCTCAAGTACTTCCTGCTGGGCGCCTTCGCGACCGCGATCCTGCTCTACGGCATGGCCTGGACCTACGGTATGACCGGGACGACCTCGCTGTCGGGGATCTCGGCTCAGTTGCAGAAGGCGGTGACCGGCCAGGGACGGGTGGAGGCGTCGCTGCTTCTGGCGCTCCTGCTGCTGGCGATCGGTCTGGGCTTCAAGATCGCGGCGGTGCCGTTCCACATGTGGACGCCGGACGCATACCAGGGCGCGCCGACGCCGGTGAGCGGCTACATGTCGGTGGTGCCGAAGGTGGCGGGGTTCGCCGCGATGGCCCGCATCATGGTCCAGGCGCTCGGCCCGCTGAGCCATTCCTGGCTGACCCTGGTCGCCGCGCTCGCGCTGGTCACGATGGTCTACGGCAACGTGGTGGCCATCGCCCAGACCGACGTCAAGCGCATGCTCGGCTACTCCTCGATCGGGCATACCGGGTACATGCTGGTCGGCCTGGCGGCCTTCAGTGGTCTGAAGGCGAGTGATCAGAGCGTCGGCAGCCTGCTTTTCTACCTGTTCGCCTATGCTTTCATGAACATCGGCGCCTTCGGCGTGGTCACCTGGCTGCAGTCGCGCGGCCACGGCGTGACGCTCGACGACTTCCGGGGCTTGGCGTCGCGCAGCCCGCTCGCGGCCCTGGCGATGACCGTCTTCATGCTGTCGCTGATGGGCATGCCGCCGCTGATCGGCTTCTACGCCAAGTACTACGTCATCCTGGCAGCCATCCAGGCGGGGCTCGTCTGGCTGGCGGTGGCCGTGGTGGTCATGAGTGCCGTGTCGGCCTTCTTCTACCTGCGCGTGATCACGACGATGTACTTTCAGGAGCCGACCGGCGAGTGGACGATCGAGCGCACGCCCTTGCTCGGCGTCGGGCTGCTGGTGATGGTGCTGGGCACGATTGGCTTTGGCCTGTTCTCAGGTCCATTGCTCAATCTGGCGCAGCACTGGGTGCAGGCCTTCACCGTCGCCTGACGCACATTCCGGGCGTGCCGCTGCCTGCCGGCGCAGGGTGGCCGCGCACCGGCGACGGTCCGAACCGGCCGACGACGGCGAACGTTCTCGGCCGGGAGCCGGTATACTGACTGCAGCGTGAGGAAATCATCCTCGCCACTCCACATCGCCAACGTTTGTCTCCCTGCATCTCTGCGCCCCAGGTGCGTCGCGACGGATAACCCAGCCGTCGCCGGCAACCCCTCCGCGCTGTCCGCCGTGTGCGACACACGGTGTGGTTCCACCTGCTGCTCGCGCGGCGACGCGGCTCGCAACGGGCGCCGCCTGCCCGCGCGCGTGCCAGGGGAGCAGAGTTCAGGGTGTGAAAGGTAGTTCCATGCCCCAACCGCGATTCATGGTCATGAGGCAGGGCGTGCTGCTGGTGTTCGTGGTCGGGCCGCTGCTGGCGACGGTCTACGCCATGGCCAACCTGTGGAACCACATGATTGGCTGGCGTGAACTCGCGCTGTTCCTCTCACTCTACGTGCTGACCGGTATTGGGGTGACGTTCGGCTACCATCGCCTGCTGACCCATCGCAGCTTCGACACCGGGCCGGTGGTCAAGGCCGTCGTGCTGATCCTGGCAGCCATGGCCGTCCAGGGCCGCGCGATCGACTGGGCCGCCAACCACCTCAAGCACCACGCCTACGCGGACCTGGAGGGCGATCCGCACTCGCCACTGGAGGGGTTCTTCCACGCCCATATCGGCTGGTTCTTCTCGGCCCCGCCGGCGGACCGTGAGCGCTACTGCAAACGCCACCTCGCCGATCCGCTGATCGTCGCGCTGGATCGGACCTTCCTGCTCTGGGTTGTCCTGGGGCTGGTCATCCCGTACTTGTTGGCGGGATGGCAGGGGTTACTCTGGGGCGGTCTGGTGCGGATCGCGGTGGTCAACCACGTGACGTGGTCGGTGAACTCCGTCTGTCACACCTTCGGCGACCGCCCCTTCGACATCAAGGACCAGAGCCGCAACAACTGGGTCGTCGGCCTGCTCGCCTTTGGCGAGGGCTGGCATCACAACCATCACGCATTCCCGGCGATGGCGTATCACGGCATGACCTGGCGGCAGTTCGACCTCACCGGGCTGACCATCCGCCTGATGCGTCGAGTCGGTCTGGTCTGGAACGTCAAGGTCCCATCGCCGGAGTTGGTCGCTCGCCGTCGTCGGATCCCGCTGGCCGCGGCCGAACCCGGCGACTGAGTGTCGACGGACCGTTGCTTTCCGCCACTCGGGGAACGGGCGGGTGTTCCCGGGCCGCGAGTGCGCAACCGCGAATACGCCGGCTACAGCAGGCTCGTCGGATCGACGTCGACGATCCAGCCTGGATCGAGGTCCACCGTCGTCAGGAGCGCGTGCGCGTCCGAGCCGCGCACGACGATTTGCCACTGGTAACGTCCCCGCAACTTCGCCGTGAAGGCCGGCGTTGGCCCGAGCAGATCGACGTCGTGCAAGCCGAGCCGCAGCGCGGTACGCGCCAGCATCTCCCCCATCTCCTCCGCAACCGTTTGGCAGGTGACCTCGTCGGAGTGGCGGTAGACCAGGCGTGCCAGCCGCCGGAACGGCGGGTAGCCGTGGCGGCGGCGGAAGGCGATCTCCTCCTCGTAGAAGCTCAAGTAGTCGTGCCGGCTGGCCGCACGAATCGCGTAGTGGTCGGGCGTGAAGGACTGGAAGATCACGCGCGCGCCCGGCGCCCGCCGGCCGGCACGCCCCGCAACCTGGGTAAGGATCTGGAATGTGCGCTCGCCGGAGCGGAAGTCGGGCAGATGCAGGAGCGTGTCGGCGTTGATCACGCCGATAGTCGAGACCAGCGGGAAGTCGAGGCCCTTGGCGACCATCTGCGTGCCGACGACCACATCGACCTCGTGCCGCAGCACCCGCTCGATCAGATGCCGGTGTTCCACGCCGCGACGTAGCGCGTCCTGATCCCAGCGGAGCACGCGCGCCTCTGGCAGCAGCCGACGCACCTCCGTCTCCACGCGCTGAGTGCCGGTGCCATAGTAGCCGATCGCCTGGCTGGCACACTCGGGGCAGCTCTGGGGCGGGATCCGCCGTTCGTTACAGCGGTGACAGACGAGTTGCCCGCGGTCCGCGTGGTAGACGAGGGGGATCTCGCAGAACGGGCACGTCTCGACGTGCCCGCAGGCGCGGCACTGGATGAAGGTCGACGATCCCCGCCGGTTGAGGAAGAGGATCGCCTGCTCGCCGCTGGCCACGGCGCGCTTCACGGCGCTCTGCAGGGCCCGGCTGAAGATGTGGGTGTTCCCCTGCTGCAGCTCGAGGCGCATGTCGACGCGCTCGACCTCCGGTAACCCGAGCGGGCTCCGGCGCGTAAGGCCGTCGGCACCCAGTACCAGCGGCCCGACGCGCTCGGCGAGCTCCAGTAATCGCAGTGGTCCTTCCCGAGCCTCCCAGTAGGTCGCCACGTCGGGCGTGGCGCTACCCTGGATCAGGAGCGCTCCGTGCTGGCGCGCGAGCCGGCGGGCGACCTCGCAGGCGTGGTACCGGGGCGGGTTGTCCTGCTTGTACGAGCCCTCGTGCTCCTCGTCGATGATGATCAGGCCAACGCGCGCCAGCGGCGCGAACAGGGCGGAGCGCGGCCCGACGACGATCGGGATGCGCCCCTCCGCCGCCGCGGTCCACGTCTGGTAGCGCTCCGCGTCGGGTAGCGCGCTGTGGAGCACGGCGACCTGTCCGGGGAAGCGCTCGGTGAAGCGGGCGACGACCTGGGAGGCCAGCGCGATCTCCGGAACGAGCACGATAACCTGCCGGCCACGGCTCAGGCACCAGGCCGCGGCGCGCAGGTAGATCTCAGTCTTGCCGCTCCCGGTGACACCGTGGAGGAGGAACTCGTCCGGTGCGTCGGTCCGCAGCGCTGCCAGGATGGTGCGCCAGGCAGCGCTCTGCTCGGCGGTGAGCTGAACCATCGTGGCCGCCGCCGGGTGAATGCCGGGTGCCCGAGGTGGCGCCGGCAGCTCCAGGATCTCGATCGCGCCGCGCTCGCCGAGCGCCCGCAACGCCTCGGCGGTCACGCCGCCGCGCCGGACCAGATCGTCCCAGGCCAGCAGGAGGTCGCCCGCGAGCGCGGCGCGGCGGCGAACCACCTCCCAGGCGCGCCGCTGAGCCGGCGCCCGGCCGAGCTCCGGGGCGACGCCCGGTAGTGGGCGAACGTAGCGCGCAGTCGGGACCCGCAGCACGCGGTGCTGAACCCGTGCCGTGCGCTCGAGCACGCCCGCGCACTCGAGGTCCGGTATCACCGACGCCAGCGTACGGTTGAGCGCGCGCCGCGCGGCGTCGACGGTGATCTCGCCCCGCTCGCGGAGCAGCGCGACCAGTTGGCGCTGGACCGGGGTGAGAGGCCTGCCGTCGAGCGCTTCGTGGCGCAGGCGCAGGTGCTCGACGCTGCGCCGCCCAACGCCGGGCGGCAGGAACGGCGAGGCTGCCTCGAACAGCGAGCACAGCGTCTCCTCGCTGAGCCACTCCACCAGCTCCCACTGACGCTCCGACAGGCGGAAACACGGCTCGACCGGCGCATGGACGGCGCGAACCGGAAAGCCGGGGCGATGCTGGTGGACCCGCACGACGACGGCCAGCTTGAGATCGTCGCGGAGCGGCACCCAGACGAGCTGGCGGGGGGCCACGCGCCCGAGCAGCGGTTCAGGCAGAGCATATGTCAGGAGCCGGCCGCGCTCCCCGACGCGGGCGTCGGCGGCGACGTCGACGAAGTGCTCCGTGGTGCCAGAACTCACCAACTCGGAGGTGTTCATGCGGCAAGTCTAGCAGCAAGGGCAGCTGGACGATTGTGACGAACTGTCACGTCCACCACGACCGGTCGTGCCTCGTGCGACGCTTCCGCCTGGACAGCTCGGCGGGGCCTCACCGATAATCGACCGGGCGCGCGCGTCCGGGTGTCGTCGCGCGGCGCAGTGGTCCTCGAGGGAGGGCGGAGAGCCATGGCAGGACGAACGATCGAGCAGGACTTCGTCGAGCAGTTCCAGGGGTCGATGCGGCGTTTCCAGCGCGCGGTCGAGGCGATCCCCGGCGGGATCACCCACGACGTACGCCACCTGGATCCGTTCCCGCTCTACGTCGAGCGGGCGGCCGGATCCCGCAAGTGGGACGTCGACGGCCACGAGCTCGTCGACTACTCGATGGGTCACGGGGCGCTGATCCTGGGCCACTGTAACGCCGAGATCGCCGACGCGGTGAGCGAGCAGGTCCACAAGGGGACCCACTTCGGCGCCAGCCACGAACTGGAGGTGGAGTGGGCCGAGCAGGTCTGCCGCCTGGTGCCGTCGGCGGAGCGCGTCGAGTTCACGTCGTCCGGCACCGAGGCGACCATGCTGGCAATGCGCCTGGCGCGCGCCTTCACCGGTCGCGACCGGATCATGAAGTTCGCCGGGCACTTTCACGGATGGCACGACTACGCGGTGGCCGGCGAGCGACCGCCGTTCAACCTCCGCTCGGCTCCGGGGATCCCCCAGGCCGTGTACGACACGGTCGTGGTCGCGCCCGTCAACGACCTGGAGTTCGTCGATCGGCGCCTCGCCGAGGGCGACGTGGCCGGCGTCATCCTGGAGCCGAGCGGCGCGTCATACGCCTCGATTCCGGTGCCGGACGGCTTCCTGGCGCGGCTGCGCGAGATCACGATCCGGCACGCGACCGTACTGATCTTTGACGAGGTCATCACCGGGTTCCGCTGGGCGCCGGGCGGCAAGCAGGAGCGCGAGGGAGTGACTCCGGACCTGACCACGATGGCGAAGATCCTGGCGGGCGGGCTGCCGGGCGGCGGCGTGGCGGGTCGGGCCGACATCATGCAGTTGCTGGCGTTCAGCGACGAGCCGGGCTGGAATCAGACCAAGAAGATCGGACACCCCGGCACCTACAACGCGAACCCGCTGTCGGCGGTGGCCGGGGCGGTGGCCCTGCAGATGGTGGCGGACCCGCGCGTGCAGAAGCGCGCCGACGAGATGGCCGCCCGCGTCCGCAAGGGGTTCAACGAGGTGCTGGTGCGCCGGGGAGTGCCTGGCTTTGTCTGGGGCGAGAGCTCGGTATTCCACCTCGTCCTGGGTCAGTCGTGCACCAACCAGCGTGGCGAGGATATCCACATTCCCGAGGGCGTCGCGCCGGAGGTGCTGAAGGGCGGGCTCGGCGGCAAGGCGGCACTCGCGCTGGCGCAGGGAATGCTGCTCAACGGCGCCGACCTGTTCCACGGCGGCGGACTGCTAAGCTCCGTCCACACGATCGACGACATCGACCGGACCGTGCAGGCGTTCGACGTGACCATCCGCCGGATGCTCGAGGAAGGCTTCTTCCCGGAGGCGTAGCGGCGCCGCATGCCGAGCACGTGGTAGCGACAGCGCAACGGGGCAGGTGCGAACCACCTGCCCCGTTGCGTTACCTCGTGGTTGCGGCGAACGGCTCAGGCCGTCGCGAGCGTGCCCAGGCCGACCGGGGTCCGCCAGTCGGCGTGGCGCGGGTCGGTGCCGTGCAGCACGTCGTGAAAGAGCTGCTCGAGCCGGCGCGTAATCGGGCCGACGCTGCCGTCGCCCACGTCGTAGCGATCGACGGATACGATCGGCGTGATCTCCGCGGCGGTGCCGCACATGAAGACCTCGTCGGCGATGTAGAGCTCGGTCCGGTCGACCGGCCGCTCGATGACCTCGACCCCGAGGTCATCGGACGCCATCGTCATGATGGCGTCACGGGTGATGCTCTCGAGGATGCTGCTGGTGACGTCCGGCGTGATCAGCTTGCCGTCGCGGACCATCATCAGGCACGATCCGCCGCCCTCGGCGACGGTGCCCTGCGTGTTCAGCAGGATCGCCGTGTCGTACCCGTTGATCGCGGCCTCCATGTTGGCGAGCTGGCCGTTGCGGTAGTTCGAGATGTTCTTGATGCGCGGCGGCATCACGTTGTCGGAGATGCGGGTCCAGGAGCTGATGCAGGCGTGCTGCGCCTTCCCGGTCAGCAGGTGCGTCGGATTCGGTCGCGTGTTGATCAGGATGGCTGCCTCGCCGCCGAAGCCGCTGAAGCTCTTGCTGTCGCCACCGCCGCGATAGGCCAGTGGGCGGATGTAGACGCTCTCCCGATGGTCGTTGTCGTGGATCAGCTTGACGATCACGTCACACAGGGTGTCGGTGGAGATGTCCTGCCGCAGCCGCACCAGCTTCATCGAGCGCTCGAAGCGCTTCATATGCTCGGGCAGCCGGAAGACGTACGCCTCCTGCTCCCGCGGGTTCCAGTACGCGCGAATGCCCTCGAAG
>Ga0307373_10011258_pt1 | contig 12987 bp, 14 predicted proteins | sample OX2MG_FD_202534 | JGI IMG/M metagenome (GOLD analysis project Ga0307373, IMG submission 202534) | Soil microbial communities from Risofladan, Vaasa, Finland - OX-2 | ecosystem: Environmental > Terrestrial > Soil > Coastal area > Acid sulfate soil | place: Finland: Risofladan, Vaasa | collected... | reverse complement strand
TCGTGACGGGACGGATGTTCCGGGCGGTGCGGCCGTACCTCGAGCAGGCCGCGCTCGACGATCCGGTCGTCTGCTACCAGGGCGCCGTCGTCGCCGATCCCGCAAGCGGCGAGTTCCTCCGCCACCTCCCGATCCCGCTTGCCGCCGCGCGTGAAGCGATGGACATCGTGCTCGACGCCGGCTTCCATCTCAACGCGTATGTCGACGACAACCTCTACGTCGCCGAGGTCAACGCCGAAGCGCGACGCTACTCGGAGTTCCAGCACATCCCGGTAACTGCGGTCGGCGATCTGCGCGCATGGCTCCAACGCGATCCGACGAAGCTCGTCGCCGTCGGCACATCCGACGCGCTGAACGCGCTGGAGGCGGAGCTGAAGCCGCGCTTCGCCGGACGCCTCTTCATCTCGAAGTCGCTGCCGTACTTCCTCGAGTTTGCGAGTCCCGACGTGAGCAAGGCCAGCGGCCTCGCCTTCGTCGCCGCCCAGCTCGGCTTCGCGCAGGAGGAAACGGTCGGGTGCGGCGACGGCGAGAACGACCGCGAGCTCCTCGACTGGGCCGGCTTCGGGGTCGCGGTTGCGAACGCGCATCCCGACGTGCTCGCGCGCGCCGACCTCGTCGTGCCGCCGGTGCAGGAGGAAGGCGTGGCCGTCCTCCTTGAGAGCTACTTGAGGAGGGGCGGCGGGACAGTGGCTGTGCCGTAGGGCTGCGCTGAGCGCCACGACTCCTCGCTCCGCTCGTCGGCCGGCTACGCCGGCTGCGGCGTCCTCAGTCGCGCCGATAGCAGTCAGCTATCGGCGCTCCCTGCGTCCTTGCCTCGCGACGCCCAGCGCAGCCCTACAACGAGCACCGCCCCGCCGCCCCTCCTAGACTCACTTCCGTGATCGACGCCCGCGCAGCCCGCAACGACCCGGACGAGTTCCGGCGCCGGCTCGCGCGCAAGGGCGCGGCCGAGGCGTTCGACGCGTGGCTGGCCGCCGACGAGCGCTGGCGTGAGCTCGTGCCGCGGGTCGACGAGCTCCGCGCGAAGACGAAGCTCAAGGGCAAGCCGACGCCGGAGCAGCTCGAGGAGATGCGCGGCATCAAGGAGGAGCTGCAAGCTGCAGAACAGGAGCTCGCAGCGGCAGAGGCGGAACGGGACACGCTCGGGCTGCGCATCCCGAACCCGCCCGCCGACGACATCCCCGACGGCGGCGAGGACGACGCCCGCGTCGAGCGAGAGATCGGTGAGCCCCCGCAGTTCGCGGACCCGAAGGAAAGCACCGAGATCGGCCGCTTCGACATGGACCGCGCGGCGCGAATGAGCGGCGCCCGCTTCGGCTACTGGATCGGCGACACCGCGCAGCTCGCGCTCGCGCTCTACCGCTTCGCCCTCGACCGGATCGCGGCGAAGGGCTTCCTCACCGTGCTGCCGCCGGTGCTCGTCCGCGAGGAGGCGCTCTACGGCACCGGCCACTTCCCCTCCGACGCGGACAGCGTCTACGCAGTCACGGCCGACGGGCTCTACCTCTCGGGGACTGCAGAGATCCCGCTGTCGAGCCTCCACGCCGGCGAGATCCTCGACGCCGAGGAGCTGCCGCTCCGCTACGTCGCCTTCTCGCCGTGCTTCCGCCGTGAGGCCGGCGCGGCGGGCAAGGACACCCGCGGCATGTTCCGCGTCCACCAGTTCAACAAGGTGGAGCAGTTCTCGCTCTGCCTGCCCGAGAGCTCCTGGGACGAACACGAGCTGCTGCTCGCGAACACCGAGGAGCTCGTCCGCGAGCTCGGCGTCCCGTTTCGCATCGTCACGCTTGCCGCCGGCGACATCTCGGCCGCGGCGGCGAAGACGTACGACGTCGAGATCTGGTTCCCGAGCATGGGCCGGTACCGCGAGACCGCATCGGTCTCGAACACGACGGACTTCCAGGCCCGCCGGCTCGGGATCCGCTACCGCGACGGCAAGGGGCCGGAGCCGCTCCACATGCTCAACGGCACTGCGGTCGTCGACCGGATGGCGCTCGCGGTGCTCGAGAACTTCGGCGGCGAAGTGCCCGACGTGCTGCGGCAGTACGGCGCGCCCGCGCGCGTCAGTTCCTGACAGCCGGTGGCAGCCACTTACGACTTTGTAACGAGCCGAAGCCCGCTTGGAATGCGGGGTCGGGACGCTTTCGTTTTGAGGCGGACACAGTCTCGTCACGGTGGCTGCCACCGGCCTTACCGCCCGGCGAGCCACTCCGTCGCGAGCTTCTTCGGCGCGCGCTTCAGCCACGCCTCCTCGACCCGATCGCGCAGCTCCGCCTTCCGGAGTTTCTTCAGATCCGGGATCCGCACGAGCACGGCCGAGTAGCCGTTCCAGTGCGGCGTCGTGAAGTAGCCGCTGCCGGAGTCGACGAGGATGTCCTTGATCTCGAGATCCTCGACCCAGAAGACGAGGACGTCGTCGAGCCGCTCGCCGGTCTCCGGATCGAGCGCGTCGGCCCGGCGGCTGCGGTGAAAGCAGAACGTCTTGCCGGCGACCTTGTACGCCGGCCGGCCCTCGTCGACCTCCTTCGTCACCTCCGGGAGAGCGAGCGCGAGCGCATCGAGATCCTTCATCGTCGCCACGGCTGCGACACTAGACAAGCGCGGCGGGGTGCCGGAGCGGTCGAACGGGGCGGTCTTGAAAACCGTTGATCTTCACGGATCCCTGGGTTCAAATCCCAGCCCCGCCGCTAGCGTTCTCCCAGATGACGACGGGAGACGACCTTCGCGGCCTCATGCGGCTCTGGCCGCACGGGGTCTCGATCCTCAGCGTCGACGTCGACGGCGACCGGATGGGCGTCACCGTCTCCTCCCTCGTCTCGCTCTCGCTCGAGCCACCGCTCGTCGGCGTCTCGATCGGGAAGCAGGCGTCGTGCTACGAGCTGCTCCGCGCGGCCGGCAAGTTCGCGGTCAGCCTCCTCGGCTCCGATCAGGACGAGCTCGCGCGCCGGTTCGCCGCCGGCTATCCGCCGATCGTCCACTGGGAAGGCGTGCCGACGCGCGAAGGGACGGTCGCGCCGCTCGTCGAGGGCGCGCTCGGCTGGATCGAGGCCGAGACGCGTGCCGAAGCGGACGCCGGCGACCACACGTTCTTCATCGCCGACGTCCTCTCGATCGAGCACGGCCCGTCGCGCAACGCCCTCGTCTACCGCGAGAGCACGTACCACTCCGTCTAGCTGCAAACAGTTCCGTTCTTCGGCATCGCGCCGTAGTTGACGGCTGAAAGGCCCGACTCCGCAACCGCCATCAGCTGATCCTCCGTCAGGTTCCGCGCGAAAAGGACGAGGTTGTAAGGGCTTAGGGCAGTCTGAGACGCCGCCGGCAGCACGACATAGAGGGAGCTATCGCCCGAGGCTTGCGACTCGTAGTAGCCCTGGAACGAACAGACATCTACGGATTGGCCGTCTGCCGTAGCCATCGATTCAGTCTCACTGGCCGACACCAAGTACGCCGCGACGCAACCGCCGTCGGCGGATGCCGCCGCAACGAATCCGCCCACAGCCAGAGGTGTTCCCGTGCCACCGCACGACGTATCCGAGTTCGCCTTGAATCCCGCAGGCGTCCGGAAGTGGTAACCGGCCAGCTGAATCCGAGCTCCGGTCAGTGCGACGTGACTCTGCCGCGGCGTGCTCGGTCGAACGGCATGGCCGTGCGTCACGACAGCCGCTGCCACCACACCAATCGCCACGGCGGCAACCAGACCGAGAGCCAAGGGCCGGCGCCGCCGGACGGCGGACCGGTCGGTCGCGACAATCCGCGCGAGAATCCGCTCCTCCTCGGCCGGGTCGACCAGCGACTCCGCGTCGGCGAGGAGCGCCTGGCCCGCTACGGCAAGAACTTGAAGCGATTTACGAGTGCGCATCGATGTGCCTCCTTGTCTTCTGCGGCGCGGCGGGTTCGGGTTCGAGAGCCCGTTCCAGCCGCCGGCGCGCGCGGTGTAGGCGAACGGCGAATGACAGACGCGTGACGCCGAGGACAGCCGCGGCCTCCGCCGCGTCGAGTCCGTCCCACGCCACGAGCCGGAGCACGTCCCGATCCCGCTCGCGCAGCGCCGCGAACGCGGCGAGCACCTCGTCGCGGTCCGCAACCGTCGCCGCGAAATCGCCCGACTCGCCCCGCTCCGCCTCGAGGCGAAGCACGAGCGCGTCGCGTCTCGTCTGGCTGCGGAACTGGCCCGCGATCACCTTGCGCGCGACGCCGAGGAGCCACGCCCGCGGCTCGGCCGGAACGTCGTCGAGTCGCCGCCACGCGACGAGGAAGGTCTCCGCGACGACGTCCTTCGCCCGCTCCGGATCGATCCGCAGCGCGGCGAACCGCAGCACGGCGCGGAAGTTCTCACGGTAGAGCCGCTCGAACCGCTCTCTGTCGTCCGTCATCGATACAGAGATGGCCGGCACGCACGCGAAATTACAGTGCCGGCTGATGATCGCGGCAGTCGTCTTCGACCTCGACGGCGTCCTGCTCCAGTCGGAGGAGGTGTGGGATGCCGTGCGCGAGCGCTACGTGCGCGAGCGAGGCGGCCGGTACGACGACGAGGTGCAGCGCGCGATGATGGGAATGTCGGCGCCGGAGTGGTCGGCGTTCCTCCACGAGGATGCCGGCGTCCCTGGCACGCCGGAGCAGATCAACGCGGACGTCGTCGAGTTGATGCTCGAGGCGTACCGGCGCGACCTGCCGCTGCTCCCTGGCGCCGTCGACGTCGTGCGGCGCATCGCGGCGCAGTTCCGGCTCGCGCTCGCGTCGTCCTCCAACCGCGCGATCTTCGAGGAGGTGCTCCGCCTCGCGGGGATCGCCGACTGCTTCCAGGCGACGGTGTCGTCGGAGGAGGTCGCGCGCGGCAAGCCGGCTCCGGACGTCTACCTCGAGGCGGCGCGCCGCCTCGGCGTCGTGCCCGAGCGCTGCGCCGCGGTTGAGGACTCCCACGCGGGGATCCGCTCGGCGCACGCCGCCGGGATGCGGGTGATCGCGATCCCGAATCCAAGCTATCCGCCCGACGACGAGTCACTAGCTGTGGCGGACGCCGTCGTCGAATCGCTCGACGCGCTCACAGCGTCCGTGCTCGACGGCTAAAGCGTGTCCCGAAGAGCCACGTCCTGTCGTCTGACGCCGGGACGTGGCCGAACAGGCCATGTACTCGCGTCAGAGTCGGTTCAACGACGGTGTGCACGGCCTAAACGGACACGTCCAAATGACTGACAACAGGACGTGTCCGAAACGGTCACGTCCGGAACCCGGTTCCGGACGTGGCTCTAAAGGACCCGTTCGCCCCGGCCGTCGAAGGCCCGGATACCCGGCGCGAGCGACGGGTCGAAGTCCTCGTGGAACATCGTGAAGATCGTGACGTCGCGAAGCGGGCCGCCGGCACGGCCGGGAAGCCGCCGCCGCAGCGTTGCCTCCTCGACGTAGCCGAGCTTCCGCGGCACGTCCTTGCTCGTCTCGTTCTCGGGGTCGATGCGGATCTCGATGCGGTCCGCCCCGCAGATCTCGAAGCCGACCCGCGTCAACGCCGCCGTCGACTCCGTGACGTAGCCCTGCCGCGTCGCGCTCGCGCGGATGAAGTAGCCGATCTCGAGACCGCCCGGCTCGACCCGCGGATGGAGCCCGGAGCCGCCGAGCACCTCGGACTCGTCCGCGGAGAAGATCCCCATGACGAAGTTGTCGCCGAGGTCGAACTGGGAGCGGAACGACTTCAGGAGATCGGTCTTCTCCTCGAGCGTCTGCGGCTCGTGCTCGACCCACGGCATCCACGGCCGCAGGTGGTCGAGGCTCGAGTCGATCGCATCCTTCACGAGCGCGGCGTCGCGCGGCCCGTAGCAGCGGAGGACGAGCCGCTCTGTCTCGATGCGGTACGGAGGCGGTGGACCTTCCCAGCTCATTTGCGCCGGATGAAGGTGACGCCGTCGCGGATCGGCACGAGCACCGACTCGACGCGATCGTCGGCCATGACGTGCTCGTTGAACGCCTTGATCCCCTCGTTGCCCTCGAGCGCGCCGAGCGTGTTGTCGGCGAGGATCAGCCCGCCGTCGGCGAGCTTCGGGAGAACGGCCTCGTAGTACTCGACGTAGTCCGGCTTCCACGCGTCGATGAAGACGAGATCCCAGGGGCCGTCGAGCGCCGCGACCTCGGCCTTTGCGTCGCAGACGCGGTACTCGATGCGATCGGCGACGCCGCACTCCTCGGCGTAGCGGCGCGCTATCGCGGTCGTATCCTCCTCGACGTCGAGCGCGAGGATCTTCCCGCCGGGCGGCAGTCCGAGCGCCATCTCGATCCCCGACCAACCGGTGAACACGCCGATCTCGAGCACGCGCATCGGCTTCATGACCGAGACGATGAAGCGGAGGAACGCGCCCTCGTTGAGCCCGACCGACATCTGCGCCGCCTTCTGCGTCGCCTCGGTCTCCTCGCCGAGCCGCCGGAGCGCATCGAGCGGCGGCGACGTGTGCGCCTCCGCGTAAGCCTGCACCTCTTCGAAGTCGTACGGCATTTACACCCTCCCTATGAGAACGCACCCGTTGTGGCCGCCAAGGCCCATCGCATTCGAGAGCGCGACGTCCACCTGCACACGCCGCGCCTCGTTCGGAACGTAGTCGAGATCGCAGTCTGGATCGGGATGGACGTAGTTCATCGTCGGCGGCAGAACGCCGTCGCGGACGGCGAGGACGCACATCATCGCCTCGATCGCGCCGGCCGCGCCAAAGCAGTGCCCGGTGACAGACTTCGTCGAAGAGACGGCCAGACGGTAGGCGTGCTCACCGAAGACGTCCTTGATCGCCTTCGTCTCTGCTGCGTCGCCGAGTGGCGTCGAGGTGCCGTGCGCGTTGATGTAGCCGACGCGCTCGGGCTCGACTCCCGCCCGCTCGAGCGCGCGCCGCATCATCTCGGCGACTCCGGTCGACTCGGGATCCGGCTGGGCGAGATGGTGCGCGTCGTTCGACATCGCGTACCCGAGGACTTCGGCGTAGATCGTCGCGCCCCGCGCCTGCGCGGCCTCGAGCTCCTCGAGCACGAGGATGCACGCGCCCTCGCCCATGACGAAGCCGGCGCGCGTCGCGTCGAACGGCCGGGACGCGCGCGGCGGGTGCTCGTCCTCGGCGGCGAGGCCGCGCATCGCGCAGAAGCCGGCGAGGATGAGCGGCGTGAGGCAGGCCTCCGAGCCGCCCGCGAGAACCGCGTCCGCGTCGCCGCGCTTGATCAGCTCCGCCGCCTCCCCGACCGCGGTCGAGCCGGTCGCGCACGCGGAGACGGGCGCGTAGTTCGGTCCGCGGAAACCGGTAGCGATCGCGAGCTGGCCGCTGGCCGCATCGACGAGGACGTTCTGGATGAAGGTCGGCGCGACGCGGTTCGGCCCGCGCTCGCGAAGGATGTCCACCTGTTCGACGATGCCGGCGATCCCGCCGATCGCGGTGCCGAAAAGGATCCCGACACGGTCGGGCGAGTACGCGCCGTCGAGCTTCGCGTCGGCGACCGCCTCCTTCGCGGCGCCGAGCGCGAGGAGGACGTTCCGGTCGAGCCGGCGCGCATCCTTCGCCGACGCGACCGAGGTCGCGTCGAAGTCCTTCACCTCCGCCGCGACGCGTACCGGGAACTCGCTCGCGTCGAACGCGGTGATCCAGTCGATGCCGCTCTCGCCCGCGACGGCGGCGCGCCACGTCGACGGCGCGTCGCCTCCGATCGGCGTCACCGCGCCGAGCCCCGTGACCACGACTCTCCTCATTCGCAAGAGCCTAGAGTCTGGGCGTGCCCGATGGCCCCGGCCCCAACGTCCCGTTCCCACCGATGGAGGCGGAGCTCGTCGCCGAGCTGCCCGGCGGAGGCGGATGGCGCTACGAGCCGAAGTGGGACGGCTTCCGCGGCGTGCTCGAGAACGACGGCGGCGAGCTCGCGCTCTGGTCGCGTAACGGCCGCCCGCTGCTGCGCTATTTCCCCGAGCTCCGCGAGGTCGGCGAGGCGCTGCCTCCCCACTCCGCGCTCGACGGCGAGATCGTAATCGCCCGCGGCGGCGCGCTCGACTTCGACGCGATGCAGATGCGCCTCCACCCCGCAGAAAGCCGCGTGCGCAAGCTCTCGGCCGAGATCCCCGCGACGTTCGTCGCCTTCGACCTGCTGTTGTGGAAGGGCAAGCCTGTCCACGAGAAACCGATCGAGAAGCGCCGCGCAGAGCTCGAGAAGGTCGCGGGCGGAAAGATCCAGCTCTCCCCCGTCTCCGACGACGTCGAGCAGGGACGCGACTGGCTGCAGACGCTCCAGGCTGCCGGCTTCGACGGCGTGATCGCGAAGCGCCTCGGCCTGCCGTACCTCCCCGGCTCGCGCGACGGCGTCGTGAAGGTCAAGCCGCACAAGACGGCCGACTGCGTCGTCGCCGGGATCCGCTGGAAGAAGGGCGGCCGCGACACGATCGCCACGCTCCTCCTCGGCCTCTACGGCGACGAGGGTGAGCTCCACTACGTCGGCTCGGCCGCTGTCGGCGCGAAGAACCAGGCGGAGATCGCCGCCAAGGTGCTGCCCCTCCTCGACGCGAAGAGCGATCGCCGCTTCAGCGAGCCGAACCGCTGGGGGACGGACGGCCTCGAGGAGGCGCCGCTCAAGCCGAAGCTCGTCGTCGAAGTGCGCTTCGACAAGCTCGAGAAGCACCGCTTCCGGCATGGCACACGGCTCCTGCGCTTCCGCCCGGACAAGGATCCGGCGCAGTGCACGTGGCGCGAGGTCCGCCCGCCGCGGCGAGAGAGCGACCTCGCGGTCGAGGATCTCCTCGGCTAGCGGCAAACGCCACGCGCGGCCCCGGCGTCACAGTTACGTCACGGTGGCAGCCACCGCTACGGGACGATCAGGAACACGTCACGACTTCTTCGCGCCTCCGCGGTCAAGCACGAAAAGCCCCGGAAAAGCCAGGCTTCTCACTCCGTCACGGTGGCAGCCACCGTGACGGGAAGATCACGAACCCGTCACGACTTCTTCGCGCGGCTGGGCTGGACGCGTTTCGGCTCGCCGGGCATCTTCGGGAAGTTCGGCGGATACGGCGCCTCGCCCTCCCCCGCCGCCTCCTCTCGCTCGACCCACTCGAACAGCTTGCGCAGGTCGCACAAAGAGTCGTCGATCCCGGCCTGGACGTCGCCGAGCTCGGCGAAGCGCGCCGGCATCGTGGCGAGGGTGAAGTCCTCCGTCACCAACCCGTCGAGCTCGTCCCAGCGGAACGGCGCGGAGACCGTGGCGTCGATGCGCGCGCGCACCGAGTACGCCGACGCGATCGTGCGGTCGCGCGCGTTCTGGTTGTAGTCGATGAAGACGCGCTTGCCGCGCTCCTCCTTCCACCACGCCGTCGTGACGAGCTTCGGCGCGCGCCGCTCGACCTCGCGCGCGAACGCGAGCGCGCAACGGCGCACCTCCTGGAAGCCCCACTTCGGCTCGATGCGGCAGGCGATGTGGATGCCGCGGTTCCCCGACGTCTTCGGCCAGCCGACATAGCCGAGCTCGTCGAGCGTCTCGTGGACGATCGCCGCGACCTGCTTCGCGTGCTTGAACGTCGTCCCCGGCTGCGGGTCGATGTCGATGCGCAGCTCGTCCGGATGCTCGACGTCGCGGCGCCGCGACGGCCACGGGTGGAAGTCGAGCGTGCCGAGGTTCGCGGCCCAGCAGACCTGCGCGAGCTCGGTGACGCAGAGCTCGTCGGCGGTGCGGCCGGACGGGAACGTCACGGTCGCGGTCTCGATCCAGTCTGGCCGCTTCTCCGGCACGCGCTTCTGGTAGATCGCCTCGCCCTCGGCGCCGTCCGGGTGGCGCTTCAGCTGCGTCGGCCGCTCGTAGAGCGCGCACACGATCCCGTCGCCGACCGAGAGGTAGTACTGGACGAGGTCGAGCTTCGTCTCCTTCCGCTTGCGGAAGTAGACCTTGTCGGGATTCGTCACCTTGACGGTGCGCTTCCCGACCTCGAGCTCGATGAACGGGGAGTCGGCCATTTCCCGGAGTATTCTGGCTGCCGTGTTGGAGCACTCGCGTCCCACGAGACTGACGCTCGAGCCGCTCGACGACTTCGTCGTCGTCGAGTACGCCGAGGAGGAGGCCGAGACGCGCGCCGGGCTGATCCTGCCCGCGAGCCTCGAGGCGCACTGCCGCAGCGGCATCGTCATCTTCGTCGGGCCAGAAGTCGAGGGCGTCTCGCCCGGCGACAAGGTCTTGTTCCCGAAGGACGCGGGCTACGACGTCCGCCTCGCCGGCACCGCGCAGCGCGTGATCAAGCGCAATGAGCTGATCGCCCGCATCCTCGACTGAGGACACGGGCGGCCGGCTATTTCCCGACTTTGACGGCGACCTTCGCGTTGATGGCCAGGCGTGTTCGGGGCTTGTGGTTCTGGGAGAGCACGCGACCGCGGCGCTTTCTGGTCGAGTGCACCTTGGTGACCTTCCCGAGGCGACAGCGCCCTACCGCAAGCGCCGACTTCGCGGCGGGAAGTTTCAGCCCCTTGAGCCTCGGGACGACGCACGCGGCCAACTTCTTGTCGGTCAGGGTCGCGTTCGGGGTCGAGCTCGAGGTCCAGGAGCTCTCTTCCGCCACGTGGAAGACGTCCACCGCACCGGTCCCCTTGTCGACGAAGGGAGCGCCGACGAGCGCAGTCGCCCCGTCGGCGGAAAGCACCACCCCAAGTCCCAATTCGTCGTTGGGGTGGCCGCCGGAGTTCGTGAGGGTCGCGGTCGGCGTGGAACTCGAGGCCCAGGCTCCCTCGCCCGAGGCGCGAAAGATGTACGCAGCGCCACGGCCCTTGCTTACTCCGGGAGCGGTCACGAGAACGGTCATGCCGTCACTCGACACCGCCACCCTTGATCCGAAGTCGGAGCCGCTAGACCCGCCGGCCGGCGGGAGCAAGGTCGCGGTCGGAGTCGAAGTGGACGCCCACGCAGCCTCCCCGGAGCTGTGGAAAATGTCCGCATAGCCGGCTTGAGGGGTGCCGGCGTACGTGCCGAGGACTGCGAGCGTTCCGTCGGGAGAGAGCGCGAGGAAGCCTCCGAGAAAGTCGCCGTTGCTGCTGTTGGAATCGGACAAGATCGCCGTCGGCGTCGTGCTCGACGCCCACGCGTCTGCGGCGGAGACGTGGTAGAGGAACGCGCCACCGCCGCTCGGGTTCGAATCGTCGCTGGCCAGCGCGGTCGTCCCGTCTGCCGAGATCGCCACCGAAGCACCCACACTGTGGTCGTCCGGGCTCTCGCCGCCGTAGGTCAGGGCGGCGACCGGAGTCGAGGTCGACGTCCAGGCGCTCTCACTCGAAGCGTGAAAGACGAAGGCCCCGCCCGCGACGTTGTTGGAAAACGGCGAGCCGGCGACGAGGGTGGTCCCGTCGGGGGTCAGCGCAAGCCCGGTAACGAGCAATACGCCGTGACCGACTGTCAGGGTTGCCTTCGGTGTGGAGGACGACGCCCAGGCGTCCTCGGCGGACGCATGAAACACGTATATCGCGCCGGCGCCGAGCAGGCCGTTTCCGGTGAGCGGAGCGCCCACGAAGGCCGTCGTCCCGTCCGCCGAAAGAGCAACAGCAAACCCCAAGAAGCCGAACTTCGTACCGTGCTTTCCCGTCAGGGTCGCGGTCGGAACGCTCTTCGACGTCCAGGATCCCGCATCGGAGGCGTGGAAGATGTACGCCGCCCCCATGCCGCCGGCAACGCCGTACGCGCCGACGAGCGCAGTCGTCCCGTCCGCCGACAGGGCGACCGAGAACCCGAGGCTGGGATCAAGGGAACTCGCCGCCGAGCTCGACCTGATCGCCCCCGCCCCGAGCCGAGCGTGGATCGCCGCGGCCAGGCCGGCAGGAAGACCGGCGGCGCCTGACGACGCACGCCCCGACCCCGGTACGAGCGCCGCAAGTGCAACTACCACCACGATCGAGCTCGCAGCGATCACGCGCTTCATCGATTCCTCCTCGGGTCGCGTCCATCATCCACTACAAACCCCAGACTGTCGAGGCGCGGAGACGAAGCCGCAGTGCCGACGGCTGGGCCGCCGGCACTACAGCCGTCAGCGGAGAGGGAGGGATTTGAACCCTCGAGGCACCTTTCGGCACCCACACGATTTCCAGTCGTGCTCCTTCGACCGCTCGGACACCTCTCCGGGCGGACGCAGGGTAACGCCCTCGGGGTCAAGTCGAACGCCCGACGCGCCGATTAGAGGGCGGTGCCACGCCTACGCGACGAATCCGGCTTCACGCTGATCGAGATCGCGGCGGTCGTCCTGATCCTCGTCTGCCTGATCGCGATCGCGGTGCCCGCGTACCTCGTCTTCACCGGAACGGCGCAAACCGCAGCGGGCAAGTCCAACGTCCGCTCGGCGATTCCGGCCGCGGAGGAGCTGAGTAACGAGAACGGGAGCTACGCCGGCATTTCCGGCGCCGCGCTGCGCGGCATCGCTCCCGGAATCGGCGCGACGGTCAAAGCGGTCGCCGTGCATTCGAATCTCGGCTACTGCGTCCAGGACACGGAGAACGGCGGTGCGACGTTCTACGACTTCGTCGGTGGAGACGCCGGCTCGGCCCTCCAGACCGGCTACAGCGCCGCCACGATCGAGCTCGGCACGTGCCTGCAGGCCGTCGGCGTCGCGGCGGGGTAGCCCTCAGGCGCGGGCCAGCTCGAGCGCTTCGTCGATCGTCAAGCGGCGGCCGGCTTCCGTCGCCTGCGCGAGATCGTCGGCCGAGAGCGCCGCCCGAGCTTCGTCGACGAGCTCCCGTCCCGAAGTCTCCTCCGAGTAGATGACCGCGATTCCCTCAGCCGCTGCGAAGACCTCGGCCGCCGCGGCGATCGTCGCCGCCCGCGCCGCACGGCCGTCGACAGCATCCGCCGCCGCGAGCCCCACGAGCGACAGCCCCACTCCACGCACGCTCGCGATGTCGGTGTGCGCCTGCACCGACTCGAAGAAGTAGTGCCGCGCGACCGCGATGTCGCCCGCCGCGAGATGCGTCCAGGCGATCTCGGAGAGGATCCGCGCCTCCTCGCCCCGGTCGCCGCATGTCT
>Ga0307373_10011255_pt1 | contig 12989 bp, 10 predicted proteins | sample OX2MG_FD_202534 | JGI IMG/M metagenome (GOLD analysis project Ga0307373, IMG submission 202534) | Soil microbial communities from Risofladan, Vaasa, Finland - OX-2 | ecosystem: Environmental > Terrestrial > Soil > Coastal area > Acid sulfate soil | place: Finland: Risofladan, Vaasa | collected... | reverse complement strand
CCGCACTCCTTCGCTTTACACCGAGGTTCGAGATACGGCTGGGAGCGTCATTTTTCGCTCGAACACTCTTCAAGGCAGCGACCTTCCAATTTCGGCCGATCTTCTCGTCAACGCCAAGGATGGCTTACCCGTCTTCGAAACCGTCTCCCAGGATGGCCAGGAGATTCGTCTTTACACGACTGCCATTTTCATCAACGGCCGCCTCGTCGGCTTCGTCCAGGTCGGCCGCAATCTCGCCGACATCGACGGCGCCCTTCGTCAACTCCGATCGTGGCTGCTGCTGAGCAGCATTCTGGTCCTCGTCGGTGCGGCCATCGGCGGCTGGCTCTTAGCGCACGCGACCCTTCGACCACTCGGCCGAATCAGCAAGGCCGCCGAGGCCATTGGCTTGGCGCGACGTCTGGACCAGAGACTCGAGGTGACGGACGTCAAGGATGAGATTGGGCGACTGGCAACGACGTTTAATGAGATGCTCGATCGTCTCGAGGCAGTTTTTCTCGCCCAACAGCGTTTCGTCGCCGACGCCTCTCACGAACTGCGCACGCCGCTCACAACGATCCAGGGGAACGTCGACTTCCTACGCCGTAATCCCGGTCTGCCATCAGGTGAGCGTTCCGAGGCCCTTGACGATGTCGCGAGTGAAGCGGCACGGATGGCGCGCCTTACGAATGGTCTGCTCGCGCTCGCCCGGGCCGACGCAGGTCGTCACCTCGAGCGTGAGCCGATTGAGCTGCGCCCGATCATCGAACGCTGCTTCCACCAGGTTCAGGCCCTCGCCCGCCCAACCGATGTCACGATTCAATTAGTGCTCAATCGTCTCGAGCCCGGCGCACGGGTCCGGGCGAACGCCGATCGCCTCGAAGAGATGCTCTCGATCCTGCTCGACAACGCCGTCCGCTATAACCAACCGGGTGGCATCGTTCGGCTGATCGCCTCCACTACGGCGGGGGTCCATCGCATCGAAGTCAGCGATACCGGACGAGGAATTACCGCGGAAGATCTCCCCCATATTTTCGAGCGCTTCTACCGCTCGCCCCATTCTCGCTCGGAAGACGGCACCGGTCTTGGCCTCGCAATTGCCCGCTGGATCGCCAGCGAGCACGAAAGCGAGATCGGCGTCGCGAGCGTCCTCGACAAAGGAACCACGTTTACCGTGGCACTCGCCGCACTCGACCCCGCTCCGCTCGTGCTGGTTTCCTGAGAATAGTCTCAGATTTCTCAGGCTCATCTCAGGTTCGCCTAAGTTTCTTCTTAGGTCACTACCGTAGTCTATATAAGTAAGCCACGAGCGAGAGGTTCGTTCGACGATATGGGGGAACTGTGAAGGCGAGACTCAGGCGGATCTTTCGACCAAACGTGGCGTTGACAGTCACGATCGCGGTGATCGGGGCAGTCGTGGCCATCGTTGGTCTGAATTCGATCAAGGTCGCGATGACACTCGCCATTCAAAATGGCATTTTGACGCCGTGGCTTCTTCTGTCACTCCTCCCATTCACGATGTTGAGCTATGGATTGCGCGTGCTCCGTTGGCATTTTCTGGTTCGTCGCCTCGCACCCAGCATCCGCTTAACGGAGAGCATCTACAGCCAGGTCGTGGGCTTCGCATTCTCGCCAACCCCGGGACGGGTGGCCGAACTGTACAAGCTCAAGCTCATCGAGCGCTGGTCAGAGCAACCGGCCGTTCGCTTTCTGCCCGCGGTCGTCGTCGAGCGCCTCAGTGATGTCGTGGCGTTTGCCTCGCTCGCGGTCGTTGGAAGCGTCCTCAGCTGGTCATCGGTCATCGCTGGTCAGCGAACCGTCGCGTTGGTCGTCTTAGGGATTGGGGCGATTCTACTGGTGGGAATCTATCGGTATGGCTTTCACCGCCTCGGCGGACCGCTGGAGAGCATCTTAACGAGTGCCGTGCTCCGCCAGCGGATTTTCAAGCTGGGGGAACGGATACCCGCGGTCGCGCGTTTCCTCGCCCTCACTGGCCAGTTGCGCGCCGGCGGCGCACGGATGAGCGATCCGGCCACGCTGGCCATGGCCATCGCCTTCGTTACCCTGGGGCGAGTAGGGGATAGCGTGGTACTTTGGAAGCTGGCGGCGCTCGTCGGAGTGCAAGTTCCATTCTCGCTTGCCATCTTCATGATCGGCACCTCCGGTCTCGTCGGGGGCATCACTTTCTCACCGGGCGGACTTGGCGCAACCGAAGCATCGCTGATTGGCCTGGTCGTCGCTCGGGGAGCGGACCTCGGCACCGGAATGATGGTAGCGCTCGGCACCCGAGCGCTCATCTATTGGCTCTGGGTTGCAATCGGTCTCGTCGTTTTCTTGGCGGGACAAATCTATCTCAAGCGGCAGGCCGCCCTGAGTGAACGACTCAAGGTGGCGTTGGTTGTCGTTGATCGTTCGCCGCGGCATGACCAGGCGTGATCGTGAACGCGACGTACCGACCTTGGCAGCCGCCAGAATAATAAAGGAGAGACCGTGCGAGTGTGTTTAGTCTCGATTCATCCGCGATTACTCAGTGGGCAGATCAATTCGCTGATTGGATTGGCGCATGCCTTGCGTGATCGAGGCCACCAGGTGCGCCTGGTGACGGCCTTTGCCGAGGCACGCCTACTTGACTCGGACCGCGTCTACGGTCCCGAAGCCCACGCGGGTCTACTCCCGGCTAAGCTCGCCCGCATCGGCAAGATCATCAAGCGCCTCCAGCACGACGCCCAGGACGCCGACGTCGTCCATTTGAATTTGCCAACCCCGGCGTTTAGCTTCGTCGGCGACCTCGTCCAGGCGATGTTAAACCGCCCAATTGTCGTCGGTTTCGAGGCCCATCTTCTGGCTGGCTCCGACTATCGCCGTCTGCCGGTCCGCCAGGCTCCCAACTTCTACCTGCCTTGGGTCGCCATCAACAACCACCTCACCGCTCGACTGTCGCGCTTCAGTGCCGCGCAGTACGTCGTCGCCAGTCAGCTCCAGGCCGACGAGCTTCAGGGTCTGGGCGCCCCCGCCGAGCGAATTCGGGTCATTCCCAACCTGATCGACCTCCAGCGCATCCGCGAGGACACCGACTACGAGGTCGACGGGGTCGACTGGTCCGAGGACGGGCCGGTCCTCAGCTACATCGGCCACTTCAACCACGTCAAAGGGGTTGACGTGTTGATCCGCGCCTTCCCGCGCGTTCTGGAAAACCACCCGAACGCACGGCTGCTCATCGCCTGGAGCGGCTTAGGGCCGGCCACTCCGATTGCCCAGGCAATCGAAGCGAGCGGGGCCAGCGACCGCATTCAAGTCATTGGACGGGTGCCCGTGGGAGCAGTGTTGCGTCACAGCACGGCGTTCGTCCTTCCGTATCGATTCACAATCGGTCAGGCTGCGTATCCCGGCCTGGTACTCGAGGCACTTGCCAGTGGAGTTCCACTGGTTACGAGTGACCTACCCTTGTTACGCGAGCTGGGTGAGCCCGGCGAGGTAGCCGAGCTCGCCCGCCCGGAGGATCCGGCCGACCTGGCCCGAGCAATTCTCCGCCTGCTCGACGATCCCCAGCATCGCGCTGGGATGGTGGCTCGCCAGCAGGCCCTGGTCAACCAGTCGTTCGATCCCGACGTCCTAGTTCGGAGGTACGAAGATGTCTACGGCCAGCCAAGCGCCGTCCCCGCCTATCGATGAAAAGCGGGCCTTTTACCGTCAGCCGGAGGTGGTCGCCGCGTACGATCGCCAGCGTTTCGGTAGTCCAAGCGGGGTTTGGGTTAATGAGCGAGAACTGCACGAAGCAGTCGCTCTGTTGCCACCGCGCGGGCGCGTACTCGATCTCGGCTGTGGAACCGGACGACTCAGCCGTTATCTCGTCGATCACGGCTACGACGTGGTCATGCTTGACGCCTCGGGCGCGATGTTGGCGCGGGCCGTACCGAACGTGGGAGCCCCTGCCGTCCTTGGCGATGCGTTTGCCCTGCCGTTTCGCGCGGGCTCGTTCGACGCCGTCGTCGCCCTGCGCGTTGCCTTCCACTTCGCCGATGTCCAGAGTTTGATGAGCTCAGTCGCACCTTTGCTCAAAGATCAGGGACGCTTTGTCTTCGATACCTATCGCTGGTCGCCCCGCTCAGCGATTGCCTTGGGATCTCAGCGTTGGGGAGGTAAGGTTTTCGTCCACTCGACGTCGCAGGTTCGGAATGCGGCCGCGGCGACTGGCCTGCAGGTTGCCGAAGAGCACCCGTGCTTCCTGTTTTCACCCTATCTCTATCGCCTGCTGCCGCTGGGCGTGGTGCGCCGTCTTGACGAGTTCGAAACAATTGTTCCAAGCTCGGCCCGAGCGCGCGCCTTTTGGGCCTTGCAAAAGAATCAAGCATGAACCATCTCGCTCGGCCTGCCCTCGTGGTAGGACTGCTGACCGAAGCAATCTATCTTGCCGCGGTAACCGGCCCTTTCTCGTTCCTTGCCCATGGTCAAAATCTGCTCGACCTGGGCAAGCTCACCGGGTACTCGTCGGTGGCAGCGATCGCCGTGACCGTTGGGCTGCTGGGCTTGTTCCTCTTTTATGCGCTCGCGCTACGCGACATTGCCGCCAACGGGCAGAGCGCGCTGCCGCTTGCCTTGATTGGCACTCTGGTTTTCAGTGTCACCCTCGTCTTCATGTATCCGGTAACGGCGATTGACGTTTATAACTACGCGGTCCAGGGACACGTCGCGTTCTTCTACCACGTGAATCCGTTGGCCGCCGCGCCGTCGAGTATCACCGGAGATCCATTCGTGGCCTACGGGAGCACCTGGGCGGACACGACCTCGCCGTATGGCCCGATCTGGATATTCCTCTCAATCGTCGACGCCTGGTTGGCGGGACCGAACGTGATCATCGCGGTGCTCGCCTTGAAAGGCCTAGCCGCCTTGGCAATCGTGGGCACGGCCGGCCTATTGGCCTGGGCAGCCCAGCGCGCCGGTCGCAACCCCGCGTTGGCGGTCGTGTACTTCGGCTGGAATCCGCTCGTCTTGATTGAATTGGCCGGCAACGGACACAACGACGCGGTGCTGACCTTGTTCGTCGTCGCCGGACTGATCCTGGCACGCCACCGCTGGCCAACTCTGGCAGTTGCCTGCCTCACGGCAGCCGTGCTGGTCAAGTCACTGCCAATCGCCGCGATCCCGTTGCTCTTCGTTTGGCTGCTCAGCCAGCACGGTAGCTTCTGGAGGCTGCGGGTTCCGACCATTTTTGCCGCCTTCATCGTGATGCTCAGTGTACTCGTCGCCGGCTATGCCCCCTTCTGGGCAGGCTGGGAAACTCTCGCTCGTCTACGTGAGGTCAACGCGAACTATCTGGCGTCGATTCCTGCCTTGATCGTGCTGCTCGTTCCCAGCGCTACCGATTGGCTTACGATTCCCCAAATGGCGGTGCTTTCTTTGGTCGGTCTCGGCCTGGTCTGGCTGGTTTGGCAACGACGCGTGCCCCTCGAGCGCGCTGTCGTCGAGATCATTTTCGCGACCATTCTCGTCGCGACTCACTTCGCCGGCTGGTACCTGCCGCTCTTGATCGGCGTGGCTGCCCTGACCGACGATTCCTGGGTTTGGCTCCGGATGGTGGTATTCACATTCACGACGACCCTGACGACTCCCCTCTGGCAATTTGTCTTCCCGTGGACCCGCGATTGGCTCTCAATGGAGGCTTTCCACTTAATCGTCGTCCCCTGGACGTTCTTGCCTCCCCTGGCTATCGGTCTGTGGGAATTGGGCCGCGCGCGGACGGCAAAGCGTCGCCTGGCATCCCCAGTGCCCTGGCCTGGGCCGGCTCGCGAGCTTGCCACGAGCCGGATACGCGACGCGGGGTGACGAAGCTGAGCCCGCGACTTCAGGCGCCAAACCTTCGCGGGCTCAGCGAGGCGACCGACAGATGTGGCTTTCCTTCGATCATGGCAGTGACGACGTCCGCGGTAGCCACGGTGGAGAGGATGCCGGTCTTAAAGTGGCCGGTCGCCCAGAAGAGTCCGGTAATCTCACCACTGCCGATGATCGGCTGGTCGTCTCGGCTGCGCGGACGCAAGCCGGTCCACGCGTCGGCAAAGCGCGCCTGGGTCAGTTCGGGTATCGCCCCGACCGCGGCGGACACGAGGCTCGCCACGCCGCCGACGGTAACCGCTTTGTCAAAGCTATTGTCGATCAGCGTGCCGCCGACGATAATCCGACCGTCGGCCCGGGCAACGATCGAGGCACCGGAGACAGTGATCAGGCGTTCGATCGGCCGAGTGCGAGTCCAGAGGGCGATGACTTCGCCCTTGGTTGGCCGCACGAGGGGCACGTCACCCTCCGCATTCGCCGCTGCCGAAGACTCGAATCCCTGAATCGGTACGCCCAGACTGGCCCAGCTTCCGGCCGCGTTGACGACCACGTCAGCGGCGATTCTCCCCCGGTACGTCTCGACGCCTTCAACGCGTCCACTTCGCACCGCGATGCCGAGCACGGGCTCGTGCGCACGCACCTGGACACCGGCTTTTGCCGCCGCGGTCGGAACGGTCTTGCTCAAGCTCTGGTTATCGACCAACCCATGTCGAGGAAAGAGCAGGGCCGCCTGCACGTCTGGGCCGAGCGCGGGTTCGAGCGCTCGCACGTCATTTCCGGAGAGTAACTCGGCCGGAATCTTTGCCGCGACCTGGGCGCGAAAGCGCCGACTCAGCACCTCGGACTCGGCCGCGTTCAGCGCCAGGGCCAGACTACCCGTCTGGCGAAACTCAACCGCGACACCGGTCGTTTGTCGCAGCTCGTCCACAAAACCAGGGTAGCGATCCAAGCTCGCCTGCCAGAGGGCCAAGAGCTCCGGGCCGGCTTCGCGACCGGCTTCCGGGAGCAACAGCCCCACCGCGGCCGATGAGGCTTCCGCGCCGGGCTCACCTCGTTCGCACAGGATGACCTTCCGTCCGGCCTGTTGCAACCGCCAGGCGATCGTACTCCCAATGAGTCCCCCGCCTACGACCACGACGTCGGCTCGCTCCATTCACTGTTCTCCTTTGCGACGGATTCCCTGGCGTCGCGGGCGGCTCGTCGCTGGACCAAGCAAATAGCCGCTCACCATGCACCGCCTTGATTGTCGCATACTGGCTCACAGTATACGTCTTCACGTTGCTGCCTCAAAACTGCACATTGAGCCTCGCTTGTCTGAGTCTTGACATCGCTCGACTGCCATCGATATCATGAAAGGAAGCTAGTGTTAATCAGCAGGCGTGCTCCCTAGCCGGACCTCTCTAACTGGAAAACGCTGAGGTGGAAGATGGGCGCTCCGGCGCCCATTTTCCGTATGAAGATTGGGATGCGCCACGCGGGCGCGAGTTGCCAGCGTATCGATTGTCCGAAGATTGGTCTCACAGACCACTTCTCGGACACTTTCCACCGGAGCACGCGATGCTGTGCTGGATCAGACCGATCCAGTCAACAAGCTTTTGTACTAATCTGGAGGAGGTGAAGGATGCTGACCTACGTGGTCTTTGCGCTGGCGCTTATCCTCGTCGGCGCCGGCACCTTCGCCCTTGGGTATCAAATACGGGAGCGACGCTTCCGTCAGCAGATGAAACTAGCCGGAGAGTCGGCTGACCGACTCCTCGACGAAGCAAAGAGCCGTCAACGTGAGCTCCTGCTGGAAGCCCGCGACGAAGCTTTGAAACTCAAGGCCGCGGCCGAGGTCGAAAATCGGGATCGCCGAGCCGAGCTGCACCGTCAAGAGCGACGCCTGCAGCAGAAAGAAGAAATGCTCGATCGACGGGTCGATGCGCTCGACCGCCGCGAGCGAGCGATGACCGACAAGGAGCACCAAACCGAAACTGTCCGCGTGCAAATCGAAGAGCTGAAAAAGGATCGCCAGCACGAGCTGGAGCGGGTGGCCCAGCTCTCGGTAGAGGAAGCGCGCGACTACTTACTGCGCGAGATCGAGCAAGAAGTCCGAGCCGACGCCGCGCGTCGGGTCCGCGAGATCGAGCAAGAAGCCAAAGAAGACGGAGAGCGAAAGGCTCGCGCCATTGTCACTCTCGCGATCCAACGGTGTGCCGCTGACCAGGTGGCCGAGGCGATCGTCACCGTGGTACCTCTACCGAATGAGGAAATGAAGGGGCGCATCATTGGTCGCGAAGGTCGAAACATCCGCGCGCTGGAAAGCGCCACCGGCGTGGACGTGATCATCGACGATACCCCGGACGCGGTGACTCTTTCGGGATTCGACCCGATTCGCCGAGAAGTCGCCCGCGTGGCGCTGCAAAAACTGATCGCCGACGGGCGGATTCATCCGGCACGGATCGAAGAACTGGTTGGCAAGGCGCGCCAGGAAGTCGAGAATCAGATTCGCGAGGAGGGCGAACAGGCCGCCCTGAAAGCGGGTATTCATGGCCTCCACCCTGAGCTCATTAAGGTACTGGGCCGACTGAAGTTTCGTACCAGCTACGGACAGAACATCTTGAACCATTCGATTGAAGTTGCACACCTGTCCGCGGCGCTTGCCGCCGAGCTCGGTGCCGACGTCAACGTTGCCCGAGCCGCCGGCTTACTGCACGACATTGGCAAGGCTCTCAGTCACGATGTCGAAGGCCCACACGCTCTGGTGGGGGCCGAGCTCGTTCGTCGCTACGGTAAGTCTCCCAAAATTGTCGCTGCAGTCGGCAATCACCACGGCGAAATGGACGAGCCACAGTCCATCGAGGCAATCATTGTGCAATCAGCAGATGCCATCTCCGGGGCACGCCCGGGGGCGCGACGGGAAACCGTCGAGAATTACATTCGGCGTCTCGAAGCGCTGGAAACCGTGGCAAACTCGTTTTCCGGGGTGGAACGCTCGTTTGCGATCCAAGCCGGCCGCGAAGTACGCATAATTGTCAAACCGGAGGAGATCGACGATCTCGGCTCGGTTCGCTTGGCCCGCGACGTAGTCAAGCGCATCGAAGAAACCCTGGAATATCCCGGCCAGATCAAGGTGACGGTCTTGCGGGAGACCCGAGCCGTCGACTTCGCCCGCTGAGGGCAGTCGTCCAGAAAATGGTCCGTCAGAAAAGGGAATTGACCGCCGCGGAGGCGATTTGCCAGTAGTCAGAGATGGGGAGCCGCCTCCCGGTCAGGTTTTGGGTTTGTGCATGGGTTAGTCGAGGTTTTATTCAATGAATACTAAAGTTGACTTACACGCCCACACGACGGCGTCGGATGGCTTATTGACGCCGAGCGAACTCGTGGAGCTTGCTCTGGCGTATGGCCTTCGCTTACTCGCGATCACCGATCACGACTCTACCGAGGGAGTCGCGGCCGCGCTCAATCACGCGGCTGGTACCTCCCTCGAAGTGTGGCCAGGCGTCGAGATCAGCACCGACGTTCCCAGGGCCGAAGTTCATATGCTAGGCTACTTCGTCGACATCGAAGACTCGAATTTTCAGGAGGTTCTGTCGCGCTGTCGTGATTCGCGGATTTGGCGCGCCCAGCAAATGGTCCTCAAGCTCGGCGAGCTTGGCATGTCGCTCACTTTTGAACGCGTGCGCCAGATCGCCGGGACGGGCTCGATTGGCCGTCCACACGTGGCCCAGGCGCTCGTCGAAAAAGGCTACGTTTCGAATCTGAAAGAGGCGTTCGACCTCTACTTGAACCGCAATGGCCCAGCGTACGTGGAGCGTTTCAAGCTGTCGCCAGTCGAAGCCGTCCAACTGATCAAGAATGCCGGTGGGATGCCGGTTCTGGCTCACCCAACATACATTAACCCCGGTGACGGGTCGGGCTTCGACTTGTCCGGCTTCGTCCACGAACTTACCCAGACCGGCCTGGTCGGCATGGAATGCCACTACGGCGACTACTCACCGGAGACGGTCCGCGGACTCTCCAAGATTGCCCGGGAATTCGACCTCATCCCAACCGGAGGAAGCGACTTTCACGGACGAGGCGTTCACTCTGCCGACCTCGGAGAGCCGATCATTCCTGATGAGTCGATCGAGCGGATGCGCGCCTGGCGTGCCGCTCAGTGAACGTAGATCGAAACCGTCGCTGACATGCCGGGATACACCAGCGCGTTGCCGTAATTGAAGTCAATACGCACCGGAATCCCATTACTCGCCCGTGGCGCGCCGCTCGCACCGCTTGCCGATGGCGCGCCGGTGCGGGCGCCCACTGATTGCAGGTCGGGAAGAAGCTGACTGACTCGCCCCTGAAATGTCTCGTTTAGCGCGGTCACCGTGACATCAGCGCGTTGGCCAAGATGGACATACGAAAACGAGCCCTCATCGACCGCCGCGATAACCCAGAGCTGACGCAAGTCGGCAATCGTGGCGATTGGCTGCCCCGAGTTCACCATCTGACCCACCAGTACCGAGAGGTGCACAACCGTACCAGGCCCCGGCGAGCGAACCTGAGGGACCAGGGGAAGCTCGCGGGCGTTTTGTGGTGGTACGGCAAGGTAGGCGAGCACTTGCCCCGAGTGGACCGGATCGCCAACGTTCGCCAAAAGATCCGTCACCTCTCCACTGGCCGGGGCGCTCGCCTGGGTAAGGTTGCCGGTCACGTAGGCGTCGCTGGTCGTTACGTAATTACCTAAGACGTAGCTTGGATCGAATCCAGCAATCCAAAGTGCTGCGATCAACGGAATCAGACTGATACATGCGTAGAGGACAATTCGCTTCCGGCTCGGCATGGTTCCTCGCTTTTTGTTTTAGGTGGCAAGGTACACGGTCGTCGGACAGTCAGTCTTCCCGCCCCGGGAGAGCGGACAAGCAGGCGCGACGTCACAGCCGTCGTCGCCGGTGCTCGACGCCTGGTTTGAAGTTCCGCTGACTGAGGACGAAAACGATCCCAAAGGGAATGGCGGCCAACGGATCGTCACCAGATGGGAACGGCCCGTATCCGACCGTCACCCACGCTAGCGACCAGAATTGCGCGGATGCTACCACGGTCGCTCCGCCATTGTCAATAGAGGCATCATCGGTCATGTACCATAGACAGCATCCCCTAGACAACATTCGACTCTTGACAGCCGACGCACCAACCTCTAGAATGAGGTGCGTTGATACTAAGATGGCATCTCACCTTATGAGACACCGATGTCGTCACGCGAAAGGACCATGGGAATCAAGACACCCTACGTGCCACGCGATCAGTCGTACTACGCGATTCAATCGCTCGATCGAGCAATTGACATCCTTGAAGCATTTCGACGCGGCGACGAGGAGTTAGGGGTAGCCGAGGTCGCCACCCTCACCGAGCTTCCCCGGGCCACCGCCCATCGCCTCCTTGCCTCGCTCACTCACCGCGGCCTCCTCGCTCACGACGAGGGCACGGGCCGCTATCGGTTGGGGCTGAAGCTCTTTGAGCTCGGTAGCCTGGTCGGCAATTCCTTGGATGTCCGTCGAGTGGCTCGTCCTTATCTGATGAATCTGGTCGAGGAAAGTGGCGAAACGGCCCATCTTGTCGTCCTCGACGGGGTCGATGTTGTCTTCGTCGACAAGGTCGAAACCGACAATCCCTTTCGCATGGTCTCGCAAATCGGTCGACGCCTACCCGCCCGACATAGTGGCTCCGGCAAGGCACTGCTTGCCGCGTTGAGCGACGCCGAGCTGAATCGGCGCTTCACGACTGAACCCACCACCGAAGAGATCGACCTGGCCGCGCTGCAGGCGCACCTGGCGCTCGTCCGTGTCAACGGTTGGGCCGTCGACGACGAAGAAACCCAGGCCGGTCTCCGCTGTGTTGGCACGGTCATCCGCGATTTCACCGGCGACGCCATCGCCGGGGTCAGCATCTCCGGGCCGATCGTTCGTGTCACCGACGAGCGCGTTAGCGACCTCGCCAACCTCCTTCTCTCGACCGCTGGCTCGATCTCGTCGGCGCTTGGCTACCCTAATTCATCGATTGCACGCAAGGGAGGGCAACGTAGCCATGATCTCCACCAGTAGCTTGTCTAACGTGGCAACTATTCCCGGCGACTTCGATCCCGCCACGCTGCGGGAGATCTACCGACGCATGCTCCTCAGCCGGACACTCGACTTGCGCGCCTGGACTCTGAGTCGGCAAGGACGTGCCCACTTCGTCATTACGAGTCGCGGCCACGAGGCCGCCGAAGTCGGGAGCGCCTTCGGATTAGAACGTGGTCGCGATTGGATCTGCCCATACTATCGGAACCTGGCCCTCGCGGTCGGCATTGGCATGACTGCACGCGAGGTGATGCTGAGCGTCTTCGCGCGTGAGGGAGACCCGAGCAGCAACGGCCGTCAGCTTTCGATGCACTTCAGTCACCCAGACTGGCGAATCATCTCGGGATCGAGCGTCGTCTCGAGCCAGATTCCTCACGCCGCTGGGCTGGCGTTGAGCGCCAAGCTCTCGGGTGAGCCGGTCGTCGCGGTGGCGTACTTCGGCGAAGGCGGCTCGAACAAGGGTGACTTTCACGAAGGCGTGAACTTTGCCGCGGTCCACCGGCTCCCGGTAATCTTCTTCTGCGAAAACAACGGGTATGCCATCTCGGTTCCTCAGCGCCTCGAAATGGCAATCGAGGATGTTGCCACTCGCGGCGCCGCCTACGGCATTCCGGGCGTGGTCGTTGACGGCAATGATCCTCTCGCGGTCGCCCGCGCCGTACGCGAGGCACGCGCACGGGCGCTAGCCGGAGATGGTCCGACGTTGATCGAAGCCAAAGTCTACCGCTTCACCCCGCATTCGAGCGATGACGATGACCGCCTCTATCGATCTCGCGAGGAAGTCGAAGCCGCCGTGGCGCGTGATCCCATCCCGGCCTTCGAGCGCCGTCTACGTGCCCTCGGCGTACTCGATGAATCGGCAAGTCGGGCGATCCAGTCGGAGATCGCGGCCGAGGTCGACGACGCAGTCGAGTTCGCAGACTCCCTTCCTCACCCGGAACCCGCGGACTTACTCCGGCACGTGTTTGCCGAAAACGGAAGTCAGATGGTCGGAGGCGCGCGATGACCGTGAAGAACGTTCTGCAAGCGATCCGCGAAGCCCTGGATGAGGAATTGGCCAGCGACGAGCGGGTGATCGTTCTTGGCCAGGACGTCGGCCGG
>Ga0307373_10011254_pt1 | contig 12989 bp, 10 predicted proteins | sample OX2MG_FD_202534 | JGI IMG/M metagenome (GOLD analysis project Ga0307373, IMG submission 202534) | Soil microbial communities from Risofladan, Vaasa, Finland - OX-2 | ecosystem: Environmental > Terrestrial > Soil > Coastal area > Acid sulfate soil | place: Finland: Risofladan, Vaasa | collected... | reverse complement strand
CGGCGTATTCGGCAAGCCGGGCAGCAGCGAGTCCGGCGAGCAGCACGATTCGCCGAATGCCGTGACGGCCGAGTTCGAACAACAGCAGGTCGAGGAACGGCGCGCCGGCGACCTGCAGCAGCGGCAGCGGCGTCGCAGCAGGCGGCCCGGCCGCGCCGCGCCCGTCGCACAGCCCGTCGCACAAAATGACAGCTTGGCGGATCATCAGCGGCCACTTGTCGCGCCGCCCGGCGGCTGTCAAGCGCGGCGCACGCCGCCTCCGCGTTTTTCGTGGACAGTGCCGGGACGATTGCCGAGATTGGCGCGGCTCTTACCGCATGCGCAGCGTCGGCGACATAATAAACCCATTGCGACTGCGGCGGACCGCCTCCGCCGCGGCGATGGCGGTGCTGTTTCCGGAAATTGCCGAGGGGCGGGTCGGCGCGCTGGCGGAAGGGCTGCTGCGCGCGCCGCCGCGCGGCCACCTGCCGCCACCCTGTCTCTGCCTGCTGGCGGGCGATGAGGCGGCAGCCGGCGTCGCCGGTCCGCGCAGCAGCCAAGCCGCGCGCGGCTTGGAGCAGCCCTGCTTCCTGGCGCGGGCAGCGGCGGCGCGCGCGGCGCTTGTGGCGGCGCGCGTCGGCGGCGATTGGTGGCATGGCGACCCCGCCGGCGCGCTGCCGTCGGGCGATGATTTTGCCGTCGTCGCCCTGGCGGATGCCGCTGGCGGTGCCCCGCCGGGCGAGGCGAGCGCCGCGGCAATGCTCGCCCGGGCCGCCGCCGAAAACCCGGCCGGGCGGATCGTCATCTTGCTGCCGCAGGCGATCCGGCGGCGGCTGCAGGCGCCGGTCGCCGCCGTCGCGGCGCGCGGCGCCACGGTGATCAGCCGGCCGCTCGATCCGTGGCGGGTGCTGGACCATGCCGGGCGCGTCTACAGCCGGGGCGGCGAGTTGGGCTTTCTCGCCCTCCTCGCCGGGGTTCCAGTCACCGCGTTCGGCGATGCGTTCTACACCGGCTGGGGGGTCAGCGACGACAGTCCCGGCGTCAAGCAGCACGCGTTCCGGCGCACCATCGACGAGATCTTCGCCGCCGCCTGCCTCGTCGCGACGCGCTATCTCGACCCGTTCCGCAACACCAGGGCGAGCTTCGAAGAGACGCTCGCCCTGCTCGCCGGCTGGCGCCGGCTGGACGAGGCCAATCGCGGCATCGCGACGTGCGTCGGGATGTCGTTCTGGAAGCGCCGGCGCATCGCCGATTTCGTGCGCTCGTCGGCCGGCGTCCCGGTCTTCCGGCGCACCACCGCCGGCGCGATTGCCGCGGCGCGGCGCCAGCCGGGGCCGCCGCGCGCCATCGCCGCCTGGGCCTCGCGCCTGCCGCACGGCCTCGCCGCGGCGGCGGCGAAAGCGGGCGTGCCGCTGCTGCGGGTCGAGGACGGGTTCATTCGCTCGGTCGGCCTCGGCTCTGATTTTCTGCCGCCGGCCTCGCTGGTCTGCGATGCTCGCGGCATGTATTTCGACCCGCGCGGCCGCAGCGACTTGGAGGTCCTCCTCGCCGAGACGGTGTTCGATCCGGCGCTGGTCGCGCGGGCGGGGCGCCTCGCCGGGCAACTCGTGGCGCGCGGCATCACCAAATACAATCTCGCCGGCGTGGGTCCGGGCGGCGATCCGGGCGGCGATCCGGGCGGCGATCCGGGCGGCGATCCGGGCGGCGATCCGGGCGGCGATCCGGGCGGCGCGACGCCTGCGGGGCGGCGGCGCATCCTGGTGCCGGGGCAGGTCGAGGACGATCTGTCGATCCGGTTCGGCGGCGGCGCGATCCGCAGCAATCTCGGCCTGCTGGCCGAGGTCCGGGCGGCCAACCCCGAGGCCTTCATCCTCTATAAGCCGCATCCCGACGTTGCCGCCGGGCATCGCAAGGGCGCGGTCCCCGAGGCCGCAGCGCGCCAGTTTGCCGATGCCGTCGTACGCGACCGCTCGACCGCCGCCCTGCTCGGCGTGATCGACGAACTGCATACGATGACCTCGCTCGCCGGGTTCGAGGCTTTGCTGCGGCGCCGGCGCGTCGTTGTCTACGGTCGGCCGTTCTATGCCGGATGGGGGCTGACCGACGACCGGGTGCCGCTCGACCGCCGCCGCCGGCTGACCCTGGAGGAGTTGGTGGCCGGGGTGCTCATTCTCTATCCGCGCTATCTCGACCCGCTGACCCGGCTGCCGTGCGCCCCCGAGATCATCATCGAGCGCATCGACCATCCGGAATTGTGGCGGCCGGGACCGCTGGTGATGATGCGCCGCTGGCAGGGCATGATGGCGCGGCGGCTCGGCGAGATGCGCGGCAGGCTGCGCGCTGCCGGCGTTGCGCCGGCGCGGCGGCTCGGCGAGCGGCCGCGGGCCTGATGCCGGCGCCCTATCGAGCCGTGGTGATCACCGGCGCGTCGAGCGGGCTCGGCGCCGCGCTCGCGCTGTCCTATGCCGGGCCGCAGACCGCGCTCGGCCTCGTCGCGCGCAACCGCGAGCGCCTCGCCCAGACCGCGGCAGCCTGCGAGGCGGCCGGGGCGAGCGTCGCCAGTGCGGCGATCGATGTTGTCGACGGCCCCGGCCTCGCCGCGTGGCTCGAAGAATTCGACCGCGCCCATCCGGTCGAGCTGGTGATCGCCAATGCCGGCATCTCGGCCGGCGTCGAGCCGGACAGCGCCGGCGAGCCGGCCGCGACGACCCTGCGCCAGATCGAGGTCAACCTGCTGGGTGCAATCCATACGATCGCCCCGCTGGTGCCGCTGCTCTGCGCGCGCGGGCGCGGGCGGATCGTCGCGATCGCGTCGATCGCCGCCTTTCGCGGCCTGCCCTACAGCCCCGGATACTCGGCGAGCAAGGCGGGGCTGCGCACCTATGCCGAGGCGCTGCGCCCGCTTGTCGCGCCCCATGGCGTCGGGGTCACGGTGGTCTGCCCGGGATTTTTCGCCTCGCCGATGACCGACCGCTGGGAGGGTCCGACGCCGTTCCTGGCGAGCGGCGACAAGGCCGCCCGGCGGATCAAGCGCGGCATCGACCGCGGCCGGGCGCGCATCGATTTTCCCTGGCCGCTGGTGCTGGGCATGCGCTTCTGCGATCTCGCCCCGGCGCTGATCGGCGACCGGATCATGCGCGGCTTCCGCTTTCACATCCGCGCGGCGTGAGCCGATGACAGCGCTCGGGCTGTTGCATCTGGCCGGCGGCATCGCCCTGGTAGCGGCGGGGTGGCTGATCCCGCGGCGGCTCGCGCGGGCGCGCCGGACGGCAGCGGCGGCATTGCTGCTCGACCTGATGCCGCTGGCGGTCGGCGGCCTGCTGCTGGGCTGTGCGACCGGGCGGCCGCTGTTCGCCGGCTGCGTGATCCTGGCGCTCGGCGCCGGCTTCACGCTGGCCGATTATGCGATGCGGGAGACGCTGCGCGAGCCGGTGGTGTTCTCGGCGATGTCGGAGCTGCCGCAGGTTTTCACGCATCCGCATCTCTACCTGCCGTTTGCCGGGCCGGGTCTGGTGATTGGCGGCGCGGCGGCGGCGATTGTGCTGGCGCTGACGCTGCTCGTCGTCGAGCCGCCGCTGTGGACGCCGCATCCTCTGACGGCGCTCGCCGCCGCGGCATTGCTCGGGCTGGGCGGCCATCTGCTGTCGCGCGAGCCGCTGCTCGGCAGGGCCGCCGGCCGGCTGCGCCGCCTCGCGGCGAGCGGCGAGCCCGATGCCGATGCCGCCGCGCTCGGGCCGTTCGCGATGTTGCTGGTCCAGACCATCGTGGCGCGCGCCGAGCGCCAGCCGCGGCAGCGGGCGTTGGCGGCGCGGCCGATGGGGCGCGCCCCCGCGGCGCCGGGCACGCCGGCCGGGCCGATCGTCCTCGTGCAGTGCGAATCGTTTTTCGACGCGCGCCGCCTCTCGCCGCGCATCCCGCATGAACTGCTGGCGGGGTTCGATGCGGGTCGCGCCGCCGCGTTGTCCGGCCGGCTCGAAGTCCCCGGCTGGGGCGCCAACACGATGCGCTCCGAATTTGCCGTCCTGACCGGCCTCCCGGAAAGCGCGCTCGGCTACGACCGCTTCAACCCGTACCATGCGCTGGCGCGGGTGCCGCTCGAATCGCAGGTCTGGCGGTTGCGCCGGGCCGGCTATCGCACGATCTGCCTGCACCCGTTCGACCGCCGCTTTTTCCGCCGCGACGTGGTGATGCCGGCGCTCGGCTTCGACGCGTTTCTCGGCCGCGAAACCCTGGGTGGCTCGCGCGTGCCGCCCTATTGCCCGGACCCCGAGCTGGCCCGCCAGATCCTGCGGGTCCTCGACGAGGCGGGGCCGCACACCTTCATCTTCGCGATCACGATGGGCAATCACGGCCCTTGGCCGGCGGTGGGACCGACAACGGGGCCGGTCGATCCGGCGGTGGCGCGCCTGTTCGATCCGGCGGCGATACCGGGCGGCGGCGACCTGTTGCGCTATCTCGACGGGCTGCGCGCTTCGGACGAGATGCTGCAGGTTTTGCTGGACGGGCTGGGGCGGCGCGCCGCCCCGTCCGTGCTCGGCTTTTACGGCGATCATCTGCCGAGCCTGTCGCCGGCATTCCGGCATTTCGGCTTTGAGGAGCCGCACAGCGATTACCTGGTCTGGCGCAACGGCGGCAGGCCGCAGCGCCGCGACCTGCAAGCCCACCAGCTCGGGCGGATCATCGTCGATGCCGCACTCGGCGCCGCGCCGGCGCGCGACCTGGAGGCCAGCCTCGCGCCGCCCGAACCCGCGCGCCTCCTGCGATGAGCGGCTTTGTGCCGCCCTACCCGGCCCGCCCCAAGGAGCCGCTGCCGCTCCTCTCGCTGATCGCCACGGCGCGCCGCAATTTCCTCGCGATTTTCGACGACAAGTGCTTCGAATATCAGTTTTTCTCGGCCCGGATGCTGACCCGGCGGGCGTTCGTCTGCAACAGCCCCGATACGGTTGCGCAGGCGTTGATCGCCTTCCACGAGAGCTTTCAGCGCAAGACGCCGCAGATGCGCCATGCGCTGAAGCCGCTGCTCGGCGACGGGCTGTTCATCAGCGATGGCGATCTGTGGAGGCGGCGCCGCCGCATCGTCGCGCCGATCGTGCATGCCTCGCGCATGCCCTTATTCGCGCCGACCATGGTCGAGGCGGCCAGCGAAACCGCCGAGCGCTGGGCCAGGCTTGGCGAGAACGCGCCGATCGACGCGCTGCGCGAGATGGCGACGCTGACCGCCGAGATCATCTGCCGCACGATTTTCGGCCCCCGCCTCGGCGGCGCGCATGCGACCGAGATCGTCGCCTCGTTCAGCGCCTATCAGCGCGAGGTCGGGCAGATCGACCTGCCCTACCTCCTGGGCCTGCCGGATTGGCTGCCGCGCTATCAGTCGCGCACCGTCCACCGCGCGGCACAGCGGATCGACCGCGTGCTCGACGACATCATCCGGCAGTGCGAAGAACGCCTGCAGGGCGGCGAGCCATCGATGATCCGCATGCTGCTCGAAGCGCGCGATCCCGAGACCGGCGACCGGCTCGATCGCGAGGCGTTGCGCAACGAGGCCGCGGTGATCTTCATGGCAGGCCACGAAACGACCGCCAACTCGCTGGCCTGGACCTGGTTTCTGCTGTCGCAGGCGCCCGCGGTCGAGGCGCGCGTGCATGCCGAACTGGCCGAGGTATTGGGCGGGCGGCTGCCGGGCCTCGATGATTTGCCGCGCCTCGTCTACACCCGCGCGGTGTTCGAGGAGGCGATCCGGCTCTATCCGCCGGTGCCGCTCTTGGGGCGCCAGGCGCTGCGCGAGGAGCGCATCCGCAACCGGACGATCCCGGCCGGCTCGCTGGTCGTCGTGATCCCCTGGCTGTTGCACCGCCATCGCCGGCTGTGGGACCAGCCCGACCATTTCATTCCCGAGCGCTTTCTGCCGGAGAACGCCGGCCGGCGCGAGCGCTACAGCTACATTCCGTTCAGCGTCGGGCCGCGCGTCTGTGCCGGCCAGGCGTTCGGGCTGACCGAGGCGGTCCTGTGCCTTGCGACATTGGCGCAGCGGGCGACATTGCGCCTCGCGCCGGGCGCAATCGTCGAGCCGGTGTGCCGGCTGACCCTGCGGCCGGGCGCCGAGCTGCCGATGCTGGTGCAGCCGCGCCCGCGTCAGGCCGCGCTGGCATCGGGTGCCGGCGCACATGCCGCCGCCGACCCCGGCGCCCAGTTTGCCCCGTAGGCCGCCCGGATCGCGGCGGGCGGATCGGCGATCCGGTCGGCCAGCGACACCGGACCGCAAGCGATCATCAGATAGTCGTATTCGCCGGGGATCTCGTTCGCCATCAGGAAGTGAAAGTGGATGCGGAAGAAGTTCCAGCGAAACCTGCGGTAAGTTGAGGGTGACAGCGTTTCCTTGAAGCGCGCCGAGCGGATTTGCGGGTTGCGCGGCGGTGCGCCGCCGAGTTCGAGCCCGAGATCCTTGTGCGGCGTGAAGCCGAAGGCGTTGAGCGCATCTTGCGGCGCCTGGTACTCGACCCACAGCAGCGCCGAACTCGTCACCAGCCGGGCGATATCCTGGCGCAGCCGGTCGGCGGTGCGCACAAAGCCGACGATCGGCAGACACGAGCCGATCGTCAACAGCGCGACCGGCGGCCCGCTGCGGCCGAACGCCGGGTCGAGGACGAGCGCCCTGGCCGCCAGCGCGACCGCGATCGTCGCGCCGGTGCTGTGGCCGACGATCAGGACTTCGTCGGCATCGGTCTCGCGCACCGCGGCAACGAGGTGACGGCTGAAACGCTCGAGCCGGGCGTCGAACGCCTTGTGACGCCCGGCCGCCTGCTGCCAGCTGAAGATCCAGCCGTCGAGCAGGTGATAGACATGCCCCTTGCGCAGGCGCGGCCCGAGGCCGCGCAGCACGGCGGCCGCGATGACCAGCGCGATGATCCACGCCGCCGGGCGCGGCAGCGGCACGACATGGCCGGCGAGCCAGGCTGCCGCGACGCCGATCAGCCCGGCGACCGCGACGACCGCGACGACGGCCGCCCACGGATAGACGACGAACAGCGCGAACCGCCAGTTGACCCGGAACAGCCGTTGCACGACCGCCCCGCGCAAGGCTTCCGCCATCGCGCCGCATAATAGCGGGATGCGCCGCAGCCAGCCGCGCGCGAAGTCGCGGCGCACGAGGTCGTCCCAGCGCAACACCTCGTAGGTGGTCTCGGTCCGCCACGTCCGCGTGCCGGCGGCGACCGTCCAGCGCACCGCCGGTATCGCGTCGTCATGCAGCGCCGGCCCGATCTGCCGCGTCACCCCGAAGCGCCGCGCCAGTTGCGAAAACCCTGTAACGAACAGCCGGCGATAGCGGGTGTCCGCATCGGGATCGTACCCGTGGCAGTAGAAGACGAGCCGCCTCGCTACCGGTGGCATTGAGGATCCGGGCGCCGCATCTCAACGGTGAACCGGATGCCGTGGCGCGGTCGCAGCGTCGTCCAGGCGACCGGCTCGATCTGCTGGCCGGGAACCAGACGGAAGCGAAAGCGCTGCGCCAGGATCGCCAGCGCAATCAGGATCTCGGTCATCGCCAGGGCCGCGCCGGGGCAGACATGCGGCCCGATGCCAAACGGCAGATAGGCATAGCGCGGCCGCGCCCCGACACGCTGCGGGCTGAAGCGGTCGGGATCGAAGCGGTCGGGGTCGGGCCACAGCTTCTCATGCCGGTGCACCACCCACGGCATCACCGCGACGATCGAGCGCCGCTTCACCTTCCGGCCGCACACAAAATCGTCGCCAGCGGCGCTGCGCAGGATCAGCGGCAGCGGCGGATAGAGCCGCATCGTCTCGTCGAGCACCTGACGCAGGTAGACGAGCTTTGGCACATCGTCGGGGTTGGGCGTGCGGCCGCCGAGCACCGCGTCGAGCTCGGCGTGAAGCCGCGCCTCGACCGCCGGGTGGGTTGCCAGCAGGTACCAGATCCAGGTCAGCGGGCGCAGCGGCGTTGCGGCCGTCGAGGCCAGCGTCAAGGCTTCGTCGCGCACCTCGGCCGGGCTCAGCGGCGCGCCGCCGCCGCGCTCGGGCGTGGTGGCCATGCGCCACAGCAAATCCTTGCCGCCCCCATAGGCGGGGTCGCGCCGCGCGGCGATCAGCCGGTCGAGCAGCGCGTGATAGTTCTCGGTGCCGGCCCGGCTGCGGCGGTAGCGGTCGAACCACCGCAGCCAGCGCGGCAGCGGCAGCAGATCGAGAGCCGCGTATTTCTCGGGATAGCGACCCATGCGCAGCAGCATCGCGTCGATTTCCGGCTCGTCGCCAGCAAAGACGTGCCCGGTGGTGCGCGTCAGCAGATGCGTCAGGGTGCGGCCGATCTCGACCGCCTCGCCGCGCGGAAGCTGCGCCAGATGCGCCGCGGCCTGTTCGGTCAGCCGGATCAGCTCGGGCACATCGGGGCGCAGCGCGCGATGGTCGAGGGCGGGATTGATCACCCGGCGATGCTGCCGCCACGCCTCGCCTTCGAGACAGACCATGCCGCCCTGCGCGCTGAATTCGAAGGCCCGGCGGACCGGCGAGAGCCGCAGATAATTGTCGCAATTGTCCTGCAGGACGTGGCGGATGCCATCCGGATCGCTGAACACGAAGACGCGGCCCCACAGGAACCGCCGCTCGACAACCAGTTCCTCGAACAGGGCTTCGTCGCAGGCCGCCAGCGAATTGGCGGGGACGGTCAGCAGCAGCGCCAGCGTCGACAGCGGCCGCGCCGGCCGCGGCGGCATCGCCAGCTGCGGCGCCGGCGCGGCCGGATGCGAGACCGTCATCGCCGCGGCGCCCCGCGTCATGCCGCGCGGCTCGGTGCGGCGGCCCGCGGCTCGACCGTCATCCATAACCCGTTGCGCGGGCGGATGTTGGTCCAGGCGGTCGGCTCGACCGGGCGACCGGCAACAAGGCGGAAGCGGAAGCGTTGCGCCAGCACCGCCGTCGCAACCATCAGCTGCAGCATCGCCAGCGAGGCGCCGACACAGACATGCGGCCCGCCGGCGAACGGCAGATAGGCGTAGCGCGGGCGCTCGGCGACCGCCGCGGCCGCAAACCGGTCGGGATCGAAGCGATCGGGGTCCGCCCACAGCTTGCGGTGGCGATGCACCACCCAGGGCATGATCGCGACAATCGAGCGGCGCGCGATATGCCGGCCGCACACCGTGTCGTCGGCCAGGGCGGTGCGCAGCATCATGATCGGCAGCGGCGGATAGAGCCGCATCGTCTCGTCGAGCACCTGGCGCAGGTAGACGAGCTTGGCGAGATCGCCGGAAGCCGGGCGGCGCCCGCCGAGCACCTGTTCGAGTTCGCCCTGCAGCCGCGCTTCGACCCCGGGATGCGTCGCCAGCAGATACCAGATCCATGGCAGCGGGCGCAGCGAGGTCGCCGCGGTCGCGCCGAGGGTCAGGATCTCGTCGTGCAGTTCAGCCTCGCTCAGCCCGGCGCCGCGGTCGCCGGCATGGGCCAGCCGCCACAGCAGATCCTTGCGGCCGGCGTAATCCGCGCGGCGCCGCTCGGCGAGCAGCCGGTCGAGGAGCGGCGCGAAGCGGGCAGCCGCCGCGCGGGTTTGCCGCGCACGGTCGAGGCCGCGCAGCCAGCCCGGCGTCGGCAGCAGAGCGAGCAGGCCGTAGCGCCCGGGATACTGCCCCATGCGATCGAGCATCGGGTCGATCGCGCGATCGGCGCCGGCGAAGACATGCCCCGCCGACAGCGTGATCAGATGCCGGAAGGCCTCGTTTGTGTCGATGCCCTGCCCGGCCGGCACCCGCGCCAGCTCGCGCGCCAGCGCCTCGGCCAGCTCGACCAGGGTCGGCACGTCGGGCAAGAGGGCGCGGTGGTCGAGGGTCGGGTTGATCAGCCGGCGATGCCGCCGCCATCCCGCGCCCTCGGCATGCAGCATGCCGCTGCCCGAGGCGAACTCGAAGATCCGCCTGATCCAGGTGAGACGCGGGTAGTTGTCGCAATTATCTTGCAGCACATGGCGGATGCCGTCGGGATCGCTGATCACATAGACGCGACGCCCGAGAAAGCGGCGCTCGACCACCAACTCGTCGAACAATTCCTCGTCGCAGGCGGCGAGCGAGTTCGTCTGCGCCACCCGCAGCAGCCGCAATGTCGAGAGCGGCCGCGCCGGCCGCGCCGGCATGGCCGGCAGCGCGTGGCGCTCTGACCGCTGGGCGATCGTCATCGACACCGCCGGGCTCAAGCCGCCAGCGCCGCGATGCGCGGCTCGACCGTCATCCGAATCCCCCCGCGCGGCCGCAGATTGATCCAGGCGGTGGGTTCGACCGCCTGCCCGGGGACGAGGCGAAAGCGGAAACGCTGCGCCAGCACCGCGACGGCGACGACCATCTGCATCACCGCCAGCGAGGCGCCGACGCAGACATGCGGCCCGATCGAGAACGGCAGGTAGGCATAGCGCGAGCGCGCCGCGACCTGCGCCGCGCCGAACCGCGCCGGGTCGAAACGGTCGGGCTCCTGCCACAGCTTGCGGTGACGGTGCAGCACCCACGGCATGATCGCGATCATCGAGCGGCGCGGCACAGGCCGGCCGCAGAGGCGGTCGGCGGCGGCGGCACGGCGCAGGATCATCACCGGCAGCGGCGGATAGAGACGCATCGTTTCGTCGAGCACCTGGCGCAGATAGACGAGCCTCGGCAGATCGTCCGCGGTCGGCACGCGGCCGCCGAGCACCTCGGCAAGCTCGGCCTGGAGCCGTGCCTCGACCCGCGGATGAGTGGCCAGCAGGTACCAGACCCAGGTCAAGGGGCGCAATGTGGTCGACGAGGTGGCGCCGAGCGTGATCGCCTCGTCGCGCAGCTCGGCGCGGCTGAGGCCGGCGTCGCCATTGCGCTCGCCGGCATGCACCAGCCGCCACAGCAGGTCCGGTCTTCCGTCATAGGGTTCGCGCTGCCGCGCGGCGATCAGCCGGTCGAGCATCGGCGTGAAGCGCTGCGCCTCGGCGCGGCTCGCCCGGTAGCGCCTGAAATAGGGCAACCAGCGCGGCACCGGGAGAAAATGCAGGATGCTCGGCTCGAGCGGAAAATGCCCCATGCGGTCGAGCATCGGCTCGATATCGCGGTCGCCGGTCGTGAAGACATGCCGGCTCGACGCGGTGATGAGGTGCGCCAGGGTCTGCCCGATGTCGATTTCCTGCGCCGGCGGCAGCCGCGCCAGATGGCGCGCCAGCTCCTCCGCCAGTTCGCCGAGTGCCGGCAGGTCGGCGAGGATCGCGCGGTGGTCGAGCGTCGGGTTGATCAGGCGGCGGTGCCGTCGCCGGGTCTCGCCCTCGGCGCACAGCATGCCGCTGCCCGCGCCGAATTCGAAAATCCGGCGGATCGCCTTGAGGCGCGGGTAATTGTCGACATTGTCCTGCAACACCCGCCGGATGCCGTCCGGGTCGCTGATCACAAAGAGGCGGCCCCAGACGAAGCGGCGCTCGACGACAAGCTCGTCGAACAGCTGCTGATCCCAGGCGGCCAGCGAGTTCGCGCGCGCAATCCGGAGCAGCTTGAGGGTCGAGAGCGGCCGGGCCGGCCGCGGCGGCAGCGCCAGACGCGGCCGCCCCTCGACGTCCTCCGCGGTGGTCATCACCCCTGCCCCCGTTCCCGCCGCAACGGCACGTGCGACACTAACCCACCGGCCGTGCCGCGCAAACACCGCGCGCGGCGCGGCGGCCGCGAGCCGATTGACACCGCCCGCGACCGCGCTGAACATCGCCGTAGCACGCAGGCACGCAGAGGCTGATCGCGATGGAGATGCAGGACCGCACTGTCGTCGTTACCGGCGGCGCCTCGGGGATCGGCCGGGCGACGGCGCTCTTGCTGGCGCGCGAAGGGGCGCGGGTGGTCATCGGCGACATCGACGAGGCAGGCGGGCAGCGCGTCGCCGAGGAGGCGAAGCGCGACGGGCTCGCCGTCGAATTTCTGCCGCTCGACCTGACGCAGGCCACCTCGATCGGCGCGTTCGCGGCGGCGTTCGAGGCGCGCGCCGGATGCGCCGACGGCCTCGTCAACGGCGCCGGCTGGGACCGCATCCAGCCGTTTCTGGAAAACCCGCCGGAGATGTGGGACCAGCTGATCGCGATCAACCTGCTGGGCGCGGTGCGCCTGACCCGCGCGCTGCTGTCGCCGATGGTCGCGGCGCAACACGGCAAGATCGTCAACATCTCGAGCGATGCCGGACGGGTCGGCAGCACCGGCGAGACCGTCTACGCCGCTGCCAAGGGCGGCCTCATTGCCTTCACCAAGTCATTGGCACGCGAGGTGGCGCGCTATCATATAAACGTCAACTGCGTCTGCCCCGGCCCGACCGACACGCCGTTGTTCCAGCGCCAGCCGGAGCGGATGCGCGAAGCGCTGACCCGGGCGATCCCGTTCCGCCGCATCGCGCAGCCGCGGGAGATTGCCGAGGCGGCGATGTTTTTTTTGGGGGCCCGCTCGGACTACATTACCGGCCAGGTGTTGAGCGTCAGCGGCGGGCTGACGATGGTCGGCTGAGCCGCGACCCAGGGGGTTACAGGGGAGACCACCGCTATGCTGCGAAATTATCGGCTTTCGCTTGTCGCCATCGGCCTGATCGCCGCGGCCGGACCCGCCTTTGCCCAGGCCGGGGCGCCGGAGAGCGCCCAGCAGAACGTCCGCGAGAGCCAGCAATACGAGCAACTGGTCTGCACCAATGCCGCCTTCCGGGCGAAGCGCATTGCTCAGGAATGCGGATCGTTGCAGGGTTCGCAGTTCTACAATAGCTGCGTCGCCTCGTTTAACTGCGCAAGGCAGCCGAGCGGCGCACATTGGCGCCAGGCACCGGCGTCGGAAAAGATCCGCTGAACAGAGGAGAAACCGCGATGGCCAATCCCGCCCCCGGTTATGCGACAAAGCCCGAGCACCGGGTCGCACTGCTGCCCGAGAGCCATCGGGTGCGCGTCACCTTTGCCGGCACCGTCGTCGCCGACAGCAGCAACGCCGTGCGCGTCGAGGAAACCGGCCATGGGCCGGTCCATTATCTGCCGGAAAAGGACGTGC
>Ga0307373_10011253_pt1 | contig 12990 bp, 12 predicted proteins | sample OX2MG_FD_202534 | JGI IMG/M metagenome (GOLD analysis project Ga0307373, IMG submission 202534) | Soil microbial communities from Risofladan, Vaasa, Finland - OX-2 | ecosystem: Environmental > Terrestrial > Soil > Coastal area > Acid sulfate soil | place: Finland: Risofladan, Vaasa | collected... | reverse complement strand
CATCGTGCGATGCCGGAGGAGCTGCAGGAGATCGCGACCTCGCTTGCGATGGAGGGAGGCCGGAGCTACTCGCGATTACACATTCTCACGGAATTACTTCGTGAAGTGGAGCGTACCTATCACAGGCTTCTTAAGGAAGGCAACGCGGCCATTGTTGGGGAATGGTCGGCTGCGTCAAGCTACGCGCAAGGAAAGCGGGTCCGCGTCAAGGCCAATGAGCGTGAGTATTCCGGCACGACTGCGGGCCTGGATCTGAGCGGCGCCCTGAAGATCCTTCGAGACGATGGCCGGCAGGAGTTGCTGGTGGCGGGCGAAATTACTGAGCTAAGATAGGTGCTACTCGTGGTTTTCCAAAAAGTTTGAAAGCGCAGGCGCATGATGCTACTCGTGATTGATGTCGGCAACACCAACACAAGCCTGGGAGTCTTCAGGGAGCGCGAGTTGTGCGCGCAGTGGCGCCTGTCCACCCATCGCGACCAGACCGCCGACGAGTATGGCATCCTCAGCCGGAACCTCTTTACGCTGGGGGGAATCCAGCCTGGCCAGATTAACGCCATGATGGTTTCCAGCGTGGTGCCCACGCTCAATCCGGTGATTGAGGAGATGGCGGAACGCTACTTCCATCTTAAACCCTATTTTCTTGGCCCCGGGACCAGGACCGGAATGGCCATCCACTATGACAATCCGCTGGAGGTTGGGGCGGACCGCATTGCCGACAGCGTGGCGGCGTTTGAAAAGTATGGCGGTCCGTGCATCGTGGTGGATTTCGGGACGGCGATCACGTTTGATGCCATCTCTGAAAAGGGAGAATATCTGGGAGGGGTGATTGCGCCGGGAATCGGTATTTCGTCGGAGGCGCTGTTTGCACGCGCGGCCCGTCTGCCCCGGGTTGAGATTCGAGAGCCCGAGCGCGTGATCGGCACCAATACGGTCTCGAGCATGCAATCGGGGTTGTTCTACGGCTCGCTCGGGCTGGTTGACGGCGTTCTTGACCGCCTGTGCGCTGTGATGGGTCCCAAAACGCGCGTCATTGCCACGGGTGGCCAGGCGGGACTGCTGGCTTCGGCCTTGAAGCACAAGCCGCCGGTGGATGCTTTTCTTACCCTCGAAGGATTGCGGATTATCTACGAACGAAATCTCCAACAAACTCATCGCAAATAGCTTTGGAAAACTACTTTAATTATTTTACCGAAATTGAAGAGTGCTTCCAGCGGGCGCGCGGCGTCACGACGCTGCTTTCCACCCTGGACTGGGCGCTGATCGAATCCTGGAAAGAAGCCGGCATTCCGCTCGAAGCCGTGCTCACTGGAGTTGAGCGCACCTTTGAGAAGTACCATAAGCGGCCGCAGCGGTTCCGGAAAGTGAACAGCCTCGCCTATTGCTCGCAGGAAGTTCTGCGCGCCGCCGAAGGCGCCGGCCGGGCTGAGGCGGACGGCACCCGCGAACGAAAAAGCCAGGACGAACCGTTTTTTGCAAAGAGCGACATCATCGGTTTTCTTACGCGCAATACGGAGATTCTTGAAAATGCTTCGAAGTCGCAGCAGAGCGAGGGCCCAAGTGTTCTGGCGCAGGATTTCGATGAAGTTGCAAAATCGCTTGCGGGCATTGCCGCCAGTGATGCCGATTGGGACGCGGACCCTGAAGGCCTGGAGCGGCATCTGACGGCGCTGGAAGACAAACTCACGGCTTCTCTGACGCGCGCCGCCCCCGTCGAATTGCTGACCGCTTTCCGGGCGGAGATTGACCGCGCGATGGCTCCCTACCGGAGAAACCTGGGGGCCGGCGAAATCGGATCACTGGAGCGACAATTCATCAAGAAGCGCCTCTTTGAGCATTACAATATTCCCCGGTTGAGTTTGTTTTACATTTGATTCTGCCCGGAGGCTAAGGGTCCGGGGCAAGCAAGTCTCGCGTTTTCCGGCCGATGAGAGAAAGGTGATCCATGTCCTTTGAATTTTCGCCGTACAAACTTGTCTACGGAGGTGAAGCTTTGGGGCACGCTCAGGGGCGCGCCGTCCTGGTTCCGCGTGCGCTGCCCGGCGAGCGGCTGGAAGTTGAACCGGTCCGCGTCGCAAAAGGGGTCGTCCATGCCCGGCCATTGCGCGTTCTGGAAGCCGCGCCTGAGCGCATCGACCCGCCCTGCCGCTATTTCGGCCGATGCGGCGGGTGTCATTATCAGCATCTTGATATCGAACACCAGGTCTCCTGGAAGGCGGAGATCCTTCGCGAGACGCTGCGGCGGATCGGAAAGATCACCTGGGAAAGCGAAATCACGATCCACCAGGCAAGCCCCTGGAATTATCGCAACCAGGCCCAGCTGAAAGTTGTTCACAACGAATCGGGCGAAACCGCTTTGGGCTTCTTCGAGGGTGAATCTCACCATCTTGTTTCCATCGACGAATGCCTTATTCTATCCTCCCGCCTGAATCAGGCGCTCGGGCAGCTTCGCCAGCCGCAGTGGCTTTCGAGGCTGCGGGGATGCCGGGAAATTGAACTCCTCGCCAACGAGCAGGACGATCAGGTTCGGATCACTCTTCAGGGAACTTTCGGGCCGGGGGAAGCCGAGCCGCTGGCGCGGGATTTGTTGCAGCAGGTTGAGGGTACGGTGGCAGTGGCGTTTCAGGATGGACGAAGAATGCAGAGGTTTGGAGAGTCCGCCTTCATCTACCGGGTTGGCGAGTTCAAGTATCAACTCAGCCCCGGCTCCTTTTTCCAGTCCTCCCGCCATCTGCTTCCCGAACTCGTTGCCGCGGTGACGGATGCGGCGCCCGGAGACCTGGCGCTCGATCTTTACGCGGGCGCGGGGCTGTTCACCCTTCCTCTTGCCCGGCGCTTCAAGCAGGTGATCGGCGTGGAATCCCAACCTGGCGCTGCACGCGATCTTGGAGCGAATGTCGGAAGCCACGGCCTGAAGAATGTCCGCGCGGTTGGGCAACCGGCTTTTGATTTTCTTCGCCGTTTTGCCCAGACCGGGCCCGACCTCGTTATTCTCGATCCTCCCCGCAGCGGGGTCGGCCCATCAGCCCTGAAATATCTGGTTGATTTGCGCCCGCAACGTATTCATTATGTGGCGTGTCACCCGCCGACCTGGGCGCGTGACCTGGCTTACCTGCTGGGGCAGGATTATCGTCTGGAAGGAGTTGAGATGTTCGACTGCTTCCCGCAGACATACCACATCGAATGCCTGGCGCGTCTTGTTCGTCAGGACCAGACTGCCTGATGAAATGTCCATTGCTGCTTTTGGCGGCTTGCTTTGCGCTGGGGATTCTCATCGCGCACGCTTTCTCCCCCGGCTTTCGGGAAATCCCAATCCTTCTCGCTGGATCGGCCGGTTGCCTGCTGATCGGCCTCATCTTCCTGCGCCGAGGCCGGTTTCGTGCGCCGGCCGGCCTGGCGCTTGCAGGCTTTGTTCTTGCTGGCATGGCGGCCGCCGTCAGTTTCCAATACCGCTTTCTGCCCAGCGACATTCACAGCCTGGCCGGCTGGGGCGTGAACCTGAAGACGGACGTTGAGACGGAAGGTGTGATTGCCGGCAATCCTGTTCGCGGGAGTAGCAGCTTCAGGTTCGATCTTGAGTGCCGCAGGATTGAAGTCGACGGGCAGTGGCGGAAGGTCCGGGGAAAAATCCAGGTACGGTTGTACACACCTGCCAATGCGCAAAGCTGGGCGGCTGCTGATGCCCTGAACCTTCGCTATGGCGATCTGATTCGGGCGCCGGTTCGATTTGAAAAGCCGTGGGTCTATCGAAACCCGGGAAGTTTTAATTTTCGCTGGTGGCTGGAAGCGATCAACGATATTTCCTGGGAAGGGGAGATCAAAAGTCCTCTCGCGGTCCAGAGGCTTTCGGAATCCCAGGCTTCCCGGTTTTCGATGCTGGTGCACAGCGTCAGAGCCCGCCTGCTGCGCGGCATTGACCAGATGTACCCGTCGTGGTCGCCTGAAGGGCGCGTGGGCGCTGTGTTGAAGGCGGTCCTGCTGGGTGACCGTTCTTCTCTTGACTCCGACACCGTGGAGAATTTCCGGCGGTCGGGTTTGTATCACCTGCTGGTCATTTCGGGGCTTCACGTGGGTCTGCTGGCTTCGGTGATTCTCTTCTTTTTGTATCTTCTGCGCGTGGGTGAGTCCTGGAGGATGGTGTATCTCCTGGTGTTTCTGGGGTCGTATGCATTATTAGTTGAGCAGCGGGCTCCCACCCTGCGCGCTTCGCTGATGATCGCGGCTTATTTGTTGGCCCGCTTTCTCTACCGCGACAGGCCGGGCCTGGATGCCGTCGGGCTTGCGGCGCTGGTGTTGCTCTTTCACAGGCCGGCCTGGCTTTTTGAGGCGGGGTTCGATCTCTCTTTTGCAGCCGCGCTGCTGATTGTCGGGCTTGTCGTTCCCATTCTCGAACGCACCTCGGCTCCTTACCGGAGAGCCCTGCTGGGTCTGGGTCGCGTAAGTCTTGACCCGCATCTCCCGCCGCGGGTAGCGCAGCGTCGGTTGGTCCTTCGCGCCCTCATTTCCTGGCTGAAAGCAAGGTTTTCTTTTCTGGACCGGCACCCTGTTTTTTGCGAGCAGGCGGTGACCATACCGGCCCGACTTTTCATGTGGACGGTTGATCTGGTGCTGTTTTCAGCCATTATTCAGGTGGGGCTCTTCATGCCGATGGCGGAGACTTTCCATCGAATCACAATCGTCGGAATTGGTTTGAACGCGCTGGCCATCCCTCTGATGACCCTGCTGATCAGCGTGGCCGTGCCCACGGTGATTCTTGCCGCTACTGTGCCCCTCCTTGCCGTCTTTCCGGCCAAACTGCTCTTCTGGGTCACCAGCGCGCTGCTGGCTCTGACTGAGTTTCGCGGCGAGCCTTTCTGGATGTCGTATCGAGTCCCTGGTCCGCCGCTCTGGGTTGCGGTGGGGTTTGCGCTGGCCCTGGTCGCCGCCGCAATAGCGTTGGGCCGCAACAGGGGTCTTTTTTGGGGGTCTGTCGCGGTGTTCACATTGTTCGCCGCGCTGGTGGTTTCATATCCGTTTTCTGCAAGAATCCCGAGAGGGAGGCTTGAGGTCACGGCGCTCGATTGCGGCCGGGGAGAAGCCCTCTTCGGCGTCTTGCCGGACGGCACGACTTTGCTGGTGGGCGCGGGAGGGCGTGAACATTTTGGGCCGGATATCGGGCGGTGGAATCCGGGCGAGGATATTGTTTCGCCCTATCTCTGGTCGCGCGGCATCAAGAAGATCGATCTGGTGGTTCTGGGCGACGGCAGCGATGAGAATCTCAAAGCGATGAAAGCTATCCTCGAAAACTTCAGGGTCCGCGAGTTGTGGCGCAGCCCGGGGATGTCGAATCCGCACTCGGCCGCCCTTGTGGAGTCAGCGCGCGAACGCGGGGTTGCCATTCGGGAAGTCGCGGCGGGTGATTACGATGCCCGCGGCGGGGCTGGACTTCAGGTGCTGTGGCCGCCCGTTGATTTCCCGGCGCGCTTGCCCTTTGGCGATCGTTTGCCGGTTCTGCGCATCACGGATCGGGACGGCAATATCCTGTTGCGGGGCAATACGGACAGCCGGGTCGAAGGCCTCCTCGCAAAGTCCGGGGTGAATCTTTCCAGCACCGTATTGGAATCCACCCGGCCGGTGTCAGAAATAACTTCTGAAAAGGAATTCCTGGCGCGGGTGAATCCGAGGATCGTGCTCAGCGCTGGCGGTTACAGTTACGTCCGGGCGGGGGAAAGCCCTTCCGCCCTCAAGGGCCGCAGTTCCCCGGATGTGCCTGTATTTCAGACTGCGGACGACGGCGCAGTGACCGTTGATATCAAAAGCTCATCCCTTACCGTCCGCTGCTATGGAACATCCCGGGTCCTCGACTTGCATCCTTCTCTGTAATCGTCTCCGGGCTGATCGGGGTTTCAATTCTGCGCTTGAACGGCTGGAACCTTCCGTCCTCATCGCATCCTGCGGGTCCAACCTCCCGGCTCCTCCGGCCTATGATGTATAGTTAAATGATGGGTTTGAGGTGGGGCAATCGTGGCGACTGAAGTGGAAATCTGGGAAGAGGCAAGGAAGGTCCGAAGACTTCAACTCGTGATGGACCTGGTCATGAGCACTCTTCGGCAAACGGACATGCCGGTCGAGGAGGCGTCCGAAATAGTGGCAGCGACCCGCCAGTATGCGCTCAAGCTTTTTCCTGACAAAGAACATACTTTTGATCTCATCTACCGGCCCCGGCTGCAGCGTATTCTTTCCGAGAAATACAAAATCATTTAAGGACGGATTCGCCCGGCTTCGTTTCGGTTTCCCCGGCGGGTGTGCCGGAATATCCGGAGGGAGTTGGCGAGACGGAAGCCAGCGTGCCGGTGATGGCGCCCAGCATGAGCGTAGCCTTGATTCGCAAAGGGTAATGGTGCTCGTCATCGCTGAACCAGATCACCAGCCGCCCTTTTTTCTGCTCATAAAGGTTTCCGAAAACGGAGGGTTCAACCCGCAGCGCTTCATGTATACCCAGCGGCGTCTTAATTTTCCTGCGGGCCGTGACAGCGGCGATGACCGTCGTTGTTTTTGAGCCGTCGTTTACAGCCAGTTTGATGGTTTGTCCCACGTGCAGGGGTTGGCTGCGCACGAAATAAAAGGCTGTAATGATATCTTCAACACAGGGCGGAATCTCGTGCTCGGCGTGCTTGGGAGCTGTGTTTCCGCCGCCCGGGTCGTGCTCATCCAGAATGGCCAGACCGCGGTGACTGTCAAACGTGATCTTCGTAATTTTGTGGCGCCGCCCTTCGTTGGTTTGCTTGGAGATTTGCAGGGAACAGAGCGTCTTTGGATCAAAAACCGACCGGAACTCATCCTGAACGTTATACAGGAGGGACACAAACCCCTGGGAGCTGGCGGTGGTTGTAACCACAAAGGCATCGCCGGAATCCTTCTTGTCCCGGGCGAGAGTGGCCGTAAGCTTTCCGGCGGGGAAGATGGACCAGTTCACGTTGTAGGTCAGTGTTTCTCCGGGGCTGAAGGGTAACGGTATATTTTTTGCAGTCTGCGCGCCGGCATTTGCCCCCAGCATGGCGAGCACCATCATGGCAAGCGCAATACCCATACAAGACCGGCGAAGTTTCATACTTGGCTTAGACGCATCTTGCCGCCCAAAGGCAACCTGCCCCCTCTTCTTAACGTAGCAGAATCTTCACGATCAGGAAAATGACGCCGACCAGGTAACCCAGCGCCGCTTCATACTCGCGATTGGCGCGGTAGCGTTTCCATTCAAACGTTTTGCGGCGGGGCTTGAGGGGCTTTCGCCAGGGAAAGAACAACGGAACCGCTGCGGCGTAGTCTTCATATTCTTGCCCGAATCGCTGGCGCAGATTCCTCGCCTCGCGGCGCATCACGGGGCCATACACGGCCAGAAAAAAGATCACAAAGGCCGCGCCCAGCGCCCATTGCGCCCCGGCCAGCACCAACCCGATGCCGATCAGCAGGCTGCCGAAATACAAGGGATTGCGCGTGTAAGCGTAAGGCCCGCTCAGGGCCAGGCGGCGATCCTTTTCCAGGCAGCCGGCCGCGTAGGCCCGGACCGCCAGGCCCATCAGGGCCACGAGCGAACCCATGATCAGCAACGGCAGCGTCGGCTGCGCGAAGACCAGGTACGCAAGGCCCAGCGCAAATCCCAACGGCACTCGCCACCGCGCAACGAAGGCTGAAAAACCGTTATCCATCTGCTTTTCCCAGGCGCTGAAGGGCCGCGTTGACAACCGATTCAACGCTGACCCCTTCAAGATAATTCAAGTGTTTCGAATACTGCGCAACGTTCGGCCGCCCCGGGCCGCGCAGAATAATATCATCCGCGTTGAAAGGGCCGTTCCGCTCGGGAGTGTTGCGAGGGTCGCTGGAATCAAAGAGGGCGACGAGCGGTGTTCCTGCCGCAGCGGCAAGGTGGAGTGGTCCCGTATCGCCGCCGATCAGGAGTTTTGCTTTGCGGACCAGGGCAATAAACTGCAGAAGCGTGCACGGAAACCATTTCGCTCGTGGTGCGTTGGCCCGGGCCAGAATTTCCCGGGCCACTTCCTCTTCCTGTTGCGAGCCCGTCACCAGAATATCAAACGGCATCCGTCCGGCCAGCCGGGCCGCCACTTCAGCATAATTTTCCGGAGCCCAGCGCTTGGATTTCCATCCCCCGCCCGGATTGACGATGATGAACTCCTGGGTTCCCAGCCGTCGAAGTTGTTCGCGAACGGCTTCCGTGTCCTGAAAGTTGCCGGGCAGGGGAAACTCCCACTGGGAGGCGCGCGCTCCGAGGGGTTCGACCAGCGAGAGGTTGATTTCAATGATATGCGTGCGGTCTTGCGGCGTAACCCGATGGGTGTAAAAAACGCCCGCCAGGGGCTCGCGAAGCCATCGCCACGCGAGACCGATCCGTTTCTTCGAGTGGCTCAACCGCGCGAAAATGGCGGACTTGATCAGGCCCTGAAAGTCGATGGCGGCATCATAAGGAAACTCGCGCAGAGCTTCGATGCCCTGCATGATTTTCGTCATCGTGCCGCCGGACGCCAGGTTGTTTCTCCAGCCGAGCGTATCCAGCTTGATCACGCGATGAACGAAAGGGTTCCCTTCCAGAAGCGCCGCGAAACGGCTTTCGATCACCCAGTGAATCTGCGCTTGCGGATAGGTGCGCCCCAGCGCGGACACCGCCGGCAGGGCATGGACAATGTCTCCGATGGAACTGAGACGGATCACGAGGAAACGCTGACGGGATTCAGGCATCTTCGATGTGGATGAAGCGAATGGATTTTGGCCCCGATCTTTTTCATTCCTTCCGGGGCGCGATCTCTCCACGGTTTTTGAGTTGGGCGATCCGGGCAAGCAGCTGGCGTGTTGAATGATCTTTTGCATCGCCGGCAATCACCACGCGGCCTCCCCAGCTCTTCACGACTTCGCGTTCCGGGACAGTGGCCTCGGTATAGTCGGTTCCTTTACAGTGAACATCGGGCTTTAAATCGCGGAGGATGTTCTCCGCCGTCAGGTCTTCAAAGATGACCACGTAATCGACCGATTCCATCGCCGCCAGCAACTCCGCGCGCGATTCCTCCGGCAGCAGCGGCCGTCCCTCGCCTTTCAATTGCCGCACCGAGCGGTCGCTGTTGACTCCCACGACGAGCACATCGCCCTGTTGCCGGGCCCCTTCAAGATACCGGACGTGTCCGACGTGGAACAGGTCAAAGCAGCCGTTGGCGAATACAATCCGTTGCCCCGCCTGCCGCAGCCGTTCGCCGAGCGCTACGACGTCTCCGCGAGGAATCAGCTTGCCGTTCATGCGTTCCGTATCGCCTCCTTAAGCTCGCGGGCGGTGACGGTGGCTGTTCCGCGTTTCATCACCACCAGACCGCCCGCGCAATTCGCCAGCAGGGCGGCCATGGAAAAGCCTGCGCCCGCCGCAATCGCCAGGGTGAATGCCGCCACCACCGTATCGCCGGCGCCGGTGACGTCCACGGCCTGGTCGGAGCCGAATACCGGGATCAGTTGCGGTTTCTTTCCCGGTTCAAAAAGCGCCATGCCATCGCGGCCGCGGGTAATCAACAGCGCCTGCAGGGATTGGCGCTCCAGCACCGTACGCCCAAGTTCGAAGAGCAAATCGAGATTGTTCCCGATCGCCCTGCCGAAAACAGCTTCCACCTCAGGTTCGTTCGGAGTGGCGGCCGTAACCTGCGCGTAACTTTCAAGGTTGTAGCGCGAATCCACAACCACGGGCAGGTGTCTGTCTCCCATTTTCTTCTGGAGTGATGCGACCTCGGCGGCGTTGGTCGCTCCGTAACCGTAGTCGGCGACCAGAAGGCCTGTCGCGCCGCTCAGTAATCGAGGCACAAGCCTGCTGACGCGCTTTCGCAGTTCGCTTCGGTTGCCTTCCGGAGGCTCGCGATCGATGCGGACGATCTGCTGCCGCTGCCAGTGGGCCAATCCGCCGAGGATGCGGGATTTCGTCGGCGTTGTATAGCCCTGGACGCGCAACAGCCCGCGCGTGGAAACGTCCTTTTCCTTAAAGTATTGGAGAAGCGCATCACCGCTTCGATCATCGCCGATCAATCCCACTGGCGTGACGCGAGCGCCCAGGTCCGCCAGGTTGTTTGCGGCATTCGCTCCGCCCCCGGGCAAAATCCGGTTGTCACGCTGTTTCAGAATCAGCACCGGGGCCTCGCGCGACACCCGCGCAATTTCGCCGTAGATGAATTCATCCGCCACCATGTCGCCCAGCACCACGATATCCTGGCGGGAGAACCGCCCCAGGGTCGAAAGCAACGATGACCGGATTTTGCGAGTGAGCTTCATAAGAGGGATGACCTTGATGCCGCACGGTCGCTCGCAGAATCCTTCAATGCCTGAAGAATTTGTTCCGCGGCCTGCAGCAGGTTTTCGGCGGTATGGTCCGGCATGCGGGACCAGCGGCTTCGGTGGTGTTCGTATTCTCCGCGCCCGTATCCCGTCATCAGCAGAATGGTCCGTGCTCCGATGTTGAATCCCATCTGCATGTCCCGATAGGTATCGCCCACCACCCAGGAGGCGCTGAGGTCGATGCCAAAGCGTTCCGCCGCTTCGTCCGCCATGCCCGCCGAAGGCTTGCGGCAGCGGCAATCCTGGCGGTAAGCCTCCACCACGGCGGCGGGGTGATGCGGGCAGTAATAGAAGGCGTCCAGCTTCGTATCCGCCGCCGCAAGTTGGTTCTGGATTTTCTCGTGGACCTGGGCCACAAGTTCCTCGGTGAAATATCCCCGCCCCACGCCCGACTGGTTGGTGACAACAATCACCGGAAGGCCCGCGGATTTGAGCCGGCGGATGGCCTTAGACGACCAGGGAAAAAGTTGCGCGCGATCGATGTGGTTCACGTACCCCACCTCTTCCGTGAGGGTGCCGTCCCGGTCAAGAAAAACGGCTGCGCGGCCCGGGAGGATATTGTTCCCGCCATTTCCCGAGGCATTGTTTTGTTCCGCATCGTTTTTAGATGGCGGCTGGCCGGTCATGCGTAACTCCATATTGTTTGATCAATCCCAAAGCGGTTCGATGGACTTCGTCCACCGTCACAGCCTTCATGCAGCGGAGGTCAATGGGGCACACGCGCAGTCCGCAGGGGCTGCATACGACAGGATGCTTGACGATTCGCGCCAGGGGGCTGACCGGCCCGGTGGCGTGTTCGTCCGTCGATCCAAAGATGGCGACCACCGGCAACCCCAGGGCCGCTGCAAGATGCATGGGGCCGGAATCGTTGGTGATCACCAGGCGGCACTGGGCCAGCAGCGCCATCAACTCGCGCAGCGTGGTTTCGCCCGTCACCAGGGTTGGCGTGTGGCTCATCTGATGCGCAATATCTTCCGCCAGGGGCCTTTCCGGCCGGGAACCGAAGATGAGCACATCTGCGTTGAGGGCTCCAATCAAGCGGTCTGCAAGATCGGCGTATCGCTCCAGTAACCAGCGTTTGGCGGGGCCAAAAGCGGCGCCGGGAGTCAGACCGACCAGAAAACGGGGCCCGCCCAATCCCAGAGCCTTAAGCTCCTTTACCGCCCAGTTTTTTTCGCTGTTCTCGATGCTCAGGCGAATTCGTTCGACCGGCGCGAGCCGTTCCACCAGGCCTGCGCGGAACAGCAGTTGCAGGTAATAGTTGCTTTGGTGGCCGTAGAGCGCAGGCGAGGGCACGGGAATCGAATCGGTCAGCAGCGGGCCGCGGCCTTCCAGCCCATAGCCGATGCGAACGGGAATGCGCGAGCACCAGGCCATCCAGGCGGCATGAAAAGCGTTCTGGAAGAGAAGGGCCATATCGAAACGCTCGGAGCGGATCTGTTCGACCAGCTTCCAGAAGCCACGCGCGCCGCGATGCTCTCCAGCCGGATCGTACAGGATGGAGCGATTCACGGCCGGATGATGATCATAAAGGTCTGCCACCCAGGGCTTGACGACCAGCACGATTTCAGCGGACGGGTAGCGCGCCCGCAGGGCTTCGAGAGCGGGCAGGGACATGACCCCGTCGCCAATCCAATTGGTTGCGCGAACCAGGATCTTTTCCGGATTCAGAACACCACTCTTTCGCATCAACAAACGAACACTCCCGAAGCCGCAGGCTCAGATTTGAGGCCCAACTTCTGATCGTACCTGCTTTGACGCCAACCCGGCCAGAAGTACTTGCTCAAATCTCCCGATATCAGAAATCTCCGCCCGGATGGCGCAGGCCAGAACGGGCAGATCAAACGCCGGTTGCGGTGGAAGATTCATGACGTCTTTTTCCGTTGTCAAAAAAGCGGCAGCCCCCTTTCCGCGCGCAACGTTATTGAGACGCTGGATGTCCTCTGTACTATAAACGTGATGATCCCGAAATGCGATTTCCGAAACCGGATGGAATCCCCAGCGGCGCAAATCGGAAAAGAATGCGGAAGAGTTGCCGATGGCGCAAAAAGCGCAGACCGGCTTGCCGCGATCATCTCCGGGTTCGGTTCCCTCCGGCCTGCCCACTTCAATCAGGCTGCGGAGCCCGGTCGCACAGCGGAAAACCGGGGCTTTGGGATTGATCCGGCCCACTTGTTTTTCCATGGAAGCTGGGTCTTCGATCTCCACCCGTGTCAGGACGATCAGGTCCGCTCTCGACAAAGCGGATGCCGGTTCGCGCAGGCGCCCGGCGGGAAGCAAGGTGTCGCGCAACAACTCCTGGGTTACGTCGACTGCGACCAGATCAATTTCCCGCTCGAGCGCAAAATGCTGGAATCCGTCGTCCAGAATATGGACATCCGCGCCGAAACGCTCTTCGGCGACCTGCCCGGCGCGGAAACGGTTGGCGCAGATCACAATCGGAACCTGGGGCAGCGCGCGAGCCAGCAGCGCCGGTTCATCGCCTACGCGACGGCTGTCAGGAACTCTCTGCGGCTCTGGTTCCAGGACAATAAGATCTGCGCCGCGTTCCCGCCCGTAACCCCGCGTCAGGATTGCCGGCTTGTAGCCGTGCCGAAGCAAGGTTTCTGCCACCAGGGCAACCAGCGGAGTTTTGCCGCT
>Ga0307373_10011252_pt1 | contig 12993 bp, 8 predicted proteins | sample OX2MG_FD_202534 | JGI IMG/M metagenome (GOLD analysis project Ga0307373, IMG submission 202534) | Soil microbial communities from Risofladan, Vaasa, Finland - OX-2 | ecosystem: Environmental > Terrestrial > Soil > Coastal area > Acid sulfate soil | place: Finland: Risofladan, Vaasa | collected... | reverse complement strand
ACCGACTTCCCCAAATACGTCCGGCTCATGACTCAGGACGAGACCTTGGAACAGCTCACCTGGCGATACATGCACTGGTTCTACGACCAGATGGAGACCATTTACGTGCCCAGCGAGTGTTACCTGCGGCAGTTGGCCGACAACGGCTTCGACCGCCGCAAGCTGCGTGTGCTTACGCGGGGCGTGGACGTCGCGCGGTTTTCGCCCGAACGCCGCGATCCGGAGTTCTGGCCCTCGCGCGGGGCGAAGGGGGGCTGCAAGTTTCTCTACGTGGGTCGCGTCTCGCGCGAGAAGAACCTCGATACCTTGCTCGAGGCCTTCGTCGATCTGAAGCGCGAGGGGACCGATGGGGAGCTGTTGATCGTCGGCGATGGTCCCTACCTCGCCACCCTGCGCGATCGTTATCGCCGCGGCGACGTCATTTTCACCGGCTTCCTGGAAGGGGACGATTTGGCGCGGGCCTACGCCGGCGCCGACGTGTTCGTCTTTCCCAGCACGACCGACACTTTCGGCAACGTCGTGCTTGAAGCGCATGCTTCCGGGCTGCCGACGATCGTTTCGAACCAGGGCGGCCCGGCGGAGAACGTCGTCGACGGTGAGACGGGGTTGGTCGTCGACGTGGGCGAGCGTGGCGCCCTGCGGTCGGCGATGCGGACGCTGCTGGACGACCCCGACCTGCGCGGGCGGCTCGGGTCGGCTGCGATTTCCAACGCCGGGCAAAGCCGCTGGGAACAGGTGCTCGACGACTTATGGGAGGAGAAGATCGTCGTCGAGCCGTCCGACGCGTCGCTACGTCGAATCCGCGCCAGCTCGTCGGCGGGTCTGGTAAGCATGGAATTTGCGTAGGGTCGTCGCCAAAAAAAGCAATTACCCGCTTCAAAGCCAAACTCGTGTTCGTGGATCGATGATCTCAACGGGCGATCCGCTCGTAGTCCAACTTGGGGTGATTGCCGAAGTTCACGAGCAGGCCGAGGCGGAAGCCGGTGGCTTTCAAATAGTTGAGCACCTGGGCGCGGTGCTCGCCGCAGAACTCCGATACGGCCTTGATTTCCTCCGCCCCCATTCGTGTGATTCGTGTGATTCGTGGACCACTTGCTCCGTGAACGACGCCGGTCTCCGTTTCCAAGGCGCGTCGCAGTCCCGGCGCGCCGGGACTCCGCGGCGTCGCTTATGTCTGTCCACGAATCACCCAGCGCGGCCCTCGGCCGCAACCAAAGACTGAACGGTCCACGAATCGCACGAATTCCACGAATGAGGGCATCCTCATCGGACATTCGTGTCATTCGTGTGATTCGTGGATTGTAGAATCTTCTACGCCGCTTCAGTTTGGCATTGAAGCTGGTGATTGAAAGGAAGAGGCCATCGGAAAGATGGCCTCGGCATCGGCCGTCGAGGTGCGTTTCCCAAAACCGGAGCATCGGCCGCGATCGGCGGGTTGTGCCGGCCTCGTGGAGAGCACGACGACGGGTTGCCGTTGCAATCCTACGCGGCGATATCGATTTCGACCAAGATCAGTTTCCCGAGAAACTCCTTCATTCTGACGCCCCTCGATCATCTGCCTCTAGGCCGGCGCCGCCTCGACTCGGTTTGCACGATCACGGTCGGCGCGGCATCTTTGAATCGCCGTACGCCTTGCTCGGTGACATGCGTGTCCACGAGACGTACCTGGATCAAATTCGGCAAGCCCGCGAACTGCATCAATCCGCGATCCGAGACTTTGGTCCCCATCAAGTCCACGAGCCGCAACGAGGTGAAACCGGTCAGACACTCTAGACCCGTATCGGTGACTGCCGTGTCGCGAAGAGACAGTTCCTCGACATGGCGCAGCCGCGCCACGCGCTTCAGTCCCGCATTGCCCACCGTGGTTTCATCGAGCGACAGGATGCGGAGTTGCGCCAATTCGGCCAGCCTCGCCAAGTCGCCGTCGCTGACGTTCGTCCCGGCCAGGTTGACACCGATCACGCTGATGAAGATGTCGTCGCCCAGCGAGTTCCGAAGCCATTTGGGCGCCCAGGGCCGCGCGGCGAAAGGAAGTTGATCGGCATAGGTGACCTTGCCGCCAAGGGCCTTGATGGCGGCGACGGCGGCAACCTGCCGGCGGGCAAGGTTTACCTGGTAGCCGAGCCATACCACGCCCACCGCCAGCACGCACAACAGGGTATTTCGAACGTCCGAACGGAAAGCGGCGCGGCGTGCTTCTGTCGTTTGCCTGTCCGGCGGCGGTGACTGGGCCGGCGGTTGTGAATGGGCTTCTTCCATGCTTGCCTTATCGAAAACCCGCCAATCCCCACCAAATGATAACGGCCATGGATTCGGATTTGATGATCGGCATGTCAGTCTTTGACCAGATTCTTACGTCGTAACATGCGCGCCGCACGCATCAAATACGGTCCGGCGTTCACGACAACTTTTGGGTTGCGGGTAAACGAACGTTCGAACAGAAAAGGCGACGGAGGAAACGGAGAACGAAGGAACGCGCCGCCGAGACCTCCTTCGTTTCCTTTTCTAGCCTGTTCAAAGGCGCGATGAGACAGGTTCTATTGCTCCCAATCTGCGAAATCTGCGTCATCTGTGGATCTTCACTCTCCCTGTGGTTTCTTGGCGTGCCACACCAGGGCTCACCTTCGGCGACCCGCGACGGATTGAATTCCGCCCCACGCGAACCCGGGATTTGCCCATTGTTAGGGTTTCGTGAAGATTTGCCTTGGCACGTCGGCTTACCTAGAATCAGCATTCCATTGGCCACCGGCCCCGAAAAATCGCTGGCGTGCCCAGTGGTCCGTGACGTTGGCCGCTGCGTAACGCGTCCTCGGTTCCTGGGTTCGTACCCCATTCCCGGCCCCTGCGAAAGACGACGGGACGAGGGAAGCTCGAATGCCAAAGTTGATTTGCGTTTGCCCCCCGGTTCGTCGGCAACTGGCGGTCATGACCATGGCGTGTCTTTTGTTGGGGTCTGCTCCGTCGTGGTCGTCAGCCAAGCCACCCAAGCGGTGGTTCATCGTCAAAGAGCACGTGGCCGGAATCCGCGCGCTGGCCTTCAGCCCGGATGGCAAGCTGCTGGCCTCGGCGGGCAAAGCCCCCGACAACAGCGTGATCGTCTGGGATTTGGCCACCGGCCGGAACATGGCAAGGCTGCGCGGGCACGGCGGCGCCGTCTTTTCCGTGGCTTTCAGCCCCGACAGTGCCGTACTCGCCTCGGCCAGTCTTGACAAGACGATCAAGCTTTGGGACGTGGTCTCGGGCATGAATACGGCAACATTGAGCGGCCACGGGGATACCGTCTCATCCGTCGTTTTCGAGCCCAGCGGCACCGTGCTGATTTCGGCCAGTTGGGACAAGACGATCAAGTTCTGGGACGTGGAAGACGTGGAAAAGACCACATGCACAGCCACGATCGCGGCACACGCGAGCGGCGTGGAGTGCATGGCGCTCAGTTCCAACGGGAAGCTGCTGGTCACGGGAGCTAACGACGCGGCCATCAAGCTATGGAACGTGGCAAAGCGCAAGAAGACTTCCAGCTTCGTCGGACACACGCGGGGTTTGCGCGGCTTGGCTCTCAGTTCGGATAACACGACTTTGGCGTCGGTGCAGATTTCCAGCAATGTGATCTGGCTGTGGGACGTCGAGACTCGCGAGCAATTCTTGACGCTGAGCGGTCACGAGGACTCGATCGAGTCGCTGGCCTTCAGTCCCGACGGCTCGCTCTTGGCCTCCGTGAGCGCGGATCATACGGTCAGGTTGTGGGACACGTCGACCGGCGAAAACAGCGTGACGATCGAAGGCGACCACGCGCACACCGAGGCGGTGGGGGCCGTGGCCTTCAGCCCCAACGGAGAATGGCTCGCCTCGGGAGGCGACGACACTGCCGTCATCGTGTGGCGATTCGCCGCCCGCAAAGGTGGCAACGGCCGCCCCCAAGTGTCTCGTCCATGAACTCCACCGCGTCATGTCGTTCATGGGTTCATCAGTTTCGCACCGATTCCACACATTCCTCGAACATTGGTTTGCGAAGTTGGGTTGGATTATCATCTATCAACCTTTTCATCCGCGTCAGGCCGGCCTCGGAGAAGTGACATGACGATCAAGAACCGTTGCGCCTGGCTCGCGGCGCCGGTCGCACTCTGTCATTTTTACCTGGCCGCACTTGCGATTGCCTCCGAGGGACCAAGTACGCGGGGGCCTGAGAACTTGCTTCCGGTTGGTCCGTTCGAATTCAGCCATAAAGCGTACCAGCGCGCGGCCGCGAAGTACCAAGAGGCGGCTGACCGGGCCAAGGCGGTACTTTACGGCCAGTCGGCCGACAACTCGAAGAAAGACGACGCATCTGAGGAGGACGAGGTCCCGAAGAAAGGCAAGCCGCGGAAAAAAGGCGATTCCTCGAAGAAGGACGCTTCGCAAAAGGGCGGCTCAAGATTGCTGGCGATAGGCCAGGCCCACACCTCCGTGGTGCAAGCTCAGCGTGAGGTCAGGGTGTTGGGAATCTTCGGCGAGCCCGCCGCCGTCGATCTTCAGTTCCGGCTCAAGCAGTGGCAGGGGCGGCTCGACCAACTGCGGAAGACGTTGCTCAACGACGCGAAGACCGCGGAATTGGTGCAAAAGTCGGTTCCGAAATGGCTTGCCGACGCGGAATCGCTGCGGCGGAAGAAAATACCCAAGGCGCAGCAACTCGCCGAGAAGGGTCGCTGGCAAGATGCTTGCGAAGAGCTCTACGAGCTCGGCGACGAGTTGCGGCCCAGGTTGTTCTGGTATGACGGGCAGGTCTTCCTGGCAGGCTTCAAGCCGATCGTGGATACCTTGTTACCTATCGAGCCGGAGCACCTGAGGCTCCTCCGCGAGCATTCGGACGAAGCCATCGAACAGCTTTTGGCCGACGCGGTGTCTGGTTTGCAGATCGGAGTACAGGAGATCGAAGGGGCGCTGCGCTCCGCTCAGGAGGGGGGGCGCGGTCGGATCGGAGGCAAGGAGCTCGGTGGTCCCGAGTTGCTTTCGGCAGTGGCGGCAAGCTCTCGGCGACTTTGCGTCGCGATATACCAAGCCCGCTCGCTTTGCTGGCGCTGGCACGCGGGCCACGAGAAACCGTCGCCACACCAGCCGGTCGTGGAACAGGCCTGCGGCAAGCTCGCCAGCGCGATCGCCGAGGGGAGCAGGCGGCTGATCGAGGCCGACGCCGCGCGGACGCAGCCCGCTGATGTTGCCGCGCTTTACCAGCGTTATTTGCAGGCGCTCGCTTCCTTGGCCGCCGGCGACGCCACAGGGAGCCTTGCGAGCGATACGCGCCAGGCCTTGGAAAAATTGGCCGCCGGCTCGCCGCCATTCGCCGCGGAGGTGGCGGCCTACGCGCGAGTTACAGGTGAAGTCCTACGCTGGCGCGAGCGATTCGCATCGGCGCGGGCGGCCCATGCCGGCGGCTATGTCGACCTTGATAGCGCGCTGAAAAAGGTTCACGAACAACCGCGGAATCGCCCCAAAGACGCGCCTTCGATCGAACCGTGGCGGCTGGGTATGGCGGCGCCTGAGTTCATTCAAGGCGCCTCGGCAAAGCTGGTCCCGCTAAAGGTGAGTGTCATCGGCGTATTGGCGCCGTCCGGCCAGGTGGGCCCGGCCTTCAGCCGTTACCGGAACCGGGCCTACGCGCGAATCGCGCCCGGGCCGGATCTGCGAAACCTGGCGGCGGAGCTGCGGAGCGATTTGTGGGTCAGCGCCGCCGCGCCCCCCCTGACGCTGGATGCCTTGATCGCGATCGATACCGCCGAGCGCGGCGACTGCGAGCGGGCCGGAGGCGCCGTGGAATCGCTCGAATTGCAAGCTCTCGCGACGCGATTCGCGGCCGTCGGCGAAGACGACCGGGGCGTGGTTGGGCTGGGGCCTTTGCCGGCCGAGTCCAAGCCGCGCACCTACCTCGAGGATTACCTGTTCGCGGTCGACGTCAAGCCCGTCTGGTTTTTGCACCGCTATGGGTTTGTGACCGTCGAAAAATAGCATTCGCCCGCCAAAAGGCGCTCGGCCCCACGGCCCATGTCATCGGCGGGATTGCGGCCGCGCCACGGACGTGCCAGAATCACTACTCTCGTTGCATTTACCCCTCACTCCGCGGCAGCGCGTCAACTATGCGTCGGTACCGATGGGAAATCGCTGCCGGCGCGATCTTAGTTGGGCTAACGTCGCTGTCCTATGCGGGCACGATCGGTCACGATTTCGTGAACTACGATGATCCCGATTACGTCGTGGATAATCCCTACGTGCGTGGCGGGCTGACGGGGCAAGGGTTCGTCTGGGCTTGGACGACGACACACGCCGCGAACTGGCACCCTTTGACCTGGTTGTCGCTTCAACTCGACGCGCAGCTCGGCGGCACGGCCCCTTCGGCGTTCCATCGCACCAACCTGTTGCTCCACCTGGCCAATACGGTATTGCTGTTCGTAGCGCTGCGGTCAATGAGCGGCGCTTGCTGGCCGAGCGCGTTGGTCGCCGGCCTGTTTGGCCTGCACCCGCTGCACGTCGAATCGGTGGCCTGGGTCGCTGAGCGCAAAGACGTATTGAGCACTCTTTTTGGATTCGCGGCGCTGATCGCGTACGCGTCGTACGCGCGTCGACCGTCGACGGTGCGATATCTTCTCGTCGCGTTGGGCCTGGCATTGAGCCTCTTGTCGAAACCGATGCTGGTAACGCTCCCCTGCGTGTTTCTGCTCCTCGATTACTGGCCGCTGCGCCGTTGGCAGCCCGGAGGAGAACGCGGTAAGGAGCAAGGAGAAGGACACCAAGAAGAACAGGGGAGGAGGGGAAAAGGGGAAGAGGGGAAGAAAAGCGAAAGGATCCGTTGCGATCCGAAATCCGAAATCCGAATTCCGAAATCCAAAATTCCTCACCCCTCACGCCTCACCACTGCCCCCTCACGGCTGATCGCCGAGAAGCTCCCTCTTTTCGCGCTTTCGGCCGCCTCCTGTGTCATGACGGTCCATGCCCAGGCGCGCACCGGGGCAATCGAGGCCCTGGCCACTCTGCCCATGAGCGGCCGCGTCGCCAATGCGCTCGCCGCGTACCTGATTTACCTTGGTAAGACGCTTTGGCCGGGGGATCTCGCAGTTTTGTATCCGCTGGCGCGGAACGAGGTCCCAAATTGGCAAATGGCGGCCGCCGGCGCGTTGCTTGCGGGCCTGACCGCCGTGGCGGTTCGCCAGCGACGAAACCGGCCTTATCTCGTCGTCGGTTGGCTGTGGTACATCGGCACGCTGGTGCCGGTGATCGGGCTGGTGCAGGTGGGTCACCAGGCGTTGGCCGATCGCTACACCTACTTTCCGCTCGTCGGCGTGTTCATCGCGGTCGTCTGGGGCGCCGCCGAAGTGGCCCGCCAACGGCGCATCGGAGCGGCCGCATGGGCGACGGCGGCCGTCGCGCTGGCAGTTCTGCTCATCTTGACGCGGCTCCAGGCCGACGTGTGGCAAAACAGCGTGACTCTCTGGCGGCACACGCTCGAGGTGACGAAAGACAACGCGACGGCGCACCTGAACCTGGGCCAGGCATTGGAGACGACGGACCTTGCCGGCGCGATCGACGAGTACCGCGAAGTCATACGTCTTCGCCCCGACGACCCCGCGGGCCTGGTCAACCTGGGAGCGGCGCTGCAAAAACAGGGAGATCTTCCCGCCGCTCTCGAACAGTTCCGCGTGGCGGTCGAGAGCTTTCCCGGCGACGTGAAGGCGCGGCTCAACCTGGCTCAGGCGCTGGAGAAACAAGGGGCGGTCGGAGACGCGGGTAGTCAATTCGCGGAAGCAGTGGAGCGAAGTCCCCGCGAGGCGAAGACCCACTTCGAGTTCGGCGCGTTTCTGGCCCGGCATGGGAATCTCGACGAAGCGCTGTTGCATTACCAGGAGGCCCTGCGGCTCGACCCGGCGGATGCGGTGTCATGCACCAACCTCGGCGTGACGCTGGCAAGACTCGGCCGGCCGGAAGAGGGCTTGACTTACCTGCGTCGCGCCGTGGAGCTCGATCCGCAGAGCGCCGGACATTGGCACAACCTGGGCTTCGCCTACCTGGAGCTGGGCCAGGCCGATGAGGCGACTCGATCGTTTCGCTCCGCCGTGGATCTCGAACCCCACTCGCCTCGTCACCGCCGCGGCCTCGACGCGGCACTGGCGCGGCACAAGAACCAACGATGAGCGATGGGACGCTGATGGGTGAGGACCGCCTGGCGAAAAGCCATCGGGGCACGACCGTCGAAAACACGGCCGTGTTGCTTGTCGCGTTCATCGCCGTCGTGGCGCTGAAGTGGCCCATGCTCGATCAACCACCGGCTTGGGACGAGGCGTTCAGCGTCCACCCGGCGGCGATCGCGCTGGCCCACAACGGCTTCGACCTGTGGGCCTTGCTGCACGAGCCGTCGTACTTCGAAGGCGGGCCCAACGTGCATGCGGGTTCGCTCGTGACCTTGTTGACGGCGGCCGGGTACCGTTGGCTCGGTGGAAGTTCCTGGCTTAATCCCCTGATACATGTTTGCCATTTCGCCGCCGCCGCCTTTTGTCTGATGGCCGCTTACCGCTTCAGCCGCGCGAATTTCGACCGGCCGCTGGCGGCGTTGTTCACGGCAGCGGTGTTTTGCCACCCCTTGTTTCACGCGCAGGCCGGCATGATGTACCTCGAAATACCATTGCTCGCGTGTACGTTGTCGTCGCTCACCGCCTGGTCATCCGAAAGGCGAATCGCGGCGTTCGCTTGGGCGGTCTTGGCGGTGCTGGTCAAGGAGACGGGCATCCTCGTCGCCGGAACACTCTGCATCGCGTCATTGCTGGCGGCACGCCCTTGGTTCGAACGAATTCGCTGGGCGCTCGCGGCGGCGCTGGTCCCGGGCGCCGTCGTGGCCGCCTCGGTGCTCGTGGTTCGCAGTTCCGGCGGCGTCGATTACCATCCGCCACCCTACTGGATCTATTTGCGCTACTACGCCGCGGACCGACTGTTGCAGGTGCCCGATCTCTGTTTCTTCTTCGTCCTCAGCCTTGTCGTGGGCGGTTTGCGATGGAGGACCGTTCGCAGGGGGCTGACCGATGCGCGCGCAACGTCTACTGCATCGGGCATGGCTCCGCGCCAGGTCAGACGGCTTGCGATCAGCCATTTGATGCTGTTGGTGTTTCTTGCTTTCCATCTGGCTGCGCCCTTCGTCTTCGAAAACTACCTCCTGCCGCGGTACCTGGTGCAAATCCTGCCACTGATGTTCGTCGCATTGCTCGACGCCCTGCGTCAGGCCACGTCCAAACGCACCGCGTGCGTGGTAACCATCGCGTGTTGCGGACTCTTCCTGGCCAACCGCTGGGGCCTTTTTTATCCGCGCGGCGCCAACAACGATTTTTCGGTCGCCGAACGATCGGAGGCCTATCGCGACCTGCTCGCCGTCCAGCGCGCCGGTGTGCGAGCGCTGGCCGCGACATCGCCGGAAGTGCCGGTGTTTTACGGCCTGCCGGAGCACTACTATACGCATTATCCGGAGTTGGGCTACGTCAGCGCCGTCCCTCCCAACGGGCACTGCGTCGAGTTCGAGGCCCCTTACCATCGGGGCCGACTCGAGGACTTTCCTGAGCACTTTTTCATGCTCTACGACTATGCCTTCCTGGGTGGCCGGCAAATCCAAGCGATCGTTCAGCAGGCCGCGAACGACCCCCGGCGTGAAGTGCGCGTGGCGGAGGAATTCGTCCAGGGTGATTACCAGGTTGTCCTGTTTGAGGTTCGGCCGCGCCGCTGAACGCAGGCCGCCCCGAATTGCCTGAAGGCAAAGTCAAGCGGGCTCAAGCCGGCTGAGAAGTTTTGTTGATTGGGCATGGAACCACCAGCTAAAGCTGGTGGCAAGCGCGGCGGAGATCGCCGCCGCGGATTCTGACTCGGCATCCGGCAGCGGCGCGCCGACTGGGGCGAGTGAGAATTGGCATGTTTGCCACCAGCTTTAGCTGGTGGTCGGCGCCCCTGGAATCTTCTTCTTCTTCTTCTTCAGCAGCCGGCTTTAGCCGGCTTGCCGACGGGCTTGAGCCAGTCAGGTGATCAGGTTCGCCGCAGTTTCGGTTGCCGACGGCTTGGCCGGCGCGAAATGCCTGAAGGCAAAGTCAAGCGGGCTGAAGCCGGCTGAAAAGTTTTGTTGTCTGGGCATGGAACCACCAGCTAAAGCTGGTGGCAAGCGCGGCGGGGACCGCCGCCGATCCTGACTCGGCATCCGACAGCGGCGCGCCAACCGGGCCGAGTGAGAATTGGCATGTTTGCCACCAGCTTTAGCTGGTGGTTGCCGGCCCAGAGTTTCTTCTTCAGCGGCAGCCGGCTTTAGCCGGCTTGGCGGTGGGCTTCAGCCGCGCAGGCGATCAGGTTCACCGCAGTTTCGTTTGCCGATGGCTTGGCCGGCGCGAAATGCCTGAAGGCAAAGTCAAGCGGGCTGAAGCCGGCTGAGAAGACTCCTTGTTTGGGCCTCGGACCACCAGCTAAAGCTGGTGGCAAGCGCGGCGGGGACCGCCGATTTTGCCCCGGAAGGTGGCAAAGGGTTGTCAATCGAGCCGAGTGCGCTTGCATTATATTGATCGGCGCGATCGTGGCACGTGTCGGGCATGCATCGTTTGCCACCAGCTTTAGCTGGTGGTTAGCATCCCTACCAGATCCCTCCTTTTCCCAGCCGGCTTCAGCCGGCTTGTCAGCATGCTTCAGCCATATGGTTGGCAGTCCCGGTCGGCCCGTGCTAATTTGTTCTTGATCGATCACCCTTGACCGCCTTCAACGGGAGTTGCCCTCCAATGTCAAGCCATGTCTACCACGAGATCTATCTGCACGTCAACTGGCACACCAAGGGCGATCGCCCACTCTTGATCCCAAGGATCGAGCCGCTGGTACACGAGTTTCTCCAGGAGCGCTGCCGCAAGACGAACGGGGTTTACTTTCACGGAGTCAATGGCACGGCCACCCACGTGCATCTCGCCGTCAACATCGAGCCATCGGTCTGCATCAGCGAGATGATCGGCGAGCTCAAAGGCGCCTGCTCCTTCGAGATCAACAAGCAAGAACGCTTCAAGGCGCTCGAATGGCAACGGGGATTTGGCGTCGTCAGCTTTGGAAAACGGCAATTGCCTTGGGTCTTGCACTACATTGCCAGGCAGAAAGAACACCACGCGCAGGGAACGGCACAGGAGCGATTGGAACTTGTCGGCTTCGATGACGACGGCTCACCGCTCGATAGTGCCTGAAGGCAATTCCAAGCCGGCTGAAGCCGGCTGAAAACTTGACTTGCATTGGGCATGGAACCACCAGCTAAAGCTGGTGGCAAGCGCGGCGGAGACCGCCGCCGATCCTGACCCGGAAGTTGGCGACGGCACACTAATCGGCCTGAGTCGGTATTGCTCTGTTTGCCACCAGCTTTAGCTGGTGGTTGGCGCCCTCAGAATCCACTTCTTCCCCAGCCGGCTTCAGCCGGCTTGGCGGCGGGCTTCAGCCACCCGCTTAAGCTGGTGGTCACGGCGGAAGCCCCATTTCAATGCGCCAGGCCTGGATGGCCTCGGCAGCCTGCTTGTGACGACGGGCCAGGTCCGCGTTACCCTGAAGGGAATACAAGCGGACGAGATTCGCGTGCGCATCACGATCGTCCGGCGCGATGCGCAGCGCTTGCAGCAGGTACCTGATCGAGTCATCGAACTTGCCTTCGTCGTGGGCCGCCTTCGCCAGCCCCTTGTAGGCCGCGACGTACCTGCGGTCGATCGCCAATGCCCGCTCGAAACAGCGGACGGCCTCGGCCCGGTCTCCCAACAGGTCGACGACGGTGCCGAGTCCGCAGTAAGCCAGGCCACCCAGGTCGCTCGTCGAGTTGGCCTCAAGCGCTAGCCGATAATGACGCGCGGCTTCGGCGAGCTCTCCGCGTGCGACCAGCATGGCGGCCAGGTTGTGGTTCGGCAGGTATCCATAGGGATTGTTCTCCTGCGTGCGGCGCCACAACGTCTCCTCGTCGCGATAGACGTGTCCCTGCCGCCAGGTGAGTCCGCCAAGGAGGGCCAGCCAGCTTGCGGCGGCCGCGACCACGATCCAACGGCCGCGGCCCGCGGCGCGGCCCCACAAGCGCACCATGCCGGCGGCGGCCAACGCGATCGGACCCAGGCTGGCCAGGTACTGGAAATGATCGGCCACGAACGAATAGCGCATCGGAAAAACGTTGAAAAAGCCCAGCGCCGGAACGAGGGTGCCGGCGAAGAAAAGGACCGCCACGATGGGGCCGCGCCCCCATCTTGCCCGCCCCCACCACAAAACCGCCAACCCGGCAAGCGGGAACACGTACTGCCAGACCAACGTAGCGTCGATCGTCCAGCGAGGATAAATGAACGTCAGCCGCGCCGGCCAAACGAGCTTTCCGACGTAGAACCAGAAGGCGCGCCCGGCGATCAACAGCCGCTCGACAGGCGTAAAGGCGAGGTCTGCCGTCGTAGCGCCGACGTGGACGCGCTCGAGCACCGCGGTCAGCCCTCCGAAAAGTAGTCCCAAAGCGAACATCGGCGCCAGCGGCCATACGTCGCCGCGCGTGATTCGTCCTCGCCGCCACCAGGCAACGAGTAAGAGCGCGGCGGGCAGCGACGCTGTGACCGTCTTGCTCAACAGCGCCGCCAGGAAAAGCCCCAGCGAAAGGCCATACGTCCGCCATGTAGCGGAATTCGTAAGAATTCCGGTGTTGGCGGGCGGCGCGCGGTCGGAATTCTCACGAATTCCGCTACGCGCGCGGCGGCCGGCGGAATTCTCACGAATCCCGCTACGATGCCCCTGGCCGGCTTCGTCCCAGCGCAGGAAAACGGTCGCGGCGGCGAGATAAAAGAACATCGACAAGACGTTCTTGCGCTCGCTGATCCAGGCTACACTTTCGACCTGCACCGGATGCAGCACGAAAATGGCCGCGGCCAACCAGGCCCCCGGGACCTCCAGCCGCGCGAGAAGTCTCCAGAAGAGTACGGCGTTGGCGGCGTGCAAGAGGATGTTGATCGCGTGATAGCCGAGCGG